>Ga0100403_1000933_pt1 | contig 27909 bp, 33 predicted proteins | sample CryGeymet201501t_FD_83663 | JGI IMG/M metagenome (GOLD analysis project Ga0100403, IMG submission 83663) | Groundwater microbial communities from Crystal Geyser aquifers in Utah, USA - Crystal Geyser metaG 2015-01t | ecosystem: Environmental > Aquatic > Deep subsurface > Groundwater | place... | reverse complement strand
TCATCAAGCTGCTCATATTTTGCAAGAGATGTTAACCATTAAATCTGATGATATTGATGGTCGCACTCATGCCTTCCAAGCTATTATCAAGGGTCAACCAATTCCAGAACCTGCCATTCCTGAATCTTTCAAGGTTTTGACAAAGGAACTTGCTGGTTTGGCTCTCGATATTTCCCCTGTTGGGATGAAAGCTGTAGAAGAAGAAATAGTTTCCGATTCATCGGAAGAAATTATTGATAAAGTTATTACTGAGCCACAAGTTGAAGCTTTAAAGGAGGACAACTAAAATGTTTAAATTTAAAAATATGCTAGATTTCACCGGTATCGAGATTAAACTCGCTTCTCCGGAGGAAATCCTTTCCTGGTCCCATGGTGAGGTTTTAAAACCTGAAACCATCAATTATCGATCTTGGCGTCCAGAAAAAGATGGTCTTTTCTGTGAAAAAATCTTCGGACCAAGTCACGATTTTGAATGTTATTGTGGAAAATACAAAAAAATCCGATTCAAGGGTGTTATTTGTGATAAATGTGGTGTTGAAGTTACCACTAGTAAGGTTCGCCGCGAGCGCATGGGCCACATTACCCTGGCCGCCCCAATTGCTCACCTTTGGTATCTTAGAAACACCCCGTCTCCCATTGGTGTTATTTTAGACGTTCCCCAAAAGGATCTTGAATCTGTAGTTTATTTTACAAAATACTTAGTTACTTCAGTTGATAAGGACAAGAAAAAGGAAGCATTGCAAAATCTAGCCGCTAATTCTCAAAAACGTCAAGAACAAATTGACATTGAATCAGCAGCCGCCATTGAAAAATGTAAAACTCAAACTGCCAAAGAAAAGAAAGATCTTGACAATAAAATAAAGAACAAAGACCAACTGTTAATTGCAAAAGAAGAGCGAGATGTTCGTCTTAAGCAAGATGTTCAAAAAATTGAAAACAAAGCTAGTAGTGAGAAAAATCGTATCGAGTCTCTAATTAAATTTCTTGAGGATAAGATCAAAAGTACCGAGATGCTTTCTGTCCTAAGTGATGAAGAGGCCTTCTATCTTTCTCAATTTAAAGCTGACATCTTCTATGAGTCAAAAATGGGTGCTGAGGCCCTATTAGAAGTTCTAAAAAAGATTGATCTTCCAGAAACTGTCAAAAACCTTAAGAAAGAACTAGACAAAACTAGCTCAAAACTTAAAAAGAAAAAGATCATGTACAAGATCAGAATTTTGAATGGCATGATTGAAAACAATATCAACCCTTCTTGGATGATAATGCAATATGTGCCTGTTATTCCACCAGATCTTCGTCCTATGGTCCAACTTACTGGCGGCCGTTTTGCTACTAGTGACTTAAACGATCTTTATCGTCGCTTAATCAATCGTAATAATCGTCTTAAAAAACTTATCAAATTAGGTGCTCCAGAAATCATTTTGCGCAATGAAAAACGCATGCTTCAAGAGTCTGTCGATATTCTTATCGATGCTCAAAAAAGCTCTAAAAACAAGCGTAAAAGTAGCAAAAGACTTCCTCGATCTCTCTCTGACTTGCTTCGAGGCAAAAAAGGTCGTTTCCGTCGAAACCTTCTAGGTAAACGTGTCGATTATTCTGGCCGTTCTGTTATCGTCGTTGGTCCCGAGCTCAAGCTCAACCAAGTTGGTTTACCAAAAGAAATCGCTCTCGAAATGTACCGACCCTTTGTTCTCAAAGAGTTAATGGATTCGGGTTTGGCCGCCAATATCAAAAGTGCCAAAAACTTAATTGATCACCGTATCAATGAGGTTTATGACATTCTCGAAAAAGTAACCAAAAACACTTACATCTTATTAAATCGTGCTCCCACCCTTCACAAACTTTCGATTCAAGCCTTCAAACCAATTTTAACCGATGGTTTGGCTATTAGGCTTCATCCTTGTGTTTGTAAAGGTTTTAACGCCGACTTTGATGGAGACCAAATGGGTGTTCACTTGCCCTTATCCGCTGCTGCCCAAAAAGAAGCAAAAATGCTGATGTTGCCTTCTCGCAACCTGCTTAAACCATCCGATGGTGCTCCAGTTTCCATTCCTTCTCAGGAAATGGCTGTTGGTTGTTATTACATCACCTCAGTTCGCACCGAAGATCTTGTCAAAGAAGAAGCCGAGGGTTATTTGGATCTGCCTATCATGGCCGATGAAGATGAAGTAACTCTAGCCTATCAATCCAAGAAAATTGGCCTAAGAGAACTAGTTGCTGTTAGGCTCAATGACCAAATTATCAAAACTACTTATGGTCGTATCTGGTTTAATTCAGTTCTTCCAAAAGAATTCGAATTTATCAACCAGCCTATGGCCGGAAGTAAGGCTCTAAACGATTTAATCGTCAAGTCCTTGGAAATTGCTGGTCGTCTTAAAACCGTAAAACTAATTGATTCTCTTAAAGACATTGGTTTTGCTGGATTTACCCTATCAGGACTTTCTTTGGCCATGCCCGACATGGGTTATCTTGCACAAAAAGACAGTATTATTGCTGCCGCCGACAAGCGAGTTGTTGAAATCGAAGACAATTTTAAAAATGGTCTCATCAGTAACGAAGAGAAAAAGCGTCTTAGTCAAGGTGTTTGGATGGAAATTACCGAATCCATTGCCGAGAAAACTTGGGAAACTCTAGACATTGATTCCCCAATTAGAATTATCTCTGCTGCTGGTATCAAGCGTGCTTCCAAGGATCAAATCAAACAGCTTTCAGGTATGCGTGGACTTATGGTCGACCCTACCGGTAAAATTGTTCAGTTACCTACCAAAAGCAACTTCCGTGAAGGTCTCTCTGTTTTTGAGTACATTACTGGTGCCCGTGGTACCAGAAAAGGTCTAGCTGACACCGCTCTCCGTACCGCTGATGCCGGTTACCTAACTCGTCGCTTGGTTGATACTTCTCATGTTGCCATTATTCGAGAAGATGATTGTGGAACCTCCCGTTTCTGGACAATTAACCGAAACGAAAAGGGTCGCGAAAAATTCTTTGCCCGTCGCTTGCTTGGACGAGTTTTGGCCAACGATGTTATTGATCCAAAAGACAATTCTGTCATTGCCAAAAAGGGTGAAATGGTCGATAACCGAATTCAATCCCTGATCGAAAATTCTGAAGTCAAAGCGGTCGATATCCGTTCCGCCTTAACTTGTCGCTCCAAGGTTGGTCTTTGCCGTAAGTGTTACGGTTGGGATCTTTCCACTCGTCATATGGTTGATTTCGGAGTCCCCGTCGGTGTTATCGCTGCTCAGTCAGTCGGAGAACCTGGTACTCAGCTTACTCTTCGAACTAAACATACCGGTGGTGTTCTAGGTGTCGACGTTACCCAAGGTTTGCCCCGTGTTCAAGAACTTTTCGAAGTTCGCATGCCCAAACTTCCTTCACCATTAGCTGAAATTGATGGAAAAGTAAAAGTCAAAGAAAATATTGATGGTTATGAAATCAAATTAAGCGGGAAAGACAAAAATAATGTCGCTAAAACTATCAATTATCTTCTTCCTAGCAATGTCACCCTTCTTGTTGGTGATGGTGATCTTGTTGGACAGGGGACTCAACTTTGTTCCGGTCCTGTCGATGTCCGTGAAATTCTTGAAGTTAGTGGCTTGGTTGCCGCTCAACGTTATCTTATCAACTCCATCCAAGGTGTTTATGAGTCTCAAGGTATCGGTATCAACGACAAACATATCGAAGTTATTGTCAGGGAAATGAGCGATAAACTAAAAATCGAAGATCCTGGTGATACCAACTTCCTTTATGGTCAAGTTGTTACCCGACCTGTCTACGAAGGGGCTAATAAAAAGGCCAAAGAGAAGAATAAGAACGGGAAACCAGCCAAAGGACACAAAGTCCTTCTAGGGTTGATTCAATCGGCTCTTACCACTGGTTCTTGGCTTTCTGCTGCCTCATTCCAGCAAACAACTGGAGTTTTGACCGAAGCATCCTTGCTTGCCGAAGTCGATCACTTGATAGGCCTTAAAGAAAATGTTATTATCGGACGTCTGATTCCTGTCGGAAAAGATCAGGAAATTAAATAATTATGCCTACAACTAATCAACTAATTCGTAAATGTCGAAAGGTTCGACGTCTTAAACTAAGAACTGGTGCTTTGCGAGACAACTTTAATAGCATCAAAAACACTAGTGTAGACAGCTATAACCCTCAGAAAAAAGGTGTCGTCACTGTTGTCAAAACCATGACTCCTAAAAAACCTCATTCCGCTTTGCGGAAAGTGGCAAGGATCAGGTTGAGCAATCGTGCTGTTGTTACTGCCTATATTCCCGGTGTTGGCCACAACCTAGCTGAGCACGGTATCGTTGCCATTCGTGGCGGTCGTGTTCGAGACCTTCCAGGTGTTCGTTATCATATTATTCGCGGTAAGTATGACGCTGGTGCTGTTGCCGGCCGTCAACAGTCTCGCAGTAAGTACGGTGCCAAGCGCACTGCTAAATCTTCAACTTAAAACATATGTCAAGAAAAGGTCAAACAAAAACAAGGGAAGTTCTTCCCGACACCAAATACAACAGTATTGTTGTTACCAAACTCATTAACCGTGTCATGTACGCTGGCAACAAAATTGCCGCTCAAAAACAGGTTTATGATGCTCTAGATATTTTTGCCAAAGAAAGCAAAAGTGATGATGTTGTCACCACTCTGGAACAAGCCTTAGACAATCTCAAGCCCAAAGTCGAAGTTCGACCTCGTCGTATTGGTGGCTCTGTCTATCAGGTGCCTACACCTGTTCGTGGTACTCGTCAGTATTCACTCGCTATCCGCTGGTTGGTTCTTTCCGCCAGAAAGCGTCCCAACAAACAGTATCATAGCTTTGCTCTGAAACTTGCCGCTGAATTAGCTGCAATTTTAAGCAACGAAGGTGCTTCTATTGCCAAACGTCAGGAAATCGAAAGAATGGCCGACGCCAACAAAGCTTTCTCCCATTTGCGCTGGTAACTTTATTCAACACTAATAAAAAGCCCCTGGATAGGGGCTTTTTTATGTTAAAATTCAGCATGTCTGGCCTAAGTGAAATTTGTAGCCTTTACCAAAAGTACTACCCCAATCTTTTGTTTCAAATTTATGGTGATCATGACATTATCGATAGATACCCTCAAACATTACCATCTGTGATGGGGGAATTGATTGGAAATTGTGTCGAAAGACCAAATCGTCCAGCAGGCACTGTTTCGATAAAAATTTCGACCAAAGAAATAAGGATCTCTGATGACGTCACTTTTTCTCCAGATGAAATAAAAACTATCCTTGGAAACCTAAATAGCAGCACACCAAGATCAACTAAACCATTTCAAGACGGTATGCCAGATGGAGGTGCTGGTGTTATCGGTTCTCGAAGAAGGTTAGATCAAATAGGTGGCAAACTAGACTATTTTCAACAAAACGGAAATATAGTGGCTCGAGTCAAATTGTGTTAAGATTACTTAATGTCAATCTTCTCAAAAACGAAAGTCGTTCTCTGGCCAAAGGCAGAAAGTCTTGAAATATATCTAGACAAAAACGAAAATAATACTTTTTCTTTTGAAACCAATCTTTGGGTAGAGCAAAACGATGATTCTTTACACAATCTCGCCAATTTCTTCCGCCAAAACAAAATTTCTGAAATAGATGTTCTTCTCGATGACGCCTACGTTATCACCAAAACCTTTATCTATGATTCCATTGTTACTCAGCTCGACCCGGCAGAAGTCATAACCTTAGCCAAAGATTCAGTAGACTTTGAAATATCTGCCGATGCTGTCACCTTTGATCTTGAAGCTGACGATAAAAGAACCTTGGTTAGGACTCGAATTTTTAATCAACAGAAGTTTAAAATCCTTACGAGTAATCTTCAAAAACTTGGTCTAAAAGTTTTGGAGTTTGAAACTGTTTCCTCCTCTCTTGCCAAGCTTTATTCTCGTTTCGACAATGACCAATATTTTTTCTTTTATCCTGTCAATGAGCATGAATATTTGGCTTTACTTTCCAATAAAGGCAATGTTTATCTCACCTCTTATATCAAAAAAACTCTTCCCGATCTCAAAAAGCTTTTGAATTATGCTCAAGCATTTTTTAACAACAAAGAACCAAAGCAATATCTTCCTGGTGAAAATTACAAAGAGATTGATATTTGCCAGTCTTTTAAAAAAGCTACCAACGTTCCTCTGCCTGTTTTATCCTTCTTCGTTGGCTCAAGCACCCCCTCTCCTGTTATAATAAAGCCAGTTCAAGCTGTTACTGATTCAACCCCAACTCCAAAACCTATGGAAAACAATAAAAAGAACCTCCTCCCCATTATTGCCGTTTTCGTCGTTACTGCCGTCATTGCTTCAGTTATCGTCTGGTTTATTTTAAACCAGAACAATAAAGGCACCGAGATTGTTCCCGGAACCAGTGACACCGAAAATGTTATGCCTGAAACACCTCAAATCACCGAGGCTCCTACCCCAACTATGGTTGAGGTCGATAAAACTATCAAAATCCAAGTTCTAAATGCTACTGACATCAACGGTCAAGCCGCCACTCTAAAAGCTGAGTTGGTTAAGCTTGGTTTCGAGAATGTCGCCACTGGAAACGGCAAAGAAGCTGCTACCAGTAATAGTATTGAGGTTAAAAGCACCTTGCCTTCGGCCTATTTTACTCAAAATGTCCCATTCTTTGCTACTGCCTCAGTTACCGAATTAGCCGAAACATCTAACTACGATGTTATCTTTACGATTGGTACTGAGTTAAAAACCAGTAGTGTCTCTGCTACGCCAACCCTATGAAGATATTAGTCACTGGTGGTTCCGGTTTTATCGGTAGTAATTTTATTCATTATTGGCTCTCTCGTCATCCCGACGATGAGATTATCAATTTCGATAAATTAACTTATGCCGCTAATCCAGAGTCTTTAAAAGATCTCGAATCCAATTCTCATTATCAATTCGTTCAGGGTGATATTTGTGATGAGCCTGCCGTCGACAGTGTTATGTCCAGCGGAGTTGAGCTAGTCGTTCATTTTGCCGCCGAATCCCATGTTGATCGCTCTATTGACGATCCTCTTCTTTTTGTCAAAACAAACGTTATCGGCACTTACACTCTTTTAAACTCAGCCAAAAAGCACGGCAATATTCGTTTCCATCATATTTCTACAGATGAGGTTTTTGGTTCCATTGATTTTGGTTCCAATCTTCAATTTTCCGAGGAAACTCCCTATGACCCTTCTTCTCCCTATTCCGCCTCAAAAGCCTCTTCTGATCATTTTGTCCGATCATTTGGTAAAACATTTGGCCTACCTATCACCATTACCAACTGTTCCAATAATTACGGTCCATATATGAATCCTGAAAAGATGATTCCTAGAATGATTACCAATATCATCGACGGCAAAAAAGTTCCTGTTTACGGCAAAGGTGAAAACTTTCGCGATTGGCTCTATGTTACCGATCATTGCTCTGCTATTGAAACTGTTGTCAACAAAGGAAAAATAGGGGAAACCTATTGTATTGGTGGTCTAAAAGAGACCTCAACTAATATCGATTTGGTTAAAAGAGTCCTCAACCTTATGGGTAAAGACGAGTCGCAGATAGAATTTGTGACTGATCGACCTGCTCACGACAATTACGCAGTGTCTTGGGAAAAACTTCACAATGAGCTTGGTTGGGAGCCTCAGGAAACCCTCGACTCCGGACTTCAAAAAATGATTAAGTGGTATCAAGAAAACGAAGCCTGGTGGCGAGAAGCCAAAACTGAAGCCGAGGCTTTTTACCAACGTTTGGCCGCTTCAAGACAAAAATAGTGACATTTGATATCATTACTTAATATGATGAAATTTACTCAACTGTCTATCCCTGGTCTTATTCTAATTGAACCCCAAGTTTTCGGTGACGATCGTGGATTTTTCATGGAAACCTACAGCAAAAGAGAATTTTTAGATGCTGGTATTGACGTCGATTTTGTTCAAGATAATCATTCCCGTTCAGGTAAGGCTGTTCTTCGTGGTCTTCACTTTCAAAAACCCCCTTTTGCTCAAGCCAAATTAATCCGAGTTTCTCAGGGTGAGGTCCTTGACGTTGCTGTCGACATTCGTCCCGATTCTCCCACCTTTGGTAAATGGGATTCGGCTCATCTTACAGCAGAAAATAAAAATATGTTTTTTATTCCAGCTGGTTTTGCTCATGGCTTTTACGTTTTGTCCGAAACTGCTGATTTTCAATACAAGTGCAGTAATTTCTACGACAAAGAATCTGAGGGTGGTATCCTATGGAACGATCCCGACATTAATGTTGCCTGGCTGGCCGCCAACCCCATTCTGTCCGAAAAAGATAAAACCTGGCCCATACTCAAAGATATTGAAGCAGAGCTAAAAACTATCAAGTGGTAATTTTGTTAATTATTAACTAAAAAAATCTATGAAAGTTATTGGTACCGGCCTTACTGGCTTAGTTGGTTCCCGAATTATCGAGCTTAATCCTGATATTGAATTTATTAACATTTCTCTTGAGACCGGAATCAGTATCCTTGATCCTCAGCAATTAGAAACTGTCTTTACTGCTCACCCAGACGCTGACGCAGTTTTACATCTTGCCGCTTTCACTGATACCAATGCCGCCTGGGATCAAAAAGGGGATCAGAGCGGTCTTTGTTATCAGCTAAACGTTGTTGGTACACAAAATGTTGTTAATTTATGCCAAAAGTACAATAAATATTTAATTCACATTTCCACCGATTATGTTTTCGACGGTCAAAAACCGACTCCCTATCTCGAAGACGATCCTACCTCTGCCATCGAATGGTACGGTGAAACCAAGGCTATGGCCGAAAAAGTTGTCTTAAATTCTGGTATTTCTGCATCTATCGCTCGTCTGGCCTTTCCTTATCGGGCCAAGTATGATCTTAAAGTCGATATCGTTCGTAAAATAAAGCAAAAAATAGAAAATGGAGATACTCTCAATCTTTTTGATGATCAAATCACTACTCCAACCTATATTGACGACATCGCTGCTGGCCTAAAAATATTCTTCGAACAAAAACCTGTCGGTATCTACCACCTTGTCGGTTCCTCCTCTCAGTCTCCATTTGAGATGGCCCAGATGATTGCGCAAGTATTCGGGCTAGATAATTCCAAAATTATGCCTAGTAAACTGGCAGATTATTTGAAGACTGAAAATGCCCGCCCTTTTGCCAAAAACGCTGCTCTCAACAATGATAAGATCAAAACTCTTGGCATCACCACAAAAACCCTTCAGGGGGGTTTAGAGGATATGAAAAGACAATTAAGGTTGTAAATTTGTCTCAACTTTTTCCTTTTCTAGTATTTTTTTAATTGCGATAATTTTTTCTTTTGAAACAATTTCCTTTTCTTCAAAATTCCGCAAAATATGTTTGACATACAGAAGAGATTTCTCAGATAAATTATTTTCATTAACTAAATTAACAATTTCAATTTTTGTCAACATTTTTAATTTATATTAAAAATAAGTAACTTTCTACTTGTTTTATTTTAAAAATTAAAAGTATTGTTCGTCCCTGGTGTAAGTTATTGGTTGCTGGCCGTCGGGCCAGCAGCGTTTCTTACGTCCAGGGACGTGACTTTTATTCGGTGCCCTCCAGTGGGGGCTAATTTGGCCAAAGCCAACTAGCCCCCCTCCTTCAGGTAGATCTGTTATTTGGTTGGAACCAATCCGAGTTCAATTGAACCATGGACTGTCGCAGCTACCGATTTGGCAATACCATCCACGCCGAGGACATATACTTCTGCCCAAGGTGTAAATGTTGCTGTCGTTACTGATTTGAGGAACTTGATGTCTTTGCGTTTAACCTCGGCTTCCCGTGACTTGTCGTCGGATGGTGGCATCACCGGGTTGTAATGAACAGCCATGGTCATCGTTTCGACATCAATTGCGGAAGGTGGAACAAAAAGTGCCGCCACCTTATTGCTCTGCCCGTCGTCGACGATCATATCGAATGCGCGATTTGCCATAGTTCCAGGGATCGTTTGACCATCCATTTCGATAGGGTAGGTCAGCCTGCAATTTGCCAGACCATCGATTCCTTTTAGTTGTTCAAGGATCGCTTCATCAGGCTTATTACCGATACCCACAAAACGTCCAGGAAATTCAACCAAAATATCTGGTTTTCCATTCGTTATGTGGAGAAAACGTTCAGCTGTGGTTACTCCGAAAAAAACCTTTCCTTGGACAATGGTGTAGAGTACCGTCAATACCCCGCCGTTAAACTGATCCCAGAACATCTGAGGCCAACCTGCCGGGGAGACGGCATATACATTGCGTCCAAGAGCTGGATTTTCGAATGTCGCCGCCGAGACGTGTTCAATATTGGCAATCTGGCCCGTCACCAAACCCTGAGGTCCGACAACTGTTGCTGAGCCTTCAATGGCAAAATTCCAAGGCGTCCCAACCTTTGGCTTTTGTCCTGGAAGCAATTTGCTCCAACCAAAAGCCTCGTAACCCAATCCTTTCAAATCAACAATCATTTTCTTTTCCATCTTACACTTCCTTTCTTTTCTATATTTTTCTACCCATCATTGGGTATCAGATTACTGCCTATTTATAGGCCACAATCTGATACCCACTAAAACTAGATACCAAAAAATACCCCGCAAACGGGGCGTTTTAATATAAGTTTTAGATTGACAGGAAATACAATTCAGGCGTCCAAAAACTTGTTCAAGCTTTGTGCAAATAACAGATCAATTTTTTAATGTCCGAGCTTTTGGCTCGTTTATTCACCGACTTAATAGTCTGATGGAATTATATCAAACTATCTTATAATGTCAATATTTGCCTACAACTTTATTACATTCAAAGCCTGTAATCTTCCAAAGATCGCCAACAAAAATGAGTCTGCCACCTCCCCAAAAAATTCATAGAATTTATCCACGGGAACCACCTCAATTTGGTAGCTGTAGCCTTTATCGTCAAATGTTTTATCTTTAAAATATATTGAAACATCAGATAATTTATCGACATCAATCGTTACAGCAAACACTCTAACGATGTTATTAAACATCGATGTGTCTGTCATTACATTTCCCAAATCATAAAATTTATCGATTTTTATCGAAGGCAAATGCAAACATTTTGTCAATTCATCTTTAATGTACGAGGACAGTAAAATTTTATCTTTCTGATATTCAGTAGTAGGTTGGTAAATATTCCCAATTGATTCATATACTTCCTTAGCCACCCCAAAACGTTTACTTTTTCTAACAATAAAATGAGTCAACTTTCCTCTTTGTTTAATCAATACTATTCCTCTCAGGCTATGAAATTGTCCACCTCTTCTTGAAATATATTCTTGAGTGTAAATCTTTCCGTCCCTTGATTTAACCTCAAAAATCGAAATCGCAAAATGCTCGCTATAATACAATTCCAACAAGCGAATCACCTCAAGATCGTTAATTTTATCCTGTCTTTCGAGCAACTCTTCTTTGAAAGTCTCGAATTTTTTTGGCAATGATTCAATTTCTCTTAAGATTTCTTTAGATGTATTGTTCAACCATTTTCTCTTCATATAATCTTTTTACTCTTTAATCTTGAAATAACCGCCAGTAAATATGAATCACCACTTGATTCAATCAACTCATCAATTTTACCAGTTTCATATATTATTACCTTATCAGTATCGATTTCTTCAATATTATCCACATTAACACTCGCCGCGAAAATATCAGTTTTTCCAGCAATCAAACTATCATCAGCGAAAACATAACCCAAATCCCAAAATTTCATAATTCTGTAATTTGGTATCGCTGAAGAAATTTTATTTGGAAATTTTATCAACTTTCCATTTGTAAATTCTGGGTATGCTATTCCAAAAGACTTATTTTCTTGACGCCAAGTAACTAAGTTGAATTTCTTTTCCACAAGTACGTGAGTTACTTTATTGCTCTTTTCAATCAAAATTATGCCTCTAGAAAGGGGATTTTGACCCTCCAGCCAGTTCAATGACTCAATTTCAACAATTTGATTATTTTCCTTGCTTCTTATTTGAAAAACCGTTACAAAAATACGCCCAGTTTTCCATATTTTTTGTAAACTCAAAACATCCCCAAAGTCATTTTCTTCGTTTATATTGTTCAAAAATGATTTAATTCCATTTTCCTCACAATTTTCAACAAACCTCCTTATTTCTTCTTGGCTATTTTTAAACCATTTCTTTTCAAACAAACCTTCAATTAGTATATCTGTGCTTTCCATATGTTGATTTTACTATAATACATGTAATGGGGAGTACAGAGACCAAAAATTCTAAATCTAATCGAATTGAACAAGGGGTGTACCCTTCCCTTCTCCCCAACCTGGGAAACGAAAGTATGGTCGCTTTTAATTCAGTTGATGTCATTCGAGAGATCCCTACCCAAGCAACTAGTAATCTGCCTGAATCCCTTCAAGAAAAACCATATCTTAAGGCAGAAATTTTAGTTACCACCATTACTCCGGACTATCCTGTTCCAATTTATTTTTCTTCAAAATATGTCTTGGCCGACACCCAAAAATTTTTAGAGAATGAAGATCCGACCAAAATGAGACGCGGATTTTCAAAAGCTCGTACGATGTTTGCGATAGTAGATTCTTCTGATGGTCACGTTTCCGGTCTTATTCCGCCTATTATTTTTGAGGAGTGGGAGGATGACCAGGGTAATCCCTATTTGTTAGTTGCCGATGGCAACAATCGCCTTTATCACCGGTTTTCCAATCATCCCGATAAAAGCTTTGAGGTCATAATTGTCAAAAATATTCCCGACAGATATCGTCCTGTTTACGATCCTGTAAACTATTCCGAGGTAAAAGTTTTACCAAAAGCCCCCCCTTTAAAAGAAAGGAGAATGTTTTCTCGAAATTTTAATCCAGCCACGTATCAAGACAATCGTCCTGACTTTTCACTTTTTGGGAGTCAGGGACCTCGAAGTTCTTTAGCCGAAAGAATTGTAAATTCATCACACCGTCGTTTAATAGAGATCGCTGACGAATCTCAAATCAATAAAGTCTTAATGGAAAAAATTCGTCAAGGATTTGAAGGTTATGCCCCTCCACCTCCTGACACCATTACTGCTCCCAAGCTTGAACAGCGTCTCCCCCAGATTGTTGATTTCGAGAGAGTTGTTCCTATTTGTGATACTTTGGGAGCAGCTGTTTTTGATATAAAATACTCCCCAGAAACCCAAGGTAAATTCAAGGCCATAACAGTTACTGCAGAGGAGTTTGCTCGGCATTCAGTTCGGGGGGTGACCCTACTTCCGCCTGAAGCAGATATAAAGTTTCATGCCCCAAAAACACTTCCTGGTGAGTTTAGGATTACCCCCGACGTGTTAACGGGGTTGAACAATTCAATCGCAGATTCCAACATCAGCCTTCCAGAGTTAAAACTAGCTTCATCTTCTAATCCCTTTGCTCAAGAAGTTTCTGGATTTCGAATCTGGAAAGAAAATAGCCGTTTTTACTCAGTTGTTGTTCTCGAATTGGAAAATGGATTAGAAGTACCTATCGTGCTTAACCGTTACGAGAAAGATGAGCAAGGGAATGATGTTTCTGGTTCCATTTTTGTTATTGATGATGGTGCCCACAACCGCTTCCTTACCTTTCACTTTCGGGAAATGATCGGCCTCAACCAGCTTGAAACTCCAAGAATGTTCGGATTTGATCTTGCCAGGCTCGTCAACAATGTTGGTAAAAAAATCGCTGGAGGTATAGATATTTATCGAAAAATAGAAATTCAAAATTATGGTTTAGATAACTCTCCCGTTACCTTTTATCTTTGTGGGACATTACTTCCATATTGGGAACACGTTGCCCAACCAGTATTTGGCCTTTATAAACAAACAGTTGAAATCGACACACTTGGAAAGCTTTCTTCCAGGACAATCCATAATCACATTGTCAGCGGTGCTATCAGCGACTCAATCACTATCGCCTCCCTAACCCTAAGTCAAATGGTTGGACAAGAACTTTTTTTGAGTAAAAAGTACAAAGATCACCATATTGTTATGGAAAAAATATTCGATCCTTTTTTAGGTCCTCGACTTACTCTGCCTCGACTTCCAATTTCACTTCAGGATCCGACGACTTATCAATTTACGGATCTTGGTAAGTCCATTAACGTTCAGTATCCAAGATCTCTCGATTGGGAAACCTTCAACCAAAATATTTCACAAGAAGCCTGTTTGACCAGTGTGCCCTTAAGAGATCTACAAGAAATGATCATAGGTGGCCGAATTGATCACACTTCAATTGCTCATTTGAGCACCCTTCTTCGTCGTCAAAATGTCTGGGTTTTTAGCCCTCAACAAAAATATCCTTTCTGAGAAACTCTCTCTCCCTCCCTCACCGCATAGTTTATACCCCTGTCTTCTGGGTAAATTTGTGCAAAATTCATGTATATTATTTTGCCCTTATCATGTCCATACTTTTCAATTTTTTTTCTATATCCCACATCCACCACATGCTGAGCATATTTAAATTTAAATACCCATTTCTTAAACACTTTTTCCTCATTAAAGTTTGGGAGTATTTTTTTTAGGTAACAAAAAAATTCTTTTTCAATTGTCTTATCCTCGTTCTTGAAATAGCGGTGATTCTGCGGTAAATAAGTTCCTAGATAATAAACATGTTTATTCCCATATCTTTTCTTGTCTTCCAAGTTTGTATGTTGAATCAATGCCAGAAAAGGGGACTTATTATCATTAATATTATGCCAATAGTATCGGCTTAAATTTTGCTTAGACGTAAACACCATTGTCACCGCTCCCAAATAATCCACCTCTTCTAGCGGTGCAGTGGTGATTATCTTGTCAAAACCTTTTAACCCATCACTCGTAACTGCCAACTCGTAACTAATTTTTATCTCCCCCCCCAGTTTTTCTATTCTTTTTTCCAGTTCATCAACAATTTGTTGAAATCCGCCATCTAAATAACCTAAATATTCTTTACCCTTCTCGCTGGAATTAGCCCTAGTATGAATTCGGGCCCACATCCAGGCCATTGACACTTTTTTATATTCCTTTCCAAATTTTCCCCTTAAAAGCGGCTCCCAAATAACTTTATAGGCATTTTTACCACACCACTTTTTCATCCATTCATAGGCCAAAACATTTTCAAACTTTTTCCAATTATTTTCCTTTTCTAAATAAATTTTTACCAATCCCAACCTTAATTTATCTATCAAATTTAACGGTTTAAATTTAAGTAAATCAATTGCCCCGGCAAAGGGATATATTTTTTTCTCGTAGTAAATCGCCGTTTTAGCCTCGTGCCATTTCAATTTTTTTTCTAACCCCAATTCTTTAATCAGCTCGATAATATATTTATCTGTCTTAAAAATATGGTGGTAACTTTTTTCCAAACAGGTATCTCCAATTTTAAAAGCGCCCAACAATCCGCCTAATTCACTACTTTTTTCAACCACGGTCACCATGTTATTTTTTTGTAAAAGTCGATAAGCGGCTACAAGTCCGCCAATTCCGCCTCCTACCACTAATATTTTTGCCTTCATTTATGCTATGATACTATGTTTAAAACCTATTAATAAAACAAATTTATGGCCGACGCTATTCAAGTCACAAAAAACCGAATTGTCCCAATGGACAAAGTTAGAAATATTGGCATTATTGCCCATATCGATGGTGGTAAGACCACCACTACCGAACGTCTTCTTTTTTATACAGGAAAAATTCACAAGATTGGTTCTGTTGACGAGGGAACAACTACTACGGACTCCATGGTTCAGGAAAGAGAGAGGGGAATAACTATTCAATCTGCCTGTATTACCACCTATTTTAAAGACTACCGTATCAACATTATCGACACTCCAGGCCACGTTGATTTCACCGCCGAGGTCGAGCGCTCTCTTCGTGTTCTTGACGGCGCCATTATGATTTTTGATGGTAACGCTGGAGTTCAGGCTCAGTCTGAAACTGTCTGGCGTCAAGCTGACAAATATCAGGTTCCTCGTATTGCCTTTGTCAATAAAATGGACAAAGTTGGTGCTTCTTTCCAAAAAACCTTAGATTCTATTAACCAAAAACTCCGTTGTCCTATTGTCCCAGTCGTTCTTCCTATTGGTGAAGAACATGATTTTATGGGTGTTATCGATCTCATGGAGATGAAGATGGTTGTCTATGACAAGGACGATGAAGGTATGGAATTTACCAAAAAAGACGTCACTCCGGAATATCTGGAAGCTGCCACCGCCGCCCGCGCTGCCATGGTTGAAAAAATTGCCGGTGAAGATGAAATACTAATGGAAAAATTCCTTAACGACGAGGAAATTTCAATTACTGAATTAAAAGCCGCTCTCCGAAAGGCCACCATTACTCGAAAATTATTTCCGGTTTATTGTGGCGCTGCCTGGAGAAATAAGGGTATTCATCCAATCCTCGACGCCATCGTCGACTATCTTCCTTCTCCACCAGATCTTCCTCCAGCTCAGGGTTTTGATGTTGTCACCAACGAAGTTATTACTCGAAAACCCGAAAATAAAGAGCCCTTTTCTGGACTTCTCTTTAAAGTTCAATCTGATCCCCACGTTGGTACTCTTTCCTATGTTCGTATTTACTCTGGCACCATTAAAACAGGTCAAGAAGTTTACAATTCAACCAAGCAAAAAAGTGAAAGAATCGGTCGTTTATTGTTAATGCATGCCGACAAGCGTGAAGGTATTGAAGAAGGTTACGCCGGAGAAATCGTTGCCTGTATTGGCTTAAAAGAATCAGTTACCGGAGATACGCTTTGTGACAAGGCTCATCCAATTTCCCTTTCACCGATTCAATTCTCTGATCCGGTTATTTCTCTAAGTATTGAGCCTGAGACTGCTGACGACCAAGAAAAGATGGGAGCCGCCCTTAATCGTCTAACTTCAGAGGATCCAACTTTCAAAGTTTCCTATAATCACGAAACTGGACAAACCATCATCGCTGGTATGGGTGAACTTTATTTGGAAATTATTGTTGATCGTTTAAAACGAGAATTTGGGGTTGAAGTCAAAACAGGTGCTCCTCAGGTTGCCTATCGAGAAACAATCTCTTCAAATGCTGACGGTGAGGGAAAATATATTCACCAATCTGGAGGTCATGGTCAATACGGTCATTGTAAGATTAAAGTCGAACCTAAAGAAAGAGGTGAGGGTATTGAGTTTGTCAACGCTATTAAAGGTGGTGTGATTCCCAGTAACTTTATTCCTGCTATCGAAAAAGGTGTCCGCGAGACCCTAGCCAAAGGTATTATCGCTGGTTATCCCTGTACTGATATCAAAATTTCAGTCTTCGATGGTTCCTATCACGATGTTGACTCTTCTGAAGCAGCTTTCAAACTTGCTGGATCATACGCCATTAAAGATGCCTTTGCTCTTGCTAGTCCTCTTATTCTCGAACCAATCATGAAGTTCGAAGTTGCCTGTCCTTCAGAGTTTTTAGGTACAGTTATCGGCGATCTTTCCTCCCGTCGAGGTCAAATTGCTGGCACCACCGAATCCTTTGGTTTTACTACTATCGATGCTACCATTCCCTTGGAAGCCGTTCGTGGTTACGCCACCGTTATTCGCTCTCTAACTCAGGGCCGCGGTTCTTTTTATATGGAACCTAGCCATTACGACCCCGTTCCTCGAGATATTCAAGAAAAACTGACTATCAAGACTGACGGTAAAAAAGAATAAGGATTGTATCCTGAACAGAAACTTAAACCCCGCCTATCAGCGGGGTTTTTATTACTAGATATTTGATCCCAAAAATGATAAACATATACTAATATGTCACAAGATTTAATCTCCCAAACACCTGAAAGCGTTGTTAATCAAGTCCAAAAACCAGCCCTTGTTGCAAAATATAACGAAATCCTTTCTGAAACATCAACATACCACCAAGAACATAACAAATGGAAAGAAAACAATAAAGTCCTCGAAAAATCTGGCAAAGAGTCTACGGCAGAACCAGAGAAATCAGAACTTTGTCGCCTGGGTGATATCTATCAAGAGGAAGCTGCTGTCTATTCCCGTAATGTTGTCAACGCTATGCGTGATGCCACCGCTACATTATCCTCTACCTTTAATAAAACAAGTGAAGAAGTAGCAGAAATGAACAAAGAAGGAGAAAGTCGAGTGAAACTAGCCATCCAAGAAATAGGCAACTATAGTGGGGAAGAGACGGAACAAGGTATCGTTGGTCTTTTTCGTGCAACTCGAGTCATTGAAGAATTGAATAGAGATATACCAAGTTATTCTAAGTTTGAACATATTGCCGATTTGGTCGTCGCCTATCCTGATACTTTACATACCTGCCAAAATATCTTTTCTGGGTTTGTTGCTAATCAAGTCACCTGGCTTCAGGATCGTAATAGTAATCCTTTTCCTAAAGATGAACCTACCACTCGTCTCCTTGGTTTTATCGCCAATAAAGACTTTTCTCCTCTTCCAGAAGCTGAGCAAAAAAACGCCAAACTCCTTCTTCATGAATCTGCTGGCTACAACCTTTATGAAATATTAAAGGATCAAAAAATTGAAACAATGACGCCCGAAACCATTGAGAAGGTAACAAATGGCCTTGTTGCCCAAGAAGTATGGAATCTTATCAATGCCGAGTCTGTCGATACTCTGGCTGAAAAAATTGGAGGATTGTCTCGAAAAGACGGACAAGAAAATCGCGAAGAATTTCAGGCTCTAGCTTTGGGTATGATCCGTGCCACCCTTGATACTGCTCGCACCATAAAAGCTGATGACCCAAAATTTAATGCCGACGGTCTTCGTCTTCACGCCGCAAAAGGCCTATTGGCTCTTACAGACCCCAAAACAGAATCTATTCTTCAAATTAAAGAGGATAACCACCATAAATATGTTGGCTTTTTATATGACGAAATAAAAAATATTTACGCTGCTAACCAGAATCAATTTGCCTCGCAAGAAGTCGCAAAGCTTCTTTGGCAAAGAAATAAAGAAGTTGTTGATATTCAATATGAGCCCACAAGAATAGCAAACGAGCAAGAGGCTGAAAAAAGAAGAAAAGATCTAGCTGCTGTCGAAGCCACAAAAAAAGAAAATGCCGACAAGCTCATGCGGACATATACTCAGGCATTGCTTAATGATCCACAGCTTCTCTTCAAAATCAAAAGTTCTTGTCCTTTATTAGTTCCTGATACCCGCCCAATCTTCACCGATATTTCGAATTATTTATATCAAAAAAGAGAATCTTTAAAAACAGATCCAAATTATGCCGATGCTGTCAAAATCCTTTATGCTTTTAACAGACATTTAGGTACTACCTTACCAACTATATCTGGCCATAATCTTTCTGATTCTGAAAAAGGAAAACTTAACGAGATGTATTACAAATCAGATTACACCGTTGTTGATAGGCCTGGAATACTGGGTGTTGGAAAGGTAACTCACGAGGAACAGGAAGTTGGGCTTACTGCTCCTTATCTACAAAGACTTAATGGAACTATCGAGTCACTTCAAAATAAAGAAAAACGCACTCCAGAAGAAGAGGCTACTCTTTTGGCTCACCAGCTTCTGGTTAGTGCATATAAAATCGAAGAACCTTAAGGATAATTCATTGGACACTACAACCCCGCTTCATTGCGGGGTTTTTATTAAACTATTTTTATGTTACTATCGGATAAATATATTGAAGACGTATTTATCCCTCAAGATAAGTATTTTCCATCTTGCGAAGCAGGTGTCTTGCTGATACAATCGTAAAGCGTTTTTCAATTACCGTAAATGCTACGGGAACAAAGACTTTGGCTACCAATTAGAAGCCAGAGTAATGTATAATTAATTGTTAAAAATTGCCCAAAAGGGCTCATATAAAATAAATTAAGGAGAAAAAAATGGCCGATACTTATCAAAGAAACAAACCCCACGTTAATGTAGGCACCATTGGTCACGTTGACCACGGTAAAACCACATTAACCGCTGCTATTGCCAAGGTTCAAGGAAACCCCAAATCTTATGCTGACATCGCCAAAGGCGGTACTGTCCGTGACGCCAGCAAAATCGTTACTATTGCTATTTCCCACGTCGAATACGAGACCGAGAAAAGACATTATGCTCACATTGATTGTCCTGGGCACGCTGACTACGTCAAAAACATGATTACTGGTGCCGCTCAAATGGACGGCGCTATTCTCGTTGTTTCTGCTCCAGACGGTCCAATGCCTCAAACTCGTGAACACGTTTTGCTTGCCAAGCAAGTTAACGTTCCTTCCTTGGTTGTCTTTTTAAACAAAGTCGACCTTGTTACTGATCCTGAATTCTTGGATCTTGTCGAAATGGAAATTCGCGACCTTTTAACTAAATATGGTTATCCCGGTGAAGAGATTCCTATCGTCCGCGGTTCCGCCCTCAAAGCTCTTGAAGGTGACGCCGATGGTGTTGATTCCATTAAAAAATTAATGGATGCCCTCGATAGCTATATTCCTGAGCCAGCTCGTGAATTAGATAAACCTTTCTTAATGCCGGTTGAAGACGTCTTCTCTATCAAGGGTCGAGGTACTGTTGCTACTGGTAGAATTGAGCGCGGAATTATCAAAATCAACGACGAAATCGAAATTGTTGGTCTCCGTGATACCAAAAAAGCTATCGTTACTGGTGTTGAAATGTTCCATAAACAACTTGATCAAGGTCAAGCAGGTGACAACGTCGGTCTTCTTCTCCGAGGTATTGAAAAAGATGATATCGAGCGCGGCCAAGTTTTGGCCAAACCAGGTACCATTACTCCTCACACTGAATTCAAAGCCGAAGTTTTGTTACTTAAAAAAGAAGAAGGTGGACGTCACACTCCTATCTTCGCTGGATATCGACCTCAAGTCTTTATCAGAACCACTGACGTTACCGGAGAGGTTATCCTTCCCGATGGTGTCGAAATGGTTATGCCAGGAGATAATGCCAACGTTACCGTTAAATTAATAAAAGCAGTTGCCATGGAAAAAGGTTTCCGCTTCGCTATTCGTGAAGGTGGTCTAACTGTCGGTGCCGGTGCTATCACCGAAATCATTAAATAACAATGAAAGGCAATCGTATTCGTATTAGACTTAAATCTTTTGACCACCGTCTCATTGACGAGGCGGCGGTCAAGATTGTGGAAGCCGCAGTTACTGCTGGTGCCACAGTCCAAGGTCCAATTCCATTGCCTACCTCTCGCAAGCTCATTACAGTTTTAACTAGTCCTCATACCGACAAAAACGCTCGTGATCACTATGAAATTTTGACCCACAAGCGCTTAATCGATATCTTCAGCACTAATCTTCGTACCGTCGACAGTCTCCAGCACCTCGATTTGCCATCCGGAGTTGAAGTTGAAGTCAAGATGTAATTACCACTATGATTTCTGGATTCCTCACTCAAAAAAAATTCATGACCAGCATCTTCAATGATGATGGAAAAAGGATTGCCGTCACTGTTCTAGAAGCCAAACCACTAATCGTCTCCCGCTTGAGAACCACCGAAAAAGATACTTACGAAGCCGTTCAGCTAAAAACACACAAAGACAAATTTGTTGAGTTCAAAAATACTGCCGATACTAATCCAGACTTAAAAACAGAAGTTACCATAGATTCCGTCTTTTCAGTTGGTGATGTGGTTTCAGCTACCAGCAAAAGTAAGGGTCACGGTTTTGCCGGTGTTATTAAACGTCATGGTTTCCGTCGCCAACCAGTTTCTGGTGGTGCCTCTGATCGTGTTCGCGCACCCGGCTCTATTGGCGCTCAAACACCTGGAAAGGTTATTAAGGGTAAAAAAATGCCTGGACATTACGGCAATGCTACCGCTACTGTTAGCAACCTCAAAATTTTTAAAATCGACAAAGAAAACCATCTCCTTTATGTTACCGGAGGAGTTCCTGGGCATATCAATTCTTGGGTAAAAATTACCAAAAACTAACATGAAAGCCACACTTTATAACCTCCAAGCAGAAAAAATCAAGGATATTACCTTACCCGGAGAAATATTTGAAGCCAAAATTAACGAAAAATTAATTGCTCAATCTGTCAAAGTCTATCTTCACAATCAACGTTCAGCCCATGCTGTGGCCAAACATCGTGGTGAAGTTTCTGGTACTACCAAAAAAATCTGGCCCCAAAAAGGTACTGGTCGTGCCCGACACGGTTCTGCCAAGGCCCCCCAATTTGTTGGTGGTGGTTCAGCTCATGGTCCTCGTGGTGATCAAAAATCACCTCTTCACTTTTCTCAAAAATTACGTCAAGCTGCTTTTAAATCAGTTTTGTCAAAATTTGCCAAAAATAATTCCATTCTTGTCATCGATAAAGTATCAACCATTGAACCCAAAACAAAAACTGCTTTTGAGTTCATTGCCAAAATGAGAAAACAAAATGAATTGTTGGCAAATAGCCGCAAAATTGGTATCATTACCAGTCGTAGTTTTGACAACTTCAAACGAGCATTTAAAAATCTCCCCGAAGTCAATCTTTTGTCCGCTAAATCTCTAAATTCATATGAGTTATCAAGACAAAACTATTTGATGTTTACTGCTGCGGCCATCAAAGAATTAACAAAATAAACATGATTATTATTAAAAGACCAGTTGTCACAGAAAAAGCAATTACCGCCCAAAGTAACGGTAAGTACACTTTTATTGTCACTGCCAAGGCAAACAGAAATCAAGTCGCTGCCTCTTTTGAAGAGCTTTTCGGTATTAAACCTCTAAAAGTAAACATGCTTGTTTGTAAAGGAAAAGTAAAAACAAATTGGAAAACTCGTTCTCCGATTTACAAACCAAATCTCAAAAAAGCCATAGTTACCATTGAAAAAGGTCAAATAATTGATCTCTTAACCTTAAAAAATGAAAAGTAAATTATTAACCATCAAGAAAAAACGTAGTGGTCGCGATGCTCAAGGGCATGTTTCTACCCGTCATCGTGGTGGTGAACATAAGCGTTTTCTCCGTTTAATTGATTGGAGAAGAACAAAACTCGACGTTAAGGCAAAAGTTGCTGCCATCGAATATGACCCCAATCGTACCGCAGATATTGCTCTTCTTCATTACGAAGATGGTTCAAAATCATATATCATTGCTACTGCCAATCTAAAAGTTGGTGATGTCGTTGTTTATTCCGAAAATGCTCCTATCAAAGAGGGCAACAAATTACCTTTAAAAAATATTCCCGTCGGTACTCCTATTTCATGTCTCGAATTCCAAGCCGGTCGCGGAGCTCAAATAATTAAATCTGCCGGATCCTCTGCCTACATTCAGTCAATTGACGACACCAAAGCTATTATTAAGTTGCCTTCGGGTGAACTAAGGGTTTTCCCCTCTACTGCCTGTGCCACTATTGGTCAGGTTGGTAATTCCGATCATTCAAACCAAAAACTTGTTAAAGCTGGCGATTCTCGTCACCGAGGTATTCGTCCCGCCGTTCGCGGTGTTGCTCAGAACCCTCATTCCCATCCACACGGTGGTGGTGAAGGTCGATCTAGCATTGGTATGCATCCAAAAACTCCTTGGGGTAAGCCCGCCATGGGAAAGAAAACCAGAAAACGTAAGAAAGCCTCAAACAAATTAATTATTAAACATCGTAAATAATTATGGGTAGAAGCTCTCGAAAAGGTCCATACATTGATGCCAAGCTTATAAAAAAGGTTGCCGCCAGTCAAGGCGACACTCCAATTAAAACATACGCCCGAAACAGCCAGATTCCTCCTGAATTTGTTGGCAAGCATTTTGCTGTTCATAATGGTCGCAAATTTATCGAAGTCTATATTACTGAAGACATGGTCGGTCACCGTCTAGGTGAATTTTCTGTCACCAGAACCTTCAAAGGTCATGGTCGTATCGTTAAAAGAGTTATTGAAAAGACATAAAATCATTCTATGGAAAAAAAAGCAGTTAAAAAAACTATTATCAAGAAAGTCACTACTCCTAAAAAAGTTGTTACTCCTAAATTGGTCGCTACCGCTCCCGTTACACCAGAGATAAAATATTGCCGATACGTCAACAAAAACATCAAAATCTCTCCTCGAAAACTTCGTCTTTTAGCCAACTCAATCAAAAAATTATCACCTACCTCTGTTCTTGTAAAACTATCCTTAACCAACACTAAAGCTGCCCGTGTTTTAGCTCGAGCCATTGAAACGGTTGTATCTGTGGCCAAAAACAACTATAATCTCTCTCCTGAAAGCCTTCAGTTCGACACCATCATTGTCAACGAGGGTCTAAAAATTAAACGCATGGACAAATCCCATGGTTCTCACTTTGCTCGTGGAACCATTGTCAAACGCCATAGCCGTTTAAAAATAATTGTTAAAGGACAGGTTAAATAATTTATGGGCCAAAAAGTAAATCCAATCGCATTCAGACTCAAGACTACTCCAAATTCTCCGGAGTGGCTCTCTTCATGGTATGCCGACAAAACAAAATACAAAGATCTTTTACTTGAGGATTATAAGATTCGTCAAACTCTTCAAAAAAGATTATCTTCTGCTGGTATCGTTGCCATTCGGATTGAACGATCAACAAAAAAAATTAAACTTATCTTGATTGTTAGTCGTCCCGGTTTAGTTATCGGTCGCGGCGGAAAAGAGCTTGAGGTCACAAAAAATGAAGTTCTCAAAATCATGTCCAAGCGAAGTACCAATAAAATTAACATTGATATCCAGGTTGAAGAATTTAGAAATACCGATCTTTCCGCAAAATTAATTGCCGAAAAAATATCTTGGCAACTTGCCAAAAGAATGCCTTATCGTCGTGTTGTTCTTTCTGCTATCGAAAAATCCATGATTGCTGGTGCCAAAGGAATTAAAATCATCCTCTCGGGCCGTATCAACGGAGCTGAGATTAGCCGTAAAGAAAAATTTCACGAAGGTCAAGTCCCCCTAAGTACTATCAAATCACACATTGATTACGCCGAGGTGCCATGTTTAACCCGTTCTGGTTATATTGGAGTTAAAGTTTATCTTTGTTTAGCCTAAACCTATGTTACAACCATCCCGCACTAAATACCGAAAACAATTCCGTGGTCGCATGAGAGGGAATTCCCGTGGCAATCTTGTTGCCTTTGGAGAGTTTGGTCTCAAATCGCTCACTTGCGGTTGGTTGACTGCCAATCAAATCGAAGCTGCTCGTCGTGCCATCGCCTATGAAACAAAAAGAAACGGTCGTACCTGGATTCGAATTTTCCCCGACAAACCATTTACTGAAAAAGGTGCTGGAGCTCCCCTTGGTGCCGGTAAGGGTGATGTCAAAGGTTACGTCGCTGTCATTCGTCCCGGTCGAATTTTATTCGAAGTTGCCGGAGTTTCTGAAGCTGAAGCCCGTGAAGCTCTTCGTCTTGCCTCTGCAAAATTACCTGTTACTACCAAAGTAGTTAAACGAAAATAACTTACTCTAGAATTTATGAAAAAAACTGATAAAATTGCCTACAAGCAAAAAAGCACAGAAGAGTTGAACAAACTCCTGCAAGACCTCAAGAGAAAATTTGTTGAGGCCAAAAGTAAACAGTATTTGGGTAACCAAAAAGATACTTCTGTTTTTAAAAAAATTCAGTCTGAAATTGCCTTAATTTCGACCCTGCTTAATCAAAATGACAGATAAAAATATTAATACCGGTAAAGTTTTTTCTGGCGTCGTTGTCTCTGACAAAATGACCAACACTATTGTTGTTTCCTTGTCCTATACTTCGAGACATCCTCTCTATAAAAAGATCGTCAAGAAAAATAAAAAAATCTATTGTGACAACAACCTACAAGCTAAAACAGGTGATTTTGTCAAAGTCAGAGAAACTCGCCCTCTTAGCAAATTAAAAAGATTCACTACGTTAGAGATTATCAAATCGGGTTCAGCCGAATAAGTATATGTTGCAATTAAGAACCCGCCTCAAACCAGCCGACAACTGCGGTGCAAAATCTGTCGAGATCATGCACGTCTATGTTGGTTCAAATCACAAACAAGCCTCTATTGGTGATATCGTTTTGGCTGTCGTCAAAGAAGCCATGCCCAACGGTCTTGTCAAAAAGAAAGAAAAAGTCAAAGCCGTTATTGTTCGTACTAAAAAAGAATTAGGCCGTGCTGATGGCAGTTACATCCGTTTTTCTGACAACTCCTGTGTTATCATTGATTCTCAAAAAAACCCACGCGGTACTCGCATTTTCGGGCCAATTGCCCGTGAAATTAAAGATGCTGGTTTTACCAAAATAGCTTCAATGGCTAAGGAGGTATTTTAATATGAAAATACAAAAAGGCGACAAAGTCGAAATAATTATTGGAAAAGATAAAGGTCGAAGCGGTGAAGTTCTCAAGGTTTTTACCAAAAAAGAACAAATTATCGTCAAAGGTTTGAATCTCTTCAAAAAACACCTCAAGCCAACTCAAGGTCAAAAGGGTGGAATCATTGAAAAAGAAAGAGCCGTTAAAGTATCAAAAACCATGTTAATTTGCCCAAGCTGTGGCAAAAAAATTCGTGTTGCTTATCAAATTGACAAAAATGGTGACAAATCTAGAATTTGTCGAAAATGTAAAGCCATTATTGCTCCTAATAAAAAATAACTATGATGTCTGAATATATAAAAGAAATTAATGAAAAAATGACAAAGTCCTTGGGCAAGGTGAATCCTAACGCTCTTCCCAAACTTACCAAGGTTGTTTTAAATTACCGAGTCGCCGATGGTCGTGATAGTCAAGAAAATTTAGCTGCCGCTGAAAAAGAATTGATGGCTATTTCAGGTCAAAAACCTCGTCTTTCCAAAGCTAAAAAATCTATTGCTGCCTTTAAACTACGTGAAGGTGAGCCTCTTGCCTACAGCGTCACTCTTCGTGGTACCCGCATGTATGATTTCCTTTACAAACTTTTTAATATCGTTTTACCCCGTCTTCGTGATTTCAAAGGTTTGCCCCAAACTTCTTTTGATAATCAAGGTAATTATAGCCTGACAATCAGAGATCAGACATATTTCCCCGAAGTAAATCTCGATCTTGTCAACAAAATTCGTTCAGTCCAAGTTACTATGAGCATTTCTGCCTCTTCAATCGAGGAGTCAAAAATGTTATTATCCACCCTAGGTTTTCCATTTGAGAAAAATTAAACATGGCTACTACTGCAAAAATAGTTCGAGAGAACAAAAAATTAAAATACTCAAATCGACATCATAATCGATGCCAACTTTGTGGTCGTCCTCGAGGCTATATTCGTATTTTTGGACTATGTCGTTTATGTTTTAGAAAATTAGCCAACACTGGTGCTCTCCCAGGCGTTAAAAGAGCCAGCTGGTAAAAATATATGATCAATTCATTATCTTGTGACTTATTAATCAGAATCAAAAACGGTAGTCGTGCCGGTCGTAAAACCATTTCGGCTCCTTTGTCAAAATTCTCTTTAGACATTTTACAAAAACTTAAACAATCTGGATTTATTGCTGATTTTTCTGCCGACAAAGACTCAAGATCTATTAGCATCTCTATGCCCAGGGTTACCGACGTTGCTCTTATTTCTAAACCTGGCTGTCGTCAATATTGCAAATCAACTTCTATTCCTTGGGGAAAAACTCCAAGTTCGTTAATAATTATTTCCACCTCTACTGGTCTTCTCTCTCAAAAAGAGGCAGTGGCCAAAAAACTAGGCGGAGAGTTAATCGCCGAAATCTGGTAAAAATCACATGTCACGCATAGGTAAACAAATCATCACCATCCAAGAAGGCGTCACCGTCAAACTAGAGGCAAAAATTGTCACTATTACTGGCCCAAAAGGAACTCTTTCTTATCAAGTACCTCCTCGAATTCAGGTCGATATTGAAGATAATCAAATCAAAGTAACCCGTCTGGGTCAAGATAAACAAACTCGTTCAAATCACGGCTCAGTTCGTGCTCATCTAAACAACTATGTACAAGGTGTTGTAACTCCATGGGTCAAGGAGCTTGAAGTCCGAGGCACTGGTTACAAAGCCTCTGTCGATGGTGACAAACTCACTGTTCTTGCCGGATTCATTCAC
>Ga0100403_1000932_pt1 | contig 27986 bp, 26 predicted proteins | sample CryGeymet201501t_FD_83663 | JGI IMG/M metagenome (GOLD analysis project Ga0100403, IMG submission 83663) | Groundwater microbial communities from Crystal Geyser aquifers in Utah, USA - Crystal Geyser metaG 2015-01t | ecosystem: Environmental > Aquatic > Deep subsurface > Groundwater | place... | reverse complement strand
TATTTTTTCAGAAGTTTTAAGTCTGATGCAGAAAAACAAGGTGCGGAAAAGGTTTTGGAATCAATCCGTAAAGAATTGGGTATATCTAACCAAGAAGTTAATGAATCAAAACCTAATCAAATAAAAACACCTACAAAAGAGGCTGAAAACGCACAATCTGATGTAGTTTCCGAATCCGAATCAAATAAGAGTCAAATAAAAGACCTTACGAAGCAATATATCGGGGTTAAATTCAATACAAGGGATGGTGAAAATGAGATTGTAGGCTTACGAGAACATAAAACTGGTAATAATTATGAGATTAAGAACCACAACGGCGATACTTACCTTATAGGGCAAGACAACATAGATTCTTGGATAAAGCGGAATAATTTTGATGCAAGTGATGAGGGCAAAAAAGCAAAAGAGGACAGACTCCAAAAAGCAAAGGGACTTGAAAAGCAAAACCAAGAAAAGGCAAAAAAAGACGAACAAACAAGTTCAGAAATAGATGAGTTTGCAAAAGGTAAAACGCCTATGCAGATTGGTGCGATTAAAAAGGCATTAGCTACCAAAAACAATTTTACTGGCACAATAAAAGGCACAATGTCAATAAAGGATTTTGTTGACAAAATACACTCTGAAAGTGAGTTAAAGGTTTCTACTTTTGTTGAGTCAAAGGCCAAGCCAATGTCAAGGACACGTTTTAATAGAGCAAACCAACAACAGCAAGATGCACACGAAAAAAGAATGAAAGAGGCTGGCGATAAAACTGTTTATTTGGTCAACGATTATGACATAGGCAAAACTGGTTATGATTATGCTAAGTATTTGTTAGACGCAAATTTAGATGTAGGGACACCAATAGAGACTAAAAAACCGTCTAATTTAGACGGAATTAATATAACCACAGACAATAACGGTATAATTAAAATATCTAATTTAAACCCAAACGAAGACCAAATAAAGCAATTAAAACGTTTAGGCTTACGTGAGAAAGGTGGTATTATTCCAGTTGGTTCAAATGCACCTAAACCACAGGAAGAAGCGTATGACAGATTTGTAAAAAGATATGGCATTGAGCCAACAAGTAAGGAACCCTTACAAGTTGAAGAAAATAACGAAGAAATAAAGACTGCGGAAAGTGATGTAAAGTATGTAAATTTTGCCGACATTGACTTGGACGAAGAAAGATTCCAGAATAGAGGGAAATTAGATGAAAATTTAATACAACGTATGGTAGCCAATTATAATGAAAAGGTATTTGACCCTATCCATATTTGGAGAGACCCAAAAAATGGGCAATACTATTTACTTTCTGGGCACCATAGACACGAAGCAATAAAAAGACTTGGGAAAGGCAAAGTAAAAGTAGTAGTGAGAAACGATTTAGATGAAAGGAATGCCATTAAATATGCTAAAGAAGAAAGTAATGCAAACAGAACAATGGAAACAGACTTAGACCGTGCAAAAATTTATTCTAAGATGCGAAAAGATGGCGCTACAAAAAAAGAAATTCGAGAAAAGGCAAAGGAATTAGAGGATAAAAACTCAACCAAGATAATAAATCTTTCACATTTGAACCCAAAAGGAAGTGCTGCTTATGCTCTTAATTCCCTTAATAATTCATCATCAATACAAGACAAAAGGATTGCGGAGCAAATTGCGGATTGGATAGGTGAAGCAAAAAGCGTCTACACAGAACTAACCAGCGACCACGAAGAAGAATTATATAAATTTCTGACAAATAATGACAGGATAAGCACACTAAAAAACAAAGTAGCGTTTTTAGATAAGGTTGATAGAGCGGTAAATTCGTTGGATTTTAACGTGGATAAGCCGTTAAATATTGAAAGTAAAGCCTCAAAATCAAGTGTTGAATTGGAATACCAAGAATTATTAGACAAAGCGACAAACGACTTAATGAAAGCGAAAGCCGATTTGGACAAAAAAAGAGCAGATATAATAAAAAAACAGCCAAATATAACGCCAGACGAATTTAAAAAATATACTGATAAGTTAAATGACGAAATCATATATTCCCAGAAAGAACTTATTAAATTAAAGCAACAGAAACAAGATGTTGAACAATTTGCAGACAGTCAATTTGATATGTTTGCTTTAGAAGTTAAAAATGCACATGATAGGAGTGAAATAAGCGATGACAAAGTCCAAGAAATACTTGAAAGAGGAAATGACTCCAATTCAGCGGAGGAATTTGATAAACTTAGGAAAGATATTGAGAGCAAGGCGGGAGCTATCAGAAATTTTAGCGAAAGCGAAAAAGCGTCTCGCACCGAAAAGGAGAGCCGAGACGAGGAAGTTGAACGGAGAGCAGAAGAAGCCTTAAAAGAGATTGACAAGCCAATTGATAATGACACTTTTGATGTGTTTGCAGACAGTAAGCCAAAGAGCCAAGATGTTGAGGACAGCCCGAAAGAAGTAGAACCTACTCCAAAGGTTGAAGATGCTAAAAGTAAGAGGAGAGCAAAATATAAAGCCAAGATAGGAAAGTCCGATAAAAAAGCGAAAGAGTTATTGGACGATATGATGAAAGATTTTGGTAATTTGAATAGTGGAATTGACCCAACCAAATTAGTTGGTGCTGTAAAATTACTCTCTTATTATACAGAAAAAGGGGTTTATAAATTTGCTGATGTTGTTGCAGAACTACATGAACAAATGGGTGGAAAGGTTAAGCAAATAATTGAACACCTAAAACAAGCATACGGATTATTCAAGCAAATTGCGCCAGACGATATTTTAGATGAATTAGATTCAACAAAAACTGTTAGAAATTTTAAGTATGAAGATTTATTTGATGTTGACAATGCGGGACAAGAATCGTACATTAACAATGAGGAAGAAAATGTATCTGATAGACCAGGAAATAGCGAACCAAATAGCCAAGCAAGTGGCGATAACGTCTCCCTTGATGAAAGCCTTATTTCAAATGACGGAGAACCAAGCGACTATGGAAGAAATCTCTTTGGCGAAGTTAATGACGGAACAAGGGATAACAAAAACAGCAGCAAGGGCAGTAATAAAAGTTCTTCCACTATTGATGGCGAACCAACCCATAACGGAATACCTGAACAAAACGAACCAACTGGGACTACGGAAGATGATGCCGGAGATTTTGACGGTAGAGGAAGCAACATATTTGGCACAGACGGAAACGAGCCTAACGGAAACGGAAGTAAGCCAAGTTCAGGAAATGCTATCGAGAGTTTTAAGAAACGAAAGGCAAGGACTAAAAGACTCCAAGACGAAGCCGAAAGCAAACTAGTTAAAATTGGTGATAGAGCCAATATTGACGAAACACTCCCATATTTATTACCAGACCAAAGAGAAGATGTATTTAAGGCAGAAGCTAGATATTTTTCTGCTACTCCAGGCAAAGGTATGTTGTTTACCAATGGGACTGGAACTGGAAAGACCTTTACTGGCTTAGGCGTAGTAAAAAGATTTATTAAATCTGGTAAAGAAAACATCTTAATAGTTACTCCGACACAACCTAAAATTGATGATTGGGTAAATGAAGCAAAGATACTAAATATCAATTTAGTGCCATTAGAAAATACATCCGACAAAGGCAAACCCCAAGCAATAACTACATTTGCAAATTTTAGAGCAAACGAAGCGTTATTCAATAGAGATTTTGATTTGATTATTTATGACGAAAGTCATAGGTTAATGGAAGATAAAAATGGAGCTACAAGTTCAACCACAATGGCACATTGGTATAATGGCAATACTGACGAAAGTTGGGTTATGCGTAAAATACAAAAAGTCCATCCTTTATGGGTTGAAGAAAATAATTTACGCGACCAAATTAGAACAGAAGGCGGAAGCAGAAAATCACTTGACACAATGCAGTCAGTTTATAATAAAAGCGTTGAAAGAGAAAAGGCGCTTGATAAAAAACTAGGTACCGTTACGGAGAAACAGCGAGCAATATTACCAAAATTAGAAGAGAGAGCAAAAACAGCATCCGGGAATACAAAAGTAATGTTTCTTTCTGCAACCCCTTTTAGGGGTCATTTCAATTTAAAATATGTTAATAAATATCTATTTGATTGGGGTACGGAAGAAACGCACATTGGTAATAGCAGAGTTAACCCCGAAGCAAGATTTTTCTTAGATAACTTTGATTCTGCTTATGAATGGAAATACCATCAACTACAAACACATCCCCAACCTAACCCAGAAGCAGTTGCAATGCAAGAGATTAAGTTTGCCGAAAAAATGAGAAAAGAAGGAGTGATGTCTGGACGACAAATTGATAGTGAATATGATTACTCCAGAGAATTCCCGCAAGTATCAAATTTTAATAATGGTGAATTTAATAGAGCGTTATCTGACATAAACAATCACGCAGAAGACACTAGAGAGTTTACATCTTTACAAGAAGCGACTAGAGACGTTTTCAGTAATTATAATTATACAACTCAATTGCTTGAATCTTTGAAGGCTGGGCTAGTTATTGGCAGGATTAAAGAACATATTGCATTAGGCAGACAAGTTGCAGTTTACCACAGAAGACAGCAAGGGAACGCAAGGGCACCATTCAGAGATATTATTGATATAACAAGGAATAAAGCAGAAGCGGAGATAAAGGATGCTAACGCTTTGAAAGAAAGCAATAGTATCAGCCAAGAAAGATATGCGGAAATAATTAAAAAGAATGAGACTACATTAGAAGAAGTAGCGAAATTTGAGAAGAAATACGCAGATTTATTAAAATATGAACAAACGCTTGATTATCGACCAGCAAAAGAACAACTAGCAGAAGCATTTAAGGGCGATATTAAGTTTATAAATGGTTCTGTTACCAAAAAAGAAAAAATAAATGCCATTAGTTCATTTAATAACGATGCAGATGGAGTAAATGTTTTGTTAGTCCAGGAGGAAGCAGGGAAGGAAGGTATTTCTTTGCACGATACTACTGGAGAGTTCCAAAGAGTTTTAATCAACCTTTCAATGCCTATATCCTCAACTACTGCTTTACAGATTGAGGGTAGAATTTATAGAGTAGGACAAGCGAGTAATGCGATATTTGAATATCCATTATTGGGGCTTGATAGTGAAATAGCCCACTTTGGACATAGCTTAAATAAAAAAGTAAGTACAACCGAAAACCTTGCAATGGGTAATTTAAGCAGAGATTTATTGCGATCTTATTCAGAAGGTGTTTTATTTAATTCTACTGATGCAAAGCCTAATCTTGGACAAGGTTTTGGTGGTAAAGAATATGATAAAAGAACTATCATAGAAGCTACCCCTTTCCAACAAGCGAAGTTTATTTATCATGGCAACCAGAAGATAAGAGGTAGCAGAGATCAAAGAGAAGGTGTTGACTATTATCCAACTCCAGAACCATTAGGACAAAAAATGGTTGAATGGGCTAGAGTAAAAGATTTTGGAAGTATTTTAGAGCCTAGTGCTGGGCACGGAGCTATTGCAATGTGGACTCCGCAAAACGTGAAACTAACTGCAATTGAACCATCTTATAATTTATATACTAAGTTGGTAGCAAGAGCAGAAGGGTCAACACAAAAAGTCCTAAATGATACTTTTGAAAATTATAATGTTATCAATAAATATGATAGCGTTGTAATGAATCCGCCTTTCGGAAGTGCTGGTTCTACTGCAATTAAGCACGTAGGGAAAGCATTTAACCATTTACGAGATAGAGGTAGGGTTGTTGCATTAGCCCCAGTAGGAGCTTTTGACGCCAAGTTTGAGAAGTGGCTAGAGACAGAAAAGTACGCAGTTGTAAGGCAAAGATTTTTATTACCATCCGTTGTTTTTGAAAAAGCTGGGACAAAAATAAACGCACAAATTATTATTATTGATAAAATAATGAATCAAGAAGCTAGAGAAAACGTTGAGACAAATGGCGACTTGGATTTGAGAAGGGCAGAAAAAATAGACAATTTCTTTGATGGTATTGAGGACATAGAGTCTTTGCCAATAGAAGAAGTTGTTGCTAAGAATGATGATAGTTCGGTTATTGTAAAACCCGAAGACATAAACGAAGATGATGGTATAGCCTATTACGAAGAAGGCAAGCACGACAAAACTGGTGATACCATTTACTTAGTTAAACTCCATGTAAAAACTAGCACGGATGATTATGGCAAAATTAAAGCCATAGCAAAAAATAGAGGTGGTTATTGGAGCAGATATGTACAAGCCTTTATATTTAGTTCCGCGCAAACAGCTTATGTAGCCAAGAATGAAATAAACACACTTATGGAAGGTGGCGACAATCTTTATCAAAAAGCCAATACCAAACTATTAAGCTCTCTTTCACCAAAAGAGCTAAAAAGCGAAATGGCATTGGTTAATGAATTACTCCCAGATAACGTTAAGATAATAGTTGATGATAAAATCACAGACAATAATGGTATTTCTGTAAAAGGTTTATCTGAAATGAATAACTTAGTTATAAGAGTTAATCCAAACATAGCTGATTTAACCACATTACCACACGAGATAACACATATAGCTTTATCCTTAGTTGAACCACAACGAGCAGAATTATTGCTTAGACGAGCTGGTTGGGACGGGAAAGGCAGTATTACTGATGTATCTAACGAAAGTTTAAGAGAGGCACACGAAAGGATTGCAGAAGGCTATGAATCATATTTTAATGATAGAGAACGATTTTACAGAGATTTTAAGAAAGCAGACCACAGACCACTTGCAAGATTGTATGAAAAATTAAAAGTATTCTTCCAAAAAATAGCGAATTGGTTCAAAGACAAAGGAATGCGAGAAGAAGCTAAATTTTATAGTGATTTATCAAAAGGTAAATTTAAGAACGGCAATAAGCAATATGGTTTTAGTAAGCCTAGTTTTGCTATGCAGAAGCTAAAAGATGCTTTTTATTCACAAGTTGAAAGGTTAATAAGTTCAAAGCAACCAGATAGCAGAACCATAAGAAGTAAACAACTTATTGCAATGTTAAAAAATAACGGAGCAAAAGAGTCTGAATTAGAATGGTTAGATATTGAGGGATTCCTTGAAAAGAACCCAAAAGCAAATAAAGCAGAATTATTAGATTATGTTAGAGCTAATAATGTGAAGTTGGAAGTTAAGGAGTTGGGGGGTGCAACATCTAAACTTGCTTATGAAAACGCAATGGCAGATTATGAAGAAGAAGTCAAATCATATGGGAAAGAGTTAGAACGCTACGAGGACGAAGTCAGTGAATTAGAATCTGACATAAAAGCCAAAGTCTCATCCATCGAGCAAAGATTTAAAGAGATACTTAAAAACAAAAAAGACGAAGCGAAAAAGACATTGCCGAGTCTTAGGTCACAAATAAAAAACACATATAGGGATAAAAGGGACAACGCCAGAGATAAATATAGTGGGGAACTCCTACGAGAGTATTTAGATGAATATGACTACTTCGAAAGTGTAGATTTAGAACGTGCCGAAATTGATATGATGGGCGAAATTGAGTACTTTGTAGGGCAAGATATGAGGAGCGTAATCTATGAAATCGAAGATAGGATGAGCAACGATTTAATGCCAGAAACACCCCAAGAGCCAACCGAGCCAGACATAGACGAGTATGACACCTCCAAATACTCCCAATTTCAGCTTGAAGGTGGTGAGAACTACCGTGAAATTTTATTGACTATGCCAAATAAAAAAGGCGGGGACTTTGAGTCTGGACACTTTGACGAGCCAAACATCCTTTTACACTACCGAGTAAACGACAGACAAACAGATTTAGGCAAAACCTTATTTGTGGAAGAACTACAATCGGACTGGGGACAAACTGGGAGGAAAAAAGGGTATCAATCGGGCGATGCTTATATTTTAATGTCTGCAACTGGCAGAAGAACTCTACATGGTAATGTAGAAAGTGATGGTAGCAAATATTTCGACAATTATGTAGAAGCTAAAAAAGTTGCTGATGAAAATGGTTTTACTGTTAAAAAAGTTTCTCCAGAGGGTGTACCAAATATGCCTTTCAAAACCAATTGGCAAGAATTAGGTATGAAGCATATACTTAGGAAAGCAGTTGAGGAAGGATATGACGCTATTGCATTTACTACTGGCGAGCAACAAGCAGAACGATATAATTTGAGTAAACAAGTAGATGCAATCCATTATGTGCAAGAGAAAGACGGAACGTTTTCTTTCAATGCAGAGAAAGATGGGAATGCCAATTTGATTGTGAAAAATAATATTTCCGCAAAAGAGCTTGAGGGATTGGTAGGTAAAGATATTGCTAATCGGATGGAAAATAGCGAAGGCGATACCAGAATAGGTAAAGATATACGCACTGGTGCAAAAACTCTAAAAGGCGAAAATCTCAAAGTTGGCGGTGAAGGTATGAAAGGCTTTTACGACAAAATACTCCCAAGTTATTTGAATAAATTTGGCAAAAAATATGGCGTAAAAGTTGGAGAAGCGTCTATAAACGACAATAATAAAGTCCATAGTTTCCCAATAAGCCCAGAAATGCGAGAAAGCATATTGCAAGGACAGTCTTTATTCCAAAAAACCGACTTAACCAAAACAGAGAAGTTTAAGAAATTAGCAAACAACAGCGGAGAATTTGACTCAAATAATCCTAATATACTTTATCAAAAGAGTTTCAAAACTGAAATGAGCAAATATGCTCTACCAAAAACAGAAGTTGAAGAATCAAACGGAAACCCTTTGGACGATGAAACAATAACTGAATGGTTAGAAAGAAAGTTGATTGATAAGAACAATAGAGTTAAAAAGCTGATTCCTACAAACGAAGCTACCGACATTTATGCTAAGATGGAACTATTCACACAAAAAGCAGCGAATAAGTATGAAAAAGTTATAGAATATATGACAAACACTAAAGATGGCTTTTTGAAACGTTTGAATGATGATGGATTAAATACTAATGATTTAGGCAAATATCTTTATGCAAAACACGCAGTTGAACGTAACGAGTATATTTATGAAAAGAACGGCAAAGAAAATGGTTCTGGAATAACCGATGAATCTGCTTTGGCAATTCTTGATGAATATAAAGGGACAAATATTGAACAATATGCTAAAGAATTTAGATCACAAGTAATTGAACGTAGCATAAAAGAACTAGAAGAAGGTGGAATCCTTTCAGATGAACAAATAGAAAGTTTTGAACGATATGAAAACTATGTCCCATTAAAAGGACAAAGCGGAAAGCATAACAGATTGTTAGGGACAAAACGATTTAATGTTGGTAGCACAGGAATAATGGAAGCTCATGGAAGAACTTCAACTCCAGAGAATCCATTTATTCAGGCAATTATGGATTATCGAGACGCAGTTGTAAGAGCAGAAAAAAACAAAGTTCTACAAACAGTTGCAAAGTATATTGAAGAACACCCAAATGAAGCTGTTTACGAAGTCAAGGGGAGAAGAAGAACGCCAGTTTATAACAAATTTGGTGAAATGGGAGCCCTTAAAAAGCAAGATTTAGAAGACAATGAACTAGCATATTTTGAAAGAGTAATTGAAGAAGACGAATACGGTGACGAAGTTTATAAGGCGAAACAAAAAGTAATTGTTTTTAAAGATGGCAATGGACGTTTTGGCGGTGCTAAGGATGAAAATTTACTATTAAAATCCTTCAAAGGACTTGGGGTTTCCAATTCATTACAATTACTTAGAATGACAAATAACTATTTAAGAACTGTTATTACGATAGCTAATCCAGAGTTTTTAATAACCAACTTTGAAAGAGATTTACAAACTGCTTTGATTAACACAGGAAGTGAAAAATCTGCTAAAATAGCAGCAAAAGTATTAAAAGATGTTCCTACTGCTATAAAATCATTCTACAAAGGAAGCGACAATAAAGATGCTGAATGGTTGAAATACTATGAAGAATATAAATCCTCCGGTGCCAAAATAGGATGGATGGATTATAAGAGCATTGATGAACTTGGAGATACATTCGAGAAAACAATAATTAGGTTCAACAGAAAAGGACTATTCAAGCCAGTAGCAAGGGCAACTATTAACTTTGTTGAGAGACTTAATATGTCGGTTGAAAACGGTGTAAGACTAGCAACTTATAAGTCACTACGTGAAAATGGAGTTTCTAAACAAAAAGCAGCACAATACGCAAAAGATTTAACTGTAAACTTTGAACGTAAAGGAGAATGGGGAGACGTAATAAATTCAGGTTATCTTTTCTGGAACGCTGGGGCGCAGGGCGCAAATAGATTGTACAGAGCCATGAAAGGTAAAAATGCTAGAAGAATAGCAGGTGGTTTGGTTGCTTTAAGTATTATGCAAGGTGTATTAAATAGACTTATGGACGATGATGATGAATATGGAAAACTTTCCGAATATGAAAGGGATAATCATTGGATATTTATGATGGGCAATGGTAAATATTTGAAAATCAAAATGCCTTATGGATATAACGTATTTAGTGTTTTAGGAAATGTAATAGCAGATTATGCTCATGGAGATACAGATTTAGAAACTGCAGCTGGAAGGATTGGGGGTTCTTTTGTAGATGCTTTTAATCCATTTGGGTCTGCTGGGAGTTGGTTACAAGTTCTTTCGCCTACCTTGATTGACCCATTTGTGCAAGTTGCTGAAAACAAGAACTTCTTTGGTACACCTATTTATAAAGACCAACCAGCATTTCAGCCAAATAAGCCAGATTCAGAACTTTACTTTAAGTCTGTTAACCCTATTTTACAAGACATTACAACTTTCTTGAATAAAGCTACTGGCGGAAGTGAAATAAAATCTGGGGTTCTTGATTTTAACCCCGAAATAGTTGGACACATGGTTGAGTTCGTAGGTGGTGGAGCTGGGAAATTTGTTACTAATGCTTTGGGAACTGGCACATCCTTAATAAAAGGCGAAGACTTACAGTTAAATAAGATACCAATTGTAAGAAAGGCAGTAGGAGAACCTAGTGAGTGGAGTGATATGAGTGTTATTTACGGTATGTTACCAGATATGGCACGTAAGGATTTTTCTGATTTAGAAAAGAAACAATTCCTAAAAGCACTAGAGAACGCAAGAGAAAGCGGTAAAATAGACTATAAAAAATATGCAGCCTTCACTAGAGAGTTTAACAAATATCAAATTAATGGTGATGCTAATCCGAGCAAATCTGCAACTAGAAACACCACAAGGCAAAGACCAGCAAGAAGGCGAAGACCAGCAAGAAGGCGAGGGATTAGATAAATAATTACTAACTGGAATAGACTCCAGACAAATAGTAGTTGTTAAAATAAAAAGGAGTCGCTTAGTTGTTGACTCCTTTTTTTTATTTTAAATAAAATAGTGTTGGTGATATTGGCAATTCAATTGAACATTTATTTTCTGAAATCAAAGAATCACTTACTGATTCTCGGTAAAAGTTACTACTTAATTTACTACTATAAAAATGTAAACAACTGTAATAAAACAACTTATAGGGTGTTATATTATGACTGGCAGTCAAGAGGTCAGCGGTTCGAACCCGTCTAGCTCCACGACCTAAGCCCTTGTAAAATAAACATTTACGAGGGTTTTTAGTTTGTTTTAGAACTTATTGATTTGATTGCTTTTTACTACTTTTGGGGTAATTTGAGGTATGTTTGTGTAAAGTTCACTACTTTTTTACTACCATTAGAGCCTATCTCTTAATTTTCTAACATCTACATTCACATAATATTTTTCAGTAGTAGTTACTTTTTTATGACGAAGCAATTCTTTTAGTTCAAATGTTCTAAATTCCTTTGCTTTATTGGTAGCAAATGTACTACGAAAATCTTTAAATCTTAGCCCAAATTGTTTCCTTAATATTTTAGCAATGTGGTTAGAACCTACAAAACTGAAAACTCTCCCATCAGACTTAAACTGTCCCAAAAATTGCAACAATTCGGGATAAAGAGGGAATACATCTTCGCGGTTATCCTTTTCGTTCCAGAGCCTAATTATTTGTTCATTAAAATCAATATCCTTCCAAGTCAAATTAAGAGCTTCTCCCTTCCTAAAACCAGTTAAGCACAACAATTTTAAATATCTGTAATGTTCTATGTTCCTGCTCTCAAAGTAATTCAATACTTCTATAATTTTATCATCTGGGATCACTTGTATATGCTTTTGTGAGTATCTTTTCTCTTTCCTAACAGTTACGTTGGATATTAAGTTGGACGCTCTTAGAAACGAGAAGAAGATGCGTAAATCACGGATATATGACTCAACTGTGTGAATTGAATAGTCTTTTAACTCAAGCTCATAGCTAATTAAATCATTATTAGAAATTTGGGTAACATTAACATCGCCTAAGAAGTTCAGGAATATTTGGAGTGATCTGCCATATCTGGAAATAGTATTTTTTTCTTTAGTTCTTTTCGTAGATAAAAACATTTTAATTGCTTCCGACAACCTTATGTTAAAGATACGTGAACTACCCTGCAGTAATTCACGCTCTTTATCAATCTTATATTGTTCAGCAAACTTTTTATTCTGCCTGGTAGATTTAAGTTGGAGACTTTTGGCTACTCGCTTGCCAGCTTCCGACCAACTTAAATACCAGACACCTTGTTTTGCATAAATTGAAGCCATTCAAGTTAACCAGTCTATTAAATAAATAATGCCAGTTATTACAAGAATTATTAACACAACAGTAAACTGTCCGCTTAATTGCTCATTTATGCTTTTTTGAGTTCTCATTTCTTTGTGGCAGACCAAGTGCCTGAAGTTGGCTGAACGGTTTGGTAACTCCCACTAGCGGTTTTGCCTACAAACTTCCCAGAAACAGTTCCAATTTTTTCACCGTTATAATATGTATTTGCAGACATAGTACCAGATGAATTGACAGAACCAGTGATAGTATTTGTAAACGATACATTGTCACTATTCCTTAAAAGAACAATTACTGAAAATTTACCGTTGGAATCAATTGGCATAGAACCACTACCAATATAGCTACCAGCAAAAACGATATTCCAATCTCCCTTAAAAGGGCTTGTTTCTGGTTCGGTTGACGAATCGCAACCGACTAATAAGCTTAATAATAATAATAAAAATAACTTCTTCATTTCTTACCTCTATATTTATAACATTATTCTCCCCAAAATGGGGGTTACGTCTTCCCTATTTTTTTTGCTGAAACAATTTCGTTAAGAGTAGATACCTGAGAAAGCAACACCTCTTTTTCGCCTTCAAGTTTTTCAATATGTTTAATATAACGATAATTTTCCGATTCGAGTTCAGTAATCCGAGATTCCAATTTCTTGAAACGTTCTTCAAAAACTCGTTCAATGCCTTTATCCACGTAGCCTTCCCCAGTTAGTATGTAATTTATATCTGCTCCGAGTTCAGCAAGTTTAATTAAAATATTCCCACCAGGAACGCTAACATCAGAAATATATTTCTGATAACTGCCTGGTTTCATATCTATCATTTCACCAAACGCTTTAGCAGTTTTAATTCCAATTGATTCACGGAATATTTCAAGTCTTTTACCAATGCTCAAAAGTTTATTTCCTTTAATAACAACGACTTATAAATAAAATGAGAAAATTATATCATTTCACTTGACAAGAATGAAATAATTGTCTTATATTTACATCAACGATAAACAAAAACTTAACAGAGTTCAAAAATTATGACAACTGAAATAAAAAATACAAAAAAGAATCAACATTTGAAAGTAGTAACTGCCGACCCTTTGGAAGTTCTTATGAAATTAAAAAGACTCGGGAGAACGCAGACATCACTAACCAAACTTTTCAAAAAAACAAATGCACAAATAAGCCAAGCATTTTCTGGGAAGTCTCCGCACCTACTTAACAAACTTGATAAGTATTTAACAAAATTATTAGAGGACAAAAAAGGATAACCATCATGGAAAAAACAACAGAACGACCAATGAGTATAAACGAAGCCGCGTTATTTCTAAGTTTATCAAAAAATGGCATAACATTAAACCGTCATAAATCCAAAGACGGTGATGAACGCAGTATCCCTTGTCATCGGGCTCCCAACGGACGTTTATATTATTACGCAAGCGAAATAAACGATTGGATAAAAGGTACATCCGAAGAAGAAGTTTCACAAAATGTTAAAGAGCAATCATAAATCTATTATGAAACTACAACGCATAAATATCAATAGCCACGTTAATGAGAAGATAACCAAGAACGAATCAGAGGTTAATTTGGGGAAACTGCCAATTCTATTGCATAGAGCAATCACAGACTTTGAAAATAAATTACGAGAGACAGACGCTTATGCAGACGGTTACGAAGTAATTTCAACCCTATTGAATATCCACCCACAGACTTTAAGGAAATACACCAACAAATTTAACCCAACATACCCAACGGTGAACAATCTTATTTCAATCTGTAAAATTACTGGAGATTCAAAGCCAATTGATTATATAAAAGATTATTGGGAGTTGATAAAATGAAAGCTCCGATAACCCCACATTCGCTAAACAAAACACAAGCTAGTGAATATTTGAAACTAGACGTTAAATATTTGAACGTGCTAATCCAATACGGAATGATTAAAACACATCAGATGTATCCATATCAAAACGATAGAATTAGCAAAGAACAGCTTGATAACTACATTAAAAGGAACGAAGACTATACAACAGATGATACAGAGTTATTAAGAGTTAGAGCAATATTAAAAGGAATGTATGATGATAAATTTAAGAGGGAAGTAGCATGATAACAATAGCAGTTTTAATAGCAACGGCAGCTGTTTTGAGTCCGTTTTTAATCCATTTTCTAAGAAAATTTTATGAGGAAATGAAATGAAATGAAAGTATCAGTAATTGGCTATAACCTATATCGTTTAGAAGCAGACAAGATTTACAAAGTACATGCAAAATCTATTTGGGGGTTAATTGGCAAGGCAACAATAATTGCCTTAAAAAGTTTTTATTCAAAAATGTAATTAAAAGCGAGTGGTAGCTCAGTTGGTTAGAGCATTGAGATGGCGGGGGTTCGAGTCCCTCCCACTTGCCAAAGTAAAATTGTTCTTAAAAATATTGATATGAGTTAGCATTTAGTGTTAATGACAGCAGCGTAGGCTAGCATAGTACCTCTAATAATAGTGCATAAATATCTTCTTACAACAACACATAAAATAGCCATTATACGGAATAGTCAGAGGCATATCAATATTATTTTTTAATTAAACTGGAGACTAATTATGAACACAACAGAAACAAACAGAATCAACGCCTACAACGATGTAAAAGTAAGTAAAAAGCGACTAGAAAACTGTTTATTGCCACTTTGGGAACTTGGGGAATCGACACAACAAGAAATTGCAGATTTTATAAAAGTTCCAATCAATGAACTAAATGGGCGTTTTAACGAAAGCCTAAAAAATGGCTTAATTCAAATCCATCCAGTAAGACCAAGCAAATTGAACAGCCGAACATTAAAGCAAAATACTAACTATATCTTGTCTAATGTTGGTAAAGAAATAGTTAAAGGGATGATGGGAGTTAAACAACCATCTGCAATGGGAAAACAAATATTCAGCGCAGTATCAAGCGTATTTTTATAATATAATTATTTCAATGGAGACTTGAAATGAAAACCATAAAATTAAAAAGATTAGAGCTAAAAAATTTCAAGGGTATTAAATATCTAAAAATAGATTTTTCAGAACAAACCGATATTTTTGGAGAAAACGGAACTGGTAAAACTACAATCCAAGACGCTTTCAGATGGTTGCTATTCGATAAAGATAGCACAAATCGAAAAGATTTTGAAATCAAAACACTTGATAAAGACAATCAAGTAATCCACAATTTAGAGCATTGTGTAATTGGTACGCTTTTAATCAATGCCAAACAAAAAACTTTTGAAAAGATTTACAAAGAGAATTGGACTAAGAAACGTGGTTCTGCTGAATCTGTATTCTCTGGACACGAAACACTTTATTCAATTGATGATGTTCCTTTCAAAAAATCTGAATATCAAGAAGCTATAACCGATCTACTAGAAGAAGAGCTATTCAAAATGATTACAGACCCTTTATATTTTAGCGATAAAGTTAAATGGGAAAACAGAAGACCAATTTTAATAGAAATGGCTGGTGATGTTTCAGTAAGCGATATAATCGCAAGTGACAGAAGCCTAAGCCCATTAGCAGAACTTCTTGAAGATAAAGATATTACAGACGCAAGAAAATCAATTGCTGCAAGACGTAAAAAATTAAATGATGAAATTAAATCCATTCCTTATAGAATTGACGAGCTAAATAATTCGTTTTTAAAGGTTGATGCAACTGAATCTAATATTTTGTCAGATATTGACAAGTTAAAGACTGAAATAGTTGAAGTTGATAAACAAATTATAGGCTTATCTGACTATAATAGGGAAAATGGATTGCAAGAACTTCTTAGAACTAAAATGAATGAAGTTGCACAGCTTGAAAGAGACGCTAAGAATTTGAGAATAGCTGAAATCGATGTTATAAAAGACCAAATTAGAGACCTTAACTCAAACATTTCAACAAGCAAAGCTACTTTAACTAGTTACGAAAGAGTTAATGAAGGGCAGCGAAAAGACATAGACAAATTGCAACAACGAATTTTAGCATTGAGAGACTCATTTGCGAAAGAATCTGGTAAAGCATTTGTGTTTGATGCTTCACTTGCTGAATGCCCTACTTGCAAACGTGCCTTTGATAGCAATGTTGTTGAAAGCAAAAAAGCTGAATTATTAGCTAATTTTAATAAAAACAAAGCACACGAACTAAGTGAAATCCAAATAGCTGGTAAAGAATTTGCAAAGGATTTAGAGGCAGCAAAAGAAATGTTAGTTAAAGATGAATTGGAAGTGAGTGTATTGGGGAAGAAAATACAACCAATGGAATTGGATGTTTTCGATAAAAAAGAACTGTTGCTAAAGAAAGAGCAAGCTGAAATAGTTTATCCAGAAACACGCGCAATATTACTGGTTGATATTGCAGAGCTACAACAAAAGATAAACAATTATGTTGAAACTGATACAGCCGAATTACACGATAAAAAAGTGTCTCTAAACGATAGTTTGGATAAAGCTAAGGGGATGCTCCATAATCTTGAATCAAATAAAACTACTGCTTCAAGGGTAAAAGAACTTTCAGAGCAAGAAAAAGAACTTTCACAACAAATAGCAGACCTTGAAAAACAAGATTTCCTATGTGAAAATTTCATTAAGGCTAAAGTTGGGATGCTGGAAGAAAAGATTAATTCTCTTTTCAAGTTTGTGAACTTCAAATTGTTTGAAACACAAATAAACGGTGGCATTATTGAAACTTGCGTTGCGTTAGTCGATGGTGTCCCATTTTCTGATGCAAATAACGCTGCAAAATATAATGCTGGATTAGATATAATTAACACACTATCCACCTATTACAATGTTTCCGCTCCAATTTTTATCGATAATCGAGAAAGCATAAACGAAATAATTAATGTTGGGACTGATCCACAAATCATAAACTTAATTGTGTCAAAAGACAAAGAATTGAGAATTGAAAACAAACTAAATAAAAAGGTGGCTTAAAATGAAAGACGAGACAAAAACAAAAATCGTAAAAGTAAGCGGTGCATTAGTGCACGAAAAGAATGTGACAGATGAAGTGCTTAATAAAATAAAAGCATTAGAAGCTGGTGGGAATATATTCTTTCCTCAAAACTATTCACCAGAGAACGCATTGAAAAGTGCGTGGTTGAAACTTCAAGACGACCCTAAAGCCCTTAAGTGCACAAAAGGCAGTATCGCGAATGCTTTGTTGGACATGGTAGTCCAAGGCTTAACGCCAGCTAAAAACCAATGTTACTTCATTACCTATGGTGCTGAATTAAAACTTTCACGTTCTTATATGGGTACAGTAGCAGTAACAAAAAGATTGAAAGGAATTCAAGACGTTTTTGCAAACGTAATTTATGCAGATGATACTTTCCAATACAAAATAAATCTTGAGAATGGATTAAAAGAAATAGTTAAACACGACCAAGATTTTAAGAATATCGATAACAATAAAATAGTTGGTGCTTATTGTGTAATAGTTCGTGAAGGTAAACAAAACTACGTTGAGATAATGAATATTCCACAAATTAAAGCTGCATGGGGGCAAGGTGCTATGAAAGGAGATTCACCTGCACACAAAAAATTTCCCGAAGAAATGGCGAAAAAATCTGTGATCAACCGAGCTTGCAAACTATTCTTTAACACTTCTGATGATTCTGATGTTTTGATTGATGCAATTAACAGAGCTACCGAAGCTGAATACACAACAGTTGAAGATGCTCAAATATCTGCTCAAAACGAAGTTGAAGAAAATGCAAATAGTGTTGAAATTGATTTTGATGATAAACCTCAAAACGATGGTCTAACCGATAAAGAGAAAGCAGCAATTGAAGCGAAAGAACTTGAAGAAGCAAATGCACAAATTGAAGCTGGTTTTTAAATGAATCTTGATTTACAAATATTAGGCAGTTCCTCTAAAGGGAATTGCTATTTATTAAATACTCCAGGTGAAACGCTCATCCTGGAGTGTGGAATAAGTTATAAAGAAATACAAAAGGACCTTTCTTTTGACTTAAAAAAAGTGTTAGGGTGCATTGTTTCGCACAGCCATTCTGACCATTCTAAGGGGATAAAAGACTTAACCAAACGTTCAATTGATGTTTATTCATCTGCTGGAACATTTACAACGCTTGGAATAAAATCACATCGAGCTATTCCAGTAGAACCATTAAAGTCTTTTGATGTTGGTGGATTTCGCATACTCCCTTTTGATATACAACACGATGCAATTGAACCTTTAGGATATTTAATTGAACACGCAAGTTTCGGAAGATTACTATTTGTTACCGACACTTTTTATTTAAAATACAAATTTAGACGCCTCAATTACGTTATGATTGAATGCAATTACTCGGAAGAGATAGTTAACAGAAGATATGAAAACAACGAGATTAACGTATCTGTGCTAAAAAGACTATTCAATTCGCACTTTTCACTAGAGAACGTGAAAGAGTTCTTCAGAGCTAACGATTTGAGCAAATTAAAGGGGATATATTTAATGCACCTATCGGATGGGAATTCAGATAGTGCGTTATTCAAAGATGAAATAGAAAAATTAACTGGAGTTATTACTAATGTTTGCTAACCGTTTCGTTGTCTCCATAACGGTTGGGAAATGGGGGCTTAGGTTTTTGCCGTTTGTCCTAAGTCCCTTTTTATAAATTATGATTTATAAACTAACAGTATCATATAAACAAAACGGAGTATGGAAAAAAGTAAGCAAAATTTTTGAAGATGAAAAAGAAATGAGAATTAAAATTAAAGCTTTTTTGGAAAATAAAACTGTAACAGAACAGCGTTATTGGGTAGATAAAAATAACGGCGGTGAAAATGTCAAAAGCGCAATTCCACGACGACACTGATTATTCACGTCGATCTTCATTCGCGAAACTTCGTTTCATTTATGAACATAAAGAACTACTGCTAAAACGCAGAAATGGTGCAAAACATCTTGCAGCAATGGATAACATTTCAGCATTCCCAGATAAAGCTTTTAGACCAAAACAAATGTCATATATCGATGACGTTTACGAAATGGTTATGCGAGAACTAGGCTTTCCATCCTACAAAGGTCAAAAATCCAAATACGGAGTAAACCTAAAATGACAACAAAAAATTGTGCATTTCAATATGTACAGATGAATGGTCAAATTGGGAAACTAAAAAAACATATTTCACAGAAGAATTTAAAGTTGAGCACAACAGTATGCAAAATTTGAATATACCTGCTGTTAGCGTTTTGGCTTGCCCAAACTGTGGTTCAAAATTACAACTTGAAGTAAAAGAAATGACAAATAGCGACTTAATAAAGGCTTTACAAGTCAATAAACTTATGAAAATATAAATTGGTAAAAATAAATAAATGAATAAACTTTGCGAAAAATGTCGCCACAGTTGCAAGCAATTAGCGACTACTAAAATTATTAAATGCCCTATGTTTGAGGAGTTAAACAAAACTATTCGGGAGCACGGTGAAGCTATTATAAACAAACAAGTTATGAATCGGGAGCACGATAAATAATGAAATCAAAATTTAGGACATACAAGCAAACAGAATTATTGCCGAACATGTTAAAAGAAAGTGAAGTCCAGAAACAAGTGATGCAATATCTAGTTCTTTGTGGTTATTTGGTAGTAAGAATAAATTCCGGTGCATTTGTTGACGGAAAGCGTTTCATACGTGCTTACAGAATAGAGAATAACGGCAAATCAAATGGTTTCCCCGATGTTCTTGCATTAAAGCAAGGCAAATGTATGCTTTTCGAGATAAAAGCTGGTAATGGTGGCAAATTAAGCCAAAACCAGAAGGATTTTATTGAGCTCGCAAGGCAAAAAGGTATTGATGTTCATATCATTTCTGATTTACAACAAGCAATTCAAATTACGGAGAAAGGTTAAAAAATGGCTAATCAAGACCTAACAGAACGTGAATGGTGCAACGAACAAAGGATGCTTTACCCAAGACTTAAAAATTCCACAGATGATGAAGTTATGGAATATGAGGAACGTGCTGCGATAATGGAATATGACGGGAACTTAGCCAGATTCAAGGCAGAAAGATTGGCTAGAGAATTAACCGAGAGCAGGAGAGAGAATGGCTAATACTCAAATTGATGATGGCAATTATACAAGGTTCGCTAATGAGATTCTTATGGAGTTAGTAAAGATAAAACTTTCGGGTCAAGAATTACAGCTAATACTATTTGTGTTTAGGAAAACCTATGGGTTCGTAGGGAAACATAAAGGTGATTTTATTTCATTATCACAGATAGCGGAAGCATTAAATATTAGCCAAGATAGAGCTGCAAGAGTTTTGGTTTCTGTTGTCAAAAAGAAAATAATAGTGACTAAAAATGATAGGAAAGGGACTACAAATTTTGTCTCTTTTAACAAAGATTTTGACATGTGGACTACTGTCGAAAAAGACAGTAGTATAGAGGGAACAACTACTGTCGAAAAAGACAGTAAACTACTGTCGAAAAAAACGGGGACTACTGTCGAAAAAGACAGTAAAACTACTGTCGAAAAAGACATATACAAAAGAAAGAAAGAAACTTTACAAAAGAAACTTTTAAAGAAACTCACAAAACCAAGTTTTGTGCCCCCAAAAAAATTGGATTTTATTGATGAAATAATTGATGTTTTTAAGGATGAATATTTAACTAATCGAGGTATCGAATATCGCTCAAATGGAGTAGATAGAAGTGCAGTTGGGAAGCTACTTAGTTTCTACAAAAAAGACGGCAGCAATTCAGAAGAAACGTTAAAAGATTTCAGAGGGTTCTTCCAGAAATGTTTGGATATAGAGGACAAGTGGTTTTGGGATAATATGACTCTCCCAATCATAAATTCAAAAATAAATGAAATTAGAATAAAAATAGGCGGTAAAAATGGAACGAAACGAAATAGCAATAGCTTTACAACAGCAGAACTTAGAGAGTTATCAGAAGAATTTGCCAACGACCCAAGATACAAATAGTGAAATGAGTATTTACCATAAAGGCGATTTGACAACTGAATGTTTGACTATACAAACCGATAGGATAAAACTAACATTCCCTAAATTCCCAAAAGAAATGATTTTAGTTCTAAAAGATAGGTTTGCTGCTAATAATTTCACTGATCAACGGATGATAGACTCCGTTAACAACGTTATCGATACCTATGTGGGCTGGGACAAACTGCCAAATATTGCTAATTTCATTCAATTTGACAAGAAAATCAAGATTTTTACATATAACGAGGCTTGTGTCTTCGGTATGAGTAGCCTAAAATCTATCGACATAGGTTTAGACAAGCCAAGATGGGCTTTGGAAGAAGATGTAGTGAAATACAAAATTAAGCTATGGGAAAATAAAAAGATAGTTACTCCAGTTAAGCCAAGAACTGTTGCCGAAGAAAATAAAACTGCTAATATTTATTCCATTGCGAAAGAAATAAAAAATAATATTGGGCCACCAAAACCAGTTGAAAGGGGAAAATATACAAAAAAAGAACAAGAAGAAAGGTTAAAACAATTTAACAAAAGCAATTGGATAAAATAAAAAGTATGCTAAGAATTGCTAAGAATTGCTAAGAAGGGGTTATAAATGGGAAGAAAAGCGATAAACACAGAAAAAATGGAAAAAGCACTTAGAGAAGTTAGACAGGGAGGGAATACAAAATTGGTAGCTGAAAAGTATAGGATAGCTTCCGTTACGATTTACAGGTACATGAACGGATTTACTTCTAAAACCCAAATCAAAGAAGATTTTAAACTTTAAAACGACAATCGATTGTCGTAAATTACGTCAATCGATTGTCGTAAATTACGTCAATCGACTAGTATTCCACTTCCATAATCAAATCAATAAGTTAGAACCAACATTATAAAATGTGTAAAAAAGTTAAACCAGAGCCAAGGGCAAGGCATATCCCACCGCCAGTCACGCAAGACGAAATTAAAAGGTATTTACGCGATAGGTCAATAGTTTTGAATTATAATAGTTGAGGGTATGCTAAGAGTATGCCTAAATTCTTCACCAGCTCCCACCAGAACCAAAAAAACAAGAAATAGGTGGATTAATATGGCCGAGGGGTTTTAGGTAGCTTAGAAACGATTTATGGCAATAATTTAAAGGTTCTTTGAAATTTTGTTCGGAAGCAAAAAAGCTACTTAGCTGAGCAGCTTTTTTAATTGCTTCGTTTAGCGTAATTATTCAACATCACGTACAAATGTTCTGCCTTTTTCGGTTAACATTTCAACCGTTCCGAGTTTTTGGCGATAGTAAACGCCTTGCCGCGTTATGTTATTGCGATGTTGGTACACCGAAATTGGTAACCAAGCGTCTTCTGGCAAACGCATTAGCAAGAATATTGCTTCGAGCTTCTTAAACGCATTATGTTCAAAGAACTCGTTTGGCAGAATTGAGGCTATTGTTTCGTAAATATCCTCAAATTCCATAATCGAGGATTCGGGAGCATCGCCTTCAAAAAGTTCCGCTCTATCCTCGAGTGAGAACTCGGTCAAGTCTTGCTCAACCGAGTTATTATTAAAGTTAATTGTGTATTTCATCTTCTTCCCCCTCATCACCCCCAAAATAAAAATCAAATTGGGTTTCAATCATTTCTGGCTCTGGTTCATTGCCATCCTGATTATAGCTTTCTTTTACCAAATAAGCTGTGTACCAGTTTATGTGCTTTCTATTTTTTTCACCATCGCCGCTCTCTCCGCGGTCTATTATGATTACACTCTCGGTGTAATCAATTTCGTTTAACTCTTTTTTAGTTATCACCTCATTTTCGTAATTATATTTCAAATACTCAAATGTGTTTACTAGGTCTTCATAATGACTTAAATTTTTCATTTTGTTCTCCATTTTTTGTTAAAAAGTTAATTAAAATTTCTATAGTAAATTTACTGACTTTACGAGTCTTTGTCAAGTAAAAAATGAAAATAAATAAAAAAAAATGAAAAGTGACTCCACTTGGCTAATATTAGCCAAATGAGAATGCTTTGATAATTACTTAATAATGGTTAATATTGTGCAACTGGTTGAATAATACGCTAAAGAACAAAAATAATTTAATAAATAAAATGAGAGAAATTAAATTTAATTAAAAAAGCTAAAAAATGGGAAAGGAGAAATAATTTGAGAATAGTAATTTATGTTGAACTTGAAGACGAAATACTAAAAGCAAGCCAAGCGACTGGCAAATCCCCAAGCAAAATTGTTAATGAAGCTATTCGCTGCATTGATTTAGATACACTTAAGTTTATAGAAAGAGCAGAACTAGAGCTTAAAAAGGGGAGTGAAGCAAAAAAGAGAGCAAGGCAAGTTGATGCTGATGCTTATGGAAAAGTATTGTCTAAAAAATGACGTAAAAATGACGTAAATGGTATAGCTATTTGTTGTATAGTTACGTTATGGAAAAGAAAAGTGATAGATTAACCGACAAACAAGAGCTTTATTGCCAGTATTTCGTTGAAACGCTGGACAAGTCTGAGTCTGCCAAAAAAGCTGGCTTTTCTAGCAAGAGACCAGGCGTCCTTGACGTTACAGTCCACAGATTATCTAACAATCCAAAGGTAATTAAACGAATAGCAGAAATACAGGGTGGCTTACTGAAACGAATAGGGCTAAGTCAAGAATATGTTTTAGAAAGATTACAACGTTTTGCCGATTCAAATGTTTTAGATTACTTCAAGTTCACAGAAAATTCGATGTCATTAAAAGATTTGAGTCTCCTTCCTCGGGAAATTACAAGCTGCATTCAAGAGATTCAAGGAACAAAAGACGGTATTAAGTTAAAGCTAGTTGACAAAAAAGGAAGCGTTGTTGATATAGGCAGACATTTAGGACTATTTGTTGACAAGAAAGAAATTACTGTTAGGAACATTGACGATGTCCTAGAGGAATTGGATGATTGAACAGATAGTAAATAAAATCAGAAATGATTTTAGGTTTATTTCAACTAAGCTGCTTAAAATCAAAGATAAGAAAGGCAACATTGTATCGTTAATACTTAATGCTGCACAGGAGAAAGTTTACATAGTTTATTTGCAGTTGAAAGAATCTGGTAAACCAATAAGAATTATCATTCTCAAAGCAAGGCAAGAAGGAATTTCTACGATCTTTGAAGCTATTATCTTTCAAAGAAATTCCTATTCTAAGAATAGAAAAGCAATAATTATTGGGCACATTAAGGAAGCATCAGACAACTTATTCGATATGTTCAAGAGATTTTACAAATACTTACCACCGGAATTGCAGCCAGAAACAAAACATTCAAACGAAAAGAAATTGAGCTATAAAAGGCTAGACAGCGAAATAGTTGTTTACACAGCAGAAAGTGGAGAAGCTGGACGTTCTGCAACAATCCAAGACCTACATGCGACAGAGGTCGCTTTCTGGAGAGACGCAAAAACTACGATGACGGGGTTACTGCAAACAATTCCAGACGAACCAAACACGATGTCGGTTATTGAAAGCACAGCAAATGGAATCGGTGGTTATTTCTACGATATGTGGGAAGCAGCAGTTAAAGGCGAAAACGATTATACCCCGATATTTTTGGCGTGGTTTAACTTAGATGAATACACAAGACCTTTTGAAAGCGAAGAAGAAAAAGCAAAGTTCAAGCCAAACGATTATGAAAAAACTTTGATTAAGGCTCATAACTTAACATTAGAGCAAATGAACTGGTACAGATTCACGCTTAAAAATAAATTAGGTGGGGATGAAGACAAGATGAAACAAGAATATCCTTCCAATCCTAAAGAAGCATTTACAACAACGGGACGACCAGTTTTTAACACACAAATATGTTTCACTAATTATGAGAGTAGCGAAAACGGTTTGACTGGCGATCTTGTAGAAATTGAAGATAAAATTAAATTCGTGCTTAACCCAAAAGGTTATTTAAGATTGTTTAGAGTTAAAAAGCCTAGTGAATATGAAAGCTATACTTTTGCAGCTGGAGTTGATGTTGCAGAAGGATTAGAGCAAGGGGATTATTCTGTTTGTAAAGTCCTAGACAGAAGGACGGATGAAGTGGTTCTAACGTGGCACGGACACGCAGATGTTGACATATTTGCACAAGAGCTAATGAAAATACAAAGGTACTTGAAAGGCGACATTTGGTTCGAGATTGAAAAGAATAATAATGGTCTCGCTGTAATTATGAAAGGGAATGAACTTGGACTTAACATAAAGTATCGTGAAGATTTTAACGATGGTATAGAAAAAACAGAAATGCACGATTTGGGCTTTATAACTAACAAGAAAACAAAACCATTCATTATAAATCAACTTAACGAGTGGATTAGAGACGGGTTGTTTATAGATAGAGAGCAAGAGTTTTGGGGTGAATGCTTAACCTTTGTAAGAAATGCTAAAGGGCAAATGTCAGCACAGAATAAACTTTCAGACCCAGCAACAAAAACATTTGATGATAGAGTAATTGCAGAAGCCTTAATGCTTAATTGCTCGTTATGGCTACCAAATTATCAGGAATCAGAAAAAAGCAAACTACCAGCATGGTATGAAAAAGAAATGTCAGAAGAATTAGAAGATAACTATTCGGTTATGGGAGTATAGAAAATATGATTATGACTAAAGAAGAACACACAGACGAAAGAACTATTGCACGAATAGTTACAGCAAACAATCAATTAGACGATGATTTTAAGGATTTTTTCTTAGAAGTTGAGGACAATCAAGAGTTCATTAAAGGTGACATTCTAGGTGCGAACAACAAAGCTAAACTTGCTAAAGAAAGACGACCAGCGTTTGAAACTAGGTTATATCGTCCAATTCTTGCACAGATTTACGGAAGCTTCAAGAACAAGTTCCCCGGAATCGATTTTTTGGGGGTAACCCCAGACGATCACGAGAAAGCATCGCTATTCAAAGCGATGAACGATTATATCCTCCATCAAAAGAACGACACGAGATACGAAATGTCAAAATCGTTGCTTAATTCCATGATAGGAAGGATTGGTTGGATTAGACAAGACTTTTCATTCGCAGATGATGAGCAAGGTATGGTTGAGATTAAATACTACACTGGCAAACTAAAATTTGACCCAAATACAGAGCGAAGGGATATGTCGGATTGTAAATATATGTCGGATGAAGCATATCTATCAGACGATGATTTAATTGCCATCTACGCACACAATGACCCCGAATTAGAGGATTTGTTAAGAGAGAGAATCAAAGATAATGAAGGTGAGGAAAAACGCACTTGGGTTGACAAGATAAACGATGCTGCAAAGAGTCTGTTTACAACAAGCTCGAACTTACGACATTCAAAATGGGAAGAAAAAGGGAAATATCTTGTAATTGATTGGTATGAGAGAAGACGAGAAAGAACGATGACTCTTTACAACCGAGTTACAAGAGAAAGTTTTGATATTACTGAAAAGATTAAAATTAAAGGGAAAGAACAAGACCGTGATTGGTATAGCAAAGAAAAATTAGCTGCAGAAATAAAGAAAAATTCTTTACCAGTTGAAGGAATGGAAGGGACATTAACCGGACCATTTACAGAAGAAGGATTTAAGAGCGTAATTTATCAAACTTCTATTTGTCCAGCACTTAACTTGAAACTCTATGAAGCACCACAGCAACTCCAAAACGGTAATTTTAAGTTTACTCCGCTATTAGGTTATGATTACTCTCCGAAACTGATTGATAGTCAATGCGTAGTTGACGACATCAAAGATTTAATTAAATCTTGGAATATGAGAGATAATACGAACTTGACTTTGCTGATGAAATCGACGCATGGCGGTTACATAGTTGAAGAAAAAGCAAAGGTAAAAGGTATTGAGAATCTGAAATCAAACGAGATAGGCGGAATCACTTACGTGCCAAATGGTACTTTGAATAAGATATTACCAAAAGCAATGCCTACAATGTCACCAGCTATCGCACAATTCCAAGATAGACAACTTGATACAGTTAAATTCGTTTCTAGTTCAACAGATAACGCAAGAGGTATTTCTGAAAGTAGTGCAGAGAGCGGTAAACTGTTTAATGCCAGAGTTAATCAAAGCAACACAACACAAGAAGGATTAAACGATAATGCTCAATGGGTAGTTAAACAGATAACTAAGAATAATATTTTTTTCATACAAACGTTAATGACGCAAGAAAGAATTATCCGAGTTACAACAGATGTAGACGATGTTGAGTTTATGACAGTAAACGCTAAAATAAACGAAATTCAAAACGATTTAAGCGTTGGCAAGTATGATGTTACGACAACGGTACAACCAATAGGGCAAAGCGGACTTGATGAAGAACGAACGAACTTGATTGATATTGTGAACGCCATTTCTCAAATTGGAGAATCTGCACTACCAAGTATCAAAATTTTACTGAAAGAAATTATCAAGAAAACTGCTTTATCAAACAAAACAAAGATTCTTGAATCATTCGACCCCGAAGTTGACCCACAAAT
>Ga0100403_1000927_pt1 | contig 28134 bp, 31 predicted proteins | sample CryGeymet201501t_FD_83663 | JGI IMG/M metagenome (GOLD analysis project Ga0100403, IMG submission 83663) | Groundwater microbial communities from Crystal Geyser aquifers in Utah, USA - Crystal Geyser metaG 2015-01t | ecosystem: Environmental > Aquatic > Deep subsurface > Groundwater | place... | reverse complement strand
TGGTTGAAAGCTGCAGTAAACCTTCTGAGTACTTCCCTAATCCATTTTCATAGTAACGAAGTTTTTGATTAAAGCTTGATTCTTCTTGGGCCATCGCTGCAATAAAGACAATCCAAAAACCTAAGCGCTGATCGCTGGAGCTATTCGCATAGCCCGGGCAATTGGCCTCAACTAAATCCTGAGAGCGAACTTCGATCTTATCAAAGTCATAATCTTTTGCGGTAAAAGCCACTGTATCTGACCAACCCAAACGCCATTGATGATTCTGATAAGGAATCGTCTTTATAGAAGGTAGTGGCATCTCTGGTTTAGGTGAAGGAAGTGGAGGTGTCGGTTCAGGATCTGGTCTGGTTTGGATAGGAGGATTTTGCGAAATGAATTGCGCACTATCCACGGCTTCTTTTCCACAGCTAGATAAAACTAAGATCAAAAATATATTTTTTATGCATTTCTTCATAAAGTAATTGTCACAAATCCTAAACAATAAGAAAGACGCAACAAAACACAACCTAGCGCCTCAGTTTTTGCGCGTCAATCTCGTCTCTTTTGTAGTTTCTACAACTTATAAGTTAATCTCATCTCATAATTCCTATTATGTGAACTTTTGACGTTCTCAATGTGATTAGTTGATCATTTTGCTAATGTCAGTTTTTCGTCAATTCTGCTTTTATAAGTGTTGCGACACCAATAAAATACTTGAAATGAAAAAAGAAAATTTCCAATGGATGGAAGAATTTTTGGCGCACAACGAACGAATGAATCGTTCGCAACACACTTTAGTCAACTATCGTTTTGACTTGGAAAAATTTATTTCGTGGTTTGAAAATCTTTATGATTCACCCATTACTAAAGTCAACGCCCAAATAATCTCTGATTACCAAGAATTTTTAAAAAGAGGTCTGCAAATTAAAAGACCATTATCGCATTGGGATAAAATCAAGTATTTCGTGCAAAAATGGGAGAGGCCCAAGCCTCAAATCCTGGCCATGAAAGACACTCATTTTTTGGCGGTGGCTTCACAGAAACGACATCTTTCAACACTTAAAAATTTTTTTGAATTTTTAAAACAAAGTTACGAAGAAAAAAAATCGTTTGTGATTAATCCCGTAAAAGACAAATTGCATGCCATCAAATTAAAAGATATCGACCAAGCCCATACAAAACTTTTTTGGAAACAAGATTGGGATTCATTGAATGAAGCGATCACTAAACCGCAAGATCGTCTTCTTTTACAATTACTTTATTTTGCAGGATTGCGTTTGTCAGAAGCGACTTTTTTGCGATGGGAGCACATTGATTTTGAGCGTGGTCGATTGAAAATTCCTCGAAAAGGCGGGAAAATTCATGAATGGATTCCAAGAAATTGGAATGAATTGTCTTTTCAACTACAATTTCACCTTCAAAAAAGCCCTACATCATCCTTTGTCTTTTGTCGCAAGAAGGGAGAACCTTATTCTACCCGGGCCATCTATGGACGAGTGATGAGAATTATTCAAAAGGCCGGATTGTCGACAGAACTTGGACCCCATTCGTTCAGAAAAGGTTGCGCCACTGATCTCTATTTGGAAACACGGGATCTTTTATTTGTTCGAGATTACCTTAATCACAGCGACGCCAAAGTGACGCAAACTTATATCGACCGCGAGTTTTTATCTGAACAATATCTCCATCAGGATCATATACCTTATGCTTGAAAAATTTCGAATTGTTGTCGTCTCTCTCTACTTGATACTTATTTCTGGTTTGATTTGCTTACTTTATATTTTTCGTCCTTTTCATTATCCGTGGGCACAAATGACAGGTCGAATTTTTGGCAAAGGAGGCTTGTGGTTATTAGGAATTAAAATTGAAGGAGAGGGATTAGAAATTCTGAAAGATCTCCCTTCATCTGTCATAATCGGAAATCATCAACATAATATGGATGTATTTATTTTCTCTTCCTTTTTTCCACCTAAATGCGTAACTATTGGAAAAAAATCACTGATTAAAATTCCTTTCTTTGGTCAGCTCTATTACTTGTCAGGACAAATTATGATTGATCGACAAAATAAAAAAAATGCATGGTCCGCAATGTCTCAAGCCTCTAAAAAATTAGTCGAACACAACCTCACAGTCATGATTCTTCCAGAAGGCACACGCTCTAAAGGCAGAGGCCTGCTTCCTTTCAAGCGAGGAGCTTTTCAATTAGCAAAAGAATCCAATCGCCAAATCATTCCGATTGCGGTGTCTGATATTTTTCGAAATATTGATCTCAATCGTTGGCACGCAGGAACCTTAAAAGTAAAAGTTTTAGAACCCATCACCTTAGAAATTGTACAAAAGAAGAGTCCTGAAGAGCTGGCGAAAATGGCCCAAGAACAGTATTTTGAGGCCCTAAGGGATTTAAATCCCATAGTTGCATAAAAACGAACGATCGTGCTATAATTTACCCATGAGTAAAGGACAACTTACTAAAGATCAAATTCTCCTAACCGCTCTCGAATTTTCGAGTAAGTTCGGATTTGAAGCTTTATCTATTGGTAAACTTGCTGAGGCCGTTGGTCTTTCAAAATCAGGTCTCTTTGGCCATTTCAAATCCAAAGAAAAACTCCAAGAAATGGTTCTCGATTACACTGCTGACAGTTTTACTTTTAAAGTATTTCTTCCAGCAACGAAAATGCCTCGAGGAATTCCTCGAATCGATGCGATCTTAGAGAATTGGGTTAAGTGGACAAAAAATTTAATGAAGGGCGGCTGCCCTCTTCTCACAGCGGCGATTGAATTTGACGATCGCCCCGGTGAAATACGAAACAAAGTACGTGATCTCTACCGCCAGAAAATGGATTTTTTCAAAAAAGCCGCTGTCATCGCCGTAACCGAAGGACAGTTCAAACGTGATTCTGATCCAGAACAGTTTGCTTACGAATTTTATTCATTAATGGCGGGTTACCATATCAATTCTAGACTGCTCGACGATAAAAAAGCAGAGCAAAAACTCAAAATAGCCTATCAAAAACTCATTAACGATTTTAAGGCCTAAAACCTAAAAAGGGGTTGTTATGAACACACCAATGACAGTCGCATCTCAATTAGAAAAAAGCACGAACGATCGCATTTTAAAAGGTTTAATTCCAACCGTTATAGAAAAATTGTGGGATCTCAATCCTGAACTTTTTATGGGAACCATTGAAGAACTTTTCATGCGACCTAAACCATACTTAATTCGCGAGCGAGAAAAAATGTTCATGAGCAAGGCCGTCGTCGATACACTTTTCATCGAAGATACCTTTCAAACAATTACAACTTATGAATGGCGACAAGCTAAGACTAATGCGCCAGTAGTGCTCGTTTGTCATGGATGGGCCGCTCGCAGTTCTCAAATGACAATCCAAATGCAGGGACTTTTTGAAAAAGGTTACACCGTCATTAGTTATGATCAAACGGCCCACGGTCTCTCGACTGGCTCGAGCACAAATTTGTTTGATTTCATTCTTGTTCAGTCAAGAATCCTCCAACGATTTACTGTAGTCGAATATATCGTCGCTCACTCGATGGCCTGTTCTGCCACACTCGTTAATCTCTCGACTCATCCTTGGATTCGCAAGGCCACATTGATTTCTCCTCACCGAGATATATTGCAAGAAATTGGACATTGGTTTTCACGTGTTGGAATTCAAGGAAAACTTCTTGATCGAATCATTCATAATATGAGTGGACGCTATAATTTAAACTTTGAAGAAGTCCGAGGAAGAATCGCGCATAGTTTAAAAGAAAAAGAATTGCTAATAGTTCACGATACTGAAGACAGCGAGTGTCCTTATCTTGAAGCTGAAAAACTTCATTCAGAAGCTCCAAAATCGAGCTTCATGAAGACCGAAGGTTTGGGACATTTTAGAATTATTCGAAGCAAGAGTGTCCTTGAAAAAATGGCAACTTGGATGACTGAACCTGCGAAGCTATGATGTAAATTCAGAAAGTTAGAAGTATAAATAAAGTAAATCTAACTTATGTCCGATAATAAAGGTCGGATGAATTGGATTAACACCTTTTGTTTTTTTGGCCTCCTCTTTATGACTGTACCGAGTACTTGGGCACAGGATTCAGATTTTTCCTTCGATCCCAAAACAAAATCAGTCATTCCAAAATTTTTGGGCAAAGTATTGCTCCTTAAAGGTCAGGCGAATGCCGTTTCGGACAAAGGTGAACAACGACAGCTAAAAATAGGTGAAAAACTTTATCTCAACGATACTGTTCAAACAGAGCTTTCCTCATTTTTAAAGATTGAAATGGTGGATACTTCTCTCATTACCTTAGGCCCTGATTCTTCACTTAAATTCGATGAGTTTAAATATCGAACCAAAGAAGATCGAGAGTCAGTCTACAATCTTATTAAAGGTCAGCTGCGTACGCAATTTAGAGTGAAAGCACCAAAGGAAGAGGCGATCAAGGTTAAGACTGGATTGGTTTCCATGGGCGTGCGAGGAACTGAGTTTGTCGTTAACAGCAAGGTCAATTCCAGGAACGAAAGAATCAGTGAAGTTGTTCTTCTCTCAGGTAAAATTCATCTTTATGATAAAAATAACAAAAAAGATTTTAATATGAAGCCTCGTGATCACTATATCAGCATTGAGAGTGCGATAGCTGGTCAGGGACGTGGAATTCAAGAAGAAATGGATAAAGAAACCTTTGAACAATTAAAAGGTCAAAAACTAGACCCTCGTCGCCACTTCACTCCTCTTCTCTCTTTTCATGAATTAGCACAAACAGTATCGCTTAATTCTTCCTCTCTCCCATCGAGATCAGCGGGACGTGGACCAGCTTCAGTCGAGATGGATAATGAAGTTGATGATTACACTCCTACCAGATCTTGGCGTTCTACTTTGAACGAACTCAACAAGAGACTCAACGAAAATGACTAAACCATTTCAAGACTATTGTGGTGTCTATCTGCAAGAACAAGGTAACAAATACGTCTTCTTTGAAAAAGGAGATCAGCTGCATCTCAGCGCCAACGGAGAAAGGATAGAATTAGTTGCCCACGAAAAGGACCAAGACACCTTTGTTTATGCTCCTACTAAAGTCAAAGTTAAATTCAATCGAACATCACAAGGATTTTGTCATTTCGTCGACTTCTATTTTGCTGATCGCCATACCATTGCGGTAAGAAAATTTGACAGCAGAAGTAGTTTAGAAAAAATTCTAAGTTTTGATAAGCGCGACTTGTTACTGATACTTATTGGGGTTGCGATTTCAATCTTTTTCTTTATTTTCGTCTTTAAACGTTAATATGCATTCATAATCACCCTCCATTCAGCAAACAATTACTTTTTTACTCACTTTTCGAAAGCCAGTAGACAGCTTGTGAGGCAAAAATTAAGGTTCCCAAAAAATGGGGTTTTTATGAAAAAAATAGCGGTTACAATCGCGGCTTTTAGTTTTATGTCTTCAAGCTTTGCTTGCAATCTTCCAAGCTATCTTGAAGGACAAGGATTGAGCACAATCGATAAGATGGGCAAAGAACTAAAGAAAAGCGGATTTAAAATCACTCCGATGGTGCGTGAACTTGTGAATAAAGTTATTGAGATTGATGATAGCTGTAAGAACAACTTTTTATCAGCTCAAACTTATCTTCTAAAAAATGGCAAGATCATTCACTTGGCCTATACCAGTGAGGACATTTGTGACGGTGGAAATTCTTACGGCGTAGTTCTCGATGCCAATTTGCGTCCTCTGGCTTCAATTCAAGATACAGATTTTTACTGTCCGGTTGAAGAGTAACAGAATAAACAATGTCAAAAGTTTAGACAATGAGAACTAAAACTCCCTAATGATATCAATCTATTGCCTCTCTTAAACTGGCCTCCTTTTTGCTCATCATCAGGCATTGAGGAAGGTTTTATGGCCAAAAAAGCGATTCTTATCGCTCTGACATTAATTCTCATGGGTTGCTCGAAGAAAGGTGAGCGCCAACATCCGACGTTGTCGGACATGGGTTTCTCTGCCTCAAAAGTCACTCAAACATCAATTGATCAAGATACTACCGGTGAATGGGCCGTAATGGGTGATCTTAAGAATGCCAGCCTCATAGGCCTGCAAACATGTCTTAAAGATCCTCTGCTCGCTCCCCTCTACCAAGAGCCAGTTAAGGTAGTAACTCCCTTTAAAACTCACCAAGTAGTGGCAGATGCAAATGGTTGTCTTCAGTGGAATGAATGGGTTGAGTTTAACCCTCTCGCTCAACAAGAGTATCAAGATTACCCTGTCGAAATTCAAAACGGCCGCAATCAACAAGTGATGATGAGCCTTCCTTTAATGATCAATCCTTGGAAGACTCGCGATAATATTCGTGATCTTCGTTACGATGAAACACCAGAAAGTCGTAAATCGACAAAACTTGATGATACGTCACCTTTTAAAGTGGTAGCGGCTAGCTTTAAGCAACTCTCACCTGTTCGCGGAAAAAATGGCCAATCCCATTTACCTTTTCACGCAGAATTTAGACTCCAAATTGAGAGACTCGATGAGTATGGTAAAGTCGTTCGCACTGATATTAAACAAGCTCGACTCGAAACAAAACTCACTTTGATTGATAACAATAGCAAAGTGATTGGTATGAGTACTCAAATGACATTGTCACAATATGGCAATTTTGCTGTCGATGGAGAAATGCCCATTATCAACAATCTGTCAGGACTTTCTTCATTAGAGGTTATCTTCAATATTAAATTACCAATGGCCAAGTTTCCAACATTAACAGTTTCTCTTCCGATGGCAGGAATAGAAGGTGGCTCGGTTGCCGAAGCACAACCAGTCGCAGATCCGTCAAAAGTTGAAGAATTAAGAGAAGAGGCGATTACTGCTCAAGAAGTCAAAAAAGATGAAGAAGAAGTAGAAAATGAAACAGCTCCTTCACAAAGTTTTATTGTCACCCGCATCGATGCTCGTGCTGGATCTTTAGTAAGCGATTCCTATCAAAAAACATCACATCGCACCCAGCGTACGCGCTTGAGTCTCTGCCTTGCTGATTCTGTCAGTAGCTCATTAGCAAGACCATTAGGTAATATTAACTTTTCTGTCACAAGTAATATTGGAAAAATCGAACAAGTCGAAAACAAAACTCAGCCTAATGGCTGTAGTGATGTTTCGTTGCTCATGGATTATGACCTGTTTGATTGTGAATCATTTATTCCCGTCAAGCTTACCATAAGAGGAACAGGCGAACTCGAAGGTCATCAAGTGATCCGAGAAGTTGCCATCAATCCATGGAATGATGCAGATTATTTCTATGATATCGAACGTCAAGGAGCAGCCCCAATACTCGCCTGCATCCCACCGACTCTCTTTATGAATGGATTATCTTTTATCAACCAAGGGTTGGTCCGTTCGGAACTTAAAGTAGATCGTTATCTTCAACTTAATCTCAAGCGTCGTTATCAAGTTCAATTGAATCCACAAGTTCTTTTAGGAATGAGTTCACTTCGTGAACAAGCGCCTCGCGCTTTAAGCTTTGGAAAAATCAAAACAAAAATCTCACTCTATGCGCCGACAACAGATCAAATAGACTATTTAAACCCTAAGTCAACTGATCTCATGTATCTAAGCTCAGTAGAAGCAGAAGGCGAAATCAACGCCGGTGGACAGATGCTCTTAAACATCGATTTGCCTTTCGATATTGCTGATACTCACCTTCTTTCACATAAAAATATTTTAACTATTGAGTTAAGCTCAGATCAATTTAACAAATTAGGGAAAAGTACCTTCCTCGCTTCGTTTATTGCCGGTGATTCGCAGGGAACGATCACTACGACTAGGGCAGATCAAAAGCTGATTGAACAATTAGCTCAGCTTAAAAAGAATACTACTGAAGCATTAAAGCTAACTCCTCTCGCCATTTATCGCGACTATCTCACATCAATTCAAAAAGATAATCATGAATTTAAAAGCTTTGAAGACTTTAAATCCTTAAATGAAGAGCGTCCTCTTGGTGCCAAAGATTGGCAGCTAGGTCGGGGAATGAATAAAGAGCGTTATTACGCAGAACTTTCATTTGAAGAAATCAGAATGATGGCAAGAGAAAATGGCAAACTTCCAAGCGAAACTCTTAAAAAGTTATGTCGTCATTTTTATCAGATTCCTAATATCAAGCGGGAACTTGGCCCTCTTGGGCGTATAAACTTTGTTGCAGATGGTGGAGCTCTCTTCTTAAAATGTTTAGAAAATCCTCGTGCCTCAATAAATGTATTAGGCATGACTTTTATTGATAAGCTCATGAAAGAAAAAGACGGGCTTGCTCCTGCCAAATTCATTGCTGACAATAATGGTAAACTCAACCGAGGCAAAGGCTATTTTGCTGGAAGTGGTGAGCGCTCTGGCGTTGATCATACAACCAGTGAAGGTGAATCTTGGATGCTGGCCTTTGGTGGAGAATTCGGCTTCCCTAATCCTTTCAGCTTCGGCATGGAAGGTGGTTATGCCAAAACCTACGCTATCTCTGATTCTAAGTCTGTTGGAAACTCGCAAATGGGCATGATTCGATATGGATCAAATCAAGATGATCTCAATCTCAATTATGAATCTCTCACTTTAGAGATGATTGCAGAAACAAAAGAGTGCTTTACAGCGAGTGCTCAAAAAGCATTGAGAACCATTCAAGTTTGTTTACCAGAGAGCCGTTTGCAAAAAATTCAAGAGACTTGGTATTTTATCGAAGAATCAGTTTCGGCCAATAATGGCGTCATCGCTGATGGCACTCGTCCAGGTCAAGACTATCTTTCCCAAGTGGTGAGAGGTCAAGAGAACTTCAATCGCATTTGGGATAAATTTGTTTACGATGATAATGCCATGATTGTCCAAAATTTAGATCAGCTCGACATCTATGAAGCTTTCAGACCTTATTTAAAGGACTCTCCTGCTGAATTCTTGTTTGAGAAAAATAAGGATAATGCCATTCCTGGAGCGATTATTAAAACAGTTAAAAATCCTCATTCCAATAGCGTCGGCACTTCCGCGCGGAATCCATAAACTGACGACAGGCCCGTACTAATTCTTTATCTGGGTTAATGACTGTTTCAAGTCCAGTGTGTTCTTTTAAGCAATTTTCAATCAATTGGCAGAAGCGATTTTCAGTCATGTCCTGAAGATTTGACGGCTCTTCAAAAATGGCCACGCCCGCCTCTTCTAATTCACGGGCCATATCGAGTAACCCTTGCCCATCTTCCGTCATTTGATCCAGTTTTTCTGCTTCTTGGGTGATTTCTTTTTGGTCACGGTAAAAATCCCAGACATAATAGGCTGACAAATACACTCCGACGGCAGCGAGATAACGTTTTCGAAGGAATTGATAATCACCATGAAAGCGCGAGAAAAGTTCTTCGTTCTCTCCATAATAATGGAGCTTCACCTTCATAAGAACTTCATCAGAAAGTCCATTATGTAATATATCTTGTGCTAGTTCATCTGGCAGCTTTGAAACCTTGGCCGCGGGCAAATAGAGCGGTGGCATTCCCGTTAGCACTGGTAAATTCCAAAATGAAGTCGCAAACAACTCTCCCCATTTACTTTGACGGAAGCGAGTCCAACGGGGAATATTCTCTGGTGCATATTTAGCAATGATTGATTCAATTCCTGAGCGAACCAAATCGCGATGAAGCAAACTTTGCAAATGAGCTTCGACACCATCACTGCCAAAGCGAAAGCGCTCGGGAAAACGAAGATCTAGTAATTCATCAACGGCAGCTTCGACGTCGCGAAATTCAAATTTCTTTTTGCGTTTTAACTTATCTATTAGCTTTATTGCCTGCTTTTTCTTCTTGGATTCAAAGGCCAGGGGTTCGCGTTTCAATTGAGCGCCCATAAAATCAATCATGGCGACGATGGACTCAGCTGAATCCGGAAGTGACTGGTACGAATTTGCCCCTTCGCGCTCCAAAATTGAAACATAATCTTCATAGGCTTGATCGTTCCATTGATCCAAAGAACGCTTCATGAGCTTGCGATAGAGTGCGCTTAATTCGCTTTTCTGGCCTACTCCTAAAATTGATTGCATCAACTCAAAACAATCTCCTTGAGCAGACGCAGGACTTCGCTGACTGGTAGAACAGCCCCAAGTCATGAGAATTATTGATAAGAGAAAGACTCTTCTCATGAAGATCGTATCGGTCAAAAGAGATGAAAACTGAAAGGATGAAGGCCAGAAACAAAAAACCCACATGTTATATGTGGGCATTCTGAAGCGTGGATAAGTTGTTAAATAACCTATCTAAAATTATTTTATCAAATACTAATTCTTTTGCAAGCCCTATTCTTCATGAGCTCTTTTTAATCATCAATTGATAATCAGAAAAGACAACTTCGAACTGACCTTTAACCTCTTCAAGAAATTTATCGATACCGGCTTGCGGTTTTTTATCGCCGTCATTGAATTGATAATCATCAAAAATCAAAATTCCATCGCGATCAAGCAACGGCCAACAAAGCTTGGCATCACGATAAACTTCATCAGCTCCGTGATCGCCATCAATGTAAATCAACTGAAAGCGCTTGCCATACAATTCTGGCAATATGAAAGAGGAATGGCCTTCTACAACAGTTACTTTTTCGCGATCAGAACTAAGCTCAAGATTTTTCAAAAGCCGGCGCTCTAAGCGAATATCGATACCAATCGCTTCAGCGCCAGCACCTTGAAGTAGATTATCGAGCACCCATAAAAATGAGCGACCTTCAAAAACTCCGACTTCTAAATAGCGGAGATTCTCATTTTCTGTCAGAATTTTGAGTTGCTCACTCCAAGCCGGAGCATGATGTGAAAACCAATCGGTTTTGAACTGATAATTGTGGCGATATTGATTTTTAGAGCTGGGCTGATTAAAAACAAAATACCGCTCTTGCACGAACAAATCGTATATGCGTTCAAGGCCGTTTAATATGAGATTTGAATGGGACATATATCCATTCTACTCGCTTTTTCAATCTCGTCATCTATAGGCCCCAACATTCATGCCTGTGAAAGTGGGTATCAGTGAAAATCTTATCAGGTCAAATCCCTATAAGTTCAGCTTATAGGTTTTAATTAAGGAAGATCATTTCCACCTTTTCCTCCATTGTGGTTAAAAGGCCGAAATAAAAACAACCATCTGAGGAGAGAAAGATGAAAACATTATTTGCTTTTTTTGCTACCAGTGCCCTATTCCTATCAATGGCCGCAGAAGCCAGATCAATTCAAAAACCAAGACTTCTTGAAGCTGATATCCATACTTTTCAAGTAGACTCTGAAGGGTCTTTCGCTGGTTATAAAACACAGTATGGCAGAATTTCAGTTAATGAAATCAATCGTACTGTGACCCTTTTCTTATCTCTTAGGCCAAATTGTGCTCCAGGAATGATGTGTCCAATGTACTTGATTGCAAAGAAAATTGAACTTCCAATGATTTCAGGAAAGAGAGATCAATGCCATGTTGTGACTTATATTGCTCAAAAAAATGAACTTCCAGTAGATGGTTCAAAAGAAACACTGACAGTTACTGATTTCAGCAATAATATTTGTCCTTCATTTCACTTCGCTGCTTACCCAGAAGCAAAAGTCGATCACACTTCAGAATACTATAATCGTCTTCAAGGGAAGCTCAAGCGTGAGAGAAATACTTTCTTGGCCGAAAAATTAGAAATAACTCAGCAATAGTTCAAGATCCCGGGAGATTTTGTCTAAAAGTCTTCCGGGCCCTGTTTTAATTACACTGGGACTGTTTCCGGGCCCAGATTGTCTTAATATAACTTCATGATTCGCCTACTAACCTTCATTTTGAGCTTATCCTACGTTCTGATCGCCTCAGCTCAGATTACTCAATTAAACGGTACTTCAAGCCATATTAGTGGGCCTAATTGTTGGAATGGAGCGCTTTATATCTCGGGACTCGTTTCTCACAAGAGACAAGCCCTACCTGGTGAGTGGCTGGCGATGTTAAAGAAAAACTGCGTTGAGGTTGAAACTCCCGAAGCTGGCGATATTGGCCGCCTCTATCATGAAACAGATGGTGAAGTTCATGGTTTTATCCATTTAAATCAGGATCAAATTTTTGCCAAGCATGGTGAAGATGCCATGCATGGGTATCAGATTATGAGCTATGACAAAATGCTCGATCAATATGGAAGAACTCGCAATTGTCGTATGTCAAATGACACTTCTCCCGAATGTTTTCACAAACTAAAATATTATCATTGCCGTCCTGAAAACTTTATTCAAGACGATCTTTTCCAACTTCAAGAAGTGATGGAAGAATTGCTCTTCTCTAGTGAGACCAAATTCTCTTACGATGATCGAAAATGTGACGGTCAAACATTTCAAAGAAGACTTCATAAGATGCAAGAAATGAAAGTCATCTTAGAACGTATGCAAGGACTAAGTTTAAATTCCATTGAAAAATTTCGATTGGAAAGTATTCGTTATCAACTCTATCCGATAGAGGTTTCTAATCGCCTCTTTAGATGCCGGCCCTCTTCCCTTCATACGGAACCGATTCGTGCCCTTAGTGGACTCATCGACAATCTTCTCAAAGTGTCCAATAATTAGACGATTGAGAACTTCTAAGTGCTTAATATTAAATGATTTTATTGGTATGTTTCTTGCTTATAATAACCCTATAAAGAGGTTGTTTATGAATAAGATGATGATTTCACTTGTTTCATTTTTACTATGGTTTTCGCCTTTGGCCCAGGCCCAAAGTGAAATCGATAAATGTAAAATGCTCAAAGAGCAGCAACATATGTTAGCGCGCGATAAAGAAATGCTTGAAAAAATGCAAACATTACAAAAAGAAAAACAGTCAGCTGAAGAAATGCGTGAGCATCTCTTGTCTGGTGCAAGTCCAAGAGAAATTGCCCTTTTTACTGAAGATCAAGTTAATGAACTGGCCCTGATTGCTGAGAGTGACGATGTTACTCAAATCGCCGGGGTCGCTTCTGTCGGTGCTCTTATGGTCACTGGCTATATTATTAAGCGTCTCAATGCAGATACTCGTGGACAGACATTTTTAAAGCGTCTGCGCATGCAACTTTTTCCAGAAAAAAGAATCTTTGTAAAAACGCTTCTCAATACTACTTTTCTGGCCACCATTGCGGGCTCACTTTATAGTGGAGTCAGACTTTATCAAAATCACAATCGCCGCCTAGAACTCAATCAAATCATAGCTGAACTGAATAAATTACGTGATCTCTCTGAGCAAATCACGACGATGAAAGACACTATTGAGAGTCAAGAAATCGCTTTTCACTTAAATGCTGATGAACTTGAAGAACAAGGTCTGATTAAGCGCAATAAATCAGGGTTTGACTGCAACTAAGCTTGAATTGACGTCGTTCTCTCGCTACAATTTCGAAAATAACCTTTATTTTCGGAGTTATCTCTCATGCAAAAACTCATTATTGCCACTCTTATAATCTTAATGACGACCTCATGCGGAATGCAATCACTTCCAAAGGCCAACAATGAAGTCGAAGCTTCGTGGGCCGAAGTTCAAAACCAATATAAAAGACGCGCAGACCTCATTCCTAACTTAGTCGAAGTGGTTAAGGGTTATGCCTCACATGAAAAAGAAACCTTAGAAGCCGTTATCTCGGCTCGTGCGAAGGCCACATCAATGAACGTCAACGCTCAAGATTTAAATCCAGAAAAATTAAAAGAATTTCAAGCAGCTCAAGGACAGCTCTCGCAAGCTCTTGGTCGTCTCATGGTCGTTTCAGAGCGCTACCCAGAACTCAAGGCCAATGAAAATTTTAAAGATCTTCAAGTTCAACTCGAAGGAACTGAAAATAGAATCACTATTGCTCGCAATCGTTATATTGAAACGATCAAAGAGTATAATAATTTGGTAACAGTTCCTCCAACTTCTTGGTTCAATTCAATCTTTTATCATTATGCCAAGAAACCGCAATTTGAAGTCGAGAATCTTGAAAAAGTTCAAGATGCTCCAGCGGTGAAATTCTAATGATTAAAAAATTAGTCTTGCCTCTTCTTCTTTGGACTCAGTTGCTTTTCGCACAGACTATTCCGGCGCTCACTGGCCCCGTTGTTGATGAAGTAGGAATATTTTCGAGCAGCTCAAAACTTCAATTAGAAAATGCCCTTCGCGATGTTAACCGCCAAGGAGTTTTACAACTTCAAGTTTTAATTGTCGCTGATCTCGCATCAGAACCGATAGAGAGCTACTCAATTAAAGTCGTCGAAAAATGGAAATTAGGCCGAGAGAAAAGTGATAATGGCGTTCTTTTTATTATCGCACCCAATGATCGCCAAGTACGAATCGAAGTCGGTACAGGGTTAGAAGGTGATCTGACCGATGCCCAATCGGGGCGAATCATTCGTCAGGTCCTTCCCTACTTCAAACAAAACAGTTATCAAGATGGAATCATCGTTGGAGTCAATGCCATTCTTGCTCAGTTTAATGCGGAAACCACAGGCATGACTGCTAGGCCTGCGAGAAGCAAACAAAAGCCCAATAATTTTTTCGTCATCCTCTTTATTATTATTTGGATCACCATGTTCTTTTCACGCTTTTGGTTTGGTTCTAAAAGAGGTTACTCGTCAAGACGAAGCAGAGGTTTTGGCGGAGGTTTCGGAGGCGGAAGTGGTGGTGGCTGGAGTGGCGGCGGAGGCGGCTTTTCAGGTGGCGGCGCCAGTGGGAGATGGTAAATGAGCTTAGTCAATTTTAAATTAGAATTAGATCAAAGAATCGACGATATCGAAAAAAATTCCGATGCAGAGATTATGGTCTTTTTTAATCATTGGAGCGATCGCTATCCAGGCTCTCATTTACGGCTTGGAATGTTTTTCTCCTTTCTTCTTCCGACACTCTATTATTTTTCACCCTGGGAATTGCCAGATTTGATCTACCTTCTGGGTCTGCAACTATTAGGATTTTTAATTGGTCATTATCTAGCTTATTTGCCAACTCTTAAAAAGTTTTTGGCAACTCCGAAAGAAATTAAAGAAGAAGTTCAGCAAGCAGCAATTGAGTGTTATCACAATGCAGGAATTACCAATCATCCTCAGCGTTTAGGTATGATGGTTTATCTCTCTCTTGGAGAGCGTAGAATGAATGTTCTTTGGGATAATGGTCTGAAAGAAAAGGCCAATACAGATCTTGAAGCTTGGTCAAAATCGACTCGAAAATTGATGAAAAAATCGGGATGGGAAAAAGGATTGTTAGAAGGATTAGAAACCCTCAAAACACTTCTGAACAACAAATGTCCACAGACAAATTCGGGGTCAGAGGGTCATCTCTCAAACGTCACGACTAAAGAGCAGGAAGTCCCGAAAGTTTAATTTTTTCAACGATATCATTACTTACCAATTGCACAGCACCTGTAACGGCCTGGGCAAAAAGATTTGTTATTAAACTTGGGGCGACATAGCCTGGAATTTGATTCATCGAATAGTAATGCTCAAATTCTAGACCTTCAATTTTCGACGGCCGCGATTCTATCTTTAAAAAAACGTGGGTATCACATCCCCTACAAGTAAAACTAAAACGGCGATATTCACTGGCCTTATCAAAGTATTGATCAAAGAAAAGATTAAATTCTTGAAAGGGATAACGGTAATGGAGCTTTAAGGACTTTTCAACTTTACGCAAACTAATCTCAAGTCCCATCGGCTCAACAGTCAATTCATATCGTGCAACATCTTTACTGGTGGGCAATTTTAAAAACTTGGCATCTTCAAAAGACCAAGGTTTGAGATTTACTCCTTCTCTAATCACTGTTGTCGTAAAAATGATGGAACCCTTGTATTGCAATTGAACAACGGCGGTTCGAGTTTGACCTTGAACTGTTTCTTCAAAGCACCATTCAAGATCAAAATGACCTGTCATTCGTTGCAATTGAAGCTTGAGGCAACGATCACTTGCAGGAGTTTCCACCGATTGAAAAAAGAGTTGGCGAAAATAGGCCGAGCTATTAATAAGGTTTTGCTGTAAAAAATATTGGTCATTGGGAACCCAGCTAGGAAAATCATTCGCAAAAGCTGAAAAAGTGATGATGAAAAAGATGAAAAACTTCATCATTACTGACCTGCCGGTCGATTATCTTGAACTTGACCTTTTTCGGCCGCTAGAATGAGCTCTTGAAGATAATTTCGAACGAGATTAGGTTCAGTATTATTAAGTAGGCGAGTATAGTTTAAGCGCAATTCTTCTAAAAGCCGTTGGTTTTGTGTTCCCGTGCTCACGACTGCAGTCGGAGGTAGCTCATTCATCAGAACACGAATAAAACTGCCCAGACGATCCAATGTTCTCTCTCTAATATTGTAACCAAAATTAGTCAAAAAAGTTCCTTCTGAAACTTGAGAATTACTTGAATCGAAGTAAGTCACATAATTTCGAGGCTGAGAAAATGCATTGGCAATGTTGGTATAAGGAGTAAACCCCATATTCATGGTCCATTCCGATTGGCCAATTTGAACTTTCAAATTATAAGGAAAGTACTTATAGGTCACTCGCGATGAGTCTTCTGAATAAAGAAAAGTGATTTGAAAAGCGAGCTGTCTTGCTATCTTATACTCATGAAACTCACCCGTCGGAGTGGCTTCTTGAGAAAGTGAAAAAAGTTCGGTTTGGTCTCCATAAAGGATGCGGTAAAAACGTTTCTTCTCTCCCGCTTTTAAATTAAGTGAAATCTCCCCCTTTCGCACTTGAGAAAAAGTCAAGGGCTTGTCATTCCCACCGACGACTTGCAAATGTTCTTGCATCACAAGTTTTTCACCACAGCCAAAATAGCGAATGGATTGAAAAAGATCATCACCCGATTGCTTTGATGTCAGTTCAACTCGAGCGAGGTTTGATCCAGGAGGATAACTTTTATTATCGCAGGTCACTGGTTCATGGGAACGATAAGAAATAGAGCGATCACTATAGAGAGCATAATAATTGCGCTCAAGCTCTAACAGCTTAACTCTAAAGGCCCCTCTGAACTCTTCGACAATTTGATTTGGTGTTAAAATTGAAGAAGGCAATTCAACCCGAGCTTGAACACTCGAGATGAAAAGAAAAAGGAATAGTGTTATCAGTTTTTTCATTATTCAGTGATGAAACGGTTGGTTTCAGGATTATAGTAAAGCTCTTTTTTCACTGACTCGCGGCCATTGAAACGCTTCAATGTGACTCTGAGTTTAACCACGTCTTTCTCCAATGTTTTTGGATCTAGAGGATTGAGTTTTAATCCTGAAAGCATAAGATTTTCAACAGTACGGATAGCTTTTTGCTTCAAACCTCCGCCTCCAAATTTCACTTCTTTCACTTCGATTTCGATACTCTTCTTAATATTACTTTCACGTGCAAGTTTACGATCGAGAGTAAAACCGAGCACTCTTTCTCCAGATGGAGTTGAGAATGCATAAGGCTTAATTGTATTGAGCATCGATTCAAAATCCACATTGCTCTCTGGAAGCTTTTCAACTTCTTCAGTTGAAAATTCACGGAAGAGATCATATTGACGAAGTTTTTTCAAACTCGCAACATAACTATCGAAGCTCATCGCTTCAGCACGAGTGATAACCATAATTTTTGATTGTAATTTTTCGCGACGACGGCCAAAACTTAAAAGCCCTAAGCTACGACCGTTGGTTGATTCTGTAGCAAGTGAACTCACTAAAATATTACTCAAGCCTCTCACCATATAAAGTTGAGGATTGGTAAAGTTTAAGATTGAAACGCGATCTTCTCTATTTTCGACAGGTGGTAAGAGCACGCCATAACGAAAAGAAAAATCAGAGAGCAAAACCAAGTCTGGATCACTGGCCGAAATAGAAAGAGTTCCCCCAAGGGTTAAGCCCGCTTTCTCTTCTTTCACGATACCTGCAGTTGGAGAGACATACACATTAGTTGTATGGTTATAATCGATTGATGCGAGATTAGGTAAAAGTTGTGTGACTGTCGTTACGCGATTAATTTGAGTGCGAACAAGTTTTGATCCGAGCACAGAACTTAGTAATTTGTTACCGACTTTTAAAGCAAGATCAACAGTACCAAGTGAACCCAAACCTAAACTCCAATCGGAATCATCATCATTACTACCAACACCAGAAATTTGTGCTTGGAGCTCTGCAAGTCCTTCATCACTTAAAGAGAAAATTTCTGTCGTTACTTGTACTAGGGCACTGGCATCGAAATCTTCGAGCACGTCGAGCACTGGAATCATGGCGATAAATTTATCGCGAAGATCTTCATCATTAATCCAAAAGCTCATTTTCTTCAGCGATTCGAGAGCAATATAGCCATCAGTTGGCGACAAAACTGTTCCTGGAAAAAGAACGGCATTAATCTTAGCGATCAATTGACGGGCCACTACGTTCTTAGAAATATATTCACAGCGCTCTAAGTTTTCATCGCAGTTCACAACTCCCGCTGGTTTTTCTAGAATCACTGGGCCTGGAATTTCTTGGGCATAGCTGACCATCGCCACAGAAAAAAGGAGTAAAAGTGCTGAAATAATAAGTGTGCGCATAAAAGGCCTTTCTCTAAATCCGATAAATTTTGGCCAGTTTTAGGTTAAAAAATGTGGTGCGACAAGAGCAGTCTTTTCCCTAAGTAAAAGATACCTTGATCCTAGGGCAATAGGCCTCTAAACTATGGTAAAACCGATAAAAGAGAAGAAATGGCTAATTGCAGCATTATCGTTCCTTTAATTAGTGAGTGCCAACGTTTTGAACGTTGGTCGCAAGAACTGAAACCAATGCAGAGCGTTGATGGTCAGCCGATGATCACCTATGCCCGCGACTCTTTTGTCAAACTTGGACAGTTCAATTGGGTTTTTATTTTAAGACCAGATCTAGTTTCTGAATTGCAACCTTCACTTATTGATTGGTTTCCTCAAGCTCAATTTATTATTCAAGATCAACGCACTCTCGCGATGACGTTAACTGAACTTATCGCTGGCCCATTGGCGAACGAAGAAATTATTCTTTGTGATGCTGACATATCTTTCGTTGCTCCTGAATTTTTAAATCAAGACGAATCCAAAGCTGATGCCATCATTTTAGGTTCTCGATCAAATTTTAAAGCGCGACTTGGAACGAACGTAAAGTCGGGAGTCGTTACTTCACTCACCTCTCATCCGGAAGAAGGTCGCCAGACCAGTTGCGGTCTTTTTAAAATTAATAAGACTGATCGTTTTTTAAATTTTTTACAAACAGCTCGAAATGAAGACAATGCCGCAGAAATCATTAAATCTTGGTTTCACTGGGGTGCTAAAATAAAATGGCATGAGGCTCAGTCTCTTTTTAGCTTTATTTCACACAAAGATATTCTTCAGTACAAAGGCCGTTACGGCTCTGGTTATCAAACACTATCAGAATTTTATCCGTATTATCTCTCTGAACATTTGCAACCAGGAACAAAAATTTTACATTTCATTGGTACCAGTATTGGCATCATCTGTTTTATTTCGGCCATTCTCTTTTGGGACCCCGTTTTTTTATTAGCAGGTTTGATCAGTGGTTATGCTTTTGCCTGGATTAGTCATATGTTGATTGAGCACAATCGACCGGCGACTTTTAAGTATCCCTTATTTTCATTTGCTTGTGACTTCATCATGTTTTGGGAATTGCTAACGGGTAAGCGCTTATTTTCTTCGGCTAAGTAAACTTAATGTCCATGCAGGACTTTTTTCTGTTGCTTCATAACGAGCTTCTTCGACTTCATTCCATTTACTATGATCAATTTTTGGAAAATAAGCATCAGCATCGCCATTATAGTCAATACGTGAGAGATATATTTTATCAGCGAGGGGTAAGGCCTGAGAATAAATCTGCGCACCACCAATAATAAAAAGCTCCGACTCTCTCCGCTCCTTGGCATAATCAATCGCCACTTCGAGATCATCAAAGATAAAAACACCTTGGGCTTTAAATGAAGAATCGCGGGAAAGAATAATACTTGTTCGTCCCGGAAGAGGACGGCCAATGGATTCAAAAGTCTTGCGCCCCATGATCATGTGATGGCCCATGGTGCGCGACTTAAAGAGTTTAAAATCTTCGGGAATATGCCAGAGCATTTTGTTATCGCCGCCGAGTTGGTTATTTAAACCTACGGCCGCAATAAGCGAAATGATCAAATCGCCACCGCAGCTTTAATATGCGGATGACTTTCATAACCTTCAAGTTTGAAATCATCAAAAGAGAAATCAAAAAGGGATTTGATATCTGGATTCAAAGTCATTTTTGGAAGCTTGTAAGGAGTACGTTTCAATTGTTCAATTGCTTGATCAATATGATTTGAATAAAGGTGAGCGTCTCCCATCGTATGAACGAATTCACCCGGTTGGTAACCAGTCACTTGAGCAATCATCATTGTGAGAAGGGCATAAGAAGCAATGTTAAAAGGAACACCTAAGAAAATATCTGCAGAACGTTGGTATAACTGGCAAGAAAGTTTTCCGTTGTTGACATAAAATTGCATCAAAGTGTGACAAGGAGGCAATGCCATTTTTGGAAGATCTGACGGGTTCCAAGCAGAAACAATCAAGCGACGAGAAAAAGGATTTGATTTAATTTCTTGAACTAGATTTGAGATCTGATCAATACAAAATCCTTCGCGAGATTCCCAGCAACGCCATTGCTTACCGTAAATAGGGCCTAAATTTCCCTTTTCATCCGCCCACTCATCCCAGATCGTTACTTTGTTTTCATTGAGGTAACGAGTATTGGTTTCACCTTTCAAGAACCATAAAAGTTCATGAATAATTGAGCGAACATGTAATTTCTTAGTAGTTACAAGAGGAAAGCCATCTTCAAGATTGTAGCGAGCTTGATAACCAAAGACTGATTTAGTCCCAGTTCCTGTACGATCAGCGCGATCAGCACCTGTGTCTAATACGTGACGCAGTAAATCATGGTATTGTTTCATGAATGAATTCTCCCGATAAATTTCAGTAGCTTGTGTGTGTGTTTCTACTACAATAATTGTAACGGGAAATTGGCGTGAACGTCACGGATAAGTTCTGTCAAAATTTTACAGGAAGAAAGATATGCAAAGAGTCATTACAGGGTTAGAGCAGTTTTCCACAGAAAAAAATATTCAGTCGCGCATCAAGGGCCGCACAGGACTGCTTTGTCATGCAGCTTCCCTGACTCCCGACTTCGAACATGCCGCCATTCATTTCAAAAAAATATTGGGTAAAAATCTAGTCTCGCTCTTTGGCCCTCAACACGGATTCGTCACCGATGTTCAGGACAATATGATCGAAACAAAGCATTTTGTTCATCCCTATTTTAAAGTGCCCGTTTATTCTCTCTATTCAGAAACCAGAATTCCCACGGATGAAATGTTAGAGGGGCTCGATACGTTGGTCATCGATCTGCAAGATGTTGGCACGCGAGTTTATACTTATATTACAACTCTTGGTTTGATTATAGATTCCCTTCATAAGAAAAATATTAAGCTGGTCATCCTTGATCGTCCCAATCCTGTCAGTGGAAATTTTATTGAAGGCAATGTACTTGAGCCTGAATGGAAATCGTTTGTCGGCCATCTAGAGATGCCTATGCGCCACGCTTTGACCATGGGAGAAGTGGCCAAACTTAAAATGCTACAAGAACCTCGTGACGTTGAAATTGATATCGTGACAATGAAAAATTGGAAGCGAGAAATGTATTTTCAAGACACTGGTCTTCCTTGGGTCAACCCCTCGCCTAATCTTCCCACCATGGAAGGATCAATCGCCTATTGTGGAACAGTGCTGTTTGAAGGATGTTCAGTTAGTGAAGGACGAGGAACGACTCGCTCTCTGGAAATATTAGGAGCTGCTGGAATTGAACCTTTTGCTTTTGCCGATAAAATTAAAGAGAAAATGCAAAAATTTGGCATTGAAGGAGCTGTCTGTCGACCGCAAGCTTTCGTTCCCACTTTCCATAAGTATGCTGGAAAAACTTGTGGTGGTGTCCAAATTCAAATCACAGACCCCGCACGATTCGAAGCTTGGAAACTTGGTCAAATTCTATTGCGTGCTTTTAAGACAGAGCTTGGAAATGATTTTCATTGGAGCGAAAAACCTTATGAATATCAATTTGACCGACTGGCAATAGACTTCATCAATGGCTCAGAGACATTGCGCCATTGGGTCGATAATGATGGAACACCCGAAGGTCTCGATCAACTCACCCAACGGGGCATGCCAAAATATCTCGAACAGAAAAAAAGTTGCGAACTTTATTAGAGATTAAATTGCATAAGCATTTGAGCTGATACACCAATCTTACATTCTAAAGAGGCATCAAGATCATCTGAATCAATAACTGATTCGGCGAGATCACGAGATCCAGTAACCTTTGAACATTTTTCACTGCTTACTTTATATTGCTTAGTTGCAAGGTCACAAAGACTATCGCCATCACCAATTGAAGCAGATTCGATAAAAATCAACGAACGAATTGTTTGTTTCTTTACTGCCAATTCTTTATCGCTATCAAGGACCGATTGGATAGAAGATGTTGCTTGAGCGCTTGGAACAACAACATTCTTGACGACAACACCGTCAATTTGACAGTCAATGATTTCAGCAGACATTGCAGATGCAGAAAGTAATAAGACAAGACTCGCTAATACAGTTTTCATTTAGGGCTCCTTGGGGTTTGTTATGTCGTGACTATAATCACAAATTGAAAACACAGTGATCAAATACAGACATTCGGAAAAAATGAGCTGTTCGCTCCATGTCCCTCTCCTTTTGATCAATCCTTTTTACAAGGGGACTAGACACAAATTGAAAACGGGTCCATAAATCGGCAATATTCAATAAATGAACTCGGGGGAGTCAATGAAAACGAAACTTAGCGTTCTTGCGCTTACATCACTACTCATCAGCACTTCTTTTGCTCAAATTATTAATAAAGAATTTGCTAATGGAAACATCGAGCGTGTTCACCGTGGAAAGAATCAAATCATCCTCACTTTTGATGATGGACCGACTCCTGGTGTGACTGAAAAAGTATTAAGTATTTTAAAAGCAAATCAAGTCAAAGGCACCTTTTTTATCGTTGCTAAAAATGCCAAAAATCATCCCGAAATCATGAAGAAAATTCAGGCAGAAGGGCATCTCATTGGAAATCACTCGATGAGCCATCCAAAGTTAGGAAATCTCGGCTTTTTCTCTTGGAAGAAAGTAGTAAAGGAAGAAGTTCTCGACGCTCATGAAATCATTCTTCCTTATATGCAACCAGGACAACGATTTTATTTCAGAGCACCTCACGCGAGCTGGGATTCAAAAATTTCAAAATACTTAAACAAAACCGACATTGGCGCCAAGTACATCGGACCTGTTCTTTGGGATATTGGTGGCGATATGGAAGTTGAAGGTGATCACTATTCAAAGACTGCCGATTGGGCCTGTTGGAGTAAAAAACTAACTGTTGATGAGTGTCTTGAAGGCTATTTGAGAGAAACTGATGAAGTCAAAGGTGGAGTCATCTTGATGCACGATTTGGTTAGCAAATCAGCTGAAATGTTAGCAAAATTGATTCCAGAACTAAAGCTTCGTGGATATACCTTTGCAACTTTAGAAGATGCTAAATTTGAATAAGCTTTTTTTCCTTTTATTGCTTTTCTCTGTTTCAACTGTTCACGCTGAGTTGATGCCTCCCACTGTTGGTACTTGTGGATTTTACCTGCAACTGGAACAGGAAAAGCAATGTGGGGATTTGGGATACCTGAAAAATTACGGCTTCCCCTATTGCCAAAAATTCACATTTCAAGAAAAAAATCGATTCACTAATCAAGGTCAACGTTTTGTAGTGAAAGCAGGATTGTGTCTTCAGAATGTTCTTTGGAAAAATCATCTTAGTCTTGATGATGAAGCATGCTCAGAAATTAAAACAAAGGCATTCGAATCACATACCCATTGTTATTATCATTCAGGATTCTGCAAGCTCACATTCCATGACAAAATGGTCGTCTTCTCAATCGTGAAAGGAGAACTTTTGCAAAGTATTCATCGAAAACAAGCACTCAAAATGCTGAAAATTTGCAGGATGAGCAGATAAAAAAACTAAGCGTTTTTGCGAGCGAAAAAAGTTCGTGAAGCTCCATACAAACTAATCACAACCCAAATCGATTCAATCAAAAATCCCGAAAAATTGAAATCATGAGCGAGCGAATAGAGAATCATTCCAGAGCCAAAAGCGTTGGCAAACGAGAATTTCAACTCATGACTCTCCCACTTTCCGGCATGGAGCAGAAAGTAAGCAATTAGAGTCAATGTCACACCTGCTGTGCCGACAAAGTCGTGAAATTGATAGTTTTGAATGATGTTTATTGACATATATTAGCCTTAGGATAAAAAGAGTCACAATTTTCTAATGTTTATATATCGACTCGAGGCTTTTATGAAATGGTTTCTTCTTTTTTTGCTGACTTTTAATTCAACCGCCTACGCCCTCACTTTCGAAATTAGCTATCAAGGTCAAATTCTATTTGCCCAAGAACAATATGAAATTGAACTTCAAGAACATCTAGGAATCCCAACCATTGAACTGTTAAATCAATCTGGTCTTGAATATGAAGGCGGAACCTACGGTCTAAAATCCATTTCGGGACTCGGCAATAAAATAGTAAGTGTCTCAGCAGCAGAAATGAAGGCCTATGGCTGGTGTTTCTCAATTGACTCACAAGTTCCTGAAACTATGATTGACGAAACTTATACTCAAAAGCAAAATTCTCATCTGCGCTGGTTCTATGCCTATGCCCATTTCAAAGATGGTTTATGGATCGCACAGTGCCAAGAAGATCTCTAGTAAATTTTTCATGCTCTCGGGATTAAAGTCTCAAGATTTGATATAGAAGCCCCATCATTCGGGGGAAACCATTATGTTACATACATTAGCTTTGGCCCTATTTCTCGCTATTCCAGATACTCAAGCCATTGAGAAATTTACCTCTGATACTGCCACAGAAGCCCAACTGACATTTGAAGGACGGATAGAACTTGCCAAAGGCGAACGAAGTCGCGATATGATTGACGAGCAATTACAACACTTAATTGGTCATTTCAGCTCAGCTTCTTTTGTAAAATCATTCGGTCAACCAGCAGTTTTAAGTGATCAATACGAATTTACTATTACCAAAACAAAAACCTTAAGCAATGGAAGAAGATTAATAACCTATCAATTTGATGGTAAAGCTGCTCTTCACAAGAAATCATTTGGTACAAAATCTTTGATTGAAGTTCCTCTGCGCCTTCCATTAGCATTGGATAAAATTTACGATTTAGGTGTCGTTCGTGGCAAAAATGAATGTACAGACGAGCATTATAACGAACCTGGAGATTTCTTTTACTTCTGGGACGTCGATCAAAAAGAATGTCCGCTCAAAGGCAATGATACCGATGTTGTCAGAGTTGTCGCTCAGGCGAAACGACTTCCCAATACAAAGAAAAGCTATCCTGAGTATGATCGTCTGTATAAAAAAGATGAAATAAAGGCCAGTGTCTTTATTGGTTATATTGAGGACGAACCAGGAAGAAGAAATGATGACGGGACTATTCTCTATCAAGACCTTAAATCGCAACTGACTGAAAGAGGGTTTGAGCTCAAGAGTGAAAAGAAGAACGGCATTGCTCATCTGTCAATTTTTCAAAAAGAACGCAAAACCAGTCTCAAGGGTTCTCAGTTAGTCACTGTCGAAGTTCTGTTATCTGACACTGATTATGGATCAGAGGACGAAACCTTTAGAACCACTTATCTCAAAGCATTAAAGCAATCTGATATCGTGGTTTATGATGGCCACTCAGGACTTGGGGCCAATATCGGAGCAGAATACATCGAAAACTTTGCTCTTGGAAATCTCTATCAAGTCCTCTTTTTAAATGGCTGTAGCAGCTATCCCTATTATAACGGTCAGTATTTCGATGCCAAAAAAGGCGGTAGCAAGAATTTGGAGATTATCACTTCAGGTCTCTCTACTTACACAACAACGGCGTTAGGTAATATGTTAGCTTTTCTTGACCCTTTCTTAAAAGGTCGCGTGATCAGTTATCAAACACTCCTAAGAAACATCGAAAAATCAAACGAAGATGTGGGAACCTATCTCACTGGCGTCAATGGTGATGAAGACAATAAATTCTTGCCTAAGACTCGTTAATCTTCCGGCTCTGCAATTATTTCACGCTTTAACATACCAATCTGAAAACGTGATACAAAAACCTCAAATTCATAATTTTCGGGGGAAAATACTATGCGCAACATAGTCCTACTAGCACTGCTAGCATCTTCTTTCAGCACTCAAGCGGCCGTCTGGCAAAACACCAATGAGTGGGATAAAACTTGGGAAGAGAAATACTCTCAGTGGGTTGAGAACGAATATAACGAAGATATTTATATGAAAGGCAAATACGAAGGTATTGCCACTGATTGTGCTGATGCTGTTTACGGAGCTCGCGCCATCTTTGCTTTTGAAAATGGTTTACCGTTTGCGATTCGCGATACTACTGGTGGCCCTGCGATGATTTCAAACTCAATGAGCCGCTATGATAAAATTGAAGATCCAACAGCGCGCTTAAAAAAATTCTTATGGTACATTTTTGATATCGCGGGAACAAAATCGTTGCCACAGGATACTTACCCCGTCCAAATCAATCGCGAGTATGTTGCTGCAGGTGGAGCTTGGATTCGCCCAAGAATTACCACTCGCCGCTTTTTTACTGGAGCTGAAGAAACAGCTCAACCAGGTCACGCGGCTTTGATTAAAAAAGTTGAAGATACTGGTGTCGTCTTTATGATTGAATCAACTGTTCCAGCAGCAGTTAGAAAACTCCATTCAACATCAGGCTTGGTTTTTCTTCCTGAAAATACTTATGGAGGCTTGAGAAAATTCTATCGTCCCACCAATTATAAAGTTCCCAAGAATGAATTGCCTGGATACTCACTAGAGCAATTTGAAATGGGAGTTGATGGAAGAAAAAGAAAACTTAAAGCTTGGCGTAAGGAAGTTTATGCTCGCTTAGCAACCAGAGAAGAATCGAAGGAAGAAACACTTCAACGTTATGCCAATAACTTTTGCAGCATGATGCAATCTCGAATTGAAGTGATTCAAAAAGGCGAAAAGAAAAGATTGGCGCTTGGCCAATGTATGAACGAAAAAGAATTTGATTTATATTCTACGCCTTCTCGCGATGGCAAAGCTCGCGACGCCTTGAAAGAATTCGTTGAAGTAGAATTTGATTCGCAAAAAGTAACTGAGAAAAGATTAGAAAAATTGGCAGGTTATTTAGACAGCTGCGGAGATTTAAACATCAATGCTGAAGTTAAGATGACAATGCTCGAAGCTGCGCTTAAAATGGCGAAAGAAGATATGTCTTCTGATCCCAATCAGACTTTTGCTGCCCGCTGGGGATTAGAAAAAGAAAAACGTACGGGCTGTAAGCAGTATTATTAATGAAAAAAAATGTTTTGTTATCATTTATGATTGTGGCCGCTGTAGTAGCGGCCATTTTCTTTTGGCTCAGACCAGTAGACAACGTAACGACTATCCAAGAGGAAGATCAGGGACAGGATTGGACACAGGATCCAACTGTCATGAACCCACAAAATATCCCAACGGCCATTCCAACCGTTACTCAAGAAATCCAGCAAGAGGAACCTGAAGCCTCAGAAAAAAAGATGAGTCTGGCCCAATATTGCCAAGCTGGACCGATGGCCTTTGTTAAACAACGACTCGATAATCTTATGCAAGAATTTGGAGATCAAATTCAAGATCAATTGGAAACCTATAATTTAGAGTTTGTTAAAGATAACGCCCCCTTTAGAATTCAAATGTCCATGGACGAAGACACTCAAGGCAGAAGCATTCAAAAGATCAATTTCTTCAGTCTCGATCGCGAGGGATTACCGGTTCGTGAGGATCTCCCTATTCAATATCTAGATCGCCCTTGGGACGATGTCCTCGATCAAATCAAGCGCCAATACCAAATCAATTGGCAAGAAGAGAATCATTTAATGATTACTCCTAATGGAGAAATTATTAGGGCAACACTTCGCGATGGAAAAATCACGGCCTATGAAGACAAACAGGTCATCTGTCGTGATGAACAATGTTCTTGTGAAAATCTCTAATATTTTTTCTTTTTTAGCAATAATGCTGCGTTTAAATCATACAATTGCGATGAGTCAATCAACATAAC
>Ga0100403_1000923_pt1 | contig 28287 bp, 27 predicted proteins | sample CryGeymet201501t_FD_83663 | JGI IMG/M metagenome (GOLD analysis project Ga0100403, IMG submission 83663) | Groundwater microbial communities from Crystal Geyser aquifers in Utah, USA - Crystal Geyser metaG 2015-01t | ecosystem: Environmental > Aquatic > Deep subsurface > Groundwater | place... | reverse complement strand
GGCGCGCAATAGAGCGCTGATGTGGCCATAAAATAGCTCATCCATGCGCTTTAGCCCTTGAAAGCTTCTTTATTCACCAATAGGAAGATGAGGGCATGTCGATCAAAAAACTCAACCACAAGAACTCTGAATTCGAAAACAACGATATGGACTTTGAGCAGATGCTCAACCAATCCTTTGAAGCCTCTGAAAAGAAGCTACATGTTGGAGACAAAATCGAAGCAGAGATTCTTTCGCTAGGTCCCGAGTTTGTGATCGTTTCTACAGGAACTCGAGTTGACGGATTTGTTCCATCAATGCAGATGCAAAACGGCGCTGGAGAATTCACCGCAAAGTCTGGTGAGAAAGTCACCATGTTCGTCACCAAAGTTACTCGTGCTCAGATCTTCCTATCCCCCAACCCAGCTGAACAAAACAAAGCCGACAACATTGAAGACGCCTTCAACAAGAACATGCGCATCGAAGGCAAAGTCACTGGAACGAACACTGGTGGATTCGACGTCGACCTCCAAGGCAAACGAGCCTTCTGCCCGATGGCCCAAATGGACACCAAGCGCATTGAAGACGGCGCCCCCTTCGTTGGCAAAACAATGGAATTCAAGATCATCAAATACGAGCAAGGTGGACGCAACATTGTCCTCTCTCGCCGCAAAGTTCTCGAAGAAGAACAAGGCCAAAAAGCAGCTAGCTTTTCTAACGAGCGCAATGTCGGAGACAAAGTCAAAGGCACTGTTACAAGAATTGAACCCTTCGGAGCCTTCATCGACATCGGATCTGGCATCGAAGGTATGGCCCACATTTCTGAACTTGCTTGGGAGCGCGTCGCCAAACCTGAAGACGTCGTTAGCCTAGGTGACGTTGTGACTGTTACAATCAAGAACATCGAGAACTCTGGCAGTCGCATGAAAATTGCCCTGAGCCTAAAAGACGATTCCAATAATCCCTGGAAGAATATGCCTAGCCACATCAAAACTGGCCAAGTCGTTAGCGGCAAAATCACTCGCTGCATGCCTTTCGGCGCTTTTGCAGAATTGCACCCTGGCCTTGAGGGATTGATTCCTCTTTCTCAAATGAGTGCCACAAAACGCGTGAACAGCGCGGATGAAGTCGTCAAACCTGGTGACGTGGTCTCCTTGCTCGTAAAAGAAATTGATTCTGGCAAGAAGCGTATATCACTCTCCATCAAAGACGCCGCCAACCAAGAAGCCAACATGAACGAAGCGCAAGACATTGCCGACTACAAAGCGACTGACTCGGCCAAAGCGGCTAGCCAGTCGCTTGGCGGCAGCCTTGCAGATAAGCTCCAAGCGGCCTTGGACAGCTCCAAGAAATAGTTATTACTGTGCGCCGTTAATAGTTGGTGCTCGCTAAGTTTTGGCCTCGGGATGGTTTTAGCCCAATAGATTCAAATGTTTGATCTTCGTGCAGGACTTAGCGAGAATGGCAGGTGCCACATATGTCTCTAAGAGCCGAGATGCCGCGGTCCTGCTAAGAAGATCAAACATTTGAAGATGTTGGGATGAATGCTGCCGGTCAAGGTTACGAGCACCAACTATTAACGGCGCACAGTAAAAGATCAAGCTGGCTGAGACGTTACCGGCGATGAGATCTTGGCCAATTAGATTTCGGCGCTTTTTTCTTTGGTGGCTTGTTCGCGTTCTTTTTCGCGAGACTGGAGTTCTTTCACGATAAGTTTGTGAACCTGTGCGCCGACTTTGCTAGCAGAGGATGAACCGATTCCAAAATACTTTTCCCAAATGGCCTTGGGAATAATGGCCTTAGCCATCGTTTTATGACCACCGGCACAGCCCATTTCATCAAATAGTTTTTTGAAGAGCTCACCGCAATGACTGACGTAGCCGCAGTTACGACCTGAGATAATGACCTTGGAATCAAATACGCCAACACCCATGGCCCATAGCGAGCCTTCAACTTGCAAGGCAAAGTCAGCTGCTTGAGGAATCCATTCTTCTCTATCAACTTTCACAAGAGGAAGAACGGTTACTTCATTAGCACTTTCCAGATACTTCAACCCCTTACGCATAGACTCCAAATAGCCCTTTGGAAGTTCGGGACGCTCGATGCGGCGAAGAGTATTACCATTGGCTACAGGGTAAAGATGAACGAAAGCAGCTAGGTCCATGTCGGACACTTCTCGGTTCAAGAGCAATGTATCGGACTTGATCCCATACAATAATGCCGTCGCAAGACGCTGAGAAATTGAGATGTCAGCCGCCCTCAAATACATCGTGAGCAAGGTCGAAATCGAGCCAAGATCTTCTCGCATTTGAATAAAAGCATCTTTGCTTGTGTGTTCAGGAATAGGTGATGCCGGGTGATGATCTATGATCGCATCAACTTTGAACTTTTTGCCTTTAAAAAATGAGGGCTGACAATCTAGCAAAACAACTTTGTCGTAGGTATCGAGATCCTCAGGTACGACCTGTTTCACTTCGATACCTAATAGGTTGGCCATAGCCACGTTCTCAGGCCTGGTGATGACCCCAAAGGAAACAATTGGTGCCGTCTGAGACTTACGTCCCAATACTTTACGGAGAGCGAGAGCCGCTGCTAGCCCGTCTGGATCAGGGTCTTCTTGAAGAAGAATCGCAACACGTTCGGCCTCTTTGGCAAAACTTCTTAAGTCACGAACTTGGTCCTGCAAATTCAAAAGTTGCATTTCTTGGTCAACACCTGTGCTGATCAAATCTTTCCATGAAATGGATCGCTTCGTTTGATTAAGCGCTGTTCTCGATCCACGAGAGCCTACTTGTAAAATTTTAATATCGGAACGCTTCGCCTTAAGCGCATCAACGACTTTTTGAGCAAGTTCTTGATCTTCGAAACCAATAATCGCCACTTCTTCAGCTGAGTTTACTGTATTTTCTGGTTTTGCTTTGAGGTTTTCAGCGGCCTCTAGTGCGGATTCGGCTTGGGATTTATTCTTAGCAACTAGACTTTTGTTGCGAACCCAGCCACGACCATCAATCCATACGGAGACCGGCTGGTCTGACTCATCTGAAAAGAATTTTCCGAGTGATTCTGCGGGCCAGCTATGGTCCCCAAAAATCATCACGCGCGAAGGTTTTGCCACTGTATCGTCCAGTCTAGTCAGTCCTATGAAATAGAGTCAACGCAATCAATTGACGGCAAGAAAGAAATTTAAGAAATGCGGCCCCTTAGCCCCTCAAACCCTGTTTTTTTGATAGTTGAAGCCCCCAAAAAAGAGTGCCAATTCTGACTACTTTTTGGATTTACCCTCGGACTCTTTGGCCTCACCCTCTTTGATCGCCTGACGGATGAGAAAGCGCAATGTTCCAGACCGCTTCGCGCCTCCTAGCAAGACCTTCAGATCTTCGTGCAAAGTCTTGTCATTAACGAGAGCGCCCAAAGTTCCTTCTCCATTTTCAACCTTGGAAAGAATCGTATCAAGCTTAGCGAGCGACTTCGCAAGCTTGTCGTTCTCTCCACCCACGAGCATAGCCCCCAAGGAACTTTTGCCTTGCTTCAGCTTCGCGAGAATCTCAGCTAGATTTTTTGTTGTGACATCAAGGTTGTCCGAAATCCGAGCGACTTTGCCACCTTCATTCAGCTGAGCCAGCAAAATATTAAGCTGTGCAGCTGCTTTTGCCAGATCTTCAACAAGATTCCCGCCTTGTTCGAAATACTCATTCAACTCTTTGGCTTCACTAACTGGAAGCCAAGTTCCTGGCTCTGCCGCAGGTGAATCCACACCACCCGGACTTAAAGCGACAACTTTGTCTCCAAGAACTCCCATCGTTGTGATCGTCGCTTCAGAATCACTCTTGATACGGCCCTCATGATTGTCATAGAACGTGAGTTCAACAATAATTTTCTGAGCAGGATCTCCGTCATAGCCATCGAGGAGTTTGGCACTCGGAAAAGCTTTATTAGACACTCGCCCTACCTGAATTCCAGAAAGGTAGACCGGGGCTCCAACGTTGAGACCACGAACATCTTTGAACATCGTTCGAACCTCAAACTCGCCTCCAAAAACTGAACTCCCCATGAAAACGATAAATCCGGCGGACACTAGTAGAGACACCAGGACAAACATTCCTACGATAAAGTTGTGACTGCCTTTGTTGTTAGGTCTTTCCATAAGCCATTTCTCCTGTAACGAAACTTTTAACCAAAGGATGGGTTTCTTGTAGGTCAGCGACCGCACCAGAAACTTCAATCCTACCATTTAACAATAAAGCCATGCGTTCACTCGTCGCAAAAGCCGTTGGCATGTCGTGTGTGACAAGAATACCGGCACGACCACCTTTCTTGAGATCTAAGATGATATCTTGAATGTTCTTCGTATTGAAAGGATCAAGCCCCGCAGTGGGTTCATCATAAAGAATGATCTCCGGGTCCAAGATCAAAGCTCTCGCGAGCCCCGCCCTTTTCTGCATTCCCCCAGAAAGGTCCGACGGCAAAAGCTCATTTGTTCCCTTTAGCCCCAACAAGTCTAAGATGTGGTCAATCTTCTTTTGTTTTTCAGGGCGCGACAATGTAGTGTGGGCATCCAAAGGGTAAAGAATATTTTCTTCCACCGTCAAGGAATCAAAAAGTGCACCACCCTGAAAAGCATAAGCGATGTTCTTGCGAACATCTCTCCACTGACCTTCATCGAAGTTTGTAATATCCGTGCCTCGGTAAAATATTTTTCCAGCATCTGCCTTTTCAAGTCCGATGAGCGCACGCAAGAGCACACTTTTCCCTGATCCACTGCCACCAATCAAACTCACGACTTCATTGGGATAGAGATCAAAGTCCAACTCTTTATGAATCTGTTTGCTGCCAAAGCTCTTGGAGAAACCTTCAACTTTGATAAGGGCATCAGTCATACTACTCAGCCCCCCGCCGTAAACATGTTGTCGAAGATCCAAATAGCTTTCGTCAACAGGAAGTCAGATAAGACAACCAAGACTGAAGCGGCCACAACACTCTTGGTCGTCGCTTGTCCCACACCTTGTGTTCCGCCCGTAGTTCTCATGCCGTAATAACAACCTGTGGAGCCAATCAGAAAACCAAAAACCACAGATTTAAAAAGTCCGCCCAGGACATCTCGGTTAGTCACAATTTCAAAAGACTTAAAGAAGTAGTCGTAGGCACTGACATTTAGATTTGTCGTCGATATCAGTAGCCCACCAAAAATACCCAAGAAGTTAGCTACGATCGTTAGCAACGGAGCTGCAATGATACAGGCTATAATTTTTGGAGTGACAATTCTACGAATGGGATCGGTGCCCAGCGCTCTCATCGCATCAATTTGCTGAGTCACCTTCATCGAGCCAACTTCGGAGGTGATCCCTGCCCCAACACGACCCGCAAGCATGAGAGCGGTAAAAATCGGGCCCAATTCTCTCACGATGGAGATGGTTACGATTTTCGGCACGTAGAGCTTGGCTCCAAATCTCGCGAGACCAAACCCAAACTGAATCGCCATAACAAGCCCGACAGCAAGAGCCGCGACAGAAACAATGACAAAGGACTTCACGCCTAACTGAAAAATTTCATAGGTAATGGAATTGAAACTGGGAGGATTCTTAAAGCAAACTTTAAACGCATCGATCACAAGAGACGTCGCATCACCCACTGATTCGATGTATCGACGAATCATATTGTTTTTAAACGATATGCCTTCTTCTTTGATCTCGCCGGCTGTATCTGGAATCACTTACTCGGATCTCCCTTATAGTCAAAACTATCCAAGAGACGCTCCATGGCTTGTTTTGTGGAGGGGGAAAGTGCCGGATGCTCCGTCACATTAAAATCAAAAATACAATTGTTTTTGCGAACCACAACCATTCTGCTTTCAACGGGCACGCCATCGAGCTGCCCTTTTACCAAAGTGTCATAGGCTTCACGAGAGGCGATGGTTCTATCTTTCGAACTTATAATTTCGACATCCATCAAAACGGTTTGTAAATTTTTACTGAGGTTTCGAATGGAGACATGCTCGTATCGGTCGCATAAAGATCTTACTGACATCACGGCACCTGACTTCTCATCGAGCCAGGCATGATCGGCGTCGGCCTTATCCTTCAACTCGCGCCAACCAGGTACGGAAGTTTCTAAGCTATACGAAGTGGCTTTTTGGTCCTCGCGAAGAGGCCCCCCCAAGGAACACGATACGAGACACGCGCACAGAGATGCGACGAAAAAGTGATTCAAGGTAGTCCATCTAAGTTGTTTCATTCTTGAGTCCTCTACTATTCTCGGCTCAATCGCAGAAAAATCTAATGATATTAGAGAAAAATCGCGATCTTGCCGCGTCAAAATGGACTATTAAGACTTCCCCTCGAACAACCGATCAGAAGGCGATGGTCAAATTTTCCATATTAAGCCTCGGGCGCCTTGGTTCGGCTCATCCCCTCTCTGAAGCGGGTGTTGCCGCCATGCCGGACCATGTGCATTGGCAACATATATCGCTGCGCGCGATTGAAAAATGGAGCCCTCTTCAAGGACATGCCGACTTTGAACACGTTCTTGTAGATCTTGACGCGTTAGAAGCCTCTGGAACTTCCAATGAGGAAGATCTTAAACGTTGGAAGCTTGCCCTCAATGGACTCTTGCAGAAACTAGTCGACAAAAATGGAAATGTTCCCACATTAGGCGCCTATACGAGACAGGCGAATTGGGAAAAGGCTCAGCAAGGCATCTTAATTGGGGCTCGCCACCTATATAAAATTTCGGAACTTGAATCATTCTGCAAACAAGATTCTCATGACGACGACCATAAAGTCATCGCCTTTCCAGGGACTGCAAATTCCAACAGAATCATTCCTCCGTCAGGAAGTCTTTTCAATAACGAAGCCCTCAATCAAATTCCTTCAAATGCCATCCCCTTCCCTATAGAAGGAATGGAAGGCAGTAGTTCGGCGATTGAAGCCTTGCGCTCAACGATTAGAAAAGTGGCGCCATCGAAAAGCTCAGTTTTAATCATGGGACCTACGGGAACCGGTAAAGAAAGAGTCGCGCGAACACTCCACGCCCATAGCGATTTTTCACGCGGCCCTTGGGTTGTTGTGGATTGTGCTGCAATCAGCCCAGAGCTTTTTGAGTCGGAGTTTTTCGGCCACATCGAAGGCGCTTTCACTGATGCAAAGCAAGCTCGTGAAGGGGCGCTCGCAAGAGCCAATGGTGGCACACTGTTCATCGACCAAGTTCACCTTTTAACTCCTGAACAACAAGCCAAGCTTCTACGCGTTCTCCAAGAGAAACACTTCACTCCGGTGGGCTCCAATGAATCCTTTAGCTCAGATTTTAGAATGATTTGCGCCTCGCAAAATGATCTGCATGAAATGGTGAGAAATGGCGAATTTCGTGAAGACCTCTTCTACCGAATCAATGTTGTAGATATCACGCTTCCAGCTCTGACCGAGCGTAAAGCTGACATTCCCAGTCTTTGCGATACATTTCTCAAAAAACTTTCCAAAGCCAGCAAGAAACCTGTGCTCGAAGTCAACACTCAGGCACTGGAAAAACTTTTGCTCTATGAATGGCCGGGAAACGTCCGTGAGCTAGAGCATTGCATGGAGCGGGCCTGCACCATGGCGTGGAGCGACCAAAGGCATCAAATCAGGCCTAGTGATCTCCCAGAGACGATCCAGTTTGCTGTTATGCAACAGGAGAAAACTCAGAAGCTCAAAGATGCAGTCAAAAGATTTGAACGCGAGTATATAGCTCAGACCTTGAGGCGACTTGGCGGCTCCAAGGAAGAGACAGCCGAAGCCCTTGGACTTAGCTTAGCCACCCTCTATCGCAAAATGGGCGCTTAAGAGAGCATTTTAACAAATCTCCTCTGCGCCCGGTGCGCAAAACAGTGACATAATTCAAAGTTTTATTAATGCCATATTGCAGCGATTCATCGTGGTGCTACTCTATAATAGAATTTAGAGGGGACTACTTGATGTCAGATTCAAACGAAAACAATTCAAACTTCGATGCTTCCAAAAGCTTTGTCAGAGATTTGGCTACAGGCCTGATCAGCGAGGATGTGATTTTTCCTTATCCAAAAATGAAGCCTGAAGAAGCTGACATGGTTCGCAGTGTGAAAGATACCGTTGACCAATGGTTTGAATCCAAACGAGCTGAATTCCCAAAATGGGATGTGGCAGGCCACCTTCCCGACTCCATCGTCCAAGAAATGAGAGAGCTAGGGCTCTTCAGCCTTATCATTCCTGAGCAGTTTGGCGGACTCGGACTGAGCACTTCGGCTTACTCGAGAATCATTCAAGCTATGAGCCACTATGATGGCTCTGCAACGATTACTGCGGGAGCTCACAGCAGTATCGGGATGAAGGGCCTAGTAATGTTCGGCAATGACGAGCAAAAGGCCAAATACCTACCGAAACTGGCTACCGGCGAAATGATCGCCGCATATTGTCTCACCGAGGCAGGCGCAGGATCAGACGCGGCTTCCATCAAAACAAAAGCTGTCAAAGACGGAGACGACTGGATCCTGAATGGCGAGAAGCTATGGATCACAAACGGCGGCATCGCGGACTTCTTCACAGTGTTTGCGACGACTGATACGCCTGAAGGAAAAATTACGGCATTCATCGTCACTCGCGATCTTGCGGGTGTCAGCAACGGACCACACGAAGACAAAATGGGACTTCGAGCTAGCTCCACGACAACGGTTCGATTTGACGATGTTCGAGTTCCTGCCGCTAACGTATTGGGTGAAGTCGGCAAGGGCTTCAAAATCGCCGTAAAGATTCTCAACAATGGCCGAACGGGTCTTGGCGGCGGAAGCGTCGGCGGAATGAAAGAAATGATTGCCCTCGCAACCAAGCAAGCCAAGATGAGAAAGCAGTTTGATACTCCTATCGCTGAGTTCGGCCTGATCAAAGAGAAAATCGGCCAAATGGTCGTCGACACATACGCTTCAGAATCTGTGGTGAATATGGTTTCTGGACTGATCGATAAAGGCTATGAAGATTTTGCGGTGGAAGCTGCCATTAGTAAAGTTTTTGCCACTGATTGTCTATGGAGAACCGTAGATGAGGCCTTGCAGGTTGCGGGTGGAAATGGATACATGAGAGAATTTCCTTATGAGCGCATTTTACGGGATGTTCGAATCAATCGTATCTTTGAAGGGACCAACGATATCTTGCAATTGTTTATCGGCCTCACGGCGATGAATACGGCCTCTGGACTTCTTAAGAACGTTGCTAAGGTTCTTGGCAACATCACTTCTGGAAAACTATTCAACGATCCAATTAAAGGCTTCGGTTACTTGGGGGATTACTCTAAGCGCTGGGTAGCGAGCACGACGGGGATCGGCTCTGCAACCATGACAAAAGTTCACCCTGAACTCGTCGCCTGCCAAAAAGTCATCGAAACTCACGCTCGTGTTACGGGAGCGTTGACAGATAAGCTCCTCCGTAAGCACGGTAAGGAAATCATCCACAAGCAACTTGCGACGAAGCGTATGGCTCAGATCTTCATTGATCTTTACGTATTGAGCTGCGTAACCTCTCGAGTGACCCAATCCATCGAAGAAAAAGGCGTAGAAGAAGCGGCTCGAGAAATTGAGATCGCAAAAACATTCGCCTTCCAGGCTGACGAGCGCATTCGCCGCAATATCCAGCGCATGGACGAGAACGAGGACGAGAGCATCAAGAGCCTCGCCGTCTACGCTTGTGAGCAGGAAAAGTATGTTTGGGACAACATCTGACTAAGCCCCTAGCCTTGGTTGGATTGGAAAACGCCTAAACTCCAAATTTCGCACTAATAGATCGTAGATCCTTTTAAAACCCCCGAAGTGCAAACTTCGGGGGTTTTTTCTTTGTTCATTCGGAGCTGGGCTGGTCGCCTTCGCTATGAGGGTCGTTATTTGGACAAATAATATTGACATCGCTACATTTTGCCATATAGTTGAGAAAGATGTTTCATTTTGCGGATCGCTATTGCTTCGGTGGATCGGGACTAAAGAAGTCTCATGCAAAGAACTCTCGCCCGCTTTCCAGCAAATCTGCTGTTCATGTCGTATTTAAAAGAAGTTCTATCGATGCCTTCAACAGGCAGATCGCCCCATTCGCCTCCAAGGACAGTCTCCTAAGGCATACCGCCCTCAAACTCGGAAAAAAATTCAACGTTAAGATATACAACGTCAGAACTAGCTCTTCAGACATCCAGATTTTGCTTCGCTTTACAAAACGCAGGCAGTTTCAGAACTTCCTCAGAGCCTTTGCCGGCCTTATCGCACGCAAGTTTCTTAGGGCGGAGCGAGGAAGCGCTCGCAAATACGATACTCTTTACGCAAAATACGAAGGTGGCCAAAGCGATCCCGCGAAGGGTGCAACACTGGTAAAGGAGGGGTGTAGGTTTTGGGCTCAACGCCCGTTCAGTAGAATTGTGCCATGGGGGCCAAAGTTCCAGCAGACTTTAAAAACACTAAGTTCAAAGTCTCAGAATCTTCCGTCTTTTGGATTCCTATCCAACCGAGAGATCGATGCTTTAGGATTTAAGCATCTTCAAGCCAATATCCTCAAAAGCCTTAGGCACACTTTTGGATATGCTTAATCGTTTTCGGATGCAAGATCTTAGTTCTCGAAGCTAGTAGCTACCGCGCTCTCAAGCAATTCTTCCCTAAGCTCTTGAAGCTCAAGATTCTCAAACAAACCTGACGCATTGATTTTCGCGATGGTTTGAACCTCTTTTTTTGCCTGTGACAAACCAACCTTTTTTTGTTCCATGATCATCTTACATACTTTAGTGAAATTCATTTTTATTCCCTTTCCTATTCTTAGAATACGAGAATATGGGATCAGCAAATACTCACAAGTTCTTGCTAGATTAATATAAAATTAAGCAGAAAAAATTATCACAATCTTTATACTCCAGCCACTACCATCCTGCTACTATCAAGCCCGAGAGACCGTATGTAAGCTGCACTCTGATCCATCACTCAGACTCTTTTTATCGCCCCTACAGGCAACGAGTGAGGATTCAACATGAGATATTCATCAATACTTTTAGCTTTCACCTTCTGCTATTTTTCAGCCGGAGCCGAAGCCAAGACCTGCACCGAAGACACCATCCGCAAGGCCATCAAAGAAAAAAAGAGATTTGATTTTGATGAAGAACGCTGTGATGACGGCGTGGTCTACATCCGCAAGGGCATCCAACTTAACGGAAACATCATAATCGATGGGAAAAACCGTCTTCGCTTGTCTTGGAAAGGCGAAGGCTCTCAATGTGACGAGAAACCACGTGGCGACAGTTTTGCAACTTTCTACACCAAGGGAAATAAGAACATCATCCGAAACCTAACGATCTTAAAATCTCCAGAAGGAATCCACCTCTCGGAAGGCAAAGGAAATATTGTTCAGAACGTCATATTCGAAAGAATTTGCGAAGACGCCATCACAAACGGAAACAAAAGATCCAATTCCGCAACAGACTCTCTCATCATTGATTCGGTCTTTAAAAACGGACCGGACAAAGCCATCCAATGTAATGGTGGCAGCGTGACTGTAAAAAACTCTGAATTCAGCAATATTCCTCGCTCGATCGGCGCCTGCACTTTTAAAGCTGACCCGGGATTTCACGAAGCGAAAGAATGCCCCATCCCCTGCACGATACACGCTGTAAACAACGACGTGTATGGGTGTGGGGGTTACGCGTTTCGTGGGGCCGGCTACCTCCAAGCTAAAAAGCAAGGATCACTTTTCGCCATCGGAAACCGATTTCATGATTGCAAAGATCCACTAATCGCATCCCAGTATGGTTATGTCTACGCACAGGACAACGAGGTTTTTGGACGATGCAGTCAACTCATCAAAACAGAAGAGCATAGTTCCGCGGAATATTGCGACAATGAAACTTCTCGTTGCCGAAATATTTCCAAAGGCTCATCAGTGAAACAAAAGTGTCGAGACATTAAAATTCCTGGAGAAACTAGTCCACCCGGTGTGGAGCCGCCTGTTGTTGAACCGCCAGCTGTGGATCCACCGGAGGTAGAACCGCCTGTCGTTACCCCACCAGCCCCTAAACCCGATCCCGAGCCAACGCCAAACCCAAAGCCAGAGCCACCACAACAGCAAAAAGAAGTGATAAATTTTGAATCGTTCTCTACTGGAGTTTTTGAATATAGCTTCGATCGAGATATTCAAGAACGGATCGCATGCTCCAGAGCCGAGAATGAAGCATTCTATCAAACCCGAATGTTATGCCGAAACGCAAACGGCCGCATGATCGAGCACGAGGAAACTTGTTCTTCATGCGAAACGAACGGCGACGGAGTGAAGTGTGAAGCTAAAGCTACGCTTTCTTGTGAAGTGATGAAGTAATAAAAGATGGTGTCTCCTCGCCTGCTCTCGAAGAGACACCGCGGACTTAATACCTTAAGTCGCTTTTTGGTTTCTAGATAAATAATTTTTTCCGAAGCTATAAAGCCCCATCAGTGATGCAAAAAGCATTGTTGATATCAAGGCTGCTGCGAAGGTCTTCTCTGAATTGCCTTCTAAAACTTGAGACCATCCCACATAACTTCTCCAAGTAAACACAAAAGTCAAAAGCCCCATAACAATTGCCGATGCCCAGACGGCCCACTTCTGCGCCTTAAGAACAAACCAACTCAGGGCTAGACTTATCGAACCAAAAAGTCCGCCTGAAAACAAGGCTGTTTGAGCCTTCTCTGGATTTGAGAGATAGCCGACAATGCCTGCAACAATCAGAAAGATTCCGTAATAGACTAAGACTTTAGAGTGTTGTTTCGTTTGCATGCTTCGTTTCCTCCATTTTTGCTGAAGCCTCTTCAGGCAAAATTAGTTCCCTGAGGCTTTCAAGTTGATCCTGGTAAGGCTTTAGATACTCCACAGCCATGGACTCCAAGCCACTCAAGTTTAACTCCCCAGAACTCAGTTTTGTTTGGGCCGCCTGAGTGACCGAATCAAGCTTCTGCACGACCTCCGGAATCACCCAAATGATTCCAACGATACCCAGTCCCACGAGGAGGACAGCAGAAGTAGCCGCGAGCCATATTACTTTTTTCATTGGCCCACCATAACGGAAAAAAATTTATTATTAAAATTTATAATTTTCATTAAAAGCATTAATATGCTCAATAATATGACTGAATTTTTAATCCGTTTTGGGACCTGTGTGCTTTTGGCGGTTGCCGTACTCACCTGGCTTGCGATGAATGATCCGAAGGCTGTTTAAAAAAGGTGGGGCCTCTTCGCCTGCTCTCGAAGAGACCCCGTGAACTCTTATCCCGAAGGAATCGAGGACACTAAAATTGTAGATGACGTATGGTCGTAAGTAGAGCCGTTTCACCAACCCCGCGAAGGGAATCAAGCGAAACCAAACTCATATTTTGCGACCACGCCATTTGCCAGCTTGCCTGGCCATCGGACTTAGATTCGTCAAAGCTCAAAACGGCCGTGCCCGTGTGAGGCAATTTTACTTGGCCGTTTGAACCAACGTTTCTAAGATCGATTTGTGAGTAGAAAACTTCTCCTTGAATTTGGACAAGCTCCCCAATCTGCCTCACAGAGTCATGATTGGGATACATAAAATAAACATCTAAAATTTTGGAACTGAGTGTGCTCTCACGCACAAAAAGTTTTGAATCTGTTTTCAAAAGATCTGATAACTTAATCGTGGACTTTTGGGCGGAAAAAATTTCCTGCATTCCTGCGATGACCCCTGACTCTTCAATCATACCTAAACGCCTTGGGCGAGCAGGCCCGTTTCCTTCTGCTCCGTCATTGTCCGTCACGAACCGCTTACTCTCTAAGCCGTTGCCTTCAGCACCGCCGTTTTTCTTCGGGCCATTGCCCTCAGCACCATTGCCTTCGGCCCCACCTTTAGTAGGTCCGTTCCCCTCGGCCCCTCGCTTAACTATCATCTGAATTCCCCCTTCAGTGTTCATCCCTGTTTTTGAAGCAGTTATGAACATCCCCTCGCTAAGCGACAGCGCCATTACAGCGGCCACCGTAAAAACGACTGAAGCAACGACAGAAAATGTGGTGGCAGTTCTCAACGTCCAGTTCATGAGCAGCGATCTTCCTTCCCAAGGTCTTTTCATACTTCATACAAAACACCATTCCTTTCGTTTGCCCAACTTAAATGAACTTAAATTGCAAATATGATATTTTATTGCGCCCAATGCGACTCAACGCATTAATTTTAAAGAATTAGTGAGGCCACCCTTCTTAGGGTTTTGACGACATGAACAGGAGCTTTTAGGACCTATAATCAAGATGAAAAAACATTTGATCAGAGTTTACCCTTCCGCTGAACCTCTACCTAAAACCGAGCAATTTGCTTGGAAGATAGCCGCAATGGCGTCTGATCCTGTGGACATCGATGCTGATGTTGTGGAGATGATCGGAAATAGAATCATCGACAACGCTGCCGTTGCACTTGCCGCCACAAACAGGCTGCCGGTTGCGAATGCAAGATCACAAGCCCTCTGCCATCCCCGTGAAGGTGGAGCGACTGTCTTCGGTATGCCGATGGGTCAAACTTTTTCTTGCGAATGGGCAGCCTGGGCCAACGGAACTGCGGTTCGAGAACTCGACATGCATGACACTTTCCTCGCCGCTGACTATTCCCATCCTGGGGACAACATCCCTGCCCTCGTCGCTGTTGCACAACAATTAAACAAATCAGGTAGCGATCTTGTGAAAGGATTAGCCACGGCTTACGAAACTCAGATCAATCTTGTGAAAGGCATCTGCCTTCACAAACACAAGAAGGATCACATTGCGCATTTAGCACCAGCTGTTGCAGCGGGCCTCGGAACCATGCTTCACCAAGAAACAGATGTGATCTACCAAGCTATTGGACAAGCTTTGCATTGTAGTTTCTCCACTCGTCAATCTCGCAAAGGTGAGATTTCCTCTTGGAAAGCTTACGCCCCAGCATGGGCTGGCAAAATCGGTATCGAAGCCATGGACCGTTGTATGCGCGGAGAGAAAGCTCCTTCGCCTATATATGAAGGAGAAGATTCCGTTATCGCCTACATGCTTGACGGCAAAGACGGTCGCTACGAAGTGCCTCTCCCTGAAAAAGGCGAATCAAAACGAGCCATCATGGAGAGCTACACCAAAGAGCACTCTGCAGAATATCAATCACAGGCTCTTATCGACCTTGCCTTCCGTATGAAGCAAAAGATCACAAACTTCGACGACATCAAGAATATCGTCATCCACACCTCTCACCACACACACTACGTGATTGGAACCGGTGCGAATGATCCCCAGAAAATGGACCCGAAAGCGTCTCGAGAAACCTTGGACCACTCTATTATGTATATCTTTGCTGTGGCCCTTCAAGACGGCCGTTGGCATCACGTTGACAGCTACACCCCTGAACGCGCAGGTCGTGCTGACACCGTGAAGCTGTGGCACTCGATCTCAACGATTGAAGATCCAGCTTGGACCAAAGTTTATAATGAGCCAGATCCAGCTAAGCGCCAGTTCGGTGGACGTGTTGAGATCACATTCAACAATGGTGAAAAATTGATCGACGAACTTGGCGTGGCCAACGCCAACGCTTACGGCGCAACTCCGTGGAAGCGTGCGGACTACATCAAAAAATTCGACATTCTTACAGATGGTATCGTCGACGACGCAGAAGCTGATCGTTTCTTGAAGCTAGTGGAAAGACTTCCATCTCTCTCGGCTGATGAAATCAAGGGACTGACTGTGCAGGCCAGACAAGCTGACTTGATTATGAAAGAGCGCGACTTCAGAGGGATTTTCTAATTCGTTAACGGCAAAATTTGCCCTTAGATCCAAACACTTATTGAAGCTAACCAACTCTTAATTAGGTCATTGGAGGCGACACGGGTATTCTTTAGTAGTTGGCGGAACGTTGCGGTGCTGTTTTTCCTTAAACATTAATCAAAGGACCCCATATAATGACTAAGTCAATTTCTTCAATCACACGTTTGTTTCTATTTGTATTTTGTCTTTTTTCAGCGGAGGCCTTTTCAACTGAGTATTTGAATGTGAGTAATCTTAAAAAACTCGAAACCTCGCGTAGTGGAGTTAAAGTCTTTACTTACAATAGCACAAAGAAAACGAAGGTTGGTGACGTCAACATTCACATCGGAATTCACTCTGACAATCTTGGCTGTATTGCTAATGCGACTCGCTCTATTCAAAATGCGTATGCCGACCTAGAGGTCGTTGGAGGAAAGAGAAACAACTCTGTCACTCTTTGCAATTCGGCCACAGGCAAGTGTACCCAGCAATACAACCTTTGGATAGGCCGTAATGCCTCTTGCAGAGTCTTACACAGACCAATTCCAGCAAAATAATATAAAGCCCGAGGCGCGAAGCTACTTTGAGCATTTGCCCAGTAGCTAAATAGACTTGCCCGGTAGTTTCAAAAAGCCCACCTCACTTTAAAACGTGAGGTGGGCTTTTTAGTTTCAAGCACTTATCACTTTTCTTAACTTTTTCTTAACCCAAGTCTGAGTGAGCCGCGTCTACTACCCATGGAAGCGAAAAGAATATCAGGGGACTCAGGGAAGGGTTTGGATCTTCTTACGATTAAGCTTCTAATAATGGGGGCACTTGTGGTTAGCGCCAGCATGGCAGGATGCACAGCTGCTGTTGTTGATTTTCCAGAATCCATGGGGGGAGTCTGGAAGTCAAGTGGGGAAACTGGTGGTGTGGAAGAGTCTCACGGGGGTGAGTCAGAGGAAATAGATTCCGATCAAAACGATTCTGACGTTGACTCCTCCACACCACCAGAGAGTTCCTGGGAATACGCGGAAAGCGCGACTAGCGAAACTATCCAATCCGCTGCAAGCGCTGCGAGCGCACCAAGCTACAGCGCGATCATTTATTTATAAACTTTATAAGCAATTTCTCAGGGAGAAAAATCAGAATGAAATACTTTTCAACAACATCAGCATTCTTGGGCCTAGTTCTATCCGCTTGCACTGGAGCGCAACTCGTCACAAGTCCACGGGATTCAATAGGCGGGATCGATGGGGATATTCTTGAAGAGCCCATTGATGAAGTGGTTGATGGTGAGGGGACTGAAGCGCCCGAAGAAATTGTCACCTCAACTCCTGAGGAGCTATGGCCCACAGCTCGAACAACGACCATCAACAGAAAGAATTTTTTAAAGCAGGGGACTATCCAAGCTCTCAGCTCGGGCGACGTGGCTGTTGATCATCTGGTAGGAGATGTGATCGAATTCACATCTTCTTCGCCTGTCGAAATCTCGGTGCAATCAGAAGGTCTCGGAATCCAAGGGGGCTTTCCTGTCGGATACCAGATCAATCACAACAACGACACCAATGAAAGTGAAGCCATGGTCTTTACTTTGCCTGAAGGATGCATAGGCGTAGATATTCATGTCTCGCGCTTATTCAAAGATGAAGGTTCCGGAGAACGCTTCGGCTACCTACTACTCGACGAGAACCAAAGCGTCGTAGCGGTCGGAAGTTCCGAAGGCCTCAAATACAAAAAGAACAGCACTCACCGCGGGAGACTAAGAGTCAAAGGCTTTGCGAAGTATCTCATCGTGTATGGACTTGCGATGCCGATTCCGAAGAGCGCCGATGACAGCTCAGACTTTCTAGTGGAAAAAATCAAAGCCTTTTTCGTGGACGAGCTTTAGGGCTTCGTCCACAATTTAAAAGCAAACATTCCAGCGAGCATGGATCCGACGAAGAGCAAAGCTCCTGATTGAAGCGTGACAAGGTTCACAAGACCCGGCCCTGGACACACGCCTAGAAGGCCCCACCCTAGTCCAAACATCACAGATCCAAACGCGAGCTTGCGATCGATATCCTTGTTGTCAGGAAGAAAGTGCGCCGGAGCACACATTGGCTTTCGCTTCTCGAGGAATTTAAAGGTGAAGAAATTCACACCAACAGCTCCACCCATCACAAACACCAATGCCGGATTCCAATCACCGAGAATATCCAAAAAGCCTTTCACAACTTCAGGATTGGTCATGCCAGAAACCACAAGGCCGACAGCAAAAATGAGGCCCGATATGAACGCTATAAAAACTGACATCATGAGAATATCCCCCTCACTGCGACCATGAGCATTCCAGACAGAATAAACAAGACCGTAGCCACCAAACTTCTACCTGAAGTGCGCGCAAGTCCGCAGACTCCGTGCCCCGAAGTGCACCCACTTCCGAGCCTTGTTCCGAAACCAACAAGCAATCCCGCCCCAATGATCTGCCAGATGGGATAATCCAAAGAATAGTCGAAGTAGCCTGGCTTTAAGAAAAGTAGCAAAGCGCCTCCACCAATGAGTCCGGCCAAAAATGCATATCGCCAGTTGTTTTCTCTTGAGGGTTTCGAGAGCGACACTCCCAATATTCCGCTAATTCCTGTAATTCGTCCTAGGCCGCCGAGCATCGTCGAACTTGATAGACCGATGAGAACTCCACCTAACAAAGGCATCCAATAGTTTTCCATTAGTTCTTCTCCTTACGCACTGGGATCTTAATATACGATACTCCATTTTCTTCCGCTTCAGGCAAGTGGCCCGCATCAATATTGACTTGGATACTTGGAAGAAGCAGCCTTGGAGCCTTAAGCACAGCATCGCGTTCTGTGCGAAACTTCACATACTCCTCCTTGGTGGTATCGGCGCGAAGTTGAATGTTACTTTGCTTGTGCTCACCAATAGTGGATTCGAACTCCAGCGCACGGCCGCCAGGTTGGTAGTCATGCCCCGTGAAAACTTTCGTTTCATCCGGGAGTTTGTAGAGCTTATCATGAACAGAATGATACATGTCCTCAGCACTACCCGCAGGGAAGTCACATCTTCCCGTTCCGAAGTCCGGCATAAACAAAGTGTCACCCGTAAAAAGCATGTCATCGATCAAATAAGAAGAACAAGCAGGCGTGTGACCAGGTGTAAAAATCGTCTTTAACTTGAAGCTTCCGATTTGAAGATCCTGATCCTCCGTAAGAAGGATATCGAACTGCACCCCATCGGTGTTGAAGTCTTTCATATTGAATACATTTTTAAAGACACTCTGAACGGCGGTGATATTCTTCCCCACTCCGACTTTTGCGTGCGGCAAAAGTTTTTTGAGCTCAGCAGATCCCGTGAGGTGATCGGCATGAGCGTGAGTTTCTAGAATATAATGAACATTTAAAGTATGTGAATGAACAAAATTCATCACAGCCTCCACAGAAGCCGTGGATGTCTGACTCGAGGCCGGATCATAGTCCCAAACGGGGTCGATAATCACAGCATCCTTGGATACGGGATCAAAAACCACATAAGTGAGAGTAAAAGTCTCAGGATCATAGAAATGTTGAACGGTTCTTGGCATAAATACCTCACTTTCTAGCCTCATTATGGCTCAGATGACCTTGCCAAACTTTGACCTAGATCAAAGTTCAGAATATTGTAAGCCTCTTCACGGCCATGCAGAAATTTAAAGAAATTTTAAAGCCTCTCCTAGATGAAACTTACTCCAAGGAGCTAAAGCGCGGGGATTATCTCTATCACATGGGAGACGACCCGAAGGGAATCTTTTATATAGAAGAGGGCCTCGTCGGACTATTTCATTTATCAGAATCGGCGAAGGAATCTTTCTTGAGGGTGTTTTCAGAAGGTTTCATCCTTGGCCACCGATCTCTTTTTGCAGAAGAACCCTATCACGCCTCAAGCATTGCCCTCTCAAAGACGACTTATAAATTTATTCCCAAAGGTTTGTGCTCAAGCCTCTGCAAGCAGCATCCCGAGTTCCTGAAGGCTGTCGCCATGACTTTAGCCAAAGACTTGCGGGCGGCAGAACTTCGCATTGCAGGTCTAGCGTCCCATAGTGCGCAAGAGCGCATTGCGGAAACACTTGTTTATTTGAAATTGAAATATCCACAGCAAGTCTGGACTCGCAAAGAGATCGCGGAATATTCTGGCAGCACCTTTGAATCTGTGACGAGGCTCATGAGCAAATTAGAGGAAGAAGGCGCCATCCACAAAAGCGGTAGAGACTTCGAAATCCTCAACATGAAAGCCTTACTAAATCTCAAACATTGATCGCGGTCAAAGTGCAAGCTGCCATGGCTGTGGCACAATGGAGTTATGTTAGCTTATTTACTCGCTACTATTGCTGGATTTAGTCTCGGTCTCCTTGGTGGAGGCGGATCAATTTTGACTGTGCCCATTCTCGTCTATGCACTCGGCATCGAAAGCAAGCTCGCCATCGCCATGAGTCTCGCGATTGTTGGACTGACGAGCCTGATTGGCGTCTTTGGACACCATAGAAATGGCAATGTGAAGTATCGCATCGTCGCCGCTTTTGCTCCTGCAGCTATGATCGGCAGCTTCCTCGGAGCGAAGAGCACCGTATATATGACCTCTGAGTTTCAAATGACATTGTTCGCAATAGTCATGCTCGCCGCATCGATCATGATGTTTCGAAAGAGTTCGGCTGCGAAGGTTGTTGTGGAGGCGAATGGCGGCGGTTCTACTGCAGCCTCCAACTCCAACAAACCCCAGAACGAGCAAGCTCCCAAAAAACTCAATTACCTATTGATCAGCACCCAAGCTCTAGCCGTCGGCCTCTTGAGCGGAGTTATCGGAGTCGGAGGTGGCTTCCTCATTGTCCCCGCTCTGGTGTTGCTCGCAAGAATCTCCATCAAAGACGCCATTGGCTCTTCGCTCCTCATCATCGCGCTAAATTCTGGAACGGGATTCGTCAGCTACTTGTCTCTCGTCGAGATCCCATGGCTTTTTCTCTTCAAGTTCACCGCCTTTTCAGGAGTGGGCATCCTCATCGGGACCCGTCTCGTTCCCCATGTAAAGCAAGAACACCTGAAGAAAGCTTTTTCGGTCTTTCTCGTATTGATGGGGCTGTTTATTCTCGGCAAAAACCTGTTTTAGAGCCTTAACGCTTCGTGCTAAGCGTGGGAGATACTTGTAAATATCTGAATCACCACCTAGAACATTCACATGCTATTCACCAAGAAGTCACCCACTGAAAAACGTGCTGAACTCAAGGCCGGCCTCGAATCAGGCAAGCTCCTCAGATTCCCTGGATCCTTCTCTCCCTACATTTCATTGATGATCGAGAATATTGGCTTTGATGGCGTGTATATTTCCGGAGCAGCACTAGCGAATGATTTGGGCTTACCCGACATTGGACTCACGACATTAAGTGAAGTCTCTCAAAGAGCTAAGCAAATCGCACAAGTCACGGAGCTACCTACATTCGTCGATATCGACACGGGCTTTGGTGAACCTATGAGTGCGGCTCGCACCATTCGCGAACTTGAAGACCTTGGACTTGCCGGTTGCCACATGGAAGACCAGATCAATCCCAAGCGTTGCGGCCACCTCGACGGAAAAAGTCTCGTCTCCACCGAAGACATGGTCCGCAAAGTCAAAGCAGCGGCCAACGCAAAACGTGACACAAACTTTATGTTGATGGCCCGCACCGACGCCGCAGCGAGTGAAGGTCTTGAAAGTGCGATCGAAAGAGCGAAGGCTTATGTCGATGCTGGCGCGGACGCCATCTTTCCAGAAGCCATGCGCACCGAAGCCGATTTTGAAGCCTTTAGAAAAGCGATCAAAGTGCCGTTACTTGCAAACATGACTGAGTTTGGGAAATCAAAACTATTGACCAAATCTCAGCTTGAAAATTTAGGAATCAACATTGTGATTTATCCTGTGACTCCCTTCCGCATTGCGATGGGTGCGGTGGAACGCGGCTACCAAGATATTTTTGAAAAAGGCGTTCAGACAGATGAGCTTGTCGCGACCATGCAAACACGCAAACGCCTCTACGAAGTGCTTCGCTATGATAAATACAATGATTTTGACCAAAATGTTTTTAACTTTTCACAGAAGGGGCACGAATAATGTCCAGCGCCGCTTAGCGGAAAGGCGCGAATGTAAATTGTGACAGGTATAGCAATGCTATACCTAACGAAAATTTTGATAGGAGATAAAATATGAGCGACAAAATTGAAGTAAAAAAAGGCCTTGAGGGTGTCATCGTCGATGAGACCACAGTTTCCAAAGTCATGCCGGAGTCAAACTCACTGACCTACAGAGGTTACCCCGTTCAAGACCTAGCAGACAATGCGAGCTTTGAAGAAGTGGCCTATCTCATGTGGCACGGCGAACTACCTACTCAGTCACAGTACGACGAATTCGTGAAGGCTGAGCGAGGCGCGCGTTCAATTGACGCAAATTTGCTCGCCAGCATCAAACTCTACCCAAAAACCGCACACCCCATGGACACGATCCGCACGGGTGTAAGCTATCTCGGAATGGAGAACACTTCCAAAGACGAAAGCACTTGGTCCCCGAAAGATGCCTTTGCGGGCGAAGGCATCGAGTCCAACTACGGCAAGGCGCTTGATCTTCTCGCGAAAATTCCAACAATCATCGCGGCTGATTACCGTTGTCGAAATGGCAAAGAGCCTATCGCGCCCAAAGCTGACCTTTCCATGTCGGCGAACTTTTTCCACATGTGTTTTGGTGAAGTGCCTCACGCAGATGTCGTCAAAGCTTTTGATGCTTCACTCACTTTGTATGCCGAGCATGGATTTAATGCTTCGACTTTCACTTCAAGAGTTGTGGCGTCGACAATGAGTGATCTTTACTCTTGTGTGACAGCTGGCATCGGCGCCCTTAAGGGACCTCTTCACGGCGGTGCTAACGAGCAAGTGATGCACGTTCTTAAGGAAGTCGGCAGTCCTGAAAATGCTGAGAAGTGGATGCTTGATGCCATCGCTGCCAAGAAAAAAGTCATGGGCTTTGGTCACCGAGTTTATCGCTCAGGTGATTCACGCGTGCCCACCATGGACAAATACGGGCGCAAGGTTGCCGCGATCAAAGGCGAAACCAAATGGCATGAAATCAGTGACATTCTCAAGAAGGTCATGGTCGAGAAAAAGAACATCCACCCCAACCTGGACTTCCCCGCAGGTCCTGCCTACTACCTCATGGGCTTTGACATCGACATGTTCACTCCGATCTTCGTTATGGCCAGGATCGTAGGCTGGTCGGCACACGTCTTCGAGCAAGCCGCCAACAACCGCATCATTCGCCCCTTGACGAAGTATACGGGCGCTCAGCAGCGCGAGTTTAAGGCGCTTGGCGATAGATAGATAAACGATTCTTAACGTATTCTTAATTCTCCAAACTCTCTGGTCGCCGTAAAAAGCCTCCAGAGAGTTTTTGTTTTCCCCCCTCTGCAATTCGCAAAATCACCCAAACTTAACAAAGCATTACGCCAAAATTGCCGATACTTATTAAGATGTTTAGAAGTTTGAGCGGGCCATTCTATATATTGGGTACCTTTTTATTACTGTTGATTCAGTCCTGTGGCGTGGGCCAAAACGCGCAGGTATCGGCGAAGCTCAGCCAGCAAAAGCACCCTGATGCGAAATATTTTACAGCTTACGACCAATCAACAAACACGACTCTCACCTTAGATCCTGGCCTCTGCTATTTCATTCACATAACTGGCCCCGGACTCAACCAAGTCGAAGGAAGCGAGGACGCCTGTGGACCTGAAAGCGGCCAAGGTCAGCTCAGCCCTCGCGCCTACAAAGTTGGCGAAACTGCGGTACTGACATTGTCGGCGACTAATCAGCCTCGTAACTTTGAGTTAATTGGTTTTCAATCTCCTCTCACAGCTAACGCTGACCAAAGCATTAATTGCGGCACGAGCATTGGGCTCAGCTACAAGAAGCCTGTTGAGTCTACGACTCCGCAACACACATCTTTTGAAGTAATTGTGAACAACCAAAGAGTCTCTACTCCACTTGTCTTATTCTACTCAGGTGAAAAAGCATCCCTCTCTCCAGGACGACAAGAAGTCACTCTCTATCAATGGCCAAAGTCTTCGAGCAATATCGTCAAAGACTACACTTTTGGAAAACCTTATTACAGACAAGATTCTCCTACCGACAAGCCCACGCTATGCTTAGCAACTGGTGAGCAATACAATCCCAACACAGAAAGCATCTTTGCCACATCTGGTGCAGGTCTCAGCGGCGGAACGATCAACTCTTCAAATTTCGGGAGCTCAGGCTTACAACTTATCAAAGTGCAAAGCGCACCGCACATGCTTCCCAACAATGGATTATCAATTCAGAGCAACACTCTGAATTACAATTTAAATTTAGGACTACCAAAAATTTCAGAGGAACTTAGCCAATGAAGAATCTATCTCGAATACTCACTTTATCTTTAATATGTTTTGCGAGCTCGTCTTGGGCACAGGCTCAGGTTTCTAGATATCTCGCCTTTCAAGGCCAGATTCCGGACCTCACGAATGGAGACTATGATGTTGAACTTGTGCTAAACAAAGGAGGATTCCCCGTCGAAACATTCCCGGTTGCCGGAGTAACGTTTACCGGTGGAGTCTTTCAGATCAACCTGGCGTCGGATGGATCACCTGGATTTTCACCTTCCGACTTTAGTAGCACTGGCCAAGACCTTACATGGGACCTAAAAATAGATGTTGATGGCCTAGGCGGCACCTATGAAGAAGTTTTCTCTGGCATTCAGCTTTCATCCGTACCTTCAGCATTTCTCGCTCAGAGAGCTATTGCATCTGACAATTCTACTGAAGCAGCCAACGCTTTAGCGATCGGTGGAAATGCTGTCCAATCTGCAACTTTAGGCAGCGGTGAAGACAACTACGTGCTTACTTGGAATAACGGGGAGAATCGATGGGAAGCACAATCTGCATCAAGCGGTGGCCCAGCTAATACCGATGCTCTGCCCGAAGGATCCACGAATCTTTACTTCACCGACACCAGAGCACAAACTGCCACCATTCAAAGCGGATCAATTACCAACGGGGGGACATTAGCCCCAACCCATGCTGCCGTCTTCAACGCACTCGCCACGAAAGCTAACTCCGCAGATTTGGCAAACAAACTCGACAACGCCTTACCCAACGGAAACATATTTGTTGGTAACGGAGGTACTGCTACTCCGCTTCCTCCCGGTTCCGATGGAAAAGTTCTCACTATTACTGGTGGAGTGCCAACATGGGAAAATTCCACGTCAGCTGTAACTCAAGTTAACGGTCAAACGGGCACCGTAGTCCTTACCACCGATCAAATTACTGAAGGCGGCACCAACAAATATCTCACAGAGGTCGCCTTACTTGACTATCTAAAAAATACGACCAGCAACGTTGGAATTGGCGTAACAGGTCCAACGGAAAAACTTGATGTAAATGGTAATATAAAGGCAAACAATACAGAGCTATCTGGCAATCTATCGGCAGGAGACTTTGTCTATGCACAAAACTATTTAAAAACTGGCTCCGGAGGAAACATAGTCCAACTCATGGCACCCACAACAGGGGGCCTCACCTCCATAACTTTTCCCGCTGGAAGCGGAAGCGATGGTGACTTGTTGAGTACAGATGGAGCAGGAAACCTCTCCTGGACAAATATTCCAACAGCTTATTCGGATGTACAAGCTCTCGCGGCATCTGTTCAACCGGGCACAATCAATCCAGGGGAAGCCACGAAAGCCCCAACTCATTCAGAGGTACACAACGCCCTAATGAACAAGCAAGACTCCTTAAATTCGACGTCAGATATCGGACTTAATAATTTATCGATATACAACTCTATCTTGCTTAAGGATGACGATGGATCAGATTGGATTACATTTCAGGCACCCGCCACTGCCTCTAGCTACGCACTCACTCTTCCAGTCAACTCACCTGGCCCGGATACAATTTTGAAGTCAGATGCCGTTGGAAACTTAACTTGGGAGCCGGCTCCGATTCCAAACACGGCAATTGATGTTCCCGATGTCCCTGGGCTCAAAATCAGCATCGGGCATAGTGCTAGGGGCGTTAGTTCCGGAGATATCAGTATTGGTGAAGGTTCTGGTGCAGTAAGCGGAAGTGGTTTCAATAATATCTCTGTAGGAAAGAATGCAGGAACCGGTCTAAATGACGGATCTGGGAACTTAGTTCTTGGAACGGACTCAGCAGCAAATCTTACAACGGGAAGTGACAACACTATAATAGGACCACAATCTGGCCAAACTCTTGAGTCAGGAAACAACAACATTCTTATCGGAAAAAACTCTAAAACCTCTTTCAACAACAGCAACTTCTCGGTTGCCATAGGAAATACAGCGAAGGCTGATCATTTTGGTATCGCTCTTGGAAAACATGCTTATGCTGAAGCCAGTACCTTTGCAGTAAGACTCAATGGTGACCCAACTGACGACGCAAGCAAAAACCAAATGCAACTCGATCAACAAGGGCACTTAAAAGTCAATACGATTCAAGCCGGACAAAAGATTTTAAGTGTCGATGCTGGAATAACTGTTAGCCCTGAATTTGGAACGGTTATCGTGACTCACACTCTCACTAGCGCTGTCACACACACCCTTCCGGATGCCAGCCTATACCCTGGTCTCGAACTAACTTTTGTTAATTTGACTTCATATAACATTACCCTCAATCCAATATCAGGACAGCTAGTTGACGGCAAAGTACCCGGCACAGGGATCAACGTTGACACCCCCGGAAACGGAGGGAAACCAACAGTAAAGATCATGGCTATTCCTGCCGCTGGGTCAAATCCAGCGCAGTGGGTGCTGCTTAGCAAGCACAGTGGATAACCTTACTCTTCCTCCCATTAAAGTGGGCAACTTAACCAAATCTTAGTACATCCTCGCCCCCAAATTGCCGATGATAGATATACGGAGAATTTGTAAATGATGAGATCCATGCGGAACGTAAATAGCTATTTTTTGTTGGTGCTAGCGGCGATGCTCGGTGCGTGTTCGGCGGCCAACAACGCCAACGTCACCATCGAAATCATTCCGGGCCAAAAAAATTCTCTAACACTTCAAGGCGCCGCTCGCATTAGCGAGGAAGATAGCGCGCCCCGCTTTCGACACCCCCGCCAAGGTGAAAGTTTCAATACCCCAGTAGGCTCTCTCGCCATCAGCAACACTGGACTTCTCACATCCAACACCTGCTACGTTCTTCACGTCACAGGTCCCGGCCTAATGGACGATCGCTTCAAAGATCAAGACGACGGCGAGAATCAGTGTCCTGTAGAGATTCCCAAGGTTGAAGGTTTGGGCCTCATACCCGAACGCGCATATGCCTACGGAGCAGAAGCCAAAGTCGTGGTTCCAGCAGGAGCAGACCGAAGAATTGATCTTCTCGGTTTCATCAACCCCTACGGAGCCAATGATCCGGGCTGCAACAAAGCTTTGCGCATCGTAAAAATGGAAAATCCGAACGCCACAGATCCCAAGGACCGTTGGCACCTAAGATTCTTCTACGGAGAGTATGCGATCGACGAAGAAGTGTCTGATGGACAAAACGATGATAGGGACCCGCCCCCACCTCTTCCCCCCGGCACCCTGCTACCTCCAGACGGAACAGGAACACTTGGCTTCTTCGCAGCAAGCCCTCGCGCAAACTTAGCCCCCGGACGGCAAAGCATCTCTCTCTCTTCACTTCCTTGGATGCTCAAAGACGACGGAACAGACCAGCTTGAGCGGCCCGCTGAGTATGGCGGTTGTGGCGGGGGTGGTAGTTCGAGCTACAACTCTCCGACTTTTCCTCCGTTGAATCCTGCCGACAACGACACAAATGCCAACCTTGACTACATTCTTTCGGGAATGACTACTGGGTTCCTTGAGATAAAGTGTAAAAGTAACGAGACTGTAAACCTAAGTGTAAAAGGTGTTAATGCAATAGCGAAGAATATAGGCTCAGCCACTTGTACATCCGAAAGAGTCGTCTTTAATAGCATCTCCTATAACGGTGCTGATATAGGGATACACGATGATCCAAATTCTGACTGCGATCAAGGGCCTCACGGCTGTGTACGATTTACGGTCCAGTACTCCGGAGGCACCGTCTCAGAAAATTCAAAAGATTTTGTAGGACAAATTTGGTTTTCAGATCGCTACGGAGCAGTCCGGCACAATTCATACGACCAAGGAATTCCGAACTACTTAAATCTGCTTGGTAGTGGCTCGGACAACTTCTCAGCCCTTTCGGCGCTGTCTCACAATATTGTAAGTTTCAGGAGAAATGGTACTCAACGAGAACTGATCGTGCAATCTTTCGAAGATGAAGGAGATGTAATCCTGGGGGCAGATGACACCGTTCATCTTAATAAATACCTTTTTACAAATCCGACAAGAACCGAGGGAAGCCTGATAGGCCCTTTGGATTGGAATGGTGACAGCTCAATAGTTGACTCAGGAACGGCTACTCTAACTGGAACTCCAAGTAGCGATTCAAACTATATTGCCAAACCACTAGGAATGAAATTCTTCGACGGTTCAAGCAACT
>Ga0100403_1000922_pt1 | contig 28295 bp, 45 predicted proteins | sample CryGeymet201501t_FD_83663 | JGI IMG/M metagenome (GOLD analysis project Ga0100403, IMG submission 83663) | Groundwater microbial communities from Crystal Geyser aquifers in Utah, USA - Crystal Geyser metaG 2015-01t | ecosystem: Environmental > Aquatic > Deep subsurface > Groundwater | place... | reverse complement strand
CCTCGGCGTCAACCCGAATGGCACCGTCGGCGGTAAGCTGGCGCAGCTTGCGCAGGTCGCGGTAGCCGACGCGCAAATTGGAAACCGTTTCCAAAAATTGCGCGCCGAGGATTTTCAGGTTGGCAATCTTCTCGTCACCGAGCTTGGCGGAAAAACCTAGGCGGTTGCAGAAGTTTTCCCACGTTCCACCGCCGGGGAGTGCCTTGTAAGCCTTGCTTTCCTTCACATCTTTCAACCACATAATTGCCGACACGTTTCCAAATTCGCTTGTCACCTGCATCGACTGAATGCGCCCGATCGCCTCGTGGCACTCGGCAATCCGCCGCTCTTTGTCGGCCTGCTGCTCTTGGGCAATGCGCTCCAGGCTCAGCTCTTCTTGCACCACCAGCTCGGCCATGCGGGTGTCGTCGCGGTGGCGGTCGAGCCCGGCTTGCATCACCTCTTGTTCTCTGCGCGTAGGCATCTCGTTCACTCTCCCACAATGGCAATGGCTGTTAGGTCGCGGTCAATCTGCATGCGCTGGCCTTCCAGCAGTGATTTCTTGCGCGCCCAGGCCGCGGCCAGGGCCAGACCCAGTTCCCACCCTTCGCCCAGGCGGCGGGCAAAGCGGCGATCTTCCAGCGTGGCCAGGTGGCACATCACCGTACCCACCGGCGCCTCTACCGCCGCGGCAATGGCCGCGGGAATGGCCGGCTCGCGCTGCTGTGCCAAAAACTCCAAGATGTGTAGCCCGGTGGCCAGGGCGGAAATGCGTTTGTAGGTGCTCATGCGGGGCCTCTTCTAGAGGGGGGCAACCCCTGCGTGGTAGGGTGTTGGCGCCAACCAAACCCCCTACTCAACCGCAGAGGTGCCCCCATGTCCGAACTGATTCTTTGGAAGTCCGTTGGCCTCGCCATCGATCGAGCCGTGGCCGCTGCTGGCACGCTCACGGCACTGCTCACCCTGGCGGGTTTGGGGCTCGCTGCACTGGCCTTGGGGCCGGCGCGCGCACCCTGGGCAGCCCTGGCGGTATTTGGCCTGGCTGGCGCGGCGGAGGTATTGCATCGTCAGCGGCAAGCCCAGCTCGTAGGCCGTTGCCAGTTGCCCGATCCAAGCGCGCTCTTTTTCGCAATCCTCAGCGGCAAGCAGTGGCACCCCAAGGTACTCAAGCAGCTCGCGCATGGCGGTGTACACTGGCAGGTGCTTGGGTTTGATGAAGCAAACTTCCCCCTGGGCATCGGCGGCCCACAGTGCCCCACCTGTGCAGAACACGTACTCGAACGCATTCACGTACGCTTCCCGGGGCGGCTGCGCATTCGGTTGGCGTGCCCCTGCGGGTTTGCCAAAACCTCGCCCTACACCGTGGCAGAGCTGCGCCGCGAGGTAGCCGAGCTGGCGAATCTGCCGCGCTAAGCGCATGCCTTACCCTCCATCTCTTTCAAGAACAGCCGGCGTTTGTGCTTCTCGTTCTTGAGGCGCCGGGTTTCTTCCTCTAACCGCTCAATCTCGGCGCGCAGGGCGTCGGGCCCGGGCAGGCAAAACAGCCCCGCCGCTTCGGCCAGCAGGTGCAAGGGCTCGCGCCATTGGAGCACCCGGCACAGGGCCGCCAGCACATCGGGCGGGCAGTGGTGGGGCGCCTCTTGGCTGGTGTACTTATCCAGCATGTGTTTACTCACCTCGCGGCCTAACAGGTGGCTCACCTGCCCGGCCAACTGCCAGCGGCTATGCGGGCTTTGCCGCAAGCCCTCGGCCAGGCTGCGCCCCACCGCGGCTTCTAGAGTGCCCAGCTCGGCCGGCTGGGGGCTGCGCTGGCGCAGCGCCTCGGCTGCGCGTACGGCATCCCACAAGCCTAGTTGGCGGCTGTCCGCAGGCGGCTTTGGCTTTGACATTGCAGCGCTTCCGGCCCCGGTTTATGCTGTGCGCTGCGTGCGGCGATCCGCACGGGGGCCGCGCGGTTTGGCGCGCCGGTCGGCCGCGCCCGTGCGGCGGTGCTGGTGCCAGCGCCCCAGGCGCCGCAGCGGCACCAGGTAGCGGCTGGGCCACAGCGTAGCGGCCGGCACGCCAATAATCTCGGCCACCCGCTCTTCTACCGGGCCAAACGGGCGGCGCAATACCGAGTCACAGCTCTTCATGGCATAGCCCATCTCGCGGGCAATGCGCCGAAAGCTGTACCCGCGCTTTTCGAGTGCGGCCTTGATGTCGGCCGGGTGCCAGTCGGCGGGGGGCTTACGCTGGGTTTTCATGGGAGAACCTCATGGCGTGGATGGAACTTCTGGTCGGTATGGCCGTCGGCGCTGCGGGGGGCTGGTTTGGAGCCTCCCGGGGGCACCGCGACCTGCTCTTCGCCGAAAAACTCTCGGCGGCGCGGGCACTGCAGCGCGCGGGCAGCGAGCTCTTCGTTGCCGCATTTTTGGCCAAAGTGCTCGAAACGCAGGCAGAAGAAGACGGCACGCGCAAGGCTGCGGAAACCTTTCGACGGGCCGCACTAGCGCACTCGCTGGTGATGCCAGCGCCCGTGGCTGCCGCCTGCGACGCCCTGCACGACGCGGCGATGGGGGTGCTGCTTGGCGAACCGGTCACTCGCGACGCCCTGAAGGCGGCGCACGAGGCGCTGCTCTCGGCATTGCGCCACGAACTGAATCTGAAAAACCTGGGGAGGCTCATGCGTCTGACCACGTTCAGTGCACCCACCGCCAAAGGTGCTCAAGAAGCTCCTTCGCGGCCATGATGGTGGCGAAGGCCACGAACACGAGCCAAAGGCGCCAGAACAACTCTTCCAGGGCTTCCATGAGCCAATACTGGTCGCGTATGTCGCTCCTCGACCACTGGATACGGCGGAACAGGTCGGTTAATGACTGCATCGTCGGTGCTTCCTCTCGCGGGTCGGTTGCGGCGGATTAGTTGCCCAGCAACCCCACCTGGCGCATGCGCCGGCGGCAGGCGGTAATGGATTGCGGCGAGCGGTGCCCGGTCAGCCAGGTGAGCGCCTCGCGGGGTAGCTCGGGGTATTCCACAATCGGCTGCCAGCGGGGGCGAAGCTGGTAGAGCGCCTGCGCCTCGCGCTTTTCCTGCGCGGCCAGCGCGGCTTCCAGGGTGCGAAAGGCAGCCAGAAACTTCCACTTCCAGGCCAGCGCCTCGGGGCCGGTGAAGCTCATCACGGCCACGGCAAAGCCGTCGTGGGTCAGGTCGTACAGCGGCTGGGTTTTGCCGCGCTCGTCCACGTAATCTCGCTCCTCAAAATTGAGGCGCCAAACCGCCTCGGGCGAGGCATCGATGATGTCGCGGATGACTCGCAGCACGTTGTCGTGCCGCTTGCCGAAGTGCTCGGCCACCTTGCGCGAGGTGGTGAACACCCGGGCCCCCTGGCGGGTGACCAGCAGGGTTTCGGGGAACAAATTGGTTTGGGTGGGTCGGGACATGGGCGGCTCCTTTCGGCGTGTCAATGTTCGGTGGACCGGACTGACAAGGGGAAGATACTCGTATCGAGAATTGACGGCAAGTGGAAAATTCGCGTTTCGAGAAAATCGAGCAGGTGATTGAACGCCTGAAGGCCATGCGGGGCCTGTCAACCGCCAAAGATGTGGCCGCGTTGCTTGGGCTATCCCCGGGGGACTTCAGCAACAGAAAGGGCCGCGGCACTCTTCTGGCGGAGATACTTCACTGGGCAATAGATCAAGGGGCCGATCTAAACGAAATCGTGTACGGGATGCCAATAGAGAGGTCTGCCCCCGCCCCCGCCCTCACCCCCGACGAAACCCGCCTGTTGCGGGCCTACCGGGCGGCGGGGCGCTGGCAAGAAGACCTGGTGGCCTTGGCCGAGCTAAAGGCCGCCGAAGAAGCCGTGCGGGCGCGCATGGCAGCCAAGGGGCGTGACTCGCCGGACCGGGCGGGGGCGGGGGCAGTTGCCCGGCGTCGGGTGGGGGGCGGCGGGTGAGGCGGCGGCTGGATGCTGGATGCTGGATGCTGGACACGGGCACGCAGAGGGAGTAGAGCTATGGCGAAGAAGCCAGTACCACCGTCTACCGAGCGCCCGGGTAAACCCCTGGGCCGGGCGGCCAACCGTACCGTTGCCGGCAAAGGCGAGCTTGAGCCCGGGCAGTTTGTGATGGACACCATTCGCCCCCCGCGGCCCGACCCCGACCCCCCCAAGGACAAGCCATGACCGACGCAAACCTCACGCAAGGCTGGCACGACCTGTTGTTTGGCGTGCGGCGTTCGGTGCGCTACCACACCCGGCGGCGGCGGTTTTTCGACCGGTTTCACACCCTGGCCAGTGCCTTGGCGGTGTTGTTTGGTTCGGCCACCGTGTACGCCCTGTTTCGCCAGTGGGATCCCCGCGTGGCCGCCGCGTGCGCGGTGGGGGTAACGGCAACCTCTACCTTCGACCTGGTGGTGGGCTCGGCCACGGTGGCGCGGCTGCATGCCGACCTGGTGCGCCGCTTTCTAGAGCTCGAAAAGAGCCTGGTAATGCACACCCAGAGCCCCGAGCGGTTGCGCGAGCTGACCGCAGAGCGGCTGACCATTGAAGCCGACGAACCCCCGGTGCTGCACAACCTCAACATCATCTGCCACAACGAGCTGGTACGCGCAGCCGCCCACGGCGACCAACACCTAGTGCCGCTGGGTTACCCCGCGCGGCTGTTGGCCCATGTGTTCGACCTGGGCAGCCACACCATTCGCCCCACCAGGTAAGCGGTAGGGTGGGCATCGCCCACCGGCGGTTCTAATCGCCCCACTAACCAACCCCGTAGCCCCGCACCTGGTTCGACCGCACACGTTTCAAAGAACCCCCCCACGTCAAATTTACTTTGACCCTGTCAAAGCAATTGGAAACGCGTTTCCAATTTTGGCGGGCCGCGGTTTTTTGCTGTGGGCGCGCCGAGTGGCGCAGCGCGATAGAAAAACCCCTTGCACGACAAGGGGTTTTTTATTTTGCAACGGCGCGCTTGCCGGCGCCGGCGGGCGCGGCAACCAACCCCAAAATTGGAAACGCGTTTCCAATTTTGGCGGGCGGCCCCCCCGGTGACCGCGGCCCACCCTACCCCCAAACGCACCCACGCCAACGGCCCGGAACCCCTCGCGGATTTCGGGCCGTTTGGCGCTCTGCGGCCGGGTTTGACCCCCTCCGTGGGCTGCGGTGAAGCCCGTCACCGGGCACCCGGGGGGCGCGGGGCGGGTAGGCTTGCGCGAACGGGGCGCGCGGGAAACGGCGAGTGGTGAGGGGCGAGTGATGCGTGATGAGGCAATACCAGAGCTTGCGCCGGGGGGCGCCTGCCACCACCGCCTGCAGTGGCGCAGCGGCGGGCTGGTGTGCCGGTATTGCGGGCAGGTTTGGCAGGCAGGGGAGGTAAGCGTGGGCGATTTGTCGCGGCATTTCAGTAAGAGCGAGTTTGCCTGCCAGTGCGGCTGCGGCGCTACCGACCCGGCGCCTGCGCTGGTGACGGCGCTGGAAACCTTGCGCGAGGCCTACGGGCAGCCCTTGGTGATTACCAGCGGGCTGCGCTGTTTTGACCACAACCTGAAGGTGGGCGGGGTGCCCCACTCGGCGCATGTTACCGGCGAGGCGGCCGACGTGGCGGTGGGCAACGGCTACGACCGCTGGCGGCTCGTTGAACTGGCCTTTGCCGCCGGGTTTCGGCGCCTGGGCATTGCCCGCACCTTCGTTCATCTCGAAATGGCCCCGCCGAACATTCGCAGCGCGCTGTGGACCTACCAGTGAAGGGCAAAAAGGAGGTAGCGATGTGGCAATGGTGGCAACCCCCCGGGCTTCGCGTGTGGCTACGCGACCGTTCCGGTAACGAGCTGTGCCCGATAGATGATCTTACGTGGTCGGAGAAACTGCGGATGTTTGCCTGGAACCAGTGTTTACCTACCTGGGTTCGGCTGCGTTGGCTGCGAACGGGGAAAAGCTGCTGGTTTCTCTGCTCGGCAGACCAGCGGTTGTACGGTGGCTGCGGCCATGCGCGTCGCGCACGGTAATGGTTACCAACAGGCCGGTTGCCGGGGCTGCGCTGGTGTTGAGCAGTTCGAAGCACAAATACCCGTCCACATGGCGGCCGGCGGGCAGGTCGGCGGGCAAAAGATCGGCCCACCACCGGGTGGGTTCTGGCCAGGGGTCGTAGTGTTCAATCACTCTTTCACTGCCGAATACCTGCGACACATCGACCCGCCGCGGGGCCCGGCTGGTCAGCCGCTCGCCGCGGGCCAGGGGACGCAAGCGCCCGGCCAAGGCATGGGCGGTTACGCCGACCGCGGTATTGTCGCGCTCCGAGATGTTCGTGACCCCTATGTGAACCTGGGCCAACACGCCGGGGCGGGGCGGGGCAGGAACAATGCGGTTGGGTGCGGGGAGAAAACATACTTCGTACAACGCACACCCCGCCCCCGGCACGACGCGAAGCCGCGGGCGCTTAAGCCACAGCAACCAGGCAAGGTTCACGATGCCCAGCAGCAAACCACCGATGCCCGCGAAATCCGAGAGACGCATGGCTCACGTTTTTAGCATACCCGTGCCACGCTGGGTAGGTGAAAAGCGGCGCCGCGCAGACCAAATGCTGGGCGGGTTGTTGGCCTTGCTGTTGCTGGCCGGGCTGGCCCGGGCCGATACCCGAACCCTCGCCTGGGACCCCAACCCACCCGAAGAAAACGTGACCGAGTACCGGGTGTGGGAGTGGGTAGACGTGGCGCCGGTGCTGGTGGGGGCTACGGGCGCTACCGAACTGACCTTTGAGGTGGGCGCCGGCACCCATACCTGGACGGTGACCGCACTGAATGCCTACGGGCTTTCGAGTGACCACAGCGTGAGCGTGAGCGATACGGTGGGCGGGTGGGGGCCCGGCGCCACCCAGAACGCGGCGCGCCAGGTGCTGCCGGTGGGCCGCCGCAGTGAGGCGGCCGGGGTGGGGCGGCGGGCGCCGGTATTTGACGTAGAGCCCCGCGGCGGGCGCTTTGGGGTGGGCCAGCGGGGCGAGAGCTTCCCCGTAGAAAGCGCTAAAACATGGCAAAACTGCGGCCCCTGAGCGAACCCAAGCAGCCCTACGAAGCCTTTGTGGTGGCGGTGCCCATTGCGCTGGATGCGGACGAAACCCTCACGAGCTACAGCGTAACGGCGTGGGATATGACCGCGGACGAAGACGCCAGCGCGGTGGTGGTGAACCAGCCCTTCGTGAGCGCGGCCCTGGGGGTGGTGCAGATTCCCGTACAGGGCGGGGTAGACGGGCACCGCTACCGCGTCACCATCCGCGGCGAAACCTCTGCCACGCCACCGCGGCGGGTCGAAACCGACCTGCTCTTGGTGGTGAAGGAAACCTGACATGGATTGGCTCAACCCGCTTGGCCTCATTGCCGGCAAGCTGATCGACAAGCTTTTTCCCGACCCGGTAGAGAAGGCCAAGGCGCAAGCCCAGTTGGCGCAGTTGGCGCAGGCCGGCGAGCTGGCCGAGCTGGAAGTGCGCATGAGCGCCATTTTGGCCGAGGCCAAGAGCGCCGACCCGTGGACCAGCCGCGCCCGGCCCGGGTTTCTCTACGTGATGTACGTGATGATCCTCGCCGCGATTCCGCTGGGGGTGCTGGGCGCGCTGCGGCCCGCCGCGGCCACGGCCATTGCCGCCGGCATGCAGGCCTGGCTCAGTGCCATTCCGGCGGAGATGTGGTGGGTGTTTGGGGTGGGGTACACCGGCTACAGCGCCGCGCGGAGCTTCGACAAGGGGCGGCTGGGCAAGACCAAAGGGGGGCTGTTTGGTGGCTGACGACATCGACCGGGCGCAAGCGCGGGAAGCCGTGTGGCGCGAAGAGGCGCTCATTGCCCACCGCCTGGCCGAGGCCCTGGGCACCCGCCCCGCGGCGGAGCAAGACGGCCTGTGTGTGGACTGCGGCGAGGCCATTGGCGCCCTGCGCCTAGAGGTGCAGCCCTGCACCATGCGCTGCATTGGCTGCCAACGAAACCTTGAAACCGGCACGGAGGCCCGCTAACGCATGGAAGCCATCCCTCTTTCTTTGGCCGCGCTGGCCATGAACCTGCTCGGTCTACCCGGGCTCATCTTCATCATCTGGCATTTTGATTCGAAGCGCATGACCAAGCAGCGCGAAGACGACGAACGCCGCTTTCAACGCTACCGTGCCGAGCAAAAAGACCACCTGGCCAGGGTGTTGGATCAGTACCGCGCCGACATGCTGGAACAGCGGCGCATGTACGACAACAACATCGACCTGGTGAAGAGTTACAACCGCCTGGCCGACGACCTGACCGGGGTGATTACCCTCTCGACCCAAACCCTGCAAGCACTGGTGGGCAAGATCGACAACAACCAGTTTTGCCCCCTGGTGAGAAGAGAGAGCGGCAAGTGAGCCTACAGTTGGAGCGGGCTGCCATGCGCGGCCAGCAGGCCGACCTGGAAGACCGCGAGCGGCGCTTGACCTTCAAAATCGAAGGCCTGGCGGGCGCCTTGCGGGTGGGCCTAAACGTAACGCTCTGCCCGGTGGCCGAGTGGCCGGCCGAGCATGTGCCCACCCTCTCTGGCCAGTGGGCCGAGCTGGAAGCGGCCTACGGCGAGCTGGTGGGGGTAGAGAGCCGCCTGGCGCGCCTGAAGCGGGATTTGGGCCATGGGTAGGAAGGGTGACCGCCCCGCCAAAGAGCCCCTGGCCCGCGACCTCTACGCCCAGGGTAAAACCTTGGACGAGATTGCCGGTCTGCTTGACATCAGCCGCCAGGCGCTGAGTAGCTGGAAGGCCGAGAGCCAGCGCCCGGGCGAAGAGTGGGACGACTGGGAGCTCAGCCGCCGCCAGCGCCGCGGGGTGGTGGAACGGCTGCGCAGTATGCTGGATGAGCAGTTGGAGTACTTGCAGGGGCTCCGCCCCGACGAACGGTCGAGCCCCTTGTGGGACAGCGTGGCCAAGCTGATGAGCGTGTTGGAGAAGTTTGACCGGGTAGAAAAAGCCCAGCGGGCGGCGGAGGCGGTAACCGCCGAGGTACGGCGCGCGGCGCCGGGCCTCTCGGAAGAGGCGGTGGAACTGATTCGCCGGAAGATTTTGGGGGTGGCGGAGTGACGCTGCTGCCCACCGCGATCCCCGCCGTCGCGGCGCCGCCGGTGCTGTTGCCCTATCAGCAGGAGTGGCTGGCCGATCGGGCCAAGGTGAAGCTCTACGAGAAGAGCCGGCGCATCGGCATTTCGTGGGCCGAGGCCGCCGACGATACCCTGTATGCCAGCTCCAAGGCGGGCGACGATGTGTGGTACATCGGCTATAACCTGGACATGGCCCGCGAGTTCATCAACGACTGCGCCGACTGGGCCCGTCACTACCAGTTGGCCGCGGGCGAAGTGGAAGAGACGGTGATCGAAGACGAGGGCCGCGACATTCAGACCCTGCGCATTCGTTTCCCCTCGGGCCACAAGGTGAGTGCGCTGTCTTCTCGCCCCACCAACCTACGCGGCAAGCAGGGCCGGGTGGTGATTGACGAGGCGGCCTTTCACGATGATCTCAAAGGCCTCTTGAAAGCGGCCCTGGCGCTTCTGGTGTGGGGCGGGCAGGTACGCATTATCTCCACCCACTTCGGCGACGCCAACCCGTTCAACGAGTTGGTGCAAGAGTGCCGGGCCGGCAAGAAGCCCTACAGCGTGCACCGCACCACCTTTGACGAGGCCCTAGAGCAGGGGCTGTATCAGCGGGTGTGCCTGACGCTGGGCAAGGACTACAGCGCCGCGGGTGAGGCCGCCTGGCGGGCGGAGATTCGCGACTTTTACGGGGCCGACGCGGAGGAAGAACTGGACTGCGTGCCCAGCCAGGGCACGGGGGTATGGCTGACCCGGGCGCTGATTACCGGCTGCCTGCGTGCCGAGCGCCCGGTGCTGCGGCTGGTCTGCGACGCGGAGTTTGTGCACCGCCCGCAAGGCGAGCGCGAGGGCTTTGTAGAGGCGTGGTGCGAGACCCACCTGGCGCCGCTGTTGGCCGCGCTGGATACCCGCTGGAAGAGCTACTTTGGCGAAGACTTCGGGCGCAGCGGTGACTTGACGGTATTGGTGCCGGCGCAAGAGCTGGCCAACCTGGACCTGGCCGCGCCGTTTGTCGTAGAGCTGCGCAACGTGCCCTTTGAGCAGCAGCGCCAGGTGGTCTTCTACCTTCTCGACCGGTTGCCGCGCTTTTCGGGCGCGGCCTTCGATGCCCGCGGCAACGGCCAGTACCTGGCCGAGGTGGCCATGCAGCGCTACGGCGCCGGGCGGGTGTTGCAAGTGATGCCCACCGAACCGTGGTACCGCGAGGTAACCCCCAAGGTGAAGGCCCGCTTCGAAGATCGCAGCCTCACCCTGCCCCAAGACAGCGAGCTGTTGGACGATCTGCGCGCGGTGCAGGTGGTCAAGGGCGTGGCCCGGGTGCCCGAGGCCCGCACCCAAGCCAAAAGCGGCCAGCGCCACGGCGACGCGGCGGTAGCGGTGATGATGCTGGAACATGCGGTGCAGACCTGCGCGGGAGAGATGGTGTACGACTGCCACAGCATTCGCCGGCCCGCCGATGATGCCGACGCCTTTGCCCGCACGGTGCAGGTAACCGCCGGCTTCGGCGCCCGGCAAGGAGCCCTGTAACTATGGCGACCCTGTACGACCACAACGGCCGCAAGGTAGAGCTGAAGCTCTTGCAAGACGAGCTGGCGGCGCCCTCGCTCACCGGCATTCGCACCCTGTGGAACGAAACCGTGGCCTCGGGGCTCACCCCCGGGCGGCTGACCACGCTGCTTAGGGCTGCGGCCGACGGCGACCCCCTGGAGTACCTGACCCTGGCCGAAGAGATGGAGGAGCGCGACGCCCACTACGCCAGCGTGCTGGGCACCAGGAAACGCGCGCTCTCCGGCCTGGAGGTGCAGGTGGAGGCAACCAGCGACGCGGCCCGCGAGGTAGAGCAGGCCGACGCGGTGCGCGCACTCACGGCCGCCCCGGCGTTTTGCTTTCTGGTGGAGGACCTGCTGGATTCCCTGGGCAAGGGCTTTTCGGTGGTGGAGCTGGTGTGGCAGCGCAGCGCCACGCGCTGGCAGCCGCGCTTCGAACACCGCGACCCGCGCTGGTTTCGCTTCGACCGCACGACCGGGCGCGAGGTGCGCCTGCTGGATGAACGCAACGCCTTGGAGGGGGTGGAGTTGCCCCCCTACAAGTTCGTGGTGCACACCCACCGGCTAAAAAGCGGCGTGCCGATCCGCGGCGGACTGGCGTTTCTGGCGTGCTGGGCCTACCTGTTCAAGGCCTACACGGTGAAAGACTGGATGGCCTTTCTGGAAACCTTTGGGATGCCGGTGCGGGTGGGCAAGTACGGCGACCGGGCCAGCAAGGACGACATTGCCGTGCTGGTGCGGGCGGTGGCGAACATCGGCACCGATGCCGGAGCGGTGCTGCCCGAGTCGATGCAGATCGAGTTTCCCGAAGCCGGCGGCAAGCAGGGCAGTGTGAACGTGTACGACACCATGGCGCAGTGGCTCGACCGCCAGGTGAGCAAGGCCGTGCTGGGCCAGACCATGACCAGTGACGACGGTGCGAGCCTGGCCCAGGCAAAGGTTCACAACGACGTACGCATCGACATTTTGAAAGCCGACGCGCGGCAGGTGGCGGCGACGCTCAACCGCGACCTGGTGCGGCCCTTCATCGACCTGAACTTTGGCCCGCCGGCCGACGGCCTGTACCCCGTGCTGACCCTGCCGGTGCCGGAGCCCGAAGACATTGCCGGGCTGGTGGCGGCGCTGAAAGAGCTGGTGCCCCTGGGCCTGAAGGTAGAGGCCAGCGTGATCCGCGACAAGCTGGGCCTGCCCGACCCGGAAGAGGGGGCGGAGCTGCTGGGGGTGGTGGTTGCCCCGGCGCAGGGGCCCGGGCCGGCGCTCAATCGGGCGGTGAATCAAGAGCACACGGACGGGCAGGGACCGGCACGGACCGGCACGGACGAGCAAGACACACCTGACGCGCTGGTGGCGCGGCTGGAAGCCGAAACGGCGCCGGAGATCGCGGGCATGGTGGAGACGATTCGGCAGTGGGCCGAGGAAGCAGACAGCCTGCAGGCGCTGCGTGACCGGCTGCTGGCGGCCTATGGGGACCTGCCCGCGCCCAGCCTGGCGGGGGTGATGGGCACGGCCTTTGCGGCGGCGGCCGCCGCGGGGATCTATGCCGAGGCGGTGGAGAGTGGGGCAACCGATGCCGCCTGATGCCGTGGTGCGGCTGCCCTTTGCCGAGCAGATCGCGTTTTTTCGCGGCAAGCTCGGAAACCTGATCCCCACCGAGACCTGGCGCGAGGTGCTGCGTGCGGGGCACGACCGGGGCTTTATGGTGGCCGGCGCAGCCAAGGCCGACCTGTTGGCAGACCTGGCGGGCGCGGTAGATCGGGTGACCGCCGAGGGCAAGTCGATTGCCTGGTTCCGCCAAGAGTTCGACTCTGTGGTGGGGGCGCACGGGTGGGCCTACCGGGGCGAACGCAATTGGCGCACCCGGGTCATTTATCAGACCAACCTATCGACCAGCTACGCCGCGGGGCGCCTGGCCCAACTGCGCGACCCGGAGCTGCAAAAACTCAAACCCTACTGGATGTATCGCCACTCCGACAGCGTGACACGGCCGCGGCCGCTGCATGTGTCGTGGGATGGGTTGGTGTTGCCGGCGGATCACCCGTGGTGGCAGACCCATTACCCGCCCAACGGCTGGGGCTGTAAGTGCCGGGTGGTGGCGGTGTCGCGCGAGGAAGCGCTGCGCCAAGGCGGCCGCATCGAAGACCCGCCAGACGACGGAATAGACGCCAAAACGGGGGCGCCGGCCGGCATCGACGAGGGTTGGGATTACATGCCGGGGCATACGCGCACGGCCGATGTGCAAGAGACGGTGGCGGCAAAGCTCGACCGCTACCCGCCGAAGCTGGCGGTCAGTGTGGTGAGGGGCATGGCACGGGAAGGCGCGGTGGCGCGCTGGCTGGCGCACCCAGAGGGCGAGTATCCGCTGGCGGTGCTGCCCGACGCCGACCTGCCGAAGATCGGTGCACAAAGCCGGGTGGTGCGGCTCTCTCCGCAGACGCTGGAAAAACAGGCGGACCACCACCCCGAGCTGACGGCGGAAGACTACGCCTTGGCGCAGGAGGCCATTAGCGGCGGGCGCGCGCTGCAAAGCGGGGATAAGAGCTTGGTGTATGTGTGGGAAGACGGCGCCCTGGTGACGGTGGTGAAGGCGACGGCCGCGGGCGACGCCACCTATTTGACCAGTCTGCGCCGGCTCTCGCGCGATGCTGCCAGGCAGGACAAAGAAATCCGCCGGTTGGAGAGAAGGGGCAAAAAATGAAGCGAACGGTGGGGCCTCCCGCCCGGCGTGTTGCCGGCAACCCCACATGGCGCTCCCGCTGTGGTCAGCGGTGCTACGGCCGGGAGAATGTCACCGTGTCGCGTTCGCCTCGACGGCAAGGGTAGCAGGAGAGTCCATGGCCGTCAAAGTGGTGGTGGAGATAGCCGACCGCCAGGTGCTGGCCGTGTTGCAGCGGCTGGCTGACGTGGGCCACAACCTGGGGGGGGCGCTGCGGGCCATTGGCGAGAACCTGGTAGAGAGCACCAAACGCCGCTTCGAGACCTCGACCGGCCCCGACGGGGAACCCTGGGCACCCAATACCCAAACCACCTACGAGATGTATCTGGGGGCGTTCAAGAGCAGCACGACCAAGAAGGGGCGGTTATCGAAGGCAGGTGCGAGCCGGGCTGCGGGAAAAAAGCCACTGATTGGTGAAACCCAAAGCCTGATGAGCGAGATCGTCTATTTGGTATCTGGAGACGAACTCATCGTGGGCAGCCCCATGGAATACGCGACCACGCACCAGTTTGGCGCTGCCGAGGGCGAGTTCGGCAGCGACCGGCACGGCCGGCCGATTCCCTGGGGCGACATCCCCGCGCGGCCGTTTTTGGGCCTCGATGATGAAGATCGGCGCATGGTGCTCGATGTGTTGTCCCAGGCAATCGAGCAGGTGGTGGAGCGGGCGAACGCCTAGAAGCCCCCAGCGGGCTCGTTGGCTGCCGGGGTGTGCCATGGGTGGGGCCAGGGGCACAAAACGCAGGCAGCGGCCTCTTGACACTGTCTTGACACCTGTCAGGGCGCCGCTGGTGAACGAGGTCACCCGTGTTTGGGCCAAAAGGCCTACGGTAGGCTACGGCGAAGCGATCGAAAGGCGAAAGGAACGCATGCAGAGCCACCGAGTTGCCCTAAACGTAGAACTGGCCGCAGGCGAGGCGCCCGAGTGGGTGGAGCTGATCCCCGCCGGGCCGCGCGTGGTGGGGCGCGACGGCCGCGCATGGCTGCACGACCGGCCCCAGTCGATTGTGGACGCCTTCACTGCCCGCAACACGCCGTTGCCGCTCGACTGGGAGCACGCCACCGAGCACAAGGCGCCCAGAGGCGAAGCGGCCCCGGCCGCCGGCTGGATCGAAGAGCTCGAAGCCCGCGACGGCGGTGCCATTTGGGGGCGGGTGGCGTGGACGCCCCGCGGCGCCAGCATGGTGGCGAACCGCGAGTATCGGTTCCTCTCCCCCGTGTTCGGCTACGAGCCGGCGACCACCCGCATTCGCTACCTGGCCTCGGCCGGGCTGACCAACACCCCCAATCTGCACCTGACCGCCCTCAACCGAGAGGAGATTCCGCCCATGAAACGAGTCCTGACCCGCCTCGGCCTGGCCGAAACGGCCACCGAAGAAGACGCCCTGGCCGCGGTGGAGCGCCTGACCGCCGACCTGGCCACGGCCGCGAACCGCGCAGCCACCCCGGAGCTGGCGAAGTTTGTGCCGCGCGCCGACTACGACGCCCTGTTGGCCCGGGCAACCAACGCCGAGCAGACCCTGGCCGAGCAGGCCGCGGCGGCCCGCGAGGCCGAGATCGAGACGGCGGTGAATGCGGCGGTGGAGGCGGGCAAGGTGAGCCCGGCCACGGCCGACCACTACCGCGCCATTTGCCGCACCGAGGACGGCATGGAGCAGTTTACCGCGCTGGTGGAGAAGCTGCCGGTGATCGGCGAGGCCACGGCACTGAACGCCCGCGCCCCCGAGGGCGCGACGGCGAGCAGTGCAGCACTGGAACTGGGACGCGTCTTCGGCAACAGCGCCGAAGACCTCAAGCACTACGGAGGCTAAACCATGGCGGCACTGGAACAAGACCGCGGCACGCAGCGCCGCGACGGCATTACCCGGCCCTACAAGGTGGTGGCCGACGATTGCATCTACGGCGGCAGCCTGGTGGCGGTGAACGCGGCCGGCTACGCCAACCCCGGTGCGGACACCGCGGGCCTCATCTTTGTGGGCGTGGCCGAAGAGCGCGCCGACAACAGCGGCGGGGCGGCGGGGGCGATCGAGGTGAACGTGCGGCGCCGGGGCGAGTTTTTGTTCGCCAGCGCCAGCGCGCTGACCATCGCCAACGTGGGCGACAGCGTGGTGCTCTCCGACGACCAGACCGTGGCGCTGGCGGCGGACGCAATCAACGACATCGCCTGCGGCAAAATCACTGAAGTGCCCAGCGCCAGCACCTGCTGGGTTTCCATCGACGGAGCCGTGGGCTAAGGCCCCAGGGCACAAGGAGAGCGACCCATGATCGTCAATGCAGCGAATATCAGCGCGGTGTTCACCAACCTGCGCACCACCTTCAACAAGGCGTTCGAGGGCCTGCCGGCGCAGTGGGAGAAGGTGGCCATGCTGGTGCCTTCGACGGCCCTTACCGAGGACTACGCCTGGCTGGATGACTTTCCCATGATGCGCGAGTGGGTGGGTGACAAGGTGGTGAAGGCGCTCCGCGCCAGCAACTACACCCTGAAGAACAAGGAGTTCGAGGCCACCATCGGCGTGAAGCGGGTGGATATCGAGACCGACCGCGTGGGCATCTACGCGCCCCGTGCCCAAGACATTTCCTGGGCGTCGCGGGCCTGGCCCGATCGGCTGTTGGCGGTGCTGCAGAACGGCGCGTTCGCCGGGGTGTGCTACGACGGCCAGTACTTCTACGACAGCGACCACCCGGTGGGTAGCGCTACCCAGAGCAACGTGGGCACGGCGGCCCTTTCGGCGGCTACCACGGCTTTGGCGCTGGCGAGCTACGGGGCGGGGCGGCTCTCCATTCAAGGCCGGGTGAACGCCGAGGGCGAGAACCTGGACCTGGATCCCGACGTGTTGGAAGTGCCCCCGGCCCTGGAGGCCACGGGGCGGATTCTGTTGGAGAGCGACAAGCTCACCGACCAGAGCCCCAACCCCTACAAGGGCACGGCCACGCTGAAGGTAAACCGGCGGCTCACCAGCTCGACCGCGTGGTTTCTGCACTGCGCCAACCGGCCGATCAAGCCCTACGTGTTCCAACAGCGCAAGGCGCCGCAGTTCGTGAGCCAAACCGACATGAACGCCACCGACGTGTTCATGCGCGGCGAGTACAAGTACGGAGTGGAAGCGAGCGGCAACGTGGGCTACGGCCTGTGGCAGCTCTCCTTCGGGTCCACCGGCGCCGGCTGAGTCTAACGCCGAGGCGAAACCCGGGGGCGAGCCCCCGGGTCACCCAGGCCGCGGCGCCCTGGGTCTGATGAGCCGGCCGGTAAACGTGAGACGTGAGAGGTGAGACGTGAGAGGTGAGGGCATGGTCACCATTACGGCGAAGCCGGCGGGCGGGTTCTGGCGCTGCGGGGTGTTTCACCCGGCGCAGCCGGTGCTACACCCGGCGGGGCGGTTCACGGCGGGACAGTGGGCGCAGCTCAAGGCCGAACCCTTGCTGGAAGTTCAAGAGCAATTGGACGAGCACGAACCCAAACCCACAACCCGCAAGCGCAGGGCCAAGGGGTAAGGCGTGGGCGTGTATGTAACGGTGGCCGAGCTGGCGCGGGGGTTGCCGGCGGACTGGGCCGAGCAGCTTACCGACGACCTGGGGGCGGGGGCGGCGGATACCGACCTCTTGGAAGGGGCGATTGCCGACGCCGAGGCCGAGGTGGACGCCCATGTGGGGCGGGTGCTGCCGCTGCCGCTCTCGACGGTGCCGCGGTTTTTGGGGCTGTTGGCCCTGGATATCGCCGTGTATCGCGTGTTCGGCCGCCGGCAGATTGCCGACGAGGCGGTGGATGCGCGCTACAAGGCGGCGGTGCGCAGCCTGGAAAAGCTGGCCCGGGGCGAGGTGAGTCTGGGCCTCTCCGCGGCGGCGCCGGAGAGTGTGGCGGGTGCGCAGACGGTGGCGCCCGGTTCGAGCCGGGTGTTTACCCGCGAGACACTGCGGGGCATGTAGATGCTGCTGACCGCCGAGCCCCTCTTGGTTGCTCGCCTGACGGAGAAGTTACCCGGGGTGGCGGTGCTCTCGGCGGCGGACCTCGCCGGGGTGACCCAGGCGCGGCAGGTGACCCCGGCGGTGCATGTGCTGTGGGCGGGGTATCGGCCCGGGGCCATGGGCGGGGTAGACGCAGAGCTGACCCAGGAGTTGACCGAAAACTGGCTCATTGCGGTGGCCTGTCGCAACCTGCGCAGCCCCAAGACGGGGGAGCACGCGCGCAGCGAAGCGGCGCCGCTGGTGGCTGCGGTGATCGAGGCGCTGTTGGGCTGGCAGCCGACGGCGCTGCACCGGGCGCTGCACCTGGCGGCGGCCCCGGGGCCGCGCTTCGAGGCGGGTTTCGGCACCTACCCCCTGCTGTTCACTACGCGGTTCTTTGTGCAGGCGCTGGAAGAGGCCGAGGCCACGAACCCGCTGCCCCACGAGGTGTGGGCGGGGCTCTCGCCGGACATCGGCACGGCCCACGAGGACGACTATGTGGAGGTGACGGGTGTGTGACCAGGTGCGGTGGCTCGAACCAGAGGAACAAAATCAGCGGTTGCGCCAGGCCGCCCAAGAAAACCTTGCGAGGATGCGGCGCCTTGCCCAGCGGTTGATTGCGGTGCTGGAAGAAGAGGACCCCCAAAACCTGTATGTAACCGTCGATGCTCTGAGCTTGGCGACGGTGCACATGTGCGGCTTGCGCGGTCTGCGCCGCTACCTGGAACTAGCGGAAGAGCGTGCGAAATACTTCGACAAAGAAGAGACCAGCGGTCTTGGCGACCGCGTCCTTAACTCCTGAGCCGAGAGCGGAAACGAGTTGGTCTCCGATGGAGCGCGACGGGTGTACAGACGATGGGATGGACTTGAGGGCTTCCAGCCCTTTGACGGAAAGGGTTGCGCCGACCATGCCGTGTTCTGCCCAGTGGCCCAAGAGAAATCCGGAGTCCGCCAGCCACCGCAAGGTGAGGGCCACGAACTCGACTTCTTTTGGCGTGGCGCCGAATTCATCCGCCTGCCCCTGGGGAACCCCAGCCAGGACAAAGGCGTCGAGTGCGCAGCGCTCCGGGAACTGCTGGTAGAGCTGCCCAAGAATGACGCCCGCGTATGCGTTGAAGCGATCCACATTGGAGGATGACATGCCACGCAGCGTGACACGGCGCAGCCGCAAGAGCAACCCATGACCGATCTGCCCTATCGCGTGGCCGAGCTGGAACGGCGGCTGGCGAATCTGTTGCGGGTGGGCCGGGTGGAGGCGCTGGATGCGGCCGCGGCGCGGGTGCGGGTGCAGACGGGCGAGCTCGTGACGGCCTGGCTGCCGTGGGTGACCCGGCGGGCCGGGCCGGATGCCGAGTGGTGGGCGCCGGAGGCGGGGGAGCAGGTGCTGCTACTCGCTCCCGGCGGCGACCTGGCCCTGGGGGTGGTGCTGCCGGCCCTGTACCAAACCGCGTACCCGGCGCCGGGCAGCGCGGCCACGCTGCACAAGACGACCTACGCCGACGGGGGCTTTGCGAGCTACGACCGAGCCAGCGGGGCGGCCGAGCTGAACGCGGTGGGGAACGTGACCGTGACGGCGGGCGGGGCGGTGGCCCTTACCGCCAGCGACGGCGCCGCAGAGGTGACCGCCTCGGGTACGGTGAAGCTCTGCGGGGGCGGGCTTGCCGCCGCCAAGGGGGTGGTGCAGGGCGATTGTATTTGCGCCTACACCGGCACCCCGCATCCGATGGTTTCGGCCACAGTACAAGGGAGCCTGTAGCGATGGCGATGACCGGCAACGGCTTGTGGTCTGCGCGCAAGGCAGCCATGGACGCGGTAGCCGCGGTACAAGGCAACGCCGAGGCCGCGCAAGGCTACCGCGACGCCCTGGGTTTGGCGGATTCGACCGCCATTGTGAGCTACGTGACCGGCAACGCGGTGGTGACCACCACCAGCGGCGCGCCGGACGGCGAGCACACGGGGCAGGTGAGCTGATGCGCTACCGGGTAGAACGTTCCCTGCTAGACCCCGCCGGCCGCCCGGTGGCGGTGGGCGCAACGGTGGAGTGGAGTGAGCGCCAGGCGCGCTATGCGGTGTTGGCCGGCAAGCTGGTGCCGCTAGCAGAGACGCAAAAACAGCCGAAACCCAAGAGGAGGAAGCGGCCATGAGTACGACCTTTTTGCACGGCGTTGAGGTGATGGAGATCGACGACGGGCCGCGCCCGATTCAGACCGTGCGCTCGAGCGTGATTGGCCTCGTTGGTACGGCCCCCAACGCCGACGCCGCGGCTTTTCCCCTGAATACCCCCGTGCTGGTGGCGGGTAGCCGGGCCGCCGCGGCCGACCTGGATACGGTGGGCACGGGGCTGGGTACCCTGCCGGCGGCGATGGACGGCATTTTTGACCAGGTGGGCGCGGCGGTGGTGGTGATTCGCGTGGAGGAGGGCGCCGACGCGGCGGCGACCCTGGTGAACGTGTTGGGCGGGGTGGACGTAGACACCGGGGCCTACAGCGGGGTGCACGCGCTGTTGGGCGCAGACGCCGCGCTGGGGGTGACGCCGCGCATTTTGTGCGTGCCGGGGTTTACCGGCAACCGCCCCGAGGATCCCGGGGTGCCGGGAACCTACCTGGCCAACCCGGTGGTGAGCGAGCTGTTGGCCATTGCCGACCGGCTACGGGCGGTGATTATCGCCGACGGCCCCTCGACCAACGACGCCGAGGCGATTTTGTACGCGGGGGACTTCGGCAGCAAGCGGGTCTACGTGGTAGACCCCGCGGTGAAGATGATCGACAGCGCCGGCAGTGTGGCGGTAGAACCGGCGAGCGCCCGGGTGGCGGGGATCATCGCCAAGAGCGACGCGGAACGCGGCTTTTGGTGGAGCCCCAGCAATCGCGAGATGTACGGGATTGTGGGCACCGAGCGGGCGATCGACTTTGCCCTGGGCGACCTGAACGCCCGCGCCAATCTGCTCAACGAAGCCAAGGTGGCGACCATCATCCGCCAGAATGGCTACCGCCTGTGGGGCAACCGCACGCTCTCCAGTGATGCCAAGTGGGCGTTCCTCTCTGTGGTACGCACGGCGGACATGATTCACGACAGCCTGTTGCGGGCACACCTGTGGGCGGTAGACCGCAACATTACCAAGACCTACCTGGAAGACGTGGTGGAGGGGGTGAACGCCTACCTGCGCACACTGAAAAGCCTGGGGGCGATTCTTGGCGGCCGCTGCTGGGCCGACCCGGACCTGAACACGCCCGCCAACCTGGCCGCCGGGCATGTGTACTTCGACTTCGACTTTACGCCCCCGGCGCCGGCTGAGCATGTGGAGTTTCGCTCGCGCCTGGTGAACGACTACTTCGAAGAGGTGGTGGGATAGGAAGGGTGAAGGGTGAAGGGTGAAGGGTGCCTGGGCGTAAATAGAGGAGATGACCATGGGATTGCCTAGCGTGTTGAAGAATTTCAACCTGTTCGTGGACGGCAAGGGCTACGCGGGCAAGGTGGACGAGGTGGAGCTGCCCAAGCTGACCATCAAGACCGAGGAGTACCGAGCCGGCGGCATGGACGCCCCGGTAGAGATCGACATGGGCATGGAGAAGCTCGAATGCTCGTTTACCCTCTCCGAGTACGACCCGGCCCTGTTTGCCATGTGGGGGCTGGTGCCGGGAAGTTGGGTGAACGTGACCCTGCGCGGCGCCATGGAGAACGCCGGGGTGGTGACCCCGGTGGTGGTGAGCCTGACCGGGCGCTGGAAAGAGATCGATATGGGCACCTGGAAGGCCGGGGAGATCGCCAAACTGAAGATTACGGTGACCGGGCGCTTTTACGAGCTGTTGATCGGCGGCACGGCGGCGGTGCACATCGACCTGGAAAACATGATCCGGATCGTGGACGGGGTGGACCAACTGCTGGCGCTGCGCACCGCGATTGGGGCGTAGGCCATGGAGACCTTGACCCTTGCCTACCCGGTAGAGGCCGACGGCGCACCCCTGGCCGAGCTGACCGTACGACGCCCCAAGGTGCGCGACCTGTTGGCGGCGGAGAAGGCCGGCGGCGGCGACGCGGGCCGCGAGGTGCGCCTGTTTGCCAACCTGTGCCAGGTGAGCCCGGCGACCATCGAGGCGTTGGACCTGGCCGACTACAACCGGCTGCAGGAGGTGTACCGGGGTTTTTTGTCCCCGGCGCCGCGGCCCTGAGGCGGGCGGTGCTGGTGTTGAACAGCTATACCCGGTGGGGCCTGGCGGAGTTGACGGAGCTGGAGCCGGGGGAGCTGTTGGCGTGGTTGGACGCGGTGCCGGCGGTGTACCGGAGGTGAGGGCGGACTGGTTATGAAGAACCTGACCCTGGCAGTAGTGATCGGCGGCGCACTAAAGGCGTCGTTCGGGTCTGCCGTGGACGGTGCACAGCGCAAGATTCAGGGGTTGGGGGCGGCATGGAAGGATGCCAGCGCCAGACAGGCCCGCATGGAACGGGCGATGGCGGGAAAGGATGCCGCTGCCGCCCGAATGCAGGGATTGAAGGCCGGAGCACTGGGCGCCACTGGCGCCCTGTATGCGTTGGGCCGCATGGTGACGGCGACGGCCGAGGTGATGCAGAGCCAAGGGGAGCTGGCCTCGCTGGGGGTGGATGTGGCGGGTGTGGAGGCAATTACCCGGGCCGGGCGGGAGTTCTCGGCTACCTGGGCGGGGACCACGGTGCCGGAGTTCCTGCGGGCGAGCTATGACGTGAAGAGCGGTATTGCCAGCCTGGGTGACGCGGCGGTGGGCGAGTTTACGCGTATGGCGGCCCTGACCGCGGCGGCCACTAAGGGCACTACCGGCGAGATGACCAACCTGTTTGCGAAGGGTTTCGGCATCTACCGGGGCGAGTTCGACGCCTTTGGCGCCCGGGTGGTGGCGGGCTGGCAGGGCCTGTCGGCGGAGGAGCGAGACATCGAGTTCGGCAAGTATTTCAGCGCCGGCATCAGCTCGGCGGTGCAGGCCTTTCGCACCACGGGCCCCGAGATGAGTGCGGCGCTGTCGAACCTGGGGGCCTCGGCTACTACCGCCGGGGCGTCGTTTGCCGAGCAGTTGGCAGTGCTGGGCGAGTTGCAGCGCACCATGAGCGGCAGCGAGGCGGCGACCAAGTATCAGGCGTTTTTGGCCAACGCCAGCAAGGCCGCGGATAGCCTGGGCCTGGACGTGATCGACGCACAAACCGGCATGCTGCTGAGCGTGCCGGAGATTTTAGACCAGATCAGCGACGCGTACGGCGGGGTGATCGACCAGGCGGCAAAAGACGAGTTGCGCAAGGCCTTCGGGGACAAAGAAGGCTCTGAGTTTGTGGACTTGCTGCTGACCCAGCGCGAGAGCCTGCGCCGCGGGGCGGCGGACATTGAGAAGGCCCTGGGCGGGGGCATGGCAAAGACCGAGGCCATGGCCAAGGCGGCGCAGAGCGGGCAGGCGTTTACCTTGCTGGGGCAGCAACTGGGACTGCTGAGTCAGACGCTGGGCCAATCGCTGTATCCGGCGGTGGCCACAGTGACCGAAGGCTTGGGCGGGCTGGTGGGTGCGGTGGCACGGGTGAGCGAGCGGGCGCCGTGGCTGGTGCAGGTGGTGGCCGGTGCGGTGGCGGGGTTTGCGCTACTGACCGGCGGGTTGTTCGCGGTTGCGGCCGCCACCTGGGCGTGGCATACGGCGCTCGCGGCCCCCGGCATAGGCTCTTTGCTGGCGAAGGTGGCGAGCCTGAACGTGGGTACAGCCCTGGCGGCGGTGCGCATGGGGGTGGTGGCGGTGGCAACCCACGCGTGGACGGCGGCCCAGTGGCTGTGGAACGCGGCGATGACCGCCAACCCCATTGGGCTGATTATTGTGGGTGTGGGCGCGTTGATCGCGGCCGGTGTGGCCCTGTGGCAGAACTGGGACACGGTGAAGGAGAAGCTGGGATCTGCCTGGGGGTGGATGAAGGGCGCCTTTGCCGCGGCGGTGGAGTGGATGGGCAAGGCCTGGGAGTCGTCCCCCTTGGGTTTGGTGCTGGGGGCCGGGCAGAAGCTGGCCAACTGGGCCGGCGGGCTGTTTGGCGAGGCCGCCCCGGCGGCGCGGGCTGCCGTGGTGGGTACGGCCTTGGCGGTGAGTCCCGCGGCGGCCAGCTTGCCCCCCACCGCGCAGCAGGCGGCGGTAACCTCGACCGTTAACGCCCCGATTAGCGTGACCGTAGCCCCCGGCAAGGAACGCGAGATGGCCGACGAGATTGCCCGCGCCCTGGCCGAGCAGGAACGCCACGCCGCGGCCCGGGCCAGGGCCTCGCTGTACGACGTGGGGGGCGCGTGAGCGAGGTACTGTTGGCCCTGGGCACCTTTCGGTTTTCCATGGCGACGGCGGCCTACCAGAGCCTGCGCCGCACGGCCGAGTACCGCTGGCCGGCGCAAGAGCGCTACGGCCGCGAGCCGGCCCGGCAGTTTGTGGGGCCGGGCTCGGAAACCTTGGAGTTGGAAGGGGTGGTCTACCCCACCCACCAGGGCGGCACGGGCCAGGTGGCGGCCCTGCGCGCCCTGGCCGGCACGGGCCAGCCGCTTGACCTCTCTGACGGGCTGGGGGCGACCTGGGGGCAGTGGGTGATTGAACGGGTGGAAGAGACCCAGAGCGTGTTTTTTGGCGACGGCCGCCCCCGCAAGGTGGAGTTCCGTCTGGCGCTGGCCTACTACGGGGCGGCGCCGTCGTGACCCCCGATTATCGGCTGACCACCGGGGGCCGCGAGCTGACCGCGGCGCTTAAAGACCGCCTGTTGTCGCTGCGGGTGCGCGATGTGGCGGGAGTGGAAAACGACACCCTGGAGCTTACCCTGGATGACCGCGCACCGCACCTGGAGCTGCCCGACCCGGGGCTGGCGTTGGAGCTGGCCCTTGGCTACCGGCCGCGGCTGGTGAGCATGGGCCAGTGGACGATTGACGAGGTGGGCTGTGCGGGCTGGCCGGCGGTGGCGACGATCCGCGCGGTATCGGCCGACCTCAAAGCCGGCTTGAAGGCGCCTAGAGAACGCAGTTGGCCCGATGGCACCACCCTGGGGGCGTTGGTGCAGAGCCTGGCCGGCGAACACGGCTACACCCCGGTGATTGCGGCGGAGCTCTCTGGGGTGGTGTTGCCCCACATCGACCAAACCGAGAGCGACTTGCACTTGCTGACCCGGCTGGCCAAGGAGCATGACGCGGTGGCCAAGGCGGCCGGGACGCGGCTGGTGTGCGTGAAGCGCGGGCAGGCCAAGGCGGCCAGCGGGCAGCCCCTGGCGGCGGTGGCGCTGGCTGCCGCGGACCTGACGAGCTTTGATCTCACCCTGGCCGAGCGCGGCAAGTACCCGGCGGTGAAGGCCTACTGGCAAAATGTGGGCGCCGCGGAGCGGGTGGCGGTGACTGCCGGCAGCGGCACGCCGGTGCTGAACCTGCGCCACACCTACGCCAGCGCCGATAGCGCCACCCGGGCCGCCCATGCCCGCCTGGCTGCCGTGAACCGCGGCGCCGCGACCCTGCGCCTCTCCTGCCCCGGGAATCCCCTACTGGTAGCCGAGACCCGCCTGACCCTGACCGGGCTGCGCGCACCCGCGGCGGGGGCGTGGAGTGTGACCGCGGTGACCCATGTGCTGGATGGCAGCGGCTACCGCTGCGACATCGAGGCCGAACAGCCCGAGGACGAGGCCTAGCCATGCGCGGCATGAACGCGCAGAACGGCCAGCCCCTCACCGGCGTGGCGCACCTGCTCCAGAGCATCAGCGACATTTTGGCGACGCCCTTGGGTAGCCGGGTGATGCGCCGCGACTATGGCAGCCGGCTGTTTGAGCTGGTAGACCGCCCGCTGAACCCCGCCACCCGGATAGAGCTGACCGCGGCCACGGCCGAGGCGCTAACCCGCTGGGAACCGCGCCTGCGCCTGGAACGGGTACAGGTGGACGCCAGCGCCGCCACGGGGCAGGTAACCCTAACCATTGAAGGCCGCTACCGGCCCACCGGTGAGCCGGTGCGGCTGGAGGGCCTGACCATTAACTAGCGAGGAGTTTTCCATGGCGATCAACAGCCCAGAGCAGATCAAATTTGTGAACGAGCAGATTCGGCCGATTGCGGAGAAGCTGCGCGCATTGAAAGCGCAGAGCGACGCGCTCTTGGTGGACTGGTACGGGGGCCTCAACACCCAGTTTCCCAACGACTCCACCCCGGTGGAGGACGGGCGTGACGCTGAAGGCGTTTCGCGGCTGACCGGGCAAAACGTCAACGACATCTGCTACCTGTTGGCGGTGAAAGTTGCCGACATGCACGACGCCATAATTGCCAAGCCGTGTGTGCGCCCGCTGCGAGCGGAGTAAACCATGGCTATTACGCCGACCTTCTATATTAGCAGTCTAGCTACGCCGGGAACTGGGGACGGCACGTTTGGGTTGCCCTACGCCCTGGCTGACCTCTCTATTGTAGGGGGCACCTACAAGACGGTCGCTACAACCGACATTGTGGCGATGCTTGCAGACGGCACGTATACGCCCTCTGCCAACCTGGTCACGGTGTATGGCAGTGCTAACCACGCGCCTATTTTACGGGGGTGTAAATCAGACGGCTCATGGGATGACACAGGGGCGACGAAAGCCGCGATCCAGCTAAGTGGTACGTTTTGCGTGGATGTCAACGGATACAGCGCCCTAGTGGACGTACAGGTTACTGCGGCGGCAGGGGTGGCCGGTGCGTCGGCCCTGATCAATGTGCGCGGCAACTCGGCTCTGCTCTACAACGTCACCGTCGATTTTGGGGCTTCCACAAACACGATAAGTTATGCGTTTTACACGCTGACGCAAAACAACTCTCGGCTGATTCGATGCAACACGCTGGGGGCGTTCAACGCCGCGTTTAGCTGCAACCGTGCAGCACATTTGGTGTACTGCGTGGCAGACGGAGCAAAAAACGGCTTTACTGGCGGAACTGTCATTTATGCGTCGTTTTTCGCGTACTGCGTAGCCAAAAATTGTACGGGTTTTGGGATAGTCGCTTCCGGTAATATCGTATTGCACTGCTTGGCCTATAATTGCGGGCAAAGCGGCATATCAGTGGCGAATGTTGGCGGCGTTGGCGGCATAGGGATCGGGTGCCTATCGTATAACAACGGCGCGGCTGGGTACGCTGCGGGCTCCCCGACTACGGTGGAGCATGTTTTTATTGGCTGTGCCGGGTATAACAACACTACTGGCCTGGTAACTGTGCCGGGGTCGCTATGGTATCCGGAGGATGTTCAAAGTATTGACTCGGACTTTGACGCTTACTTGATGGCGCTAGGTGCGGTGCCGACGTTAGGGCACATGCTGGGAGCGCCCGCTGGGAGGAACGCCGCAGGCATTTTGACGTTGGCAGGTTCTGGCGGCTCCGGCTCCGGCATGATCCCGATGATCGGCAACCCGTTTCTGCGGAGGTGCGCCTGATGGAGCCGATTTTGGGCGAAACCATCGTGTTGGATTTCGTTGTCTCCGCAGCCACCGGGGCTGCCGCAGATGCAGACGCCACGCCGACCTGCGCGGTGTTCGAGGATACGACAGATACCCCGATTTTGACGCCCACCGTGACCAAACGCACCGGGCTTTCCGGGCAGTACCGCGTGACGGTGGCGGCGACCACGGGCAACGGTTTTGAGATCGATAAAACCTACAACGTGGTGGTTTCTGCTACGGTGGGCACCGTGGCGACCAAAGGGGTGGTGGGTACGTTTCAGGTGCGCACCGCGGCGACGGCGGCGCCCACAGCCGCCGCGATCCGCTCAGAGATCGACGCCAACAGCATCCAACTGGCCGCGATTGTTGCCGACACCAACGAGCTGCAAACCGACTGGGCCGACGGCGGGCGGTTGGATCTGTTACTCGAGGAAGCAGCGGCCGGATTCAACCCGTTGGAAGAGCCTGTGCCGGGGGCGTATGCCGCCGGCACGGCAGGCGCTGCCTTGGGCGCGCTGGCGGGGATTGCCGCCGGCACCACGCGCCTGCCCGGCGATTACCCGGTGGATGTGCGCTACCGCGGCACGCCGCCCCTGGGGGCGATTGACCGGATTATTTGGGCGACGGGCAAGGTGTGGACCTACGCCTACGCGGCCGACGGCAAGCTTTCGGCCGTGGCCGAGGCGTAGATGTGGGCCGGCAGCGTTGTTCTTGGCCAGCGCTGGGCCGGGCGGCTGGTGTGGCTGCCCCTGGCGGCGCCGCGCCGCGCCGAGACGCCACCCGCCCCGGGCACCTACTACACCACCCGCGCCGGCGACCTGCTGGATTGGATTGCCTGGCGCTTTTACGGCCGCACCCAGGGCACGGTGGCTGTGGTTTTGGCCGCCAACCCCGGCCTGGCCGAGTGGCGGCCGGTGCTGCCCGGGGGGTTGGTGGTGCTGTTGCCGCCGGTGGCGGCAGAGCCCGACACGGTGGCCGGGCTGTGGCAGGGGGTGAGCGAGCCGGCCGCCAACGTGCCGGAGGCGCTGCTAACCACCCGCGAGGGCGACACCTTGGATTGGCTGTGCTGGCGCCACTACGGCGCCGCGGCGGGGGCGGTAGAGACGGTGCTGGCCGCCAACCCCGGCCTGGGCGCCTGGGGGCCGCTGTTGCCCCAGGGCGTGCCGGTGCGGCTGCCGCCCCTGCCCGCGGCGGTAGAGGCGCAACCCCCGCGGCTGTGGGACTAAACGATGACGAGAGGCACGCATGGGCACTATTGACCTGAGCCAACTGGCGGCACCCGCCGTGGTAGAAAGTTTGTCCTTCGAGACGCTGATGGGTGAGCTGTTTGCCGACTTGCAGGCCCGCGACCCGGCGTTTACCGCACTGGTGGAGAGCGACCCGGCGTACAAGGTGCTGGAAGTGGCGGCGTACCGCGAGCTGCTGACCCGGCAGCGGGTAAACGACGCGGCCCGCCAGGTGATGCTGGCCTACGCCACGGGCACCGATTTAGACCACCTGGCCGCGTTGCAGGGCCTGACGCGGTTGCTCTTGGACGCTGGCGACCCGACGGCGGTGCCGCCGGTGCCGCCCACCTACGAGACCGACGCGCGCCTGCGGGAACGGGTGCAGTTGGCGCCCGAGGGGCGTTCGACCGCCGGCCCGGTGGATGGCTACGTGTTT
>Ga0100403_1000913_pt1 | contig 28569 bp, 34 predicted proteins | sample CryGeymet201501t_FD_83663 | JGI IMG/M metagenome (GOLD analysis project Ga0100403, IMG submission 83663) | Groundwater microbial communities from Crystal Geyser aquifers in Utah, USA - Crystal Geyser metaG 2015-01t | ecosystem: Environmental > Aquatic > Deep subsurface > Groundwater | place... | reverse complement strand
CAATTTTTCCATCATTATCAGAAAAAACCAAAGTATCTTTCGTAAACTCATCTTTATGTTCTTGCCAATGACCAGGCACCAAACTAACAAAGATGTCAATCATTTTGTGAGCACAAAATACTTCACCTTTGGAGAAGCTAACTTGGTAGGTGTTGTGACCGCCCCTGACCAGGGAAGGGTATTCAGAGTAGTCTTTCAAATAATATCCACTATCGTTTAAAATTTGTGCCAAAAGCAGTCCAGCCGACTTTATTCCTGTCCCTGCTGGCCCGGCAATTTTCACTGTCCATACTTTATTCATGATTCTCTATTTTACTACAATTGGCTCACTTCAACCGAAAGAATAAATTATATTTATCAGTAGCATAATTTGTCCCATAATTTGCATTATTATTTATCTGTGATAGACTATAAACTGATTTTGCTTCAGTGCCCTTATCACAAGTAAAGATGTGTATTTTATAATTGTGGGCCCAGAGCTCATCAATTTATATGTACCATCAAAATAGCTCACGTTCTTCGCGTCCTTTCCGTAATTTTAGTCAACGACCAAACTCGTCTTCATCCCGAGGCCCTTCACGTGGATTTTCCCGTGGTCCCTCCCGAGGCGCTCCTCGTCGTTTTGGCAACAAAATTAATCCAGCCCTTTTTATCAAAAAGGCCCAAGAATTCACTAAAATTGAAGAATCAAACACAGTTCATCAATTTGAAGATTTTAAGTTTGAACCTCAACTTTTAGCCAACATTAAAGCAATGGGCTATCAAAAACCTACCCCTGTTCAGGATCAATCTATTACTGAGATTATGGCTGGTCGAGATCTTTTGGGTATTGCCAACACCGGTACCGGTAAGACTGCCGCTTTCGCTCTACCTTTAATCAATGAAATTATTAAAAATCCCCGTAAAAGAGTTTTAATTCTAGCCCCTACCAGAGAACTTGCCCAGCAAATCAAGGAGGATATTCGTTCTTTTACCCCCGGTCTTAGAGTTTATCTAGCTCTAGCCATCGGCGGTGCTTATCTTCGTGAACAAATAGCGGACATCCGTCGTGGACCCAATATCATTATCGGTACTCCAGGTCGAGTTATGGATCTGGGTCGTCGCCGAGTAATTAACTTTGCTCAATTCGACACCCTTGTCCTTGATGAAGTTGACCGAATGTTAGATATGGGCTTTGTTGCCGATATTAAACTGGTTGTTTCTCAAATCACCCAAGCACATCAGACTCTATTTTTCTCTGCCACTATGGACAGAAAAATCGAAACTCTCATTGACACCTTCCTAAAAGACCCTGTCAAAGTTATGGTTAAAACCACTCCTACCTCTTCTCATGTTGACCAAGATGTCATTCGAGTTGAACGTTATCAAAAAGAGTCTGTACTTTGTGACTTGTTGAATAAACCAGAATTCAAAAAAGTTCTGATTTTTTCTTCGACCAAGTTATATACCGAGAAACTATACGTTTCTCTTCAGGAAAAAGGATTCAAGGTTGGCTCAATCCATGGCGATAAACGCCAGAATCAACGTATTGCTACCATTAGGTCATTTAAAAATGATTCCTTAAATATTTTAGTTGCCACCGATGTTGCCGCTCGTGGTTTAGATATCAATAACATTACCCATGTTATTAACTTCGACCAACCTGCTACTTACGATGATTATATTCACCGTATTGGTCGTACCGGTCGTGCTGACCAAAAAGGTTTTGCCCTAACCTTTATCGACGCATAAAATATTTTTTAAGCAAAAAAAATAGCCGCCAATTGGCGGCTATTTTAGTTTATTCAAATGTCATGTCCTACTTATTCTTAGTAATTATTTTGTGCAGATTCACTAAAGAAAAGGAATCAACCACTTTCTGCTAGAATCAAACAAATATGAATAACCGATTGATTCGTCATCTAAAAAAAGTCCAGCAAGAGTTATCCTTACCCCAACTTTCCATTCCCGATTTGGATAAACTAGCCTCGGACACGAAAAAAGCTTTTGATCGTGCTACTGCCAAATATATTCTGAAAAATAGTCTAGTAAAAAAGATTGAAGCTCAAAATATGTCCTTCAGTTGGCGTTATCTTCTTAGTGCCCCTTTTATTTATGGCATGTTTCCTCCTTCCCTAGTTTTTCACCTTTGTCTCGAGTTATATCATCAAGTCTGTTTTCGTCTCTATCAAATTCCTCTGGTCAATTATCGTCATTACTTTATCAATGACCGTCAACTATTGTCCCTCCTAAATCCCTTTCAAAAAATAAACTGTATCTATTGTAGCTATGTCAACAATCTTATTCGCTACGCTTCGGAAATCGGTGGTCGCACCGAAAGATACTGGTGCCCTATAAAATATGCCAGACGCATTAATCATGCCCATTCCCAGTATTCAAAATTCGTTGATGGTCGTCATTCGGACGATCTGTATAAACAGTGGGATAAACTCAGAGATTTTTCTGATATCAAAGAATAATTTCAAAAAACTTATCTGAATCCTTTTCTTTACTTAAAAACTGATGTTATACTCTTTACATGAAAAAAGAATCAACCAAAACAACCAAGAAAGTCGTAAAGAAATCTTCTCCTAGAAAAGCCACCTCTTCAGCTGTCTCTACCCCAGTCAAAGTTCTTCAAAAAATTAATTTTACCCCTGTCATTATTCTTGTTATTCTAGCCCTACTTTCTTATTCTTATTACCGTTTTGGTATTGTCGCCATGGTTAATGGTCGACCCATCTCACGTCTCACATATCTAAAAAATTTGGAAAAACAGGACAAAAAACAAAGCCTGACCCAGATGGTCAACGAGTCTTTGGTTTTTCAAGAAGCCGCTAAACAAAAAATTGTTATCGACCAAGCTACCATTGACGAAGAAATTAAAAAAATTGAAGATCAAGTTACTTCCCAAGGTCAAACTATCGAGGCCGCTTTAGCTGCCGAAGGTATGACCCGAGATGATCTTGAACATGAGATCCGACTTCAAAAAACAGTTGAAAAATTAGCCGACCCCAAGGTAGAGATTACCCAAGAGCAAATTGACAAATTTTTGGTCGACTATAAAACTTCTTTACCCGAGTCAGCAACCAAAGAAGAGCTTCAAACCTTAGCCAAAAACCAATTAACTTCAGATGCTCAAAATGAAGCCATAAATACTTGGTTCAAAAATCTTAAGGATTCTGCCAAGATCACTATTCGCTAAATCCAACCCTTTTTTGCTAGATTGAATTTCTCCTGCTAATTTACTAAAATGAAATTGCATAACTAATTTGTTCTTTTATTCTGCCCTTCCAGTTATATATTGATTCATAAATAACAATGGAAAATGCAGTGGTTTTTGGCCCCGCCTTAATTTTATTTGTCTTCTTTGCCATACTCGTCATTTGTTTTTTTTGTTTGGTTTTTAGTCTAATCAATAAATCAAAAAATGAAGAATGGTCCGGGGAAGTTATCGACAAAAAAACAGATTCTTTTGAAGACATGGATACTGGCCAAATGCAAGATTATTTCTATCTTCTCGTTCAAGTCGAAAATAACGGTAAAAGAAAAGTTTCGTTGTCTCGTCCAATTTGGGAAAAGTTTTCAGTTGGGGACAAAATTCATAAACCAAAAGGGAAGTTAATTCCTGAAAAACTCTAGCTTTTTTTCCTTTGGCAATTTCTTTATCATTGCTTCTTTTTTTAAAGCTTCCGACCTGCTGGCAAATTCTTTAGAGCCTAGTAGTTTTACCGGTCTTCTTCCCTTTGTGTATTTTGCTCCCAATTTTGAATCGTTATGTTCTCTTAGTCTTCTTTCCAGATTACTTGTTATTCCGGTATAAAAAGTTCCATCCTTGCACAAAAGTATATAAACATAATACATATTTATAAACTCCTCCGCCTTAAGCTTCATCGAAATTTATTTTTCCAACATCCAATCTTTTCATTTTTTCTTTAAATCTTTAAAATATTTTTTATCTTTAATTTTATCTGGTAGCAGACTTTCTTTGCTATACATTTCATATCCTTTCCCGTAGCCAATTTCATCCATTAGTTTTGTTGTCGCGTTTCTCAGGCTCAAGGGGATTGGTAAATTTCCATATGTCTCGACGTCTTTTAGAGCTGCTTGCAAACCGTTATAGGCACTCCGGTTTTTTTCAGATTTCGCCAAATAAACTACGCCATGAGCCAAGGCAATTGAGCACTCGGGATAGCCTACCTTTGTCACCGTATCAAACACTTGGTTGGCCAAAAGCAGGGCATTTGAATTAGCAATTCCTACATCTTCACTGGCAAAAATCACCATTCTCCTGGCGATAAATTTGGGATCTTCTCCTGCTTTTACCATTCTTGCCAGGTAATAAAGCGCCGCATCAACATTACTCGCCCTCATTGACTTAATAAAAGCCGAAATGGTGTTGTAGTGCTCTTCTCCTTTTTTATCAAAGCGCAAATAAGAGTTTTGTAAAGTATTTTTTAAATTTTCTATCGTCAGTTTTCCGTAAAGAGTGTGGGCGTTATCAATCATTGTAATTGCCTGTCTAGCGTCGCCATTTGCCAAGTTTACCAACCATTCTTTAGCTTCTTTACTCATTTTAGCTTTCAAAATCTTCAAACATCTCTTTATAATTTCCTCACACTCTTTATCATCAAGTTCATTCAACACAAAAACTCGACATCTAGATAGCAGGGGAGCAATCACCTCAAAACTTGGATTTTCAGTTGTTGCTCCAATAAGGGTCAAGGCTCCAGATTCCACATAGGGCAACAAAAAGTCCTGTTGCATTTTATTGAAACGGTGAATTTCATCCAAAAATAATATTTTTTTTATTAGAGTTGGATTGTTAGAACTAACTATTTTTCTAATATCATCTTTCCCTGCCGAAACTGCCGATAATTCGAATAATTCAGCTTGTGCCTCTTTGGCAATAATTCGAGCCAAAGTTGTTTTTCCCACCCCTGGAGGTCCCCAAAATATCATGGAAAATATCTGATGGTTTTCAATTGCAATTCTCAATGGTTTCCCTTCCCCAACCAGATGTCTTTGCCCCACAAATCCCTTCAAATCCTTTGGTCTAATTTTTGCGGCTAGTGGTTCATTGTTCATATTTATCTTTGGGTTTACTTCGGGTATCCAAGCATATTGAATATCCTCTATAATGTCAATAATGAATATTAACATCAACAACCCCAGTCCCTTAATCTCCTTAGTTTTTGGAATTTTGATTCTTATCAATCCCAAACTTCTCTCAGCTCTGGTGGCCATCTATCTTATTGTCACTGGTCTAATCGGACTTGGTTTTCTAAAATTTTTTTAACCAAATCAGTTGAAACAAAAATTCTTAATCATTCTGGTTTTGACATTTTTTCTTCGCTTTATCTCCCTAAATCAATCCCTTTGGCTTGACGAGGCCATTTCGGCTCAAGTTGTAAAAAATTATTCATATTCAAATCTAGTTACCAAATTTTCTCCCTCAGATTTTCACCCGCCTCTATATTATCTTGTTCTCAAAACCTGGACCTCTTTTTTTGGCTACAGTGAAATTTCTCTTCGCCTACCATCTGTAATTTTTTCCTTACTTACCATCTATTTAGTATATCGCTTTTATGGGTTTGCCCCCTCACTTCTACTTTCCCTAAACCCTCTTTATCTTTATTATTCCCAAGAAGCACGAATGTATTCCTTGGTTACTTTACTTATTTTTTGTGCCTTTCTCGCCTTCAAAAAACATAGAATTTTACTTTATTTTTTATTCACCTTCTTATCTCTTTCCACCTTTTATGGTTCAGTTTTTTTCTTTGCCGCTGTTTCTCTTTACTGGCTCTTTCAAAAAAAATATAAACAATTTTTTATTTACTCATTGGCTCCCTTTATTTCTTTGCTGATTTTGTCACCTCTTCTTTGGCAACAATACCAAACTTCCCGGCTTTTACTCTCATCGGTCAAAAACTGGTCTTCAGTTCTTGGGCCGGTGACTCTAAAAAATATCTTATTAGTTATTGTCAAATTTACTATTGGAAGGATTTCTTTTTATCCCAAGTGGGCTTATTACCTCATCTCCTTTCTCGTCTCTCTTCCCCTATGGTTTCTTGTCACCATAAAATCACTTCGCTACCGCCAAGAGGCTTTTATCTTCTGGGTCAGTCTTTTGGTTGGGCTAATTTTTTCTCTTTTTACTCCCATGTTTCAATATTTTCGTTTTCTTTATCTCCTTCCTTTTCTTTGTTTGGTTGTCAGAAAAAGCTATCTCTATCCTCTCGTTTTTCTCTCCTTCTCCCTACTCTATCTTTTGAATCCTGCTTTTTATCGAGAAAACTGGAAAGGGATGTCCTTAACTCTCCCCCCAAATATTTACATGATCATTTCTGCTGCCGATCCAATAAATTATTATCGCCCCGACATCAAAATTAAGAATCTCTCCACCGAAGTTCCCACCGAATCAGAAATCGTTGTTTTACCCTACATATCGGAAATTCATGGTATTGATTACGTCTCCCGTCTCCAAAGTCTCGGCTACCAACAAATTAAAATTACCTCCTACACTGGTCCCTTAACCAAAGAAATTTGGCAAAAATCAGCCCAGTAGTTTTTTTATTTCCGGTAGAGCCTTTATTGTAGTTCTGTAACCAATTTCGATATATTTTTTTGCCTTTACAAAATTCAGCACATTAATATCTTCCACTGGTGGCAATATTATTACATCTGCCATTTTAAGATTTTCTTTCGATATTTTTTTTACCATCACCTGCATTGAGGCAAAGGCTATTTGTGTTAAATTTGCCTTTGACAACTTGCGATAGCTTTTTGGAAAAATTTCACTGTACAAACCCACAGCGACTACTGTCTCTCCTTTCTTGGGTAAAACTTGTGACACTGGTATTGGATTAACTGCTCCACCATCAATCAGTATTTTTCCTTCATGCTTAACCGGAGAAAAAATTCCCGGAATAGCACAGGATGCCATTATTGCCTTTGCCAAGTTTCCTTGGTCGAAAACATATTCCTCCCCAGAAACTAAATCAGAACAAACGGCTTTAAACTTAATTGGCAAATCTTCAATTTTCTTGTTACCACAAATGGCATCTAATATTTTTTCAATTTTTTTACCCTTTATCAGGCCATTCTTTGCCGGCCAGCCCATCAGAACTCGAACTAAATCTAGGTAGCTAATATTGTTTACAATTTTTTCTAGCCTAATAAAATCTGGATTTGCCGCATATAAGCCACCGACTAAAGACCCAGCTGAGGTTCCTGAAATCTGACTAATTTCAATTCCTGCCTCGATCAGGGCTTTAATAACACCGATGTGGGCTAGTCCCTTTGAACCGCCACTTCCCAAAACTAAACATATTTTCTTTTTCATGGTTTTTATTATCTCATATTGGCAGTCAAATACTTGACAGCTAGCAGTCTTAGTGCTATACTGCTAGTATATAACCACATTATTAATTTATTAAGGAGATTATATGCACTACTATCCTTTTAAACCATTAGTTGATTTAAAACCCTTCCTTTGGGAAGATGACGAATGGCCCGAATTAAAGATGACTAGCGGTCTCAATGTTTACGAAGAGGGAGATCAAGTTGTTGTTCAGGCTGCGGTTCCCGGAGTTTCTTCAGACAAAATTAAAGTTACCTACGAAGATGGAGTTCTTAGAATTTCTGCCAGGTCCGAAGAAAAAGATGTCGAAAAGAAAAAGAACCGTGTCGTTCATCAGTGGAACAAAGTTTCTTCCTTTAACTACACTACCTATCTACCTCGACCCATTGATAGTCAGGGCTTAGAGGCAAAAACGAAAGATGGTATTTTGACCATCACTGCTCCTGTAGCCGAAACTGCCAAGGCCAAAGAGATTGAAGTAAAAGTTGGCTAAAAAGTATCTCTTTTGGAAAAAGAAAGGTTTCACCAAAAGTGAGACCTTTCTTTTATTTTGTATATAATGGCTTATGGCTACCGACAAATATACCGCCCTTTGGGTTTCTCATTCCTCAATTTCCTCATTTTTAGAATGTCCTCGTTCTTACTACCTTAGAAACGTTTACAAAGACCCCAAAACTAAACACAAAATCAAGCTAATGTCGCCACCTTTGGCCCTTGGTCAGGCTGTTCACGAGGTGGTTGAATCTTTATCTGAAATAAAGACAGACCTTCGTTTTCAAGAGCCTCTTCTCGACAAATTCGAAAGATCTTGGAAAAAGATTTCCGGTGAAAAAGGTGGTTTTTTTGACAAAGAAACTGAGTTTAAATACAAAAGTCGTGGTGAAGAGATGCTTCGTCGAGTTATCAAAAACCCGGGTCCTCTGGGTGAGTTGGCTGTCAAAATCAATATGGATTTGCCCCATTATTGGCTTTCCGAAACCGACAATATTATTCTTTGTGGCAAAATTGATTGGCTAAAATATTTTCCTGACACCGACAGTGTCGAAATAATCGACTTTAAAACCAGTCGACATGAGGAGCAAGAAGACTCCCTCCAACTACCAATCTATAATCTGCTAGTCACCCACTGTCAAAATCGTGCAGTTACCAGCGCCTCTTATTGGTATTTAGATAGTAGTGATGAGCTTACCCCCAAAGTACTTCCTGATCTAAAAGAATCTGAAGAAAAAATTTTAAAAATCGCCAAAAGAATGAAACTTCAAAGATCTCTCGGAAAATTCGACTGCCCCCATGGTGAAAATGGTTGTCGTGCTTGTCGTCCTTACGAAGCTATTCTCCGCGGCGAAGCCAAATTCATTGGCAACGACGAATATAAAGCCGATGTTTATGTTCTCGAAAAACCCCTCCAATCTTCCGAAAAAACTAGTGTCATTCTTTAAAAAAGAAACCAAAAACAATATAATAATCAAATATGGCAAATATTGACAACTCCGTTAGCATGTTTCCCGCCTCAGCTATTATCGGTGGTTTAGTTGAGACTTCCCATGCCTCGGGAGAGAAGACTGCCTTTCAAGTCGTGGGTAAAGCCAATGGTGACGCCTTTCGTGTTGCTGGTCAAGCAGTTTTAGACATTGCTCGCCACAAAAAAACAGTCCAACAGTTTTCTTCCGAGTTTGGAGACAACGCGGATTTAGGTTTAAGTGTCACCAAAGGTCTGGCTGAAATTATTGCTTTAACTATGGAAACAGACGAAATTACTGACGAAAGAAACCAGAAACTAGCTGGTATTGCTCGTGGTGCCTCTGAGGCTGTTAAAAAAGACCTTCAACCAGGGGAAACTTGGCAAAGTGTTTACAATACTTTTTGTCAGGAAACAACTGCTTTTTCTCCTTCAAAATAACCCCATCTGTGGTACATCTTCAGCCTTAGGATAGGAAAAATCAATCTCCAATTCTCGTGGTGTATTCCACTTATCTTTATATTTTAATTTTTTGTTCTTAAGCCCAAAATCATATACCTCCTTGGTTACTATCACATCCATTTCGCAGTATTTTTTTAATTTTGCCAGCGATTCCTTTGAATGTTCCTGCCAATATAAAACCGCATTCAGACCACTGTCATTTTTGCCATGTCCCAAAGTTTCGCTTGCCACTGCATTTAGGCTTAACCTAAATCCCAGGGCTTTTTTTATGTGATCCATGATGTCAAAGTGTTTTAGTTTTTTAAAGTCGTATGGTGCTGCCGCTGCCATCGCCGGCACATCAAAATGAATTGAATTAAAACCAATAATCCGATCTGCATTAGCAAAAAAAGGCCACATCTCGCCAAAGTCTTCCTCAAAGAAACTCTCTATTTTTCCCTCCACTTCTTCAAACTTATCATTTAACTGTCTTTTGTAGGCCGAAACAATCGATATTCCCAAATCTGCCGGGTCATTTCCCTCAATATCATCAAAAATCTTTTTCGTTTCAATATCAAAAATTATCTCTGTCACCATTGGAATATTAGAATATCACTTTAATTGCCCAAAACCAATAAAGTCAGGAACTCTTTTGCTCGCCAATATTGTTCCCGGAAAAATTGTTCCTTCGCCAAATTTTATATTTAGCAATTCTGCCACCTCTGTCTTTTTTATTAATTTTTGTCTTCCTCCAAAAAAATCACCCTGATACGATTTTGGTCGTAAATCATAAATAGCTATTACCACCTTTCTTATCTCCCCACTAAATTCTGGAATCTTGGGGTAAATATTTGCAAACATTTCCCAGCCGTTAATCATCCCTCCTTCTTTTCTTAGTTTTCCGGAAACATTTATATTTTTTCCTCCTCCCCACCACATAATTCCCTTAGCTTCCATTTTTTGTCTATCGCATCTTCTCCCCACCTTTAAACACAACTGATAAAAGATCACCGCCAATTCTTGTCGGTTTTTAACTGGAGTTTTTAAAGAATATATGGCCGAAAAACTTTTTTTAGTTGGCCTCTCCTTCGCATCAATCTCAAAGCCTCTTAATCTAAAGTACCAATAGTCCGCGTTAACTGATTTAAAAATACTTCTTAATTCCATTCGACTGCCTTTATAGAAGTCCAGTGGGCTCATTATGCCATTTACCTGCAACTTATAGGCAGTTTTAGTATTAATGCCGTGCAGGTCAGTCAACTTCAGCTTTTTGTAGATTTCTTCAAAATTACCCTCATTAATTTCTTCTAAACCATCAGGTTTTTTCAAATTGGACGCCACCTTGGCCAAAAAAATATTTGCTCCGATTCCAATTGATACTGTCATCCAGTCACCCAAAGTTTCATTAATTTCCCTTTTAATTCTTAAGCCTGTCTCTTTTAAGTCGCCTTCAACCCCTTCAAAATCAATTGCAAATTCATCTATCGATTTTGTGGAAACTTTGGGAGAAAAAGTCAACAATATTTTTTTAATTTCTTCATTGACGAACCTATATTTTTCCACATCAGGTGTCATTATTATCAATTTTGGGCATATTTTTCTCGCTTCACCAATTTTAAATCCTGTTTTAATTCCCATTTTTTTTGCCTCTTTGGAAGCCGCCAAAATACAACCATTATCATTGCTATAAGCTGCCACTACCACCTCTTTGCCTCGCAATAGGGGATTAGCCTGTTGTTCAATTGTGGCAAAACAGGAATTTATATCCAAAAGCATTTTCCTAGGCCCTTCTCTATTAAAATCCTTGTTATTCAGGTAATCCATCTGCAACTTCTTCTAATTTCCAAAATAAATTTTCCGTATCCAAGACTAATTTGAAAAACATCCCCCCTGCCGTTACCGAAAAAGTATGAAATAATTTATTTCCTTGGTGAAAATGATGATGCATTCCCACTTCTTCTACTCGAAAGTCCCTATTATTCCACTGAATCTGTATAGGCTTTATCTTATTTTGATAATGGTTAAAATCCATCATTACTGACACTGGAGTGTTTATTATTTGTCTCATACTTCATTAAACCGAATAAAACCCGAAGAAACAAGTAGTCAAATTATTTACTATTTGATATAGTTAAAAGCGCATGAGTAAATCTCTTTACACTTCTTTTTTAACCAAAAGAATTCTCCGGCCTCTCAACCGTGAAATTAAAAGACGGGGACTTTCTCCTGTTTTAAAGTCAATTATTGACCGAAAATCACGAGATTTCATCATAAATTTGTCCAAAGATACTGAAGAAGTATTAAAAAACGACCGAGTTCTGTTGATTTGTAATCACCCTTCTCAAGTTGATGTTTTACTTCTTTTGGCTGCTCTTCCTCATCGTTCCAAGACCTTTCTAATTATCATGCACAATCTTGTGTCTGTTTTGCCGGCTGTAAATAAACATCTCATTCCCGTTTATATTGGCCACCGTATTGACTCTGAAACCCCCCACAATTGGAAACAAAAACTCTTTGAGAAAATCCATTTTAGCCCTGAATACTCACCAGACGTTGCTCATAAAAAAAATATAAAAAGTATTTCTCTGGCCACACGCAAAATTGATGAAGGTTCTTTGGTTGCCATGTTTCCCGCCGGTGGTTCCAAAAATGGCCGGGATTTTCTTCCTGGTGTTGGCCACATCGTTAAAGACCTAAAGTTCCCCAAAAAAACAAAGATAGTTATGGCCTATGTTAGTGGCACTTCCACCTGGGATTTTTTCCGCCTTATTCCTTTCCTTGACCGGTTTTTACCTAGATTTAGGATAGATTTTTCCCAGGCCTTCCCTTCCACCAGCTTCTCGGGTGATAGCGGCCGTAAAATTTCTCAGAGTCTTCAGCGAGTTTATGATAATTGGTCCCTACCTTTTGAGCCTCTGCCAAAGTTTCAGAAAGCTGCTCTTTACCTTCGCTCTTTTTTCCTTTTTCTTCTTTTCCGAGGTTAATGCTAAAATAGCACTGTCACTAACTAAAACTATATCGGGCTTTGCTTGTGGTAACTCAAGCGGGCTTTGCTTGTGGTAACTCAAGCGGGCTTTGCTTGTGGTAACTCAAGCGGGCTTTGCCCGCCGTAGCTTTAGCGTAGGCGGGGATTGGCGCAATTGGCTAGCGCGCACGCATGGGGTGCGTGAGGTTGCAGGTTCGAATCCTGTATTCCCGACTTAATAAATACAGGATGAGAAGCAAGGTCCAATGTACTCATTGGAAATCCTGTATTCCCGACTTAATAAATACAGGATGAGAAGCAAGGTCCAATGTACTCATTGGAAATCCTGTATTCCCGACAAAAAATTCCCTTCTTCGCCTTTTCTTCGGTTTATCCTCTTGACTTGATATAGTCGCGATTGTTATTACTATTCCAATGAAAAGTAAAAAAACCAAGTCAACCAAGTCTTCACCCGCCTCTTCTTTACAAAATAAAAAATCCGAAGCCGTCCGCCTCGCGATGGAACAAATCACCAAAGCCTATGGCGATGGTGCCATCATGAAAATGGGTGAGCGTACTGATATGGATATTGAAGTTATTCCCACCGGTTGTCTATCAATAGACGTTGCCCTGGGGGTTGGCGGTTTACCTCGTGGCCGAGTTACCGAGGTTTTTGGTCCAGAAGCCTCTGGCAAAACTACCTTTTGTCTTCACGTTATCAAAGAAGCTCAACGTCTTGGCGGTACTGCCGCCTTTATTGATGCCGAACACGCTCTCGATCCTGCTAGAACCAATGTTATTGGTGTTGATTTAACCAATCTTCTTATTTCTCAGCCTGATAATGGTGAACAAGCTCTAGAAATTGTAGAAACCCTTGTTCGTAGCAACGCTGTTGATGTTATTGTCGTTGACTCTGTTGCCGCCCTTGTTCCCAAGGCCGAAATAGAAGGGGAGATGGGTAGTTCTATGATGGGAGTTCAAGCTCGTCTCATGTCCCAGGCTCTTAGAAAATTAACTGGTGCTATCAGTAAATCGAAAGCCGTTGTTATTTTCACCAATCAAATTCGCCAAAAAATAGGTGTTATGTTTGGAAATCCTGAAACTACTAGCGGCGGTTTGGCTCTCAAGTTTTATTCCTCCGTTCGTGTTGACGTTCGCAAAATTGCCAACATTAAAACTAGCAGTGGTGAGTCAATTGGTTCCCAGCACCGAGCCAGAATTGTTAAAAATAAAGTTGCTCCACCTTTCAAGCAAACCGAGTTCGACATTATGAACGACGAGGGTATTTCAGTCACGGGCTCATTAGTTGATCTCGCCGTTACTCACGGCGTTATCACTAAAGCAGGTGCCTTCTTTAAAGTTGGCGATCAAAATATTCAAGGTCGCGAAAATACCAAGAAATATCTTAAAGAAAATCCCAAAATTGCCGACAAGCTAACCAAGGAAGTTTGGGAAAAAGTTAAATCTCTCGATGCCAATGCCGCTTTGTCTCCTCAGGATTCTGCCAAGTCGTAGAATTCCCAATCGAGTTTGGTTGATTTTTAGTGGCAGCTTCAAACTACCATTCTTCATCGATGATGTTGTCATTTTTTCCTTAAAAAGTGGTCAAGAAATTGATTCTGAGCTGTTTGAGAAAATTAAAGAGGCCTCTCTTTACTATTTACTCTACAACTATTCTCTCAACCAAATTGCCATCTCTCCTAAAATTAGTCGGATACTCATTCCCAAAATTAAACAAAAATTATATTTTTATCAAAAAAAATATAGTCTCGAAGGTGAATATTCATTTTTAACCGACAAAATTATCTTAAAACTGTCTGATTCTGGTTTGCTAGACGAGACCCTCTATGCCGACTTTTTATTAAAGAAGAATCACCATCGTTCTCGCCATTACCTTACTCGCCTTTTTTCCTACTATAACTTAGATCTTCCCTCCGACTACCAGTTCCAAGATCAAAAGTCGATTAGAAACATCTTGATCAAAAAAAAGTCATTATCGACAATTCTCTCGGAAAACGCTGAAAAAAACAAACTTATTGCCTCATTGGCGAGAAAAGGTTTTGCCTATAATGACATAAAAACCGTAATTGACGAAATGCTAAAAAAAGGCTAGAATACTTCTGTTTATCTTAATTAATAAATTTATATATTTTGCTTTTTACTCCCAACCCTAAAATGATCTCTGTTTTTTGCATTTTCGAGCCGCTCTCGTTTTCAGAGTAACTTCTCTCGGCCGGGTAAAAAGTATTGGAGGTTCTATGTTTAATTCTTTTCTTTCGAAATTTAAAACTCTTTTTTCAGAGGATTCTACGCCCGGTGTTATTTCAAAAAAAGCCGCTTCTGACACTGTTGCAGATTCTTCTGCTGATGCTGATCATAATCGCGTTGTCTTTAAGCCAAAAAAATCTGTTAAATCTTCCAAGTCGGTTAAAGAAGTAAAAGCTGTTCCAGCACCTGCGGTTGTCGATCCCCAGATAGAAGCCCGTGCCAATACCATGCTTGAAAATGCTCGTCGATTGGAGGCTGATGTCAAAAGCAAAGAAGCCGAGATTTTTCAAAGGTTAAAATCCCTCAACGATAAAGAAAAGTATCTTATCGACAAGGAAAGAAACCTCGATCAAGAACAGCAAAGCATCAAGAAAAAAATTGATCAAATAGACGAAACCTATCGCAAACAATTAGAAAAATTAGAGAGTATTTCCGGTCTCGATGTTGATAAAGCCAAAACTCTTTTGATGAGTAGTGTCGAGAAAAAAATGAGTGCCTGGGTAGCCAAAAAAATTGAGGAGCATAAAGATGATCTTATTAGCCGCCAAGATGAAATCGCCAAAGAACTCCTTTCCGAAGCCCTAACTCATGGTGTTACTGATTATGTCGCTGAATACACCGTTTCCACTATCACTCTTCCTGACGAAAAGATTAAGGGAAAAATTATTGGTCGTGAAGGCCGAAATATTCGTGCCTTTGAAAAAGCCACTGGTGTCGAGCTGGAGCTTGATGAGACCAACGATATTCGTATTTCCTCTTTCGATTCCACCCGTCGTGAAATTGCCCGGCTTACTTTGGAAAAGCTTATTCGCGATGGTCGCATTCAGCCAGTTAAAATCGAGCAGCTAGTCATTCAAACTAGAGGTGAAATGGACAAGATTCTTCTCAATGAAGGTAAAAAAATCTGTCAAGAAGTTGGTGTTTACAATTTACCTGTCGACCTTATTAAGGAAATTGGAAAATATAAATTCAGATTTTCCTATGGTCAAAACCTTGCCAAACACACCGTTGAAGCCGTCAAGATTGCCGTTGCCCTGGCCTACGAATTAAAAGCTGATGTCAACACTGTTAGGCTCGGTGCCCTTTTCCATGACATTGGTAAAGTTATCAATGATCAAGAGGGGACTCATGTTGAGCTCGGTGTCGATCTACTTCGTCGTTACAAAATGTCCGAAGCTATTATTAACGCTGTTGCTGAACATCACGAAGACAGACCTTTTTCCTCTGCCGAATCAATTTTAGTTTATCTCGGAGACGCCGCTTCTGGTGCGCGACCCGGAGCTCGTTATGAAGTCCACGAAGAATATCTAAAGAGAATGCAAAACATCGAAGAGGTCGCCAAAAGCTTTCCTGGTGTCACTAGCGTTGCGGCATATCAAGCTGGACGAGAAGTAATGGTTATTGTTGAACCGTCAATTGTTAATGATGATGAAGCCACCGTTCTAAGTCAAAATATTGCCGAAAAACTCGAAGAAGAAGCAAAGTGGGCCGGTCAGATAAAAGTCACCGTTATTCGAGAATTACGGACATCTTCCACCATTACTGGAAGCAAAATCAATAAAAATGCGGTTAAAAATGACGAGTGATACTTGAAATTTAGTGGAAAGTATCTAATAATGATAGTGAATTATAAATTCAAAAACAAATGACAAAAAAAGATCTAATCGAAGTCGTGGCCCAGAAAGCCAAGCTCAGCAAGAAAGCTGCTAAAGTCTCTGTCGAGACTTTTTTAAATGAAATCATGAAAGCCCTCGCTTCTGGTGAAGTGGTCAAGCTCTCAGGTTTTGGAACATTCAAAACCAAAATGTTCAAGGCCAAGACCATTAAAGCCATTGGATCTAAAGAATCCAAGAAAATTGTAGCTCGACGTATGCCCCGCTACATTCCTGGAACTAAAGTCAAGAAAATGGTTAAATAATACCCGCGTCATTGCGAGTGTTAACGAAGCAATCAAAATCCCTCACTTCGGTGGGGGATTTTTTGTTTGGTTAAAATTTACCTACTCTTCCAAACTTCAAAGGCCTTCTTACCTGCAGAGTCCTCAAAGGTCGCCACTTCTTCTAGCCTATCTTTGACATAATCTTCTGGCGGGTTTCCCACCGAAACGATATAGTAAGCTCCTTTTCGGATAATATCTTTATTCCAATCAATTTGCCCAATTACGTATTTACCGAAATAGCTCTTATCCTCCGTCCTCACTCGAGTTTGGGTGATTGTCGGATCCCATCTTTGAAAATAGGCTAAATATAAGTAGGGTATTCCCGAATACTCCTTCCCAAGACCCCAACGATAGTTGCCATATCTGTAGTCAACATATATTTCACTTGCCTCCTCCTCAACCGTCTTTAAATAATAGGCCACCGGGCGATAGCCCTGAAAAGTCTCCCCCATCTCCCTTGGAAAGTGCCAAAAAAATATTAAGGCGAAGTTAAACAAGGTTATTAGTGTCAATCCCCACCAGGCCTTACTCATCTTGTTTAGTCCCGCTGCTGCCAAAATTACCAAAGGGAGAACGCTATTTAAATTTCTGATTAAACCAAAATCCCCTTGAGTTAAGGCAGCCGTGACTGGAGAGAGAAATAACCAGATCCAAAAAAACTTGTTTTTTATTTTCTTGGCTCCGATTATTATCGGAATAATCATTGGCCAAAGAAGCAGACCAGGTGTGAATGGGTTGTTTTTCCTTAATATGTTTAGGCCTCTAAAAAATAAGATACTTGGATTTTGATAGTTAATATAATTTCTTATGAATGTCATCAGCACTTTAACTGGTGTTGTCTCGGCCATTGTCCAAATCGGTTCCGTATTAGCTCTTGAGCCAGGTCCAGCATTTAGAACATAATCGATTGCCAAGGGTAAGGCCAGTATTAATGATATTGCCCAAAACTTCCAGACTTTTTTCTTAAAATAAATTATTCCTCCTGTTAGGATTAACATCGGTACCAATAACCATTCTGTGTGATAGCCATACATCGAGATCACTAGAAAAACCGAAGCCAAGAGCATTTTTCTTTTTATCAACCACCATATTCCTAAACTTAAAAAAAGAAGTGCCAAATTTGCCTCCCAAGCCATTCTTGAGGCGTAGATATGCCACGGTGTTATTGATAGCAAGATTGACGACCAAATAGCTGTCTTGCGATTTGATGTAATTTCCCAAGTGATAAGTCCAATCACCGCTATTGTCAGTAAACCCGCCAAAATAGACGGTAGTCTCACCACCAATTCGCTATTCCCAAAAACAAATTCTAATGGAGCTAGTACATAGGCATATAAGGGCGCCTTGAAGGTTCCGTAAGATTCAAAAGACAGGGGTAAAAAATGACCATGCTCGTCTTTTCCGCTATAAACAATGCTGTAGGCGTCGTAGGCTATCGATATTTCATCATTTGACAAGTGTGGTGGGATTGAGCTAATTAAAAACAGTCTCAAAAAAATTCCAATAACTAGTAAACACAATCCAAATTTGTTCACTTAATGAAAGCCGATATTACAAACGGGCTTAACCACCATAAATAACTACCCGGGTTTGGGTCTTTTTCTATCGCTATTAAAACTAAACCAATCACTACCAACCAAAAATTTAACCATCTTTTTTTTAAGGCTAAAACTAATAGATAAATCATTGCCAGGTAATAGCTACTGCCCATCCACACTAGATCAACTGTCCGCTCAAAAATAGTTTTCAAAACCACTGACTTATTCCACCACCAGACCCTAAGTCGATACGGCATCAGGTCTTGGTCTTTTTGAAAGCTTAAGATACTTTCCTGATATTCGACATCCTGCCAAAAAGGGCTTTTTATATTTCTCGCAATTAATCCCAAAGATACTATTCCCATTAGTAAAAGAACCATCTTCAACCAACTTCGGATCATAGATAATATTAACAGAGCCGGTTGTATAATTAGTCATGGGTTCCAAATCTCTTCACCATCAAGCCGAGAAGTTAAGAGAACAAGACAAGTTCGCAGAAGCCCTTAAGCTCTACGAGCAAGTCATTGTCGCATGAACAGCAAAAAGATTATTCCAGCCTTGTGGAGGCTCTTGGTGGCCGTTTTTTAACCTATAAACACCTCTATCTACTCGAAAAGGACCAGTCATTTGCCATATTTGCTAAACACGACGCTCTTTCTGCTCTAGAAATTGTCCAAAATCAACATCTTAGCGAAAAGCAGTCTCAGTGTTATTTTCATTTGGGTGAAGTCGAGATGCTTTTTAAAAACTATCAAAAAGCTACCGACTATTTTCAAAAATCTTTGGATAAATGTCCTTCCAAAGATGCTAATCAAGGTCGATATTTTAACCACCTTGGTGAGGCTCAATATTTAAATGGAAACAAAAAAAATGGTCTGAAAAATTTACAAACCGGGCTAAATATTATTCGTCAATTTAGGGAATCTACTGATTCTTTCTTAATAAATGTTTGGGAATCAGGTGCCCTCTTAAAACTGTTTTACTTTACCCAAAACAAAAATTATTTAGATGAAGCCCGAAAAATTATCGATTCTGATCCTCGTCTTGTCATCCGCCGCCGCCAACTTGATCAATTTTTACATTCCAAACAGTAAATAGTATAATAATCATTACAATTTATGAATCAACAAGAATTCTCACAAGCAGCTCGCTATAGAGATATTTTTATTCCCCGAGAAAGTGAGTTAATCGGTAAAGCTATCTCTGTTCCTGCAGAAATAGAAAATCCAAAAATTCTCCCAACAAAAGGATTTGGCAAGATAAATTGGGTTACTATGTATGTGTCAAGTTTTTCTTTTAAGGCAGAAGGTGGGGAAACTTTTTGTGTCGGTTTTTTTCAAGATAAACCATTTTTCAGAACCGGGCATAAAAACATCTGTCAGGGTAGACAACATGTTCCAGGTCACGAAAGTGAAAAATATATGACGCCGGAGGAATTTAACGGTGTTCTCGGTTTTTTACAAAAGGTCATTCCCAATAGCTAGTAGAATTTTTGATCGATTAAGTGTTTTGGGTAGTCCACAGGAAAATTATATAACACTCATGCTTTCTTATTGAAATTTAACCTATAATATTATATAATGTACAAACATGACAGAAAGAAATGCAAATTTTTTTTATGACCAAGTATTAAGACTTATTCCTATAACAGAGGCGAACGTTTGTGTTTCAAGGGGCATAATTGCTTCCACTGTTCGTTCCTTACCTGAAGACTTTCTTTGTCGGGCGGCAAAGGAATCTGTTTTAGCTTTGCATCAGTCTGACAATGGTCCCGATATGGGTTGGTTAAGGTTTGCGAAGATATTCTATCCCGGCATAACCTTTGATGAAATTCAATTTCGCGACTCACTTGATCCTTGCTTTAAAGAAATAATGGATCATGTTAAAGAAAATAGGATGCCAACTCTTTTTGTCTTATCGAGTATAAATCACGGTGTGGGTACTAGTTTTAAAAGAGGTACTGAAGGTGTTGCCACTATTCACTATGCCCGTCGACATAATATGCCGAGAATTGATTATATTAATAGACAAATATTACACGATACCAGCGGTGTTGCTGACACTATTTTGAATAAAGGGAGTCCAATGGTTGTTTTTCCACCAGAACAAACAATTAAAGTACGTTAGTTATTTGGCGCCTTCACGTATTTCCTTCACAAAGCATCTTTTGATCAAGTAAGAATCATTTCCTAAAGAATCCTCGGTCTTTGTCTTCCTTTTATTTCTTCTAGAACAATATTTACAGTTTCTTCTAATTCACCGTTTCTATTTTCTACCACTAAGTCATATCTGTCTTTATTCTCTTTCCACACCTCCCAATCTTTCCTCATCCTTCCGTGAACAATCTCTTTAGGTGGTGAAGGAACTCTATTCATTTGTCTGTCAAATAATGTTCTGACTGTAGGTACTCCCACGTAAACACTTATTGTTTTTTTAGCCACCCCATCAAGTCCACGCTTTTTCAGAATATCTTTTGCACTCGCCGCCGCTGTTGGATCAATTCTCCAGATTAAGAGGATTTCTTCTGATCTTTGAACCTCTCCTTTAAGTGTTCCCTTCAAAGTTTCCCCATATTCTACATGTTCTAAGAATTCTCCTGCTTCGACCATTCTGAGAAATTTTTCTCTACTTAAAAAATGATAATCAACTCCGTCAACTTCACCCTCTCTTGGCCCTCTCCCTGCACAACAGGTAATTACTCGCTCAATCCCAGTTCTCTTAATAATTTCATTCATCACCGAATCCTTTCCCGCTCCCGCCGGTCCTGTTATTATTATTAATCCAGACTCCAACCTTTCCTGCGACATGTTTGATTATAATACAAAATATAAGGATATACACGTATTTATCACCTAAAATCATTGTTATAATTCACCATGTCCAAATTATCCATCGCTATCGTTGGTTTACCCAATGTGGGCAAATCCACTCTCTTCAATGCCCTGCTCGGTCGCCAAGTTGCCGATGCTAGCAATTACCCCTTTTGTACTATTGACCCCAACGTTGGTGTCGTTGAAGTACCTGATGAAAAACTAAAGGTTTTGGCTGATATTGTTAAAACCACTAAAATTGTTCCCGCTATCGTCGAGTTTGTCGACATCGCTGGTCTTGTTAAGGGAGCTTCCACGGGCGAAGGTCTCGGCAACAAGTTTTTAACCAATATTCGTGACTGCGATGCCATCATGCACGTTGTTCGCAATTTCTCTGATCCAAACATCATCAAAGAAGGCAGTGTTGACCCCCAAGGTGATTTTGAAGTCATTTGTGCAGAACTAATTATCAAAGATCTTGATAGTATCGATAAATTTATAACTCTAAACAAAAACAATCCCAAGGAAAATAAAAGTAAGAAGTTTGCCTTTGCTCAAAAGTTAAAAACGTCATTAGAACAGGGTAAATTGGCGGTTAATTTAGAGCTAGACGATGATGAAAAACTTTTACTAAAAGACTTTTTCCTTCTTAGTGCCAAGCCTTATTTCGTCGTGGCCAATGTTGATGAATCAACCTATGCCGATGTCGAGAACTTTAAAACCTCTCTCGAGAATGTTATTCCCGTTTGTGCCAAAACTGAATTCGAGCTGTCTGAACTTTCCTTTGATGACAAAAAAAATTATTTACAGGAACTTGGCGTCTCCAAATCAGGCTTGGAAAGAGTCATCCAAAAGGCCTATCAGACCCTTGGCCTTCAATCTTTTTACACCGCCGGTCCCAAAGAAGCTCGAGCTTGGACAATTAAGCAGGGGAGTACTGCTCCTCAGGCCGCTGGTGCTATTCATACCGACTTTCAACATGGTTTTATCATGGCCGAGATAGTTTCTTATAATGATTTCGTTGCCAATGACGGTTGGGAAAACGCCAAAGCTAAGGGGCTTCTTCGTCATGAGGGTAAAAGCTATTTGATGCATCCCGATGATATTGTCGAATTTAGGTTCAATGTATAGTAAAATACAACTTTATGTCAATCTGTATCGGAAAAGAACACCAAGATAAAATACCTTTTAGTTTGCTCACAAATAAACATCCCAAGTCTGCCTGTTCCTGCCCTACTCTCACTCTGGACGTTGTCATATCTTCTCGTTCCCCGGTAAGAAGAAATTGGCATGTGCTTGATGTCGTTTGTTCCAAGAAAAATAGATGCCCTCTCACTGTTGACGATTGTCCATACAAAAGCCGTCGAGCTGTTTGACAAAAAAACTTAGATAAATTTTGTTTCTTTCATTTTTTTTCTTTTTTGCTTCACATTTGTTAAGTTGTCAAATAATTTGTGATATATCTAATAAAAAAGTGTATAATACACGCAGATGCCAAGATCAGTCGACATTCCTATTGATTCTGTCCCGAATTATTGTCTTCCTCCACAAACTGAACCCGAGTTAAAAACTTCATTCATTAGAAAGGTTTGCGCTACCGTCAGAAGTACACCCTTACCCATCATCCCAGCTTGTCAGATAGACGCCGATGTTAATCCAGACTTTTTAATTACAAGGATATTTTGTTCAAATAATAATTGTCCCGCCGATTGTCTTCTTCGTCGATAATAAATAAATATTCTTTCATAAGTCACGATCCCCAAAATCTTGTTTAGCCAAGGCTAATCTCTTTTATAATTGAAAATTTTCCAGGTGCCAAAGTTTTCTATGTTTTCTGCAGCTTTCGCGATAAAATCATCCATGGCCAAATTATTAATCATCTCCGGTCCCACTGCAACCGGTAAAACGAGTTTGGCTATTAAGTTGGCCAAAAAATTTAACGGTGAACTAATTTCTGCTGATTCTCGTCAAATATATCTTGGCCTAGATATCGGCACTGGTAAAGACCATCCCAAGAACACCAAAATACACTTAATTGACATCATTTCTCCTAACCAGTCTTTTTCTGTGGCCCAGTATCAAAAACTTGCCCATCAAAAAATTATCGAAATTCAAGCCAAAAACAAACTACCAATCGTTGTCGGTGGTACTGGCCAATACATCGATAGTCTTATCAACCCAAATAAACCCACGTATTCAATAAAGCCAAATCATTTTTTACGTTTCTTTTTAAACCGATTTTCAACCTTCCATCTACAAAAATTATACTCTTTTTTAGATAAAAAAAACTTTGACTCTCTTAATAATTCTGAGCGACACAACCCCCATCGTTTAATTCGAAAAATTGAAGTTAAGTTGTCATTGAGTAACAATAAAAACTCTCCCCTCAAAATCCCCGGTTTTGACATTTTGCATCTTTCTCTCACCGCTCCCACCTCCTTTCTTTATCCTCGTATCGATGCTCGTGTTGATAGTCGACTAAAAATGCGTCTTTTGGCCGAAATTAAAGGTCTAATCAAGAAATATTCGTGGTCTGATCCTGGACTAAACACCTTGGCCTATTTTGATTTTAAAAAATATTTTCAAAAACAGGCCTCTCTTGAATCTTGTATTAGCACCTGGCGCTTTCACGAACACTCCTATGCTCGTCGTCAAAAGACCTGGTTTAAAAAAAGAGAAGCACTTAACTTTATTGATATCAGTCGTCCAAATTACCTCAAGCAAGCTCTTGAATTAACCAAAAAATGGTACAATTTGTCATGAAACCACAAAAAGTCGAAATTTCCTATAAGACAGTTATTTTTACCGTTGCCTTTCTTCTTTCTTTGGTTGTCGTTTGGCAGCTTCGTAGTTTGATTCTCCTCGTCTTTTTGTGTTTTATTTTTATGGAAGGTTTAAATCCAGCTGTAACTTGGTTACAAAAGATGAAAGTTCCAAGAATTCTTGGAATCCTGATTGTTTATGCCATCATCGCTGCCATTCTCTTTTTCTCTATGGCTGGCCTTATTCCTGCCCTTGTTGAACAATCAACAAGCTTGGTTAACGCCATTCCCTCTGTGATTGAGAACATTGACCTTTGGGGTATCAATCCCGTTGATTTTTCCTCTCAACTCAAAATACTTGAAAATCTTCCTGGCAATATTGCTTCTACTGCTATTTCTATTTTTTCAAATTTAATTTCCGTCTTTGTTTTCTTTGTCATCACCTTTTATCTTTTATTAGAGAGAAAAAATTTGGAAAAATATTTGGTTGACGCCTTTGGTCAAAAAAACAAAAATATGGCTTTCAAAATTGCTTCTCGCCTTGAAAAACGTCTTGGTTCTTGGGTTGGCGCCGAGCTATTTTTGATGTTAATTATTGGTGCCCTTTCTTATGTCGGTTACCTGATTATAGGTTTAAATTATGCCCTACCTTTAGCTATAATTGCCGGAATTCTTGAACTTGTTCCCAATGTTGGTCCCACCGTCGCTTCCATTATTGCCGCTCTCTTTGGACTCACAATTTCCCCTTTAGTTGCTGTTTTGGCCATCATCTGGGGTATTGTAGTTCAGCAACTGGAAAACAATTTCATCGTCCCCAAGGTGATGAAACAGACCGTTGGTATCAATCCTCTAATTACCATCCTTTTAATTGCCTCTGGAATTAAACTAGGTGGTATTGTTGGCGCTGTTATTGCTGTTCCTCTTTATCTTGTCATTGAAACAATTGTCAGATCACTTTCAGAGTAATTAAAAAAATACTTCAAAGAAGTTGTTAAGCCGGATTCTGTTTATGGGCCATCTATCTATTCTCTCTACCTGAGACTCTCAAAAACTAGATATTAACGTCTCGACTCGAGATTTCCACGGGAAGGTTGCTCGTTTCACATTTCTCGTCTCTGTAGCAGAGCCTCTGTCTTACGACAGACCTTAGTTTTTTGGGTTCCCTGTTTTTTGTGGTCCGGACTTTCCTCTCCGAATCGGAGTAAGCCCTTCAACTTCTTTGAAGTACCCTATTTTACCAAAAAAATCCCCCCGACATGACGAAGGGGGGATTTAATCAGTTTTTTACAATAAAGCCGCATCTGCTGCGGATAATATCTTAAACATTTTGACTCCAGTTTCTGGATCAGTAGCCTCAGCTGCTGGTCTACCGTTTTTCAAAATTACTTTCTTAACTTTTGAAATGTCGACCTCCACTGATTTTCTGGATTTAACACAATAAAATTTGATTGTTGCCATTACTTCTTCACCTCCTTAAATTAAAGCTAACTCACTTCCAAACATAATACAAAGCCACCACAATTGCAATAGCTACTAGGCTCAAAAAAAAACTTTTCAGTAAATCTTTCCGTAAATATCGTGAATTAATCTCTGTTTCATTTTTCCTATTTTTCATCAAATTCAGTATATCACGCTCATATTTGCTAAACTTACATTTGCCATGAACACCTTTTTTTATCTTCTTACTCTTTTAAACTTTTTTGGTCTTGCCTATCTAATTTTTCTTATCTCAAAAAAGTATCGCAACTTTGACAATAAAAAATCACCGGCTTCAGATTTAACAGGAGCCATTCAAAAAACACATCTTCTTAGATTTAACCCCTTTGACGATGTTGGCGGTGATCAAAGTTTTATTCTAGTGCTTTTAGACAAGGACAATTCTGGCATTTTACTTACCTCTCTCCATCACCGCTCTTTCACTCGAATCTATGCAAAATCAATCAAAAAAGGCCAGGGTGATAATATTACTTTGTCAAAAGAGGAAAAATCAGCTATATTAAAAGCTATTAGTCGTTAATGTTTTATGAAACCTAAAATCATCAAGTTCGGCCTGTACTTCATTATCTTCGCTTTCGGCACCTTTGCCTCATATTGGATTTTTGGTAATTTTCTTCCCGTCAAAGGTAAAAACCAAACATCTACTGCTACTCCCACCTCAACCGATTCTCCTGAAACAGGTTTTATCGTTTTTGAGGGGCCAAAAACAGAAATATGCCCAATCAACGGTCAAATGTTTACCAAAGAAGAAAAAGATATTTGGTCTACTCGCCGACCTTTGTTGGTTATGATCGAAAATCACTTTGATTCCCGACCTCAGTCTGGTCTAGGTAATGCCGATATCGTTTATGAGACTGTCGCCGAGGGTGGTATTACCCGATTTATGGCTGTTTTTTATTGTAATGTTGTCAAAGGTTCTCCCAATAAATACGACGTTGGCCCAGTTCGTTCAGCTCGTACTTATTTTCTCGACCTTGCTTCCGAATACTCCGATTATCCGCTTTATGCTCATGTCGGTGGTGCCAATTGTTCCGCCGCCACGGTTGGTGGCCCCTGTACCACCAACGTTAAAGCTCAAGCTATCGAGCAAATCGCTAAATATGGTTGGAACAATAAGGGTACCTGGGGCGATCTTTCCCAATTCTCTCTTTCCTACAAAGCCTGCCGTCGTGAACCCGATCGTATCGGCGACACCAGGGCTACAGAACATACTTTGTATTGTTCAAGTGATGAGCTTTGGAATGTCGCTGCTGACCGTGGTCTGACAAATATTACCGAAATCAACAAGACCTCTTGGGATAAAACGTTCCGTCCTTGGTCTTTCACTCAAGAAGACAAGGCTTCAATCCAAACCGCCTCCCAAATAAGTTTTGATTTCTGGGGTGATAAAGCTTATTCAGTTTCCTGGAAGTATGACCCTGCTCTAAATCTTTACCAAAGATCAAATGCTGGTGATCCGGCCATTGATTTCAATAGTCAAAAAGTTATCACCGCAAAAAATATTGTCATTCAATTTGCCAAGGAATCTCGTTCTATTGACGAACATATGCATAATCTTTACGATCTTATTGGCTCCGGTGAAGCCATTGTCTTTAATAACGGTCAAAAAATTACCGCTACTTGGACCAAAAGTACTCGTCAAGCCAGGACAGTCTTTAAAGATAAGACCACCAACAAGGAAATAAACTTTGTCCCCGGTCAAACCTGGGTCGAGATTTTACCTATCGGTAATAAAATTAGCTATGAAGGTTGAAACATCGCTCAACGCCATCCTTACTTCCAAAACTAGGTGCAAATTAATCTGTATTCTTTTTGGAAATCCTCAAGAGATCTTTTATGTCCGCCAGCTTGTTCGGCTTTCGGGTGAAGAGATAAACTCTGTCAGAAGGGAGCTTGCCAACCTAAAAAAGGTAAACATCCTAACCTCAGAGAAGCGAGGTAACCGTCTTTATTACACCACCAATTCCAGGCATCATCTTTTTAATAGTCTTCTTTTGCTTGCTTATCGAAATTCAGATTTAGCCCAAAAGCTCGACAAAGCCAAGTTATTATTGGTTAGCTTTTCTTTTTTACTATGGCAAAAACCACGACCAGACTCAATCGACCTTGTCATTGTTGGTGATTTGCCCATCAGGGATGTTGAAAACGCCATTTCTGCCGAAGAAAAAAAGCGTGAAGTTGAAATAAACTACATGGTCATGGGTCAATCAGAGTTGAAACTCCGTCAAAGTAAAAGAGATCCTTTTATTGTTGATTTTTTCCTTTCTTCGCCTCTTGTTATAATTGGCAACCCCGCTCTACTAGAAAAATAAATGCAAAAAACAAGAAAGGTTATCAAAACTGGCAACAGTCTCGCCCTGACTCTTCCCAACAAAATTATCAAATCTTTTGACGTCAAGGAAGGGGACTTTGCTCAATATAAAGTTAACCACTCAAAAACTTCCATTACTTACACCTTTACTGGTCACCCCCGACAATTGTCTCTCGGTTATGCAAAAAAATAATCAAAAAACCATTACTATTTTTTGGTCAATTATCGCCGTCACTTTTTTGTGTTTAATCGTAAACTTGCCTCTCAAATTCTCTCTCTTTGGTAAAACTTTTTATCGTCCTGATTTTTCACTAAATTTAGGTCCTTATAAATTCAAACCAAATCTTGACCTCCGTTATGGTCTTGATCTCGCCGGCGGCGCCTCTCTGATCTATGATATTGATACTAGCGGCCAAAACAGTGAAAACATTCCCGACGCTCTTGAATCACTCAAAGCAAATATTGAAAGTCGTGTTAACCTTTTTGGTGTTTCCGAAGCCAGCGTGCAGATATCTTCAAACGGTGATTCGCGCCGCCTAACTGTCGATCTACCTGGCGTTGCCAATATCGACGAGGCCATTGGCCTAATTGGTCAAACCGCTCAGCTAAGTTTTATGGGTATTATCGACCTCCCCCCCGAGGCTACCGCTACCGCCACCATGGAAGATGTTCTCAAAGATACTGGACTCAAGGGTTCTCATCTCGTCAAAGCCACTCCTTCTACCAATCCCAACACAGGTGAAGTTGAAGTGTCTTTGGAATTTAATTCCGAAGGTACAAAATTATTTGAAAAAGCTACCACCGACTATCTCAACAAGAGATTAGCTATCTTATTAGACAACCAAATTATTACAGCCCCTCAAGTCGGTGTAATTATTCCCGATGGTAGAGCAGTTATTAATGGAAATTTCGATATAAAATCAGCAAAGGCGCTTTCCGCTCAACTAAACGCCGGCGCCCTTCCTTTGCCAATTAATTTGATCCAACAATCTCAAGTTGGCGCCTCTCTAGGTCAAAACTCCATCAACAAGGGTATAAATGCTGGACTCATTGGCCTAGCCATCGTCTCCCTTTTTATGATCGGTAACTACGGATTTTTAGGTTTAGTCGCTGATTTCGGTCTTATTGTTTATGGTTTGATTACTCTGACTCTCTATCGCCTTATTCCCGTCACCCTAACTTTTCCCGGAATCGTCGGTTTTATTTTGTCAGTTGGTATGGCCGTTGACAGCAACAT
>Ga0100403_1000912_pt1 | contig 28605 bp, 32 predicted proteins | sample CryGeymet201501t_FD_83663 | JGI IMG/M metagenome (GOLD analysis project Ga0100403, IMG submission 83663) | Groundwater microbial communities from Crystal Geyser aquifers in Utah, USA - Crystal Geyser metaG 2015-01t | ecosystem: Environmental > Aquatic > Deep subsurface > Groundwater | place... | reverse complement strand
CATGACAGTAGAAGCCGCTACCTATCCACTCCACGATTGCTTTTAACCCTTGGGCAAAATCTCGGGACGCATAGTTGAGAATATCCCCCTCATAAATATCTTTCCCGTTTTTATCTTGGAGGCCTGTGAATTGCATTAAGTCAAAGTCTTCTCCGAAAAATTCTTCTCTAAACCAGAAGTTTTTATCTTCTTGAATTTCTTTCCAATCTTGAATTGTTCCCGCTTTTTCTTGTAATATTTTTGTTAGTTCGTTCATTCTTTTAATTTTTATATAATAATATTTTTGTAAATTTTGATATTTCTTTTTTAAAATATTGTCGAATACTTCCATTTTGTTTTCGTTTTATTTCGATTGGTACAATTTTATGAAGATAATAAAACCCTAACACGTCTTGATATTCGACGATAAATATTGGAATCATTCCAGTATTATTATAAATTGACATAAAATAATCATATTTTTGTTTGCCGACGAATTCGTCTGGCCAATCTTCATATTTTGAATTTCGTGTCGTAATGTCAATTATGCATTTGTCTATATCAATTTCAGCTAATAAATCATAATAACAATATATATCCTCTGGATTTTTCCAACGAACATTTGTTATACTGTTTCCATTTTCATTTAGAACTCTTTCAAAAATATTCCATATTCGAATTTCGTCGTCTCTATTTTTTTGGGTTTCTTTTCTCATTTGTCTTCTTTTCGAATTGTTAAAATTATTCGATCAGAAAGAGTCTGTATGTCGATCATTTTCATAATATCAATTGCATATTTTGCAGCAATCTCTGAAAGTTTTAAATCAAATCTTTCGATTTCGATTTTTAAATAATCTGTTAATTCTTTTTCAATCCCCCGTTGTATTGATTTTAATAAAAAAGATTGATCGAGATCTGTTGTCTGTTCCATATTTATATTTTTAAAACATTTTTAATTGCTCATTCTTTTTAGTTTTTTTATTATTTTCTTTTTTTATTATTTTTGTTTTCTTTTCTTCTTCTTTTTGTTTTTTCTTTAATTCTCTTTCTTCTTTCATCTTTATTTTTTCAAATAAGAGGATTGTTTCTTGCTCCCAAGTTTCATCTGGCCATGCTACTTTCAAAATTCTCATTAACGGTGCATAGACTTGAACGTCCCAATAATATTTTCTATCCCAAGTGCCATTGAATTCTTCAAGTAGAATGGATTCATTTTTATTTTTACTATCAGTAATAATATATTCTATTTTCTGCCCCCATACATGTTTTCCTTCGTGTGTTTCTAATATTTTATTTTCTTCAATCATTTTTTCTGCAAGACGGACATGGGGTGGTTTTGATTTATAACTAGAAATTGGTTTTGACAATTTCATCGTAATTGATAATTTGTCAGCCGGTATTTCGTCTTCTAAAATCTGTTTTTTAAGTTTTTGAATCCATTTTCGACAATACACTGAATCTTTGTCTTTTCTTAATAACAAATTCAATAGTTTTTCAACGGCCGTTCTGGTATAAACAATCGAACTTTTTCTAACGTTTTCTGTGCCTTTGGATAAAACTGAATTTACGGGCTTATCGTCGATTTCAATAAGATGACCAGAATATCTTTTTTTATCAAGCATTATAAACTTTCTAAATTTCTTTTCGTACTCGACTAAGATTATGTTTTGTTTAAATCCATATTTTCGATTAAGATATGTCGAAAGCTTTTTATTCAGATTTAATATTGCTTCTGCAGTTTCTTTATCGTCGTCTATTTTTGTAAATAAGGAATCGGTGTCGGCATAAATAACATTATACCCCATTTTTTCACAAAAAACAATTGCAGTTCTATTTAAAAACTGACCTGTCATTGTTATCGCTTCAGATATTCTTTTATCAAAATATCTGGCCTGTTTGTCGGCTGTAATACCGTACATGCTATTTGACATTTCTTTTACCGCTTCTTGTGATGCCTGAGAATTTTTATATTCGATTGAATTATATTCAGATTCTAATTGTTGTTTTTTGTATGCTTTTCTTTCATCTAATAATCTTTTAACAAGCCCACTAATAATACTTGTAAAGTCTTTTCTGAAGAATTGATTATTGGCTGTCTGATAAAATTCATTTTTTGGATTAAGTTTTTCGTTTTCTTCTTTAAGAAATTCATGCCATTCTTTATAAGGGACGTCTTCGATTTTTCTATCCCCCAACCAAATTTCGAAATCCTTTTTTGCAATTTCAGAAATTCTTCCTTTTATCAATGATTCCTGTCCTATGTTCCAACCAACAATAATTGAAGGATACATGCTTTTAAAATCAAATACTCGTATATTATCATATAGACCAACTTTTGGCTCCATGACGAAAGCGCCTTTGATTTTTATGTGGTCTGAATCTTTTGATTCTCCCCAACTTGGTCTTGATTTTAAATAGAAGTTTTGTTTACTTGCCTCTCGCAAAATATAATTATCAAGCAGTTCTCCAATATAGAACCTGTCCATGAATGTTCCTGTCCATGCGCATTCTTTTATCATTAGAGGAATTGTCTGAAGTTTTTGGTTTAATTTATGAAGAAGTTTAACGTCCATAATATTATATTTTTCGAATGTGTCGGGGTCATTATTATATAAGTCGATTATACGTCCTTCGAATTTGACTTTTTGTTCTCCTAAAAATACTTTAGACACTTCGTTAAGACTAAATCCAGATAATCCCACAGTTGTCATCATTGGACCAAATAATTTTATTAGACGCTTCATTAAATCGACATGAATTATCTTTTTCCAATAATCTGACTCGTCTAATGCAACGATTTTTCCATCTTTCTTTATTTTTATTGCGTGTCGTTTAGCTCTTTCCTGAATGTATGGTATATCGAATTGACTTGAATTCCATCCAACGATCATATCGTATTCAGAAAAGACTTTTAACATTTTTAACAATAGGGTTTTTTCGTTTTTGTCTTTTTCGAATACTGTTTTGCCATCTAAATCGCAACCAGCAAAAGAAAGAATTCTATCTCTACCAATAACGATTCCTTGATTGCTGTCATCTGTTTCAATATCAAAAAATAAAACAGACATATCTTCTTCAATTTCAACCATATTATCAACCATATATCGTTTTGTCAAATTCAAGTCTGCTTCTAACGGTTTAACTTTTACTTTTTTCAGACTTGTCGTTAACGCTTCAAGTTCACGATAACTATTTTGTTTACGACAATATAGTTTAACGAAGTCTCCATCCGCTTTTGCATTTCCGGAAAATACTGCAGACTGTTTCAGAATTCTTTGGACTTCTGGTTTATCGAAGTCTTCTCTATTTACTACAAAATACCAGTCGAAATCTGAAACGATTTCGATTTCTTTCTTACCGTTTTTCCGATATACGAAAAAGATGTCTTTTCCGTTATCCCAGGCAATGACGGGCTTGATATTCTTTTGTTTCAGTATACATTCCATAGATTGCCTTTTTTAGCGCCCTAGAACCCTGTCTAGAAGCTTTTTACTGATATCTTGTGTTATTTATCATTGTCCTCAAAAAGTTCTCTATCTTGTGCGCTCAAATCGTCTAAAGTATTGTATGTCTTCCATTCGTTTGGATACGGCAGGTGAATACCGAGTTGTTTTTCCAAAGTTGGATAATCTGAGCACGACCAATTGAATGTTGCATAGTCGCCTTCAGTTTCAGGAAATCTTCCGCACCCTTTAAACAGAGCACCAAATAAGTCACCTCCCTCACCTTGATGACATACACATTTTTTTGCCCAGTCACATTTTGGTCTAAGAGTGTTTGCAAGCATCGGGAATTTTTTGTTAATCTCGTTCCAAATACAGATCGCAGTGGCAACCGTATCCTCTTGTTCTGATGCAACTAATCTTCTAGCCATGTATCCTTTTAATGCCATATAGTTAACAGAATGTTTATAATTGTGTGTCCACGACATAGGCATAATCGCTCTTGCTGCTTGATACGAATTTCCTTCTCCAGACTTTACTAAAAGATAGTAAACTTTTTTAATCCACAATGCCGAAGAAATAAATTCATCGCGTTTGTCTTTATTTCTCCAAATTTCATTCGGTACTCTACAACCCGAAAGAAGTCTTGAGTTATCTCTTACTCCTTGGCTTGCAAACGTTGCACCGACTCTCATTCGAGCGTGTTGGTCAAAAGCAGCTCTGCTTGGTCCTCGGATAATAAAACTAAATTGCAATGTTTCGTTTCCTAACGGAAGAGCTTTGCCTCCGAAAACATTTTTCACTACTTCGAAACGATGTTCTGGTTTTGTTTTCGGCCACATCGTTGGATATTCTTCCGGTCCCCACGTGGCAACTGCAAATTCATAAAGAAGACGATAAGGATTCTGTGGCCAGTCAATCATTTCTACAGATATTCCTTTGACTCCTTCTTGAAATTGAAATGGACCTGCTTTTATACCAAGTTCATTTTCTATCCATGTCGATTTGTCAACTGGATATTTGTCGAAGTCTGCGATAGGTATATCCGGTGCCTGCTCCGGAAGAGTGCCAAGAAGACTTCGAAGATTATTCTTTTCTTCATTCGTCATCATATGTTTTTATTTAATGATTTTCTTTAATACTAATTTTAAGCCATCCTTTAATGATATCGTAGGAGACCATTTTACAGCCGTTTTGAACTTTGAATTATCGACAACGTGATTTGCCATGTAATCAAGTTCAGGTCGATAATAAATAAATGGTTTCATTTTTAAATCGTCTTCGACAATCTTGACCAAATCACCGAACTTAACTGGTTTGCCATAACTAATATTATAGTCACCCCAAAGATCGGCGACTAAACTTTTTTCAACTGCTTTTGAAAGATTATCGATATACATGTAGTCTTTCATTTTTTCTGGGTCAAGCTGGACGTTGATCGGTTCATTTTTATATGCTGACTGCACGACAAGATAACCAATTGATCGATCGTTATTTCCACCAAACGCAAAACATGGTCTTAGAACCAATAAACTGTAAGGTTTGTTTTTGAATACATGTTGTGACGTTATCTCTCCGAGATATTTTGTATAACCATAAAGAGTCTCAGGCTCTTTTGGTGATTCTTCAAGAATGGGTTCGACGCCAGGTTTATATATTGCCGTGGTTGAAAAATAACAGAACTTAATTCCAAATTCCTTTGAAATTGAAGCTGCATTATATGTGCCCGTTACATTGACGTCCATCGCATGTCTTCCTGCTAAATCACATGAAATAGTGCTAACGATCGCTGCTAAATGAACCATCCAGTCTGCGTCATTGTGTTTTTCAATTTCTTTTCTTAATGCACAATAGTCTCTAATATCTGATTCGATCTCGACTACAGTGTGTTTTTTGTTTTTAAGATACGGCACAAGATTCGATCCTACAATTCCATGCGCCCCAGTAACAAGTATTTTCATATGTTTTGAATTATTGATATTTTTATTTATACCATATTTGAAAGTATTTGTAAACCCCGTATTATTTTCCTTGTATACCGCCTTGACTTAATGGGATCGGACTATATACATTATTCGGAACATATTGTCCATTCCATTGTTGTACTCTAATTTTTTCGATTTCAAGTTCCATCTTTTTTAATTCGATTTCCCAGTTCAATGCGACGGATTGGTTATATTTTCGAATTCCTTCTCCTTCAAGAACTTTTGCTTCTGCATGAAGTCTTGCAGCTTCCTTTTCTCCTTCTGCTTTTGTTATCAATGCTTGTTTTTCTGCTTCGGCTTCTTTAACTTTCTTTTGTTGTTCATTTTGTGCAATAAGCAATTCTTGTTCTTTTTGTTTTACCTGTTGAGCTCTATTCATAGTCTCTTTAATCTGCTTATCAAAGTCTTCAGACCAGTTATAGTTTACTACTTTAACTTCTGTTAATTCAATTGGATAAACTGCAAGTTTATTGCTTAACACTTCCAATACTTGTGCTCTTATTTTATCTTGGGATACTGGCAATTCAAATATCTTATAATTACCGATTGTCGCCTTAAAACTTTCTCGTATGTTTGCCATTAAAATCGATTTGATTTTTGTCTCACCGTATTCTCTATACATAATTGGTAAATCGTACGGTTTATATTTGTAGAATACTGTTACATCTGCACCAATTGTTTGATTGTCCTGTGAAATAGCTCCATCTTCGCCAACCTCGGCTTTGTAGTCAAGTCGTATTGGTTGAATTGTAATTTCCTTCATGTTTTCATAAATGGGATATCTCCAGTGAAATCCTGGCTCCAACACTGTTTCTTGTAATGCTCCCCACTTAAAAACCAATCCTTTATATTCTGCACCAACGAAATATGTTGGATTAAAAAGCAAAATTAAAAGTAAAACGACGACGATAGATACTCCAATTTTTATTCTTCGATATGTTATTTTATCTTGTTTTTGTTGATATGACAATTCTTCCATTTTATTAATTATTAATTATAAATTTATGTAGACTCATTATATGAAGATTGACTCGACCTTTTCTTATTTTCAATTTTGCGACTGCTTTATTGAGAACTCGAACAAATGTCATTGTGTCGAAACCAAAATTTGTATCGAAGTTCATACTTCTTACATATACGTTTAGATAAACTCGTTTTTTCCGAACATACAAATGTAAAACGTTCAAACAATTATGTTCCAATCCAGACTTATATAAATTATAAAATACTGCTTTTCTAGTATGCACGTCTTTTTTAATTTTAGCAATTGCTTTTTCAGATTCTTTAACGATCCAATCTCTTTCTTCGCGGTCTTTTGGATTGTCTATAGGTTTTCGACTTACGCCCGTGGTATAAGAAATATATACATTTCTTAATTCAAGAGTGTCATTTACCTTTTCTCCATACTCTTCAAAATGTTTTTCAATCGTTTTTATATCTGGATTTTCAATTATAAATAATTCACATGCTTTCAACATATTTTAAATATTCTAATATTAATTCTACGACTTTTTCTCGATCATATTCATTAGTATTAATTTTTATTTTATATTCATACGGGGCAGTTTCAAAATATTTATAATACTCTTCAAGAGTAGACTCCAATATTTTCATGTCTATGTCTTCGTGATTGTCTTTTTTCATTCTTTTAATAATTTCTTCGACGGGTGCATACAAAAATATCAGAACTGGTTTGAACATTATCGAAAACTTTATTTCTAAATTCGTGTTTGATATTTTTTCGTCTTCAGTGTATCTGTTAAAAACATTTCCATAAACAATATTCGAACCAATAAATCTATCAATTACGACATCTTTACCATTTCTTTGTTTTTCGACAAGTTTTCTAGTTGAAGTTTTTCCACTTCGATCTGTTCCCTCATATATTATAAACATATTTTTTTTTAATTGATTAAATGTTTTCGATATTCTTCATAGTCGCCTCTATGATATGATATGAAATAATCTGGATGATATATGCAAACGACCTTTGTGCCAGGTCTAGAATAAGAAGCTAAATCAATATGAAATACACTTAATTTTCTTTTAGCAAATTCTCCGCACACAATGATAAGCTTTGGCTTAAACCATTTGATTTCTTCAATCAGATGGTTTATACAGTGTTTTACGGCGTCGTCTGAAAGACTAAAAACCTTATTGTCTGGTGTCGATATTTGAACAAAGTTTGTAAAGATTAAATTTTCTCTTCCAAAGACTTCTCGAAAAACGTCTCCTTGTTTTCCTTCGAAAGAATGAGTTCCCTTCCATCGTCTATGAGAAGGGTTCTGACCGACAACCAATACTGAACCGCTACTTTCAGGATAAATATAAGCTCCTAGTCGCCCATATCCTTTTTCGTCATCTCTAATGTTTACTTCGTAATCAAGCATTGGGCATTCTTGACATTCGTTTAGTCTTTCGTGTAAATTCATATTATTTCATTTTTGTTACTATTACTCCTCTATTGTTAAAATCAACCAATTTTTGAAAAAGTCTTTTTAAAACATCGTGATATTCTTTGGGACGGTTGCTTTTATACCCTTTACATATCCAACACTTGTGTTTATATGTCATGTTTTTATATCGAAATGATTTTGTCTTTAAAACTAATTCAACAGTGTCTCTACATTTTACACATTTTGTAAGCATTGCCTGTTTTCTAAGTAAAGCTACTGAAAGATTTGGTGAATATTTATTTAAAATTATCCAGTCTTCGTCGTCGCGTTCAAAAGGAGAATCATAAAAACTAGCTAAATATTTTTTTGTATTTTCTGCATACGTCTGTGACCGATGAGTATTCCACGATGGAACAGATTTTGCATTTATATATCCTCTCATTCGTTCATATTACCTTTAATATCTCCTTTTATGTGCTCGATAATTTCGAATAAACTCGTAAAAGAATAAACCCCTTTTGGTAAAGTTTTTTCAAAGTCGTCCAATAGATAAACTTTATATCCCTGTTTTGCAATATGTTCTGCATATTTAAAATTATCTTCGATCATAAATCTTATATTCGGTAATAATTTTAAAATCGTAAGATGTTTATCTCTTTCAAAATATAATGCATCGTATTGTATTTCGTTCTTTTTCAACCATTCTAAAGTATCAGAATAAATTCTTGCATATCTTTCATAAGGGCGAGCCGAGATTAAAACAATTTTATAACCAATTCTTTTTAGAAAATCACATAATTCTTTTGCTCCAGGTTTGACTGGTATATTTATTTTTTCACCAGATTCTCTAAAATAATGTTTAATGTCTTCATAATGCAAAGCAGGTATAGCGTCTTTTATCTCATTTCTGGTTAAATATTTTTTATCGTTGACGTTAAACAACGCATTATATATGTCTATAAAATGTTCAGAAGAATTCGCCAAAGTATCGTCAATATCGATCGCGCAAACAAATTTTTCATTTTTTAAATCGTTCAAAATTTCTTGTTGATATCTTTGATTGACGACAGAAGATTTTCGAAAAAATTCTTTAACAAATTCCTCTGGTTCAATTTTCCAAATAATACAAATATTCAATAGAAATTTGAACACGTCAATCGTTTCTTCAACAATGTTCGTTCTAGAATGGACAACGTTTTCTTTACGATGCAATTTCCAAGGAATCGTATCAAGTATTTCGCTCAGCTCTTTGTGGATCGATAAAATATATTCTTTGGTAAATTTTATTTTGTCTTCCTGTATAAGATCGTCTGGGTCATAAAAGTTTTTCTGAAATTCTTTCTGCGCATCGAAAATATTTTTTAATTCCTTCATAGTTTATTTGTATATATCTTTTTTAATAGATCGTTTACTTTAATACCATGTTTCCATTCAGCATATCTTCCAAAAAATGTTATGTCTTCGAATTTCATTTTGTTTTGGTTTTCGATGAGTTGGCCAACATACATAACATGCCTGTCGATCTCACCTTTCATTTTCGCAATTTTGTCGCCTCTGTATTCAAACACATATCCTTGTTCGACTTTAGTCACTCGATGATATGGATATTTTGGTTCTGAAAAATAAACGTAATCAAACTTTTCAAAACCTTTCAATATGTATTTATTTTTTTTACTGACTAAAATAAATGTCGTTGGATGACTTTCGAATTCCTTTGCAATTTCAGGATGACCAGACAGAAACAAAAATATGTTTTTTGGGATTGTCACATATAATTTATTATATTTTTCTGAGGAAATCGTCTTTAGTGTTTTGTCAGAATAGTTAATTTTTTGAACCTTTTTTATTAGAATATCATTTTTAATTTTCTTTGTTAAAATATCTATAATTTCATTTGGGCCTATGTCAAATGCTTCAAATTCCGTTAGGTCCGCAGACATTGATGTTTTATAAATCTCTTCAGAGCTTCTTGTTTTTTTAAAGTATTTTTCACGATTTTCAATAGTGTTTTTGTTATGAAGTCTTTTATTGTAGTAAAACCCGATCTTTATTGTTTTTACTTCTGGATTAAGATTCAATTCTTTCATAAATCGGGTCGAATATCTATCTTTATGGATGTATTTTGGTCCGAGTGGAAACGGGGTCGAAAATTGCCCACCAAAGTTTTCAGTAATTATTGTTACTTTTGGATTAAAATATCCAAGAATCAAACCGGCAATTCCACCCCCAATGATTATATCTTTAGACATGTCTTTTTATTACTTTTGAACCATTTCGCCCCTATCGATCTTTTCGTTCAGTTTGATGATGTTTTCGCCCTTTATATAGTATCTTTTTTGTTTGTTTCTTTTTATAACAATGGCTTTGAATGTCTGATTTCCGTTCGTGTCGATATCAGAATGTATTAATTTTTGTAAAGTTGGTCCACTACAACCTAATGATAACAGTTTTGTCGTTTCCCTTACCGAATAAAACTTATTGTTTTCAATATTACTTTTCATATTCATTTAATAAATAATGTATTGCTGCAGCTAATCCTTCGACTGTCAAATCTTTTGTCGACTCTTTTATATAGTTTTTATTCAAAAGAAAAGCTTTTAAACTTGTTTTAATGTCTGCCGCATCCATACTTTTGTTTCTAGCAATTTCATTTATCAGCGCATGCATTCTCTTGTAATATCTTTTTTTAGTTTCTTCTGGAGTCTCGTTTACGATTTCTTGAATTTTTTCGATTTCGTTTATCTCATGTATCGCCAATATGACGGATGTGCCTTTTTTAAAATCCAATAATTCTTTTACACCAGACCTTTGTGATTCGTCAACAACGAATTCAACTTTATAAGTGGCTGTTGCGTCTGGTCCAGATATTTTATTGAACATTGCTCCTAAAATTTTCATATGCTTGTTGATTAATCACTTGGTCTGGTGAAAAATTAATTATTAGAATGGCATGTCGTCGTCGTCGTCGTCGTCTTCGACCGTTTCTTCTTTTGCAGCAGGTGTCGGTTTTGATTTTGGTTTTTCCTTGTTGACATCGACTGTTTTGACTTCTTCCTTAGCACTCGTATCCTGGGTACCGTCCATTTTTACCTTCAGCGCATCTGCTAATGCAGAGATATCATCAAGAGTAACTTTTTTCTTAGCGGCAAAAAGTAAAGGAGCCAATTGAGCAGCAATCGTATATGCATTAACGACCATTGTCTTTGGTTGATATCCTGCACCGCCTGCTTTAAACTGAACTGGATTTGGGTTTTTTAATGACCACCCTTTTTGTTCGAATCCATCTTTATCTGTCCAGGTTGTTGGTTCGAGTATACCTTCAACGACCATACCCTCGTTCCACGCATCTGTCCACTTTCCCATTGCGGTTATTTTTCGATTTTGTTCATCCATTATCGTTGTAATTGTATACGTTTCACCTGGTTTGTATTTTGAAGGATTTTGTTTCCTTCCGATTTTAACTATTTTTAATTTGACTTGTTCGGCCATGTTATTATTATTTTAATGCTAATATTTCTTCGAACTTGTAACAGTCGCACCATACAGGATGCCAACCGCCACGAGGTCTTTCGAATTGACCTTTATTTATTTTATCAAGAATCAGTTCGACTTCGTCAAAGATACTTGCTAAATCGTTTAATGTACAATGATTTGTTAGCACTTGTATCGTTTGATTTATTTTTGTTTTTGTTTTTAATTCGACCTTTTTATATTTTTTTAACAGAATAATATAAACTGTTTCGTCTGGTAAATATCCAAATTCTGAGTAAAACCATAGGTTATAAATTAAAGTTTGCACTTTAAAAGGGACGTCGTCTGGGTTCCATTTTTTACCTGCAGTTTTATATTCAATTATGTTTGTCGTTAGTCGATCGATTTTTCCAGCATATGGAAGAGAAGATTCTTCACCAGTCATAGGATTTATAAGTTTTCTTCGAAAATACTTTTCTGATTCACCGCCATGAAGATTGAATAATTCATTTAATAATGGGTGCTCTGATTGATAGTTTTTGAGCATCTCTTGTCCAAGACCTAAATATTCTACATGCATTTCTTTTTCATCGTCATTTAATCTATTTATATCAAACGCTTTTATGAATGGTTCATACGGGTCAGAGTTATCATAAATATGTTCGATCCCCAAATGAATAGCACTACCAAACAACAGATGGATTTGTTTCTGAGGTAGTCTTATCTTTGCAATATATCGATAATAAAAACAAAGCGGACAGCTCATATAATCAGCAACCATTGACGGTGAAATGCGATCTAGTTTAGAATTCGGCATTTCGTTTTCCATATTCTTTTTCATAAAGAGATTTTAAATATTTAATTTGCTCTTTGGTGTATTTGTTTATTTCGACTCCTTTTTTGATTTTTCGACCGACTTTTTTAAGAACTGCTAAATCCTCGGCATTTAGTATAGCATTTATTTCTGTCGTTACTTCTTCAAATTCTTTCGTACCAGGTGTTACTTCAGGTTCTTTTGTTTTTTCAAAGTCAGCTGCTTCTTCTTCAGAGAATATAGAAGAATACAAATCCAAATGCTCCAACACTGCAATATCGAATGCTCTTTTTTCTGCCATTTTTCTTAAATATCCTCGTCCTCGATTTGGAGTATTTATTCGATTCGATTCCCCTGTCATTGTTAAGTCTTTTTCGTCTGAATGAACACAACCACCATTTTTTCCTTTTGCATTGCAATGAATCGTGACACGGACGACATGTTCAAGTTCATTTCGATAATCTGGAGTTATTGTTTGAGATTCGTCTACATCAAAATTTTTGCTAATACCTGCAAGAACAGCAATTTTCTTTATTGCGTTATGAGTTAATATCCACTTATTTTCTTTCTTTAAAAGCCAGCATTCGTCTTTAGTTATAATATCTTTTAAAAAGACTTCTTTACCAGCTTTATCAAAGAATTTGCCTTTGGTGATAGATTCATTCACAGAATCCTTCTTTATTTTAGTGCTTTTTTCTTTTGCGATAGGTCTTTCCTTTGTTTCTTTTTTCATACGTTTTTATGTTACTTATAATCTTTATTCGACCTTGTAGATTGAATCTACCATACTTTTAAGAATTTGTAAACCTTTTTATTGTTTTTCTTCCTCCAACTTGATATTTTTATGGACTACAGCTGAGGTATTACTCTTTTTACCATTTTTAGAACTTTTTCTAATGTCCTTTCGACTAAGACCGTCGATCTCTGATATTCTTTCTCTCCATATCGCTAATTTGTTTTCATACACAAAACTGAAGTCTTTGCCTCCTTCTCCCATTCGATTTTTTTCTAATGTTATTATCCAATCGTCGTCTTGGTCGTCTTTGTCTTTATCAGAATTGTTCCAGATCGTTATGTATATGTCGGCGTCCTGATAAATCGTCGAACTTGATTTTGCGTCATGCATTGTAACCCGCTTTGCATCCTTGTCTGGTTTTCGAACATGAGAAATCAAAACGATTGGGATTTTTAAGTCGACAGTTAAATCTTTTATCGATGAAGCAATCGTGCTTGTCATATTTACCAAATCCTTTTCACTTTTTGTTAGTTTTTGTAGATTATCAATAAAAATAAATTCAATGTCATATAATTTGACGGCGTGTTTAATTAGTTCTTTCATTTTATTAAAGTCTAATTCCGATTGAGCGCCGGAATAAAAATACATAGGATAGTCAGAAAAAGAATCTTTTAGTTCTTCCCATTCGTCTTTATTTTGGTTGAGTTCTTTGTATTCTTTTCTGATACACATCGACATCATACGCATAATGTAATACATGATTTTTCCTTCTAAGAAAAACCCAAGACATCTATGACCATTTTTTAAGAAATGATTTAGAATGTTTAGATTAAATGTAGTTTTGCCGACTCCAGTGTCTCCTGAGATAATAATAAAGTCTTCTGCTTTAAAACCTTCTAATGCTTCTGACGTTTGAATAAACGGAAGCTGTAATCCTCTTAAACTGCCTTCTGTATTAAGCCATTCGTCGATTTTTTCAATATAATCATGTATTCCAGAAATATTTTTTAAATTGAACGGTTTAGCTTTTTTGAACTCAAGTTTGAATTGTTCTGCGTCTTTTTCATTCATGTAATCATTGACGTCGTTTGTCGGCAATATGATATTTCTGCATTTATCAAAACCTAATTTTTCAGCAATCTTATTTGCTCCTTCTTGCCCAACTCTATCATTATTCAAACAAATGTATACTTTTTTGAATCTATTGAAGAATGGAATCCATTCTGGTTTGAATGTTTCTGCGCCTGCTGTTAATCCAACTACATTTTTTACTCCCATCTGCCATGCAGCCATTGTGTCTGTTTCACTTTCGACGATAAGAACTGAGCCTTTGTCTGGCGAAACATTATCAATATTAAATAACACTGTCGGCTGTCCCGCGACTCTTTTAAATGCCTTTTCAATATAGTTCCTCTGTTTTATATTCCAAAGCTGCCCGTCTTGAAAATGAGGTATTGAAATCCATTCTTCATCACACCCAAGTTTAAAGAATTCGATTGTTTCGTCTTCAAATCCTCTATCATATAAATATTCTAAAGCTTTCGGATCTTTTTTTAAATTTTTAATATGTGACTCAATTGTTTTTATTTCTAATGGTTTGTATTTTTTTGAAATCATTTTTTCGATACTTGAAATATCGTCAAGACTACCAAGTCGAAACTGTAGTTGATATAAATTTCCAGACTCGCCACATATTTTACAGTCCCATAAACCATTTATCTTGCTCATATAAAATTTCGAACGACTGTCTCCGCAAAGCGGACAAATCTTAAGATTCAGTTCTGAGCCTGTTTCAGCGTATTCCCATTCTTTTTTTGTAATATATTTTAAAGCGTCTGTCATTTTTGACTTTAATTTGCAAGATTAAGTGGTCGACCTCGTAGACCTTTAGTTTTATCGACTGTTTTTTCGAGAGCCAAGAATTGGTCGATTCTTTCGTCTGTGTGGAAAAACCAAGGTATTCCTCTTTTGGCATTGTGTTTCATCCACCATTCGTCATTTGAAAAATTCTCAATTGCCTGGATAAGTTCGTCTTCTGAGAATGATTCTAATCTGGTAATTATTTTCGTTTTTCCTTTGTCTCTTAACTTCGCTCCTGGATGGATATTCTCGACGAAACTGAGATATATATTATCTATTATTTCCTTATCTATTACTAGCTTATTACTACTATTACTATTATTATATATAGAGAGTTTCCCTAGAGAAACTCTAGAGTTTCCGGCTGGAAACTCTAGATGGCTATCAGCGTTATCAGAAGAAAAATACAAAATATCAGCTTTTTCAGTCATTTTAATATATGATTTATTGTTTTTCCAGCGTTTAATTTCAATAAATCCCGTCGTTTTTAAAAAATTTATAGCTTTTGATACAGATGAGACACTTTTAACAGTATTCAAAAATGGCAATTCTTTTAAAAGACGGGTATAATCAATCCATGTCCAGAAAGAGGATTTGAACGTTAGGCGTTTTTCTTTTATTTTTTCATTCTCGCTAGAGCACATACCTCTGATATAATCTAAAACAAATGCAATTTCAACTCCAGCTTCAGGAGCCAATTTATAAAATACAGCCATATTCACGCCAAGGAAATATTTCATATTTATTATGTTAATTATATCTTATTCTTCCAAACTAAAAACCACTGGTATGAACCCCGGCATTCTTGTACCGTCGCTAAGTTTTACAACTTTAGCGTTACCAGTGGTTTTTAATTTATAAAAATAAAAATCCATAAGAATATTTTAGTCCGTTTTATTATTATTTTTAATCCTTTTTGATACTACCATAAAATTTAGAATTTGTAAATACCCTTTTTTCAAAAAAACACATCCGGATTGATTCGAACCAACAAATAACATAGTTTTTTAAACTATTGTCTATACATATTCGTCTACGGATGTGTGGTGTTTGTTTACGGTGATGAGACTGTATCTAGATTAAAGTGGCGGGAGCGGGACTTGCACCCGCGAATATCGGCTTATGAGACCGACGAGTTAGCTGCTACTCTACCCCGCTATTTCGAGGTTGTTCTTACTCTCAATTGTAACTTTATTTTCTGGTCTTGTTAACCTGCTTCGAGGGCAGGAATCGAACCTGCTACAACCTGTTTAACAGACAGGCGTTCTGCCAATGAACTACCTCGAAATTTGTACTCCCTGCAGGACTCGAACCAGCATGACCGAAGTCGAGCGGTTTTAAGCCGCTTGGGTCTGCCAATTCCCCCAAGGGAGCAATCGTACGCTTGGCAGGATTCAAACCTGCAACGTATGGTTTCGAAGACCATTGCTCTGTTCAGTTGAGCTACAAGCGTATTTCTGATAGCACCCGCCGACCCATCGGACAAAGATACTATCGCTTATCCAAGAGAGCCTCCACACGGACTTGCGCCGAGCTCTGCCGCTTACAAGGCGGCTGCTTCGCTACCAAAGCTTTAGGGGCGTTTTGGTTGAAAGACGGGATTTGCACCCGCGCCGACACTTTCACAGAGTGCTATGCTACTTTTTACACCACAATCAACATCAGTAGGGAATGCTGGATTCGAACCAACAACCAACAATGTATAAGATTGTCACTCTACCGTTGAGTTAATTCCCTGCTTTGCGGAAGGTGAGAGACTCGAACTCCCACGTGTTTTACCACTACTCGTTTTCAAGACGAGGCTGTTACCAATTACAGATAACCTTCCATTGAGTCTATGGCTGGATTTGAACCAGCGTTATAATGGTTTTGCAGGCCATTCCCTCGCCTCTTGGGTACATAGACATTTGCGGAAAGAGTAGGATTCGAACCTACGAGGCTGTTTACACCTAATGCTTTAGCAAAGCACCGCTTTAAACAACTCAGCCATCTTTCCGTATCATGCTCATGATTTAATCGTATCAAAATGATACGATTAATTACTATAAATGACACGATTATATTTTGAATGATGGAGACAAGGATTTGCACCTTGTATGAATTATCATCTTCATAATTTTATAAAGTCCACCGGGCATTTTTAAAATTATTATGTCTACCTATTCCATCACTCCATTATTTAAAATATAATATTGTACTCCGACTGGACTCGAACCAGTAACCTTCTCGATGTAAGCAAGTTGCTCTACCATTGAGCTACGGAAGCGTACGACAAGCAGGGCTCGAACCTGCAACCTGATGTTTAAGAGACACCTGCTCTAACCGATTGAGCTATTGTCGTTTTTGTAGGATAGGCAGGATTCGAATCTGCGACCACCACTGTATCGGAGTGGCACTCTACCGCTGAGTTACTATCCTATGGTGAAGAGAGGAATGTTATCAACTAGAAAATAACATTGAAGGCCATCTAGTTTTTTTGGCGTTCCACATATCCATCTACGGATATTTGACCTCTCTTCATGTGGACCGAGTGAGAATCGAACTCACCTCAGTTTCCTTGCAAAGGAATCTCGCCAGCCTTGGAACATTCCGGCCCATAAATCCTATTAAATAAGTTGACAAATTTTCATTCAATAAATTGAAAATATTTGACCAGATATTTATTTCAATATCTGAACAAGCAATTGAATGCTCGAAATAGGATTTTGTTCTGATTTTAAAAATCAGTACCTGTGGAACTGGTGAGAATCGAACTCACGTCATTCTAATATTTTTCAATATTTTGAATGTACCATAACAGTCCCATATATTCCCAGAAGAATTCCCCAGCGCGCTGTCTATGATTATTTCTATGTCTATATAGAAATAAAAAGGAACATCTCCCGGGAATCTGTGGCGGGAGTGGGACTTGCACCCACTATCTAAGGCTTATGAGACCTCCGAGATACTGCTTCTCCACCCCGCTATTTTTTATTTGTTAAAGAATTATCTTATTTAATTATAATAATTTATTTTAGTTTTGTAATTATTTTTTATGATTAATTTGGTTGATAGATGGGATTTGAACCCATTCATACTCTTTCACAGAGAGCAATGCTAACCGATTACATCACTACCAACATTTGTGTATTCAGCATGAGTTGCACATGCGGTGTTTACCCGATGGGTGGCACATTTACAGTGTGCTGGTCTCGCTACTAACCCATGAATACAAGATACCCGACGATTTGTTTATTTGTCGCCAAAGGTTTCATCAACGACAGACCCGGGAATTCCCAGTTCTACCGTCTGCATGATATTTTACATATGATATGTACCATTAGTAGCGTTACGGAGAGTCGAACTCCGATTTGATGGGTGAAAACCATCTTGCCTGCCATTAGCATGATAACGCCATGTAGGTGTTTTGTTTATTTGTCACTTTATTCAACAATAGATCTGACATGAATAGTTCTACAGTCTATAGTACAAAAGAGTACTTTATGCACTAGTGCCCTCGAGTGGACTCGAACCACCAACCTTTTGGTTAAAAGCCAATTGCTCTAGCCAGTTGAGCTACAAAGGCATTATCCAGTGACACATTTGTTGCAGTTTCTATGTTAGCCTTGCAAGGTCTACCGCGAGAGGGCTACCGCCCTGCAAATATGTCACCGGCGTGATCGAAAGAATAGTACTTTCAGATGGATTCGAACCATCACTAATTCGTGTTTGAAACGAATGCCTCTTCCAATTGGGCTATGAAAGCTATTGTGCTCTTTGCAGGATTCGAACCTGCAATCCTTTCGGCGGCAGATTTTAAGTCTGCTGTGTATGCCAATTCCACCAAAAGAGCAAATGTGCGTATGAGAGGAGTCGAACCTCCATGAATTTCTTCACTGGCTTCTAAGACCAGCGCGTATGCCAGTTCCGCCACACACGCAGTTAATATATTCTATGGCTTCCCTGAGTTCTTCTCGGATTATTCCTTAACGAATTAAGGTTTTAAATCAGAAGCCATAAAATATACTAGTTGTGTAGAATACAGGACTTGAACCCGCAAAATCTGGTTGGAAGACAAATATGATACCAATTTCATCAATTCTACAATTGTCAGTCTACTTAGATTTGAGCCAAGAACATTCTCCGCCCCAAACGGAGTGCCATACCTTAGGCGATAGACTGAATTGTCTGCTGCACGGCTAGGATTCGAACCTAGATACACGGATTCAAAGTCCGTGGTCCTGCCAATTAGACGACTGTGCAATTTAGGGTTTGTTTTTAATTTTAATCCCAGAAGCCAGCGAGATGTTTAGCAAATAAGTCTAAACCTTCTTGGATTTGTCTATCATATTCTTCTGCTTTTTTGGTATTAAATTTTTCAATTTTCATACCGTCTTTACCGTAAACTGTTTTCTCATAACTCTCATTAAATTCTTCTTTGTCATATAACATATCAAATGCTTTTTCAATTTTTTCTAAAAGATTAACCCATTCTTTGCATTCATCGTTATTTTTAGCATTGCTATCAAAAAATTCACCCGGGCAACCAATGCCATGTTTTTTATAATTTTTAACAAAAAATTTAAACGGATTTCGAATGGTGTGTATGAAATACCAATAAAATGACCACGCAACAGTATCATCGTATCCCCGAAATATTCTCTGAAAAAACCATTTAATTTCTCTTGGAATGTCAAAAAATATTTTATTTATTTTTCGATAGAAAAATAAATAAATTTTTTTTAATCTTGGATAGCAATATATCCAATCGTCAAAACGATCTTCTAATGCTGATAAATTCATAAAGTTAATTTAATTCGTATAAACAATTTCTAAAAAACTGGAGTCAATTCGGCTTAATTATATTTTACTTTGGAAACTGACAATATTCATTTGGGAAAGCCCGCTGCGTGATGTATTGTGGACGTTTCTTAAAGTCGATACCAATGTTTTCTAGTTGTTTTCTTGTGTTATAAAATATCTTAAATACTGTTACCGGCTTGTCTTCTGAATCGAAACTGACTTTAATTACAGAATTTTGTTTTTCTTCTCCGACGCCGGTGCCAATTTCCTGTGACGTAGCGGAACATTGAATAGGTGACGACAAGGTATTATATCTCCAAAGTTCCGACGTGAATGACGGAGCATACTTTGGAATCGGAATATTTGGATAAGATGATGTAATTGTAAAATCATATGTATGCTTATATTGCTTTTCTTCAAATACTGCAACTCCAATTATTCCAATGTTTTCTTTGCTATCAGTTTTGCCAGCATAAGAATTTTCAGGGGAAGAAAAATAAAATTGTCTTATTTTTTCATCGCTTGCTCTCCAACCATCGATTGTCAATGACGAATAGCCGTCTACAATATATCCTGGTGAATAGTATGATGCTTTTTTACCATTTATCACAGATAATCCATCGATCGTTGGAATGAATAGTTTTCTTGACCAAGAATTGTTTTTGATTCTTATTGAAAAGTCTGTGTTTTGTTTTCCTTCGATATAAACTTTTCCTTTGTGAAAATATTCTTTAACTGGTTTTCCATTTACCAGTATTTGGACTTCGTAGTTGTTTTTAGTCATAGTGTTATTAGGTCTTCATGCCTCTATTGAGGTCTTCATTGCCTACAACTTGACTCCAGTTTTTACGAAACTGTCCAGTTTTTTATCTTTATTCGAAAACTCTGAGGTGATATCCCTTTGGGCGTATATTTTTTTTCTAAATATATTACTGTCCAATTATTTTCGATATTTACTTCTTCGATATAAAATTTATCAAAGAACGCTTTCTCAACTTCCTTGACTGTCGAATACATGTTGTGTTAATTAATAAAATGCGGGGACAGCGGGACTCGAACCCGCGGCCTCTTGTTAGACAGACAAGCGTTCTAGCCGACTGAACTATACCCCCGTATATAAATACTCTGAACTTATCTCGTCTAAAAAGACAAGATGAATTCAGAATATTAAGTTGTTAAAGGTCAGGTAAGTGGCAGAGGATGAAGGATTCGAACCTTCAACCACGGTTTTGGAGACCGCCGTTTTGCCGATTGAAACTAATCCTCTACTTTTTATTATTCTTATAATACCATATATCTCAGAATTTGTAAATAGGTATTACTCAATTCCAAACACGTCTTTTGCTATAGGGCTTATTGCTTTAAACAAAGCCACTGATGGAAACGTACCGCCAATGGGATAACTATCATATTCTTGTTGTGTTACCACTGTTGGCGACGTTGTGCAAATACCTAACCCATTTGCTGCGAACGACAATGATTCTTCATCGGTGAACTTATATTTTTTATTGTCTTTTCCAACAATATATTGGTCGTTTTGATTTGCAAGTCTGATTGTTTTTAACATGTTTTTCAATTCATTGATTATTTCTATTGGTATATCTACTGCTGTAAAGATATTGAATCCGAAATTATTTAAGTATGACATTTCGAAATACCCGAATCCGTTTTCACCACCCCATTCTTCTCCCCAGCTATTTAAAAACTGAAAATATTCTTTACCGTTTATTTTTCTCCATCCTGTCACATAGACAGCATGTCCCCACGTTTGTTCGCCTGTTTCTGGTTCTCTTACAAAAGCAGAAGACCATCCAGGATTCGACCCAATGAAACCAGTTATGCAACCCTTGTTGTTATATATTCCCTGTTTCAGAATATCAATGTGTCCTTTTGGAGATATTTCAGCGTATGACTTTATTTTATACTTTTTTGCGTTATCAAGAACGTTTTGGGTTAAGTTTTTCGTTCTTAAATAAGTTTCAGTTGGTGGATAAGACGGATCGAACCTTTCTAATGGGACTCCTTCGTCTATTAAAATTGTAAATGCGTCTTTGATATATGCTCCTCCAGCTGGTAAAAATATTCTTGAGTAAATAAATTTTGCCGATAGGTCTTCTTTTTTAATGACGTCAAAATAATTTAAGACTTCTGCATATTTACTAGACGATTGCGCAACACAAGACAATGAAAGGGACTGTTGTTCGACTTTAATTCCACCAATTTCTTCAATTACACTATATTCGTCAGGCAAAACTGTTGCTGAAAAGATTCTTTCGTCACTGTATTGTATGTTTCTTGTATCTGATGCTTCTCTTACGCATCCTTTACCGAGTGTGTTTGTTGGTGTCATATCTTTATAAAGAGCATGTTAGACACTCACCGCATTTTTTGCACTTTTTTGCATCGGGTGGATTTGGTGTATTGCAACGAATGCACGGCAAGAATCCCATGTCTTTCTTGACCTTTTTTGCTCTGCTCACGTTATTTTAGTTAATTATAATAGTATATTCTATTATATCTTCTAAAATCTATTGAGGGAATGCGACGAAACGAGGTGACAAAGACAAAACGGTATTTTTTGGGTCGTCAATTGTTTCAATTTCTAGAATCCAACCACCAATGACAGGATTGATTCCTTTTCTCATTAAAAAGTTCGACTGACCTTCGAAACATCCAACTTGTATAATATGAATATTTCGATAGACATAATAGATTGACGTATGGAGATGCCCGAGTGCTAGAATATGGGGTTTGTCTCCAGAAGAAATACTTTCAGCAATCTTCTGACTTCTATAAGACAAGGCGTATGGATTTCCCCCGTCTGGGTGTAATAATCTAGTCGTAACTCCGTTTATTTCAATATCGGCCTGGTATTGACCCAGATAGACCATGTCAGAGCGCTTCGCAGCAATCTTTTCACCTATATCTATACCAGATTTATTCCACCAGCAGAGATCGTGGTTTCCCGTTATAAAATATGTTTTTATTCCCGTTTCTTTTGGATAGTGTTCGACTACATATTCGACTTGATTGTCTGCACCGTAGACTTTAACTTCATTTTCTTGACCGAAGAACATGCCCCAACCAGCAACGACGTCACCGGCATGATAGATTTCTTTAACGCCTTCCTTTTTGCACTGAGCATAAAAGGAATGCAATTCTAGTCTTTTTTCTTTTGACGATGCTAAATGAGTATCTCCGACTAGACCGACTTTAAAAATTTTACTTTTTATGCTTTTTTTTAAAACGACAGGTGGTTGAGTCTTTCCTTTTAAAATATTAAATAATTGCTTCTTAGATATCCCTAATTCTTCAATGTATTTTTTTATGTCTTCCATTGTTTGTATGTCTAACACAGATTAGACCATATGAAACATTGATTCGTGATATTGTTAGATATTAGTTAATAATTATTCTGATAATTTGTTTGTCTCGAACATCTCAATAAAATTATTGAGATTTTCTTCTTTGACAAAATATCTTTTTCCAGATTTCGTGCCCTTTATGATAGGCTTGAAAATATGTTTGTAGTCTTTTGAAATATATTTGAGAAGAGTTTTATACGTAACTATCCAGTATATCTTCTTGCTTTTCCATATTTCATGGACTGTCAATACGTCAGACATAGATTATTTTTGTTTAATGATAAATGTTCTTGGTTTTTCTTTTGGTGGCTCCTTATTTAGTTGTTCCAGTCTCTTACGATGATACTTTTTCTTTTTTTTCGACATCTTCTTTTTAGCTATTGCAAGCTTTCTTTTATCCTTTTTCCAGAGTAATTTTTTTTCAGTTAGAGATAGACTAGACGTATCGGTTTCCATAATAATCATATTATACCATATTTTTTCATATTTGTATATCTTATACCTCTAAAATCTTTCTTAATTCCTTCTTTGTTATCTTAACTTTTTTGATTTTTTCCTTGTCTCCCAGCATACCTTCAGACATGTTTTGCTTTCTTTGGAGAATTTTGAGAATGTATTCGTCGATAGAATCTTGAACTAGTAAATTAAAAACAGTGACCTTATTTGTCTGGCCTTGTCTATGGGCTCTTCCTTCGCGTTGTTCAATCTTTGAAATACTCCAAGGTAAGTCATAATGTATCATGTATTTTGCTCTTTGTAAATTCAAACCATAGTTTCCAGCCTCTGTCAGAATCATCACTTTGTTTTCGTCTTTGTCTGTAAATTTTATGATGTTTGCGTTTCTTTGTTTTAAATCGACCTCGCCAATTATTAATAACGGCTTATATTCGTTCAATTCTCTTTCTAAAATTTTTGCCATTTCTGCGAATTGAGTATAAATCAGAACTTTAGAATCGTCATGTAAAATATCTTTTAATAGCTCTTTTAAAATAAATATCTTTGAGGATATAGTGTAATTGCTTATTAATTCTAAACTACCCGTTGCTTGTTTTAGTCTTACCATTTTTACTAGAGCATTCTTTAGATTCGAAAATGCAAGAACTTCATTTTCTTTTAGTTCAGCAATGATTTCCTCTTTCAGTGCATTGTATATTTGTCTTTCTTTCGTCGTAAATTCGACATATATATTTTCATACATTAATTCTGGTAATTCCTTTAGCACCTCTGACTTGGGTCGACGAATCATATATTGTTGTATCATTTCTTTTAGTTCTCCAAGATTTTTGTATCCAGAGACGTTTCCGAAAAAGTCTTTTACGCAGTATTTGTCAATGAAATGCCAATAAGAGCCAAGTAGTTTTGGCTGACAAAAATCTAAGATGCTCCAAATGTCTTGTATAGAATTATTTAAGGGTGTCCCAGTCAGTGCATATTTTCTTTTTGCAGGAATCTTTTTTATTGCCTGCGCTTGTTTTGCTCTGGGATTCGAGATTCTTGTTGCTTCGTCTGCAATAATAACATCCCAATATATTTTTTTAATTTCGTCAATGTCCTTTAATAACAATTCGTAATTCATTATAAAAAATTTCTCCTCTTGATTCCAAGCAATGTCTCTTTTCTTTTTTGGCCCGTCTATAATTACGATTTGCTCCTCTTTAATTTTTAACCATTTTATAATTTCGTCTCTCCAATTTAATTTTAAAGAAGACGGACAGACGATTAGAACCTTTTTCATGTCGTTTATTTCTGTGCAAGTCAAAGACTGTAAAGATTTTCCAGTGCCTGGCTCGTCTCCTAAAATTGAAGACTTCGTGACTTCTAAAAAATTAACTCCGAGTTTTTGATAATCAAATAGAGGAAGACCCGTTGTTTTTATTCTGTTGTCTATTTCTGGTTCTAGTTTTTTGTCAAGAATATTTTCGATTCTTAAATCATATTTTACTTTTCTTTGGTATATGTCTAAGACGTCTGGAGTCGGTTTAAAACCCATTGGCATAAGAATATCTAATACTTTTTTGACGTGTAAACATGGCACAGACCATTCTTTGGTTTTTACATCAAATTTTCTATTATCAAACTTTTTAACGATCTCAATAACGATCGGATTATAGTCAAATGTGATTATTAAATTATTTTTTTCTTTTCTTATTTGCATGTTGAACACTTACTCATATACAATGTGAATATTAATGTTTATAATGTAATTATATGGCAAAGAAAGTTGAAAAAGTTTTGTTATCAAATCAAGAAGAACAGTTTTTAGACATTTACCATAAATATTTTGTTCTGAACTGGGATTGGCCAGAGATTGCAAAATATCATGGGTGTGAGCAGAAGAAAGTTAAAGACGCCGTTAAATGGGTTATTGATAATAAACTGAAGTTCCCATCTAAGTTTCTTATTAAGGGCGCTGCCGACGCAGTATCGGCACGTTTAAAGATTAATAAAGAACTATACAATAAGGAAACGGGCAAGAAACGATATTTTGATAAAGGATTCATCGTTTCTTTAAGCCGGGAAATTCGGGAAGACGAAAAAATGTTATATGAACTTCAGAACATATATGTCGACGACAAGGACGAAGATAAGTTGAATTCAGCCCAAGTCTTAAGTCTTATTGCCGAAGCTTCTAAAAAGGATAACAAGACTATTTAATTTATATAATATATTATACCATCTTTTACTATATTTGTACATAGTAGATTAACTTTGTATTATGAGCTTTAACGCTGAAGAAATTAAGCATATTCAGCGGGCATCAAATGACTTTGTTTATTTCGTCAATCATATTTTTTCAAAAAGTGTAAAAACATTTGTTGGCGGCCCGTACGTAGACGAAACATCAAGATTCTTAGGCAACTCGAAAAAAACAATTCGAGTCAGTGCTAGAAAACATTTTAAGTCTTTTGCTTTCTATGCACATTTCATGTGGAAATTAATGTTCGAAGGAATTTCGAACAATCTTGAAGCGCATTATTTTTCTTTCAACAATGACTTGGCTGGTTACCATATCGGTAAAATAAAATTGGCCATTGCCGCGAACCCATACTTCCGTGACGTTAAAGATTTAAAAACAGCTGCGGAATCAGTTATAAAATATTCTTGGCAAAGAGAAAATGACGAAACGAGAAAAGTGACGTCTCTTGCTCCGCATGGTCTTGTTCAATTTAAACGGGGCATACATTGTTTAGCTCCATATGAAGAAGTCATTGTCCGTGACCCGATATCTGGAGATATTCGAAAAACTGCAATAAAATCAATATGCACCGACGAAAAAATAAATGACGAAGCGGGTTCGGTCTTTTCAGAAATCTTGACAGAAAACGGATTTAAGAAAATAACTCACTTTTTTAAAAGAACAAACAAAGACGAAATATTAAAAATAACATTGAATAATGGCTCTGATATTAAGATTACCCCAGACCACCCATGTTTAATCAAAAGAAATAATGAAACCATGATCGTCTCTGCCGATGAACTTAAAATGACTGATATGTTGCCATATAAACCACAGATAATTTATAATGAAAAAGAAATAGAAATAGGTTCGTATGAATTAGGTCGATTTGTTGGAATATATATTGGTGATGGTAGTCGACGTGGTGCAAAGGGTCTTCAATTCGTCAATAATCCAAAAAAAGGTACCTCATTATTTTTAAAGAATTTTGCAGAAAAAAATCTTGGAGTAAAAACAAGAACTGTCGATTTTGTCAATTATGAAAGATTTTTCGTTCAGGGTAAAGCGGCAATTGAACTTGTTTCTAGATTTTGTAAAGGTTCAAGTTCAAGAACAAAAAGACTGACCAATACAATTCTGAATACGTCTATTAATTTTCGCAGAGGTCTTATAGACGGGATGATCGAATCAGACGGTACTGGAGAAAAACGTTTTGGTTCTTCTTCAAAAAAATTGGCCGAAGATTTTTGCATTGTCGCAAATTCATTGGGTATGCATTATAGCTTTCATTCTTATTCTGGTCAAAACGGATATAATGATATGCAAAGAACGATGTATACTATTTGTCTAAATCCGTCGACCCCATATAATAATAGACCAATTTTTAATCGAAAACCAGCTGACATAGATAAAGATGGAATGTTATGGCTGCCTATAAAAACAATAGAAAATTCGAATAGAGTACCAGATTATGTTTATGACGTTAGAGTTGATTCAGACACCCATTTGTTTTCTTTAGCGAATGGTATAATTACTCACAACTGCGATCTTGTCTATGTCGACGACCCTTTTCAAGACCCAGAAAACGAATTAAATCCAAGCATAATTTATAAAATTAACGAAATATTCAAATCGAATATTTTGGATATGCCAAATGAACCAGATGGAGAATTGCACGTCTGTGGTACTTTGCAGACAAGTGAAGACTTTTTCTTCGATAAAAATGTCACGAATCGCTTTGATGTTAGAATACAACCCGCAATAACAGACGAAGGATTAGCTCTTTGGCCCGAATGGATGGATTTAAAAGAACTCGAACTAAAAAGAATCGAACGGACAGATAGAGTCTTTCAAAGAGAATATCTTTGTACTCCAGTCTATTCGACAAAAGCATTTTTCAATAAGGAAGACTTAATTGCAAGAATCGTTAATAAAGATTTAGTGTCAATGAAGATTACTGTTCCCTATCGTGCAGCAGGTGACGTAATTGCAGGGTATGACATTGGCAAGAAAACCCATCCTTCTCATTTTTCTGTTTTCGAAGAACGAGATGGTAAATTCGTAATGATTCATCAAAAGTTTATGGACGGGTGGTCTTATTCGAATGGTAAAGAATATGACGAAGACAACCCGACACAATTAGAATACATTAAATTAGCAATAAGAAATTTTCAAATAAGGGAAATTCATTTCGATAACACCCGAGGAGAATATGAAACGTTTAACGAACAAGGTCTACTTCCTCCTCAATTTGTACCAGTTTCATTTAGCACAAAATCTCGATCGAACATGTCGACGATTTTCGATCGACTTGTCGAAAGAAGACAGATTGAAATTGTAAATGACCAAAGACTTATCAATCAGATTTGTTCAGTCACGAATGACTTGAATGCAATCGCTTCTGTCGAAGGACATGGTGATGCATTTTGGTCTTGTGCTCTTGCTTTTCTTGGCAAAACTGAATTTCTTGTTTATTCAAACACTGGTGAAGACACAATGAGAAGAAAAATTATGACGGGCGGAACAGGTTTATTCGATAAAGATACATCCATACCCCAAGGATGGTGACACTCTTTCTAAACCATGATACTTTGATACTATTTTAATCTTTGAACAATTCTTCCTTTTGTGTTGTCGTATTCACTGAATTCTACTATAACTCTATCTCCTAATAATATTCTTATATGATGTATTCTCATTTTACCAGATATATAAGTTAGAACTTCTCTATTGTCTTCATTTAAAATAACTCTAAATGATGTATTTGGTAAGACTTCTGAAACGACGCCTTCTTTTTTTATTTTTGTTTCTTTCAAATCAATAACTTAATAATAATAATCCATCTTTGGCAATACCAAGTTCTGGATATTTTGTTTTTAACAAATTGGGATTGAATGGTTCTGTGACGACATGAGAACCATTTTTTGTATTATAATGAAGAATTACCTTGACTTTTAGAGATTGTAGCTCTCTCAGCGTCTTAACCGTTAAATTATTATCGTCTATGTCAATAATAAAATTTGTTTCTGCTCGACTTGTGGGAGACATCACGCATGACATCCATCTATTCTTAATATCATAATAAAACGAACGTCTG
>Ga0100403_1000909_pt1 | contig 28664 bp, 29 predicted proteins | sample CryGeymet201501t_FD_83663 | JGI IMG/M metagenome (GOLD analysis project Ga0100403, IMG submission 83663) | Groundwater microbial communities from Crystal Geyser aquifers in Utah, USA - Crystal Geyser metaG 2015-01t | ecosystem: Environmental > Aquatic > Deep subsurface > Groundwater | place... | reverse complement strand
TCAGAAGCAGTAATTGTTAGTGAGTCAGTTCCTGAAAAGCCAGAAGTTGGGTTATAAGTTAATAGGTAATCACTGGTCGAACCAATTTGCGAAATAAAGGCAAATCCATTATTTGGTTGGACTGACACAGTAACATTTAAATTTTGTGAAGAATCAAAGTCTGTAATGACATAGGTTTCGGTCGCAGTCGTTGATTGAAAAGTTGAAATTGAATTCACACCAGTAATAACTGGGTTTGAATTTCCAGCGATCGTTACGTTAACAACTTTTTCACCAATTCCATTTGGAGTCGCATTGTCTTTAACCTCCAAGGTAAAAGTGTCTGTTCCTGAGTAACCAATGGTTGGGCCATAGGTGATGGTTTTGTTAAAATTATCAATACTGACAACACCGTGAAGGGGCCCTGCACCAGACTTAATACTTAGAGTTTGTGTTTGAAAGGTATCGGGGTCAATGATTGAAACAGCAAGAGGGCCGATTGGTGTGGATTGAAAAGTTGTAAAATCAGAAAAAACAATAATTGGATTGGTGTTGGCGGTAATAGAGATAGGAATTGCGAGAGTTCCTACTCCTGCCGGATTGGCGTTGTCTGTTACAGAGACAACAACGCTATCATTTCCGCTAACCCCAGAGTTGGGAGCGTAGGTCAGAAGTCCAGATTGATTCACACTTGCACTACCAAGGCTTCCTTGAGAGGAGATCGCGTATGTGTGAGTTTGCCCTGCGTCTGGGTCAGTGAAACTTATTTGAGTTGAAGCACTTGTTGATTGGAAAGTATTAATTGAGCTTGGGTTAGCGGATAACACTGGTGCAGAGTTTAGTGTAATATTAACCGGAACAACAAAAGTTCCCGTTAAGGATGGATTAGAGCTATCTGAAACTCCAACTGTAATTGAATCACTAGAATGTCCTGAGCCAAGATTGGGAGCGTAGGTTAACAATCCTGTGGGAGAGATCGTTGATGTTCCATTTGTAGGAGCAGTTGCAATTGAGTATACGTGAGTTTGATTAGGGTTTAGATCAGTGAACGTCACTTGCGTCTGACCACTTTGCCCTTGAAAAATTTGAATAGCATTGGCAGAAACCACGGGAGCAGTATTCGCGACAATATTTACAGAAACTGAAATTTCTGTCTCGCCAGGAGGAAGAGCATTATCGATTACTTTGAGTTTAAAAACATCAGCACCAACGGCATTTGAATTGGCGGTATAGGTAACTAATTTATTTGCGCCGATGACAACTTGACCCTGTGTCGGATTCTCCGAGACTGAAAAAGAAGTTGATTGACCTACGTCAATATCCGAAATCGTCGCTATTAGGTTTTGATGATCTCCGCTTGTGACATCAAAATTAGAGATTGAAATTGTAGGGTTGGTGTTTGGGATAACAGTCACAGGAACTGTTACAAAGCCTTTTGAGCTAGCAAGATATCGATCTTCGACAACAACTTCGAAAGAATCGGTTCCAGAAAAACCTAGGGCCGGAGTATAGGTAAAGTATCCAGAGTCCTCATTTAGATTAACTGTTCCATTTAAGGGGAATGATTTTATTTTGTAAGAAAAAACTTGATTATTTGGAAACTCACTGGTGTTTGGATCATTATGACTAATTTGCTGAGGGGTGGATGATTTTCCTTGGAAAACAGTTACTGAAGGAGCTGTAGGATTTGGCGGCAGGTTTTCAACAATGTTAACATTCACAATTGTTGTAGCACTTAAACTTGGAATTCTATTTTTTTCAAAAACAAGAATGCCAATTTGATCGGATCCAACAAAAGTCGGATTTGCATTATAAGTTACTGTTCCCCACTGATTAATAGTTGCTGAACCTCCGATGGGTTGAATAAAAATTCCAAATTCATGTTGATCATTTTCATTCGGGTCGTTTGCAAAAACTCTTGAGATTGCAGAGAGTTGAGTTCCTTGTAAAAATTTAATATTTGTCGCAAGCGGATTTGGCGGTAAATTATTTTCAACCGTTACAGCTACAGTCGCAAAAGTTTCAAGTGAGGGATTTCCATTATCATATAATCTGATAATGATAGAATCTGGACCTGTATATCCAGGATTAGGTGTGTAGGTAACATTGAATGAGCCGCTGTTTACATTGCTTAGGCTTGCTGTTCCATTTGCAGGAGCAGTATAGACTTCACCAAATAATTGTTGTCCTCTGTATTCATCAGGATCGCTATAAATGATGAATAAATTTCCTGAAAACGTACCTGAAGTTACAATTGATAGATTTTGAGAAGTAATGACTGGTGCAGTGTTTGGATTTGAAACAACATTGATTGTCGCAATTCCAGAGAGAGGAGTAGAAGCGTTATCAGTAATATAGACTTCAATTAAGTCAGTACCCGAATACCCAGCATTTGCTTTATAAGAGACATAATTTCCATTTATTGACGCAACTCCGTTATTAGGCATCGTTTTAAAAGATAAGGTGTGGGTTTGCCCAATGTTAGGATCATTAGCAGGAACATAAACTCTGTTTTCTAAACCCTCAGTGGTGGTCAGGCCCAAAGTGATGTCGGCAGGAGCTTGATTGTTTTCGACAGTAATTGTTACAGTTACTGTGGCTTGCATGGCGGGAGTTCCATCATCAGTAACAGTAATATCAAAGCTATCTGTTCCAGTGAAATTTGTATTCGCAGTATAATTGAATTGATTTTCCGTCCAAGGATCAAAGTGAACAGAGCCACCACTGGGTTGGCTTGAGATATTATAAAAATGTTTTTGGTTAGTGTCTGGATCGTTGTGATTAACTAATACTGTCGCATTTCCGCCTGAAGCAATTGGTAAATTTGTAAAAAAACGAACACTCGGATTTGGAGTATTGTTTCCTTGAACATTAAAAGTAAAAACACCAAGACCTGTTTTAGATGGATTTCCATTATCTGTTACAGCGATAATAACTTCATCTGTTCCAGAAAAACTAATATCTGGAGTATAAGAGAGGTTAATGCCTGAAACCTCAGCAATTCCACCATGAGGATTACTCACAATCGAAACGGTGTGATTTTGATTTGAATTACTGTCTGTAAATGTAAAAATAGTGCGGAATTCTTGCCCGGAAAGAGCGTTGTATGTACCACCGCCAAAGACTTGAGGTATTTCATTCTCCAAAACAGTTACGCTGACAGTCTCTGAACTAGAGAGGGAGAGGGCAGCGTTGTCAGAGACTTTTAAGGCAAAGGTATCTATTCCTGAGAAGTCTGGGCTTGGAACATAAGTAAATTTTCCCGTGTTAGCAATGGAAACTGTTCCATGTGAAGGAGCTGAGTCCACAGAGTAAATTAAGCTTTGATTAGTATTAGGATCAACGGCCGTCATTGTACCAATTACAGAGACACCTTGATTTGTAGATGGAATAGAAGCCTGAGAAATAACAGGCGAAAGGTTTAATTCTATGTTTCCGCTTATAGTATGAACAATACTTAATGATGGAGTTCCATTATCTGTCACTCTAATTTGGAAAGACTCGCTTCCCACGTAACCGGGATTGGGGGCGTATTTGATAAATTTATTATCAATGACTTGGGCAGAACCATTACTTGGATTGCTCTCAATTGTAATAATGTGAGTGTCGCTGGTGTTATCATCTATGGCCACTTCAAGAATGACTTCCTCTCCATTGCTGATAAGCGCTGACGTCGAAACCTCTGGAGGGCGATTTCCTGTAGAGAAAATGGCCTTAACTTTTTTTGCACGAATTTTTTCAGGATTCCCATTATCACTAACTGCAATTAAGAATTCGTCCGTTTCCGTACTGCTTTTCTTGGGAGTATAGCGAATAGCGCTGCCCAAAATTTGAGCTGAACCAAATCTTGGCGCACTTAAAAGGGAGAGAGCCGTGGAGTCAGATACGTCTGGATCAGTTAAAGTAAAAGCCTCTTCGCCACCGGAGTCGCTATAGTAAGTAATATCTTGAATAGTAACGTCTGGCGGATTGTTATTATCAGTGAAGGGCTCATTTCTTTTAATCGAAATCTCCAAGCTTTCACTCTCTCGTCCACCAACAAGTACAGTTAAGGTGTTGCTCGCCTGAAGTGTTATTTTCTTTGTAAAAGTTTCACCAACTCCTGAGAATTCATAAAATGAAGCGACTGGAACGCCATTAATTTCAATCAGAGCAGTAACGAGTCCATTATTCTTTGCAATTAGCGTAAATTCACCACTTGGATCAGTGACGTTAAATGTTCTGGTGGTGTCGGAGCAAATGGACGACTTAATAAGTTTTTGACAAGCGGGTTTTGCCTTAACCTCATCTGGCCCATAAACCAAAGCGCCTTGGGTTTCAATTGAAGTAATATGAATAAGTTTTGAAATTGAACTCTCTGAATCACTTACAACAAGAGATAGAACATAGTTACCAGAGCGATCAAGCTCTAGCTTTGACGTTGCCGATGTAATATCAGATAAATTATTTTTTGATCCAATAGGAGCTGATTCAACCTTCCAATAATAAGTGAGCTCATCGCCATTACTGTCTGTTGCAAGCGCATCAAGGGTAATAGTTTCACCAGCTAAGCTTGAAGCAAACTCAGAAATTCCTATGGTTGGAGGCACATTCTGTGCTTTTAGAGTAAAAGAAATCAAAAGCAGAGCAAAGCACTGCACATATCGTCTCATCATGACGATTCTCCCCGGTAAGTTAAATTGAATAGCCAAAACAGTAAAGGGCCAGATAAAACACTGTCAACAAATTTCAGGGTAAAGATTTTCTTAACCGTCGCTCTATTGATTTCTGTGCAAATCGATGTCGAGTTTTTTGCAATAGGATAAATTTCAAAAAACGATTCAGAGGAAATATTAAAGATGAAAAGGCCTGATGAAAAAAATAATTATTGAGCTTGAACAATTCAAAAAATAAATGAAGCATATTAAAAATTAATTTTGATAATTGAATCAAGGGAGAAATTCATGAAGAATTTAAAAGTTATCTTCACAGCGCTTTCATTGTTACCAATTTCTACATACGCCAATGTTCACAAAGTTGATGCTAAGTTTAAATTAGGGCAATCTCTCTTTTTTGATAAAGTCATTAGTGGAAATAAAAATATTAGCTGTGCCACTTGTCATCATCCTTTTACCGGTTCAAGCGATGGTCTCTCTCTAGGAAGTGGAGAAGGGGCAAAGGGAATTGGAGTCACTAGAGATACTGGAGATGGATCAAGCAAAATTCATGCGAGAATTCCAAGAAACGCACCGGCCTTATGGAATCTAGGAGAAGAGGAGTACATTACTTTTTTCCATGATGGTCGAGTTGAGAAAAATGAAAACTATCCATCTGGATTTAAATCTCCTCAAGGAAAAAACTTACCTGAAGGAATGGATAGCGGGCTGGCCGTTCAGGCGCTTTTTCCCATTACAAGTTCTGATGAAATGGCCGGACAAGAAGGTGAGAACACAATTGCAGATCAGGCAAAGCTAGGAAATATTGCTGGTGCTGGAGGCGTTTGGGAACAAGTTGTTGAACGTGTAGCAAATATTAGTGCGTACGTTGAAGCATTTAAAGAAGCTTATCCTGAAGTAAGCAGTTCAAGTGACATCAATATTACACATCTTGGAAACGCGATTGCTCATTATGAAGCAAATGCCTTTGTTGCAAAAGACTCACCCTATGATAGATATTTAAAAGGGGAGTTGAGTGCCATGACCCCAAAACAAATTAAAGGTATGAAACTCTTTAATGGTAAGGCCAATTGCATGAGTTGCCACTCAGGACTATTTCAAACAGATCATAGCTTCCACTCAATCGCCATGCCACAAATTGGCCCAGGAAAGGGACATGGAAAAAGTAAGCTTGAAGACTATGGAAGGGAGGGAGTTACCAATCAAAAAGCTGATCGCTATAAATTTAGAACGCCATCACTTCGAAATGTTGCTCTAACCGCACCTTATGGACATGATGGAGCTTATGAATCATTAGAGGCCGTAATAAGGCATCATTTGAGCTCTGTAAACTCAATCATGAGTTATAAAATAGAAAGCGCAAGACTCATAGATCGATCTGATTTAAATCAAACTGATATGCTCGTTATGAATAATGATTTGGCCGTGAAAAAAATTATTCTTTCAAATAGTATCCCTGAAATGAATCTTAACAATGACGAAATCGATTCTTTGGTTCAGTTTATGAACGCACTAACCGATCTATCTTGTCTTGATATGAGTCGCAGTGTTCCAAGAAAAGTCTTAAGTGGAATGAGTATTGTAGAATAATTAAAAATATATCTTCACCCCCTATAAGTAGTCTTATAGGGGGTAGGGATTAATTCATTTATCCCAATTCTGTTATCTTTAAATTTTTAACATTTTGACAAATGACTTGATCACCAACTGCATTGAAATGCTCTTCGCATACGGCAATAAAGATTGGACCGTTAACCGGGCTTGATGCAATCTCTTTAATGCACGAGCAATTATTAAAGCAGCTTAAAACTGCGCAGTGCAATTGATCAGAGAAATGATCCGCACAGAGATTTTCATACATTTTCTTCGACTTGGATATTTCGATATTTTTATTTTCTTTGAAATTAACTCTCATTATGAAATCTCAAAGTAATTACATGGAACAAAGATGCCACTTTTTTTCTTTATCAATTTTTATTTCTTGATGTCTTCGCTTTAAACGTTTTCTAAGGTTACAAAGATGAACATCAATTGTTTTTGAATGCACATTTTCGCCACTCCAAAGCTTAGTTTCGAACTCACTTCTATCCACTCCCTTCTCCCCTGCATGCTCCAGGAGGCGATAGATTTGGATTTGCTTATATGTGAGACCAATCTCTTTTAGTTCAAGGTTAGATTCAAACATTGAGCGGTCCTCAAAGCTTTGATTAAGTGCTCGCTGGCATTTAAAAAGAATTTCATTAGGCCTAATTGGCATAACAAATACATCGTAGGCCCCATTATCAAAATATTCTTTAATAATATCTGAGTCGTCCTCGCCTACTAAAACGATAACTTTTGAATTCTTGCAGAGATTTCTATAGCTTGATCTTTTGCTTTTTGAATCTTCTAAAATAAAAAGATCAGCGTGATTTGATAGCGAATCAGTGTTAATTTTGGCAATCGGCACATCTAACTTTAATAACTCAGAGGACAAAACTCTCGTCAGTTCAGATTGCAAATCTGTTAATATCGCCATTTATGGCCCATTTATAATTTATGAGAATAAATCATAAAACACAAATTCACTTATAGACAATAGGCAAATATGCATTTTTCTCATATAAATGACCTGTATATAGGAGAAATTTACTCTTCGTGGAATTTATGACAGTATGCCAAAAGATTAATTTCGTGAGGCACCAATGAAGCTAAATCAAAAATTCCAATTAGTTAGTACTCCACTTGGAACTATTGCTATTAATGAGTACGCAAATAGTGGTGAAGATCTCGTCCTTCTTCATGGCAACTCGGCCTGTTCAAAAAGTTTTGATCTCTTGGCCCTAGAATTAGCAGAGCACTTTCATCTCTATATTGTAGATCTCCCAGGACACGGATTAAGCTCCAAATGCGATCACTATAATCTTCTAACCATGAGTGAGGCCATCTCTATTGCCCTTTTAAAATTAAAAGTACACTGCCCTCACCTCTTAGCTCATTCACTTGGTGGGCACGTCGCCACCCATTTATCCGCACTAATGGACTCAAAGAGCTTAACTTTGTTAGGTTACGCACCACTGAATCCCTTTAAGAAAGTAAGTGATATCTATAATTTTGACCTCAAAGAAGCGATGCTCTACTGCTTTGAGAGCGCATCCTACAACGATCTAAAAAACCTGTATCAAATCTCTCATTTTGTAAAAAGTGATGAATCCCTAAAGCAATTTACAACTGACTATAAAAATACAGACCCAAAATTTAGAGGACTCTTTACCCAAAGTGTTGGAGAAGGCAAATTCCTTAATGAATATGAAATATTAAAGAAGCTCCCTTATAAGGTTGATATTTTAATGGGTGAGTTTGATCAACAACTTATGTGGAATTATTTAAGTGAAATTAACTCTGATAAAATTCGGGTTCAAAAAGTCGCAAATAGCTCCCATTACGTTCAAAGTGATAATCCTCGACAAGTTAAGGAAACTTTACTTGAAAAAATTAAAATCCAAGCTCATTCTGTGAATGCTTCATTGTAGTAAAGTCAGGAGAAAGCAGAAATGGCAGTTGCAGCCTTTGGTGAAATAATTAAAAAGCTTCGTAAAGCCTCTGGAATGAATCAAACAGAATTAGCGATGAAGCTCAATTGCGATCAAGCCGTTATATCTAGGCTTGAAAAAGATCAACAAACACCAAGTCTATCTCAGCTCTCAATTATCTGTGATATATTTGGGCTCAAAATTGATTATTTAATAAAGGGAATTGTTAATTATTGGCAAGTGTCTAAAAGATTTAATCAAAGGATTGATCTTCCCAAAAAATATCAAGGTGAGAGGACTTCTTCCTTTAGAGAGATTATGCCCTTAATCTCATATGTAAATATTGAACACGGGCCAAGCACTACACATAGTTTTTTAAAAGAACTCAAGCTTGATTCTCTTATGTTCTTAGGGCCAAATGAGAATATAAGCCCAGTAATAGTTAGTGATATTTACAATTGCGCCTTAAAAAAAAAGTTATTCAAAAAGATCAATCTCAAAAAAATTGTGCAAATCTCCCACAACTCAGAAATTCACGGGGAATTCTATCCCCTACTCTCTCAGCTAAATAAATCAACTGATAAAGTAAATTTTTGGGCCTTAAACTCTTCTATGTACGACTCGATTTTTCATTATGAAGTTAAGAGAGACTCAAAAGAAATCGAACTTAAAATTACATTAAAAAATGATGAATTTATCAATGAACCTTGGTTTTTACTCTACAGTGAGTATAGAGAGCAATATCTAAAAGAAATTCCAAAGCTAGGAAGTAAAACTGCAAGCAAGGTTCAATTAGTAAGTGAATTTCCCAAAAATGTAAGAGATGAGGGAATCATTAGGTTTAGTGATGTCGCTTGAAAAAAATCTCTTAAACATTAATTTGCAGACTTTATCAAAGTATCCACACTTGCCAATAAGTGTTTTTAATCTCTTTGACCTTAAGCCACATGCAAATTTGGTTGATTTAAGGCTAGATGAAGTCGAAATTGCCAAAAAATTAAGCGACAATTATGAATTTTCAATAACAGATCTGATTTCTCGGAAAATAAGTTTCTCTGAACTTGATTTGAAATTTCAAAAAAAAGAAATTTTAGCAGAAAAATACAATCCTTTAGAAGAAGCTTATGCCAGCACCAAAACTATCCGCGCCATAAGGGATTATTTAAACGCTCATATAAGAGAGACTTGCGGGGATTCTCTTCTTTATAGTTTAAACACGACTTCTCAGTTATTTGATTCGAATATTGATAAAATTCATCCACAAATGGTATTGGATGCTCTAAGTGAAGTTGCAAAAATCGGTGTTAACACTGAGCTACTCTCTCATATAGGAAGATCCTGCCCTCTTTATAATGGGGAACATCACTACGGGAAAGTACTACACAATTTAGGAAATGCACGAGATGTGATTGAATTCATGCATGAAGAGGTCATTGGCCGTGAGTATGATAATCTCTTTCACTATAATCTCATTTCCAGTAAAGATACTCAAGCCGTCGTAGAGATTACTCAGAAAAGTGAAGCACATCAGTGTTTAAAGACTCATCTCATTGGAAATAGACCCCTGTGCCTCTATAAGCAAGGAGTCTATTTATCATTTCTAAAATATACAAAACTTCAAGCAGTCGAACTTAAGGAATCCTCTTGTCTCTATCATGGTGATAAATCATGTACCTATCATCTCACTTGGAATCAAGAATCTTCAAAGTTGAAGGCTTCTCGCCACTTACAATAAATTTATTATAATAAAGAACGGCACCTGGTTTTTTTAGAGCTTCTAAGTATTCCCTTTTAAAGTCTTTGGCGATACTCATATCCCCCATTAAATCACAGATAAAGTTATGAATGCGATCAAACTTTTCTGGCAAAAGTTGAAATTCATGCTCTAAGAATTCCCCTTGGCATTCAATGGTCTCAATTCTCCACTTAATATTAGTGAAACCAGCTTCATTCATTAAGTAAGGAATTTTTCTGCCTATCCATAAATCAAGTTGGGGCGAAAATGCTAGAGCATCTAAAACACGAGATACAACAGGCGGACATGGGAAGAGATTAAAAATGGGGCCATCAAAATCTACACAATGAAATTCTCCAGTAGACTTTAGAACGCGAAATATTTCAGAGAAGACCTGGCCGATTTCGGCCTTAGGCACATGCTCAACTACGTAGCGAGAGAGAACATGATCAAAAGTGTTCTCAGAAAAACTCAACTCTCGTAAATCTTCAACCTGAAATGAAAGATTCGAAAGGTTCTGTGCTCGCTCACGGGCCTCACTAACCCGCTCTCCACTCATATCACTACCTACAAAAGTAGATTCAGGATAAAGCTTAGAGAAATGGCGCAAAACAATACCCGAACCCGAACCCGCATCAAGAATCCTCTGGCCTTCTTTTGGGTCAAAATTCTTAAACTCTGACTTAAAATCATATTTGGGAAAGCTTGATTGAAATTCCAAACGATCAGCTTCTGATTTATGTTCTAAACAATAGGCTTTTGATAAATTCGTCATTAAGTACTCCTTAAGCAACTTTTGCTTTGTTAATTAAAAATTCTTCTGAAAAAATAATCTTTTTTTCAATGATTTCTTCAAGGATTGACATTGATCTTTTCCCATCGAGTGAAGACTCAGGCATAATCATTAATTTGATTTCTTCGTTATTGGCCTCAAATTTATGAAGATTGGGAAGTTGTCCGAGAGAATCTTGTATATCGAGATATCCCCATTTCGCCATAGCAATATCGGTTTTCATGCGAGGAGTAGCTGCCGCAAAGACAGCTCTATATTTGTTTGAAATTATCTCCATATATGTTGAAGCCGAGACAAGAGTTTTTGAGAGCTCAATAAATTCACTATTTCTAAATTCTGGGTGAACTGTGAAATTCCCAGAATAGAGACAATCTCCCTGATTTAAAAAGCTATTCATAAAATCTAAATGCCTATCTGAGTTTGAATCTTGGGCAAATTTAATAAGGGGTATTTTTTGATGGTGAAATGAAGCTTTGTTAAATGAGAGCATTCGAATACATGAAAGGGGAACTAAATTTTCTGCACAAAGCATGTAATAGCGTGAAATATAGTCGAGTGAATCATAAGGGATAAAAGACTTATCAAAATACTTTCCATAACCAAGTGACTTTAAATGAAGAAGGTTTGAAAAGAGTATTCTAACTTCTGGTATTGAATTTAGTTCATGAAAGTTATCAAGAATAACTAGTGTTAAATTACTTGGAATTGGCATATCTTCTCTAAATGGTGAAGAAGTTAAGTGTTGAAACACTATCGTTAAAATTCTTTACTAGGTTTAGTTAAGAAAAATTAATTTTGCACGCGTCTAAAACACGAAAGTGTTTTGATCGCGATGCTTTACCGGAATGCAATTGCAGTAGTGAAAACGCCTGCATTGCATAGACGGACAGAGATGCTTTACCTGCGACACGTGCATTTTGAGAGAGCAAAATGACGGCCGCTTTACCGGGATGAAGCACGCAATCTACAAATTGCGGGTTGCATGGACGGAATCATCAGAATCCGACAAGTTTCGAGTCGCATGGGCGGATTCATGCATAGACGGAGAATTCAGAAAAAAGCAACTGGCCTAATTTGGGGCCTTTGCTTTTTGCGATGCTTTTGTAGCAGCTTTCAAGAGGAGGTAAAATCAGTTCACTGAACACCTAGAGTATCAAGTCCGTTGGAATTGGTAATTGCGACTTTACAAGTCTCCATTCGCAATATTCTCAACGATTCTATGAAGTCCGTTAATAAGTACTGAGTGATTAAGTTATTCTCAATGGAATGGATGACGTGATTGATTTGCTCGGGAGAGAGTTGATCTTTAAAAATAAAAGAGAAGTGGGTTTTAAGGCGGTCATATTGGGTCATGATGTTTCTCGCAGGTTTGGGGTTAAGAGTTCTCCCCTAGGCTATTCAAGATGGGAGCCTAAAAGATAAGGGAGTAAGTTGCTTGAAATACAAATGAAATTAAAGGGAGGTGGTTTGGATTGGAACGGGAAGTGGTCGGGATGCGGCACGCGCATTTTGTGGGAACTTCCTTAATGCTCAAAGATCATTGAGATGACATTGGCATCAAAACACCAATGCTTCAATTCTTCCCTTAAGGAACAATTTCAACGTATGGGCGGATACTCACACATTCTTAGACGAAGATCGGTAATAGCATCGGATGGTTAAATATTTTTAACTAAACAAATTAATTTTTCTAACGAAGAGTAATCATAATTAACAATGTTGGGTTGGCGCGAGTGGTTTAAGGCAACGGTTTAATAATCCGTCAAACTGAAAGGTTCAAGGGGAAGAATCCCTTACCCATCGAATTTCCAAAGGAGAATAGATTTGGCCAAAATTATCTGCGTGAACTGCAATTCGAGTTTTGAAGGAGATAAGAATTTTCCACCCGCTATTGGAGCTGCAATTGCTGGAGCTACCCTTGGAGGGACATTCGGGGCAAGCATGGGAATTGCAGCTGGAGGAACGGCCATTCCTGCGACTGTACCTTTAGCAATAATTGGGGGAGTTCTAAGTGGACTAGGAGTAATTCAATTTGTGAAATGTCCAAATTGCAAGAAAATCTTTAGGAAGTGAATCAAATGACAGATTTTACATTATTCCAGTCTTTATCAATAATCATTTTGCTCATTGTTTCGATTTTCATGTTTTGCTATATTGCAGTATGTGCGAATTCGGATTTTCATATCACCAGCAATTTAAAACTACAAATAGTAAAATTACCAACGAGTAACAAATACCGCCTCTACTTTCTTCTTGGATTTAATATAATTTACTTACTTTATTTTTGGTCATTCTTTGAATCATTTCATCCTGATGTGTTGTCTTTAAATGAGGCAAATTTATTAGTTTCGAAAAAAACTACAAGTAATTATGACTTTTTAAATAGCCTCTATTATTTAATTTCAAATATTGCAACATCTGGCTATAGTGTTTTGGAAATCCCTCTTGACTCACCATTCATGCATAAGCTTATGGGTATTGCATTTAAAGCAATCAATTACATGATGTTGTTCCAGTGGGGCGCAAATGCATATTTAATAATAATAGGGTTGGAGAAAAAACCAGGACCAAAAACTCCTCCAGTACCTCCACGTCCACCAAGTAATCCACGCTCATCAATAGATAGCTTAATTAAGTTGATTGAAAAAATTGAGGGTAATGATTCTCTTTCTGAAGATACCATTAATGCCTTAAAAAAAATGATCAAAAATTTTGAGTACGAACGATTTCACATGTTTGAAGAGCATGAAAGATATCGGATGCTCTATCACGAATATGAAAAATATCTAGAACAATACAAAGACTACTTAGACTATTTAGAGAAGTTAAATGAGTAATATGGAACTAAAAAACCTCATTAACGACAATGGGGACATTCCAACAAATCTTTTAAATGAAGTTGCGGAGCAAGAAGCACAAGCGCTAGAATTAATGGAATCGTATTTTGGAAGGACAATTGAAGTAAAAGGGAGAAGATTTATTCTCACTAATTTAGAGCTGTATTTCGGGGGCATTGGCGATAAGTCCCATGACTGGTATCGGGCGAGGTTTCCGGAAAAATATGATAAGCACCCAAGAGTATCAACAGAACTATCAAATCTCATTCTGCTTGAAGGGCCTAGAATTTATCAAAATAAGAAATCAATATCTAATAGAACAAGATGTGACATTATAGTTGGTCCTCAAGACGTTGCCATCAGCTTTCTCATACGAAATATGCTTGATGAAAATGGTAATCTTGTAATACCAAAAGAAAATGGCGGTACGATGAAGATTGCTGAACTCTTTAATCTTTCTCCAAATGAGATTGGTTCACAAGTTATGATCTCTACTACCCCTGATGAGAAATATAAAGGAATACATCCAAGTAAAAAGAAAAGATCAATCGGTGGAAAATATATTGGTTTTGTTGAATTTAACGACGAAAAAGAGTGGAATTATAATATTAGTGAACACTTTTTGTAATTTCATAAAATAGGCACTGTAAAAGTAAAATTAGTGCCAGCAAGGCACTCTTACAAGCAGATTGTCTCATTTATTTAGGTGATTTCAAAAAATTCTCTTATAAAAGATAAGGCAATTATGCCAAAGATCTTTAAAGGAGAATGTAATGAAACTTAGAACAACTACTAAAGGAAAGATTAAATTGAGTTTAAACTTCACCATAACACATTTAAGAAGTTTTAAAATAGTTCTCCATTTATTAATTCTTACTTGCTTAACAAATAGCTGCTCAACGACCACTAATCCACAATTTCAAGGGCCGTTTATGCCAGAGAAGCTAAGCGAGAGGCTTCTTTATCACACTAGGTGCGAAAAGATTTCTACAGTTAAAACTGAGATTGAGAGAACAGGGCTTATAGGGCAAATACTCTATGGGCAGTATATAGTCACTTGTCCAAAAAAAGAGATGTTATGCACATTAGAGGCAAAGGCCTTTAGTGATCAGTACACGGTTGTTTGTTATGGGAGATGAGGCTTTTTATTGAGCCTTTAGGATGACATCTTTTTTTGTAATCGTTTGATAAAGCTCTAAAAATTTATTCATACTCAACTTAACTTTTGACGTCTCGTATCGAGCATATGCATTACGTGATGAAAAACCTAAGCGATTAACGACGTCAGCAATGGATAAGCCCTCTTTCTCCCTCTGTCTCTTAAGTATTAAGGAAATCAGTTTATCTGGATTATTTGTACCTAAGACAAATGTTTGTCCTTCAGTTGATTCAATAGAAATCTTTAATCCCTTTCTTTCCTCTGCTAAATCTTTAATTGCACTTGCCATCATGTCAATTGCATCACTTTTACTCGTTCCTTGAGTCATTAAGTCTAAGATAGGCACTTCTGACAACCAGAATTTACCATCTTTAAATACCTTTCCTTCCAATTTCATAACTATCTCCATCACCCATAATGTCGTACACTCATCGGTGTACAGTAAGCGTAACTTTAATTCTCTTTACTCCTATTCTTCTCAGCCTTTTTTAATATTTTTTTTGCAAGTAACTCGTTAATTTCACGATGCCTTGGGATTGGTTCTTCGAGACTTCCGTTCGTCCAAATTTCATGATTTCCACCCTCTCTTAAAAAATACCATCCATACGAACCGAGTTTCTTTTTTAAATCTCTTGTCTTCACGTTTTCCATCCTTAGTCATAAATAATTAAAATAATCCCATTTATTCTAATTATGCTAAAGATGGATAAGCAGTCCCTTTAGGAAATGGCCAAAAATTAAAAGTTGAAAAATCTTCTTGAAAACAAAAATTCTTAGATAAAATCTTAGACACTTTTAACAAAGATACTTTTAATAAAGCATGAATTTGCAATCGTTTCTTTAAAATATCAATATTTTGGAATACGTGATATCTCAGATTGTAATTTGAACAAAGAGATTCAAATAACTCAATCTCTTCATCTGTAAAACGAATACTTGATAAATGAATACAGTTCGCCGCATATACTAAATGATTCAATTCTTTAGCAGCATTTCTTTTCTGAAAATGTCTCTTTAATAACGGAAATAAAGATAAAATTCTAATTATCAAACTCATACAACATTGTACACCGATACGTGTACAAAATCAACATGGAATAATGTCATAAAATCAAATGTTTATCAGGCTCAAAGTTGCTAAAAAGCCAGCCAATTTCTCGGGCAGAAGTGGAAGAGCGGGATTTTTTGGAAGAAATTAGGCGCGATTGAAGATATTTTTCGAGATCTGTTAAGGACGGTAAAAAAGGCATCCAATTAAGTGATTCGTAATCAATGGGTCTAATAGGCTCCTTTTCAAGATAAAAGCCGTATAGATCAAAACTTCGGTATTTTAAAAGAGCTTTAATTTCTAAATCAGTGTCAGTTAGTTTGGCAATAAAAGCGGGAGTCATGCATAAATTGGCCAGAGAAGTGTAGACATTCACGTTTTGAGAATCACTGTAAATATGATTCAACTGAACATCTTGATACTTAATCCCTCCATTGCTCCAGACAAAGGCCCTATTAGGACCCTCATTATCACAATACATAACCTTTTTGCCGTCAGAATAATCAACCATCTCCCCTCTTCGTGAAGCATTTCTGATAATACGAAAGAGGTTTTGATTATGAGTTTGTTTAACAGTATCGGGATGAGTAAAAAGAGTATGTTTGGCAACAAGATGAGCGAGCGAAGGGTATCCAGCTTGCTTGGTTAAGTCTCGAAGAATGGAGTTGCCGTTGAAGTGGGTCATGTCATTTTAACTCCTCCAATAATACAATTAACTTCTTTTGTTAAATCGTTCATTTTACATCTTAAAAACGTCTTGATTTCGATCACTAAATCAATAATTTGAGAAACATCATCTTTGTGCAAAGAGTGGAATTCTTTTATGTGAAAATATGGACGTTGAGGAATTAACATATTGTTTTCTTCAACTTTAAATTCCCAAGAGACATCGATACTACGTACTTCATGATTCTCGTCTATGTGAGCGTAACATTTATCCACAATTCTTCTGGCATTTAAATATGTCTCGTTATTTCTGAACAAATTCACCAAGTCTACTTTATTTTTATTTCCTTTTCCATCAACGAAACAAGATCGGAGTAAAAGTAACCCATGTGAAAGCATCGCTTTAAACTCATACTGTTGAGGGTTTTGCGGGTAACTAGTATGTTCGCTGTAATGATTTTGGATTAAATATTTTAATGTATTTTGGGCATCATTAAGGTTCATTAATGCAATTTCGATTGATCGAATTTCAATAATAATTTGATCAAGTTTAGTTCTAGAGTCAATAGGAATGTTCTTAATTGCCGTATGACACATGGTGGTCCTACCGTTAACTGAAGCACCAGCGATAAATAAATTTTGATCTATTTTCTTCATTTATATTCAATAATGTCGTGTTTATCCGTTTTAATTCCTGTTTTATTCATTAGAATCATTTTACTCTCAATGAGATGTTTCTTACGAATTTCAAGCATACCTATTTCTGCATCTGTATAATTTGGATATATTTTATCTTTTGCCTTAAGTAACTTTAGATTAACTTCAGTAAGTTCTTTTTCAATCAATTGATTTGCTTCTAGTGCCCATTTTAATTTGTTAACGTTGATAGCTTTAGTTTCTTCATTATTTCTTGATATTTCTGATTCTTCAGCTTCCTTCTTTTTCTCTATTAATGAGCTCACGTTACTATAACCAAATGCAATCCCTGCAATTAGTGAAGCGACTGTTATATAATTTTTTACGATTTCTGAAATATCTTTATGCTTTGCAATCATTTTTTACAATCCTTTACACCCAAATTCATCCCCGACTCTCTCTTTGTCTTCTTTTAAATGAAGTTCTCGAAATAAATCCAGACGAGATAAACTCTCAATCTTATCGATGCTGACTAAGTATTTTGAAAGGACTCGCTCGTTTATTTGGTAGTACTTGTTCTTCATTAAAAAGGCGATATGGGTGTTGGTTTTGGGATGGGTGATGACTTTGTAGTCTGACCTGCGGGAAGAGTCTGAGAGACTCTTTGTGCAAAGTCTAGCTTCGATGCTTGCGTCTTTCAGAGACGAATATGTGTCGATGTAAAAGGGTTGGACGTAGTTCATTTAGGTATCCCTCCTGTCAAAAGAGAAAAGATAGGATTCCGCCCATGCCAAGCGAAATTCGTCGATTTCGCCTAGGCACAACGGTAAAGCATCGCGATCAAAGCACGTTCGTGTTTTAGACGCGTGCAGCCCGCGCCGTAAGCACTTCTGGGACTTAACTTTTTTATTAGAGCTCGCGCATTGGGGGTCATTGAAGTCATCATGGGTGAGTTGCAATTTTGCTGGCAGGTTTGTATCAACTGAGAATTTAGCGGCCCCCCTGCCCGTCTCGGTGCAGTTTTTTGGGTAACCAGAAAAATTTCGTTGAGTGTAGAGCGGGAGTTTATAGTAGTCAGAGAAGCCCACGGTGTAGTTTTTGTATTCAAGAATTCGGATTTTGCGAGTTGTTTTTGGGAGGCCTCCATGCGCATGTGAGTTTGAGGGAGCGGAAGTGGATAAAGGTTCGGATGAAGTAAAGGATTGAGTTTCGTTTGTTGCGGAGTCAGGCTTTAGAGAACGCATCGATTCATGATGTGGTGTCGATGCTTTAGCCTGTGGTTCATCAACGGTTAGAGATTGGTGCAACGTGGGAGTAGATGCACAGGATGCAATGAGAAATAGAAGGAGGAGGGGGGTTAAGATCTTTCGCATCATTCAGAACTCTTTTTAGTTAAAGAATTGTGATACAAATTGAACATGTTATGAACAACTGATAACATGTTTTCGCGTGTTAGCTCTTCAGGGATTAGATATCGAACAGGTAATGTCACCATATCTGGTTTAACTAATGATAGCATTCCATGTTCATGTATAACCTCAGATGGCAAGATAACACTCATCGCTTGTGATTTGCTATCACAAACTGCTAATATCATATTTTTCTTAACGAATGACGAAGTGTCATTTCGTGAAAACATTTCTTCTAATTTATTTTTGAGATCATTCTTTTCTTTTGAAGACGCTCTTCCATCATATGAAATTAACAATATCGGTAGCAATTTGATATTTGCTTCTCTTAGGGCCAACCAAAAAGACCTAAAAGTCGAGAGATTACCAATTTCGTTAAACATGGAATCCTCGTCTCTACCATCCAACTCATCGAATTCTTTCTCTTTAGAGATAAGTGTGTTTATCAGCCAATTTAATTTATCTATTTCATCATCAAACTTTATTTTGTCGCCTTTCGTATTGTCGTCATATCGCAATAAAACATCTTTAACTTGAATTCGAAAGTGACTTAGTTGGTTAAGCTCTATTGATAATCTTTTTGATTCATTCTCATGTTTATGAACATCCTCTTGCAAACTCGCTATTTCTTTTTCAAGATGTTTTACATTTTTTTGAATATTTTCCTTCTGTTTGGAAATCAAACTTACTTGCCCCATGAGAGCACTATTTTCCGTTCTTTGAGCCGCCAGTTCACTTAGCTTTGAAGATAATTGAGCCGTAACATCTCTATTCACAGCTCCATTTTTTTCTTTCTCATTTCTCAATTGATCTTGCATGTTCGCAATATCACCTCTGAGTTTCACGCTATTCTGAACATCAACGAGGTCTTCTTTCAAGGAATAGGCCTGTTTTAACCATTCTTTAGCAATTTTTGGCCATTTGAAAACATAAAACCACGTTAGTATTGCTGGGATAATATATCGCAACGAGTGCCAACCTTTAATTACTAAAAGGTGACTGAAGTAATCATTATAAGTTAATTGTGATAGATGAAAATTTTTAAATATACCAAGCCTCTCTGAAATATAGGCGAGCCTTTCTAGAGTTGGTTCAGAAGAAAACATGTAAATGAAGAGATCGTAATTAAAAACTATAAAGAATGTAATATAGGAGCCAATAATAGGATCGCTAAAACGTGATCTTACTGATTCGGTGAGTGAGTCTAAAATTCCACTTCCTGCTTTTTCTTGGGACATTTTACTTACCTTTTATATTAATTAATAGTAATTGGTGTAGTTGCATTTGGAACTTCGAGTTTAATGTTCATGAGTGAAAAAAGTCTTTTTAGTAATGCATAGTGAACTATTCTTTCTAAGCAGTAAAAAGATGGAGCTCTGTTGAGTGTCTCTTTTAAACTTTTTGAATAATTTTCTTTATGAGTTAACCCAACATCAAAATTTTTTAATGAGACGTGGCCTGATATTCTTACTCCTTCATGTAGGAATAATGACCTTAAGTCGTAACTTGCCGCCAGTGTCGCTTCGATATTCTCTTTCGTTAAAGGTTTTGGATTATTTGATTGTTGAAATATTTTGTCATCGCAGAATCTTAACAAGCCTTTTACATACTTTTTCTTAATTTGCTTAAGTCATGATATTATCTGATTTCTCTTGCTTGTCCCATTTGGCAGTGTGTTTTCAATCTCTTTTAATAATTCTAATATTTGGTTATCGTATATCTCTTTATCTTCAAATAACTGATGTGAACTTAAAATCTCACCAGCATTCACAAGGTTTACGTATGCGATTCCTGGATCTTTTGGGAAATCCAACATTGCATTTTGATATAGTCTGGATGCCACTTTAAATTCATGTAAATTGGTATCTAAATGAATATCTCCTATACAATGCATGTTTAATTCTATGGGAAAATGCTTGCGTGGAACATCAGAATAAAAATCAAGTTTCTTATTGTATTTTTTTATATCAACAAACTCTGGTATTAAAAGAATCCCATTTGATTCAAAAAAACCAATCGGAAGCATCATTTTGCCAAATATAACAGTTAAAACTTGAGAGATAATTTCACCTACTCCAAAAAATGATGGAGTTAAATTCCCCACCTTTTTTTCTGGTATAGGAGTTTTAAATTCAACAACATGGTGAGACATGTTGTAAGTAGGCTTAATATGACTATCATAATTTGTAAAATCTTCAAACGCATGTCGAATCTTGATTCCACCAAAAGAATTTTCCCCTACAAAGTATGCAGGTGAGCTGATTAAAAATTTATGGCTAATAAGATTTGACATTAAAGTAATTTCCTAGATATCGTTAAATTTAAATTCGGCTATATTAATGATGATTAATATGGTGCTAGAGAGGGATTTCATTTGTAATCACCCATTTAAACATTATTAAGTTGCATAATTTTTAGTTCTATTTTGTGGTTTGTCTGCGACCGAATTGATCTATCTAGATCAATTAAAGTGATCTTGGCGATATTTGAATCAAATTTTATCAGATTAGTATTTGTAAGTGAATATTTATGGCGAAATGCATAGACTATATAAATTTTTTTAGCATTGACAAATACATTGACAAATTTTTCTACAGTAGGAAACGAATTAATAAAATTTTCCTTGGATTTTATAAAATACTTATCACCAGCTTGCCGTTTAGAAACCGTGTCATAATATTTTTTTAACAAACTACAATCGGAATTCAGATCTTTTTCCAAAAATTTCGCACAAACATATATTTGTCCACAAAGCTCTCTCGCTTTCCCATCAAATCCGTCCTTGATGTGAACCAAATATATTTCATCCCCTCTCAAACACATCACATCACAAAATTCAATATTTTGAGGATAGCAAAGAAATTTATGAAGAGTTAAATTGTCTTTATCAATTTTTTGAATGAGTTTACTTTCTATAAAATAGTTTTCCCCAACATTTTTATCATTATCCCAAGCAATAGGAAGAATGTTATTAATTTGCCTTGACTCTGATAGCGAAATTAATCTGCTATTTATAGAATTTAAAAGTTCTTCCTCAATTTTATACCATTTTCCTTCTACTCTAAAAAAATGCTCGCGCATTCCTTTTGATTGTTCGATATCCATCTCCGAATCCAATGCCTTAAAAAGGTGAAAACCTGTCTTGAAGCTATTTTCATCATCAAGTGCACTAATTTTTATATCGGAAAAGAACTTTATCAGCTTGTCATTTTTATCTTTTTCTCCAATGTCTCTTTCTGTAAATGTCTGTGATATATCTGCCATAAACTCTCTGCAATTAATGAGCTCTCTTAATATTCTTTCGTAATTATGAGATCCATCATTATCTTCTAGATTTACTAAAGCAGTCCCTCTATATTCGATATGAATAGTACTTGCCTCAATATAATTTGATATATCACAAGGTACAAAATCAATCCCATTAGAAGCTCGTTTATTGTATAAGTCATCGATTATTTTATTGACCAATTTATGATTTAAAATATTCTCAGTTTCTTTGCCTCGTTTTGTTCCTTGATCTACAAGTACTATTTTAGAAAATTTTAAATTACTATTTTTCGAGCTACTAAGTTTATCTAATTTTGTTACTAATTTAATCAATGTCTCACTACTTATTGATTTGAATAAACGAAATGAATCTTTTGCAAGGATATTGGTTTTTGGCTTTATATCATCCTTACTTATTATGTCAGGAAACATAACAATCAAATCATTCGCATTAACAGCGCTTAAAACTTTCTTATATATTTTTCCATAACTGTCTTCATCTTCAATTTTTAAGTTTCCTCTAAAAATTCTTTGCTGCTCTAAAACCTCTCCAATGACACTCCTATCTTGCAGGAGTTTCACAGTCGATTTCTCTGAGCTAATAATTTCCTCTGCAACAGAAATGCCAAATGTTTCATCAATATAGCTTTTTATTAAGAAATATCCATTACCACCAGTTGCGGCATAAATTCTAGATTCTATTGATACAAATAAACAAAATGATTTCTGCTTATTATTGTCGGTAATGATTGAGTGATCATTTTCATTTATAATACTTGAAACGAATCCTTCCCAATTTGGCCGAGACGACAAATACCCATAAATCAATCTACATTTTTCATGAGATTGAAATTTTTCGCTAATTTGGACATTTCGATACTTCTTCCCTTGTTTTGATTTTAAATATTTCCCATCTAGAAAAAGTTCAACTAATTTATCCAGTTCAAGAGTTTTCAATTTCTCTTTTTTTTCTTTCGCAAGTTCCCAATTTACATCACTTAATATTGATTTTGTATCTAATCTGTAGATTGATATCTGTACATTTTTACTCATTTTTACCTCTAGAACTCTAACTCCAAACTCTCAAACCTCTCCCCATTACTACTCCTGTGGTATTGAACATCCACAGATTTGCCATCGGTTTCGATATAGGCGAAGTTGTGTTTTTGGTGTTCGGCCTGAGGGTTATCTCCCCAGTTGCTAAGCATTTTAGGGATGTAGCTTCCGCGAGAATTGAGATCGGGAAGATTCTTTTCGCCAATTCGAATGTGTTTTACTGATAAATTGTCCCACTCAAAGTTATTTCTTCCTAGGCCTTTGGTTGGCCAGAAGAAACCACTACTGATAATCTGATAAACCCTAAAATCAGGATCGCTCGCGTGTGTGAGTTCTGCCGTTAGTGAGACATGCACATCACCTGAAATGAAAACAACCTTTTTGACATTATTAATTCTAATAAACTCTAAGATTTGAAAGCGCTGCTCAGGGTATCCCGCCCATTTATCATCAGGGGCACCTGGAATTAAGGGTTTTACATCTTTTGTGTCTGGAAACAATGGAACTGAAGAGACAATAAACTTCACCTTGTCGCGGTTTTGATCAAGTAGGAGCCATTCTTTGAGCTTCTCCATTTGTTTTGGAGCAAGCATCTGGGGAGGATTAACACTTCCGTAGCGCTCCATCCGAGCATCCATGACAAAGAAGCTGGTCGGGCCGTCGTCAAACTGATAGTAAAGTTTGCGATCCTCTGCATAGTCGTCTGGATCAACACTATTTAAAGTCTGAAGCTCAGAAGATATGTTTGAAGAATCCTTAATCACAGAAGAGAGGGCCGCTTGATAAAGCGTGTAGGCCTTAAGACCGTTTTGCATATGCACTCGGTTTTTCTCGTGATCCTTGTGAGTTTTTGCAACAAAGTCCATCGACCAATCATTTTTGATTTCATGATCATCCATGCACATGAAAAAAGGATAACGGGATGCAAGTTTTGAAAAGTAAGGTGTCTCATAGGCACGAAGATAGTGCTTTTGATATTCTTTATAGGTTTTGGCCCCTCCAAAGGGAAAAATCATTTTGCTGTGGTGATCGGCGTAAACTTGATCTCCGCTCATGACAAAGAATTTGGGGGCGATTTCTTTATTTGAAATTAGGTTTTCAATAGTTTTAAAAGAGTCGTCACTGGAGCCGGTGTTTCTGCTAAATGTTCTTAAGATACTGGAGCTCACCGTGGGATGGTGGCGGCATGAGCCAGTAATAAAAGAACAATTGGAGTTTTCACTACTGGCAAAGGTTCTCGCTATGCCAGTAGCTAGTACTTTTTCACCTTTATTAATAACAAACTGGTATTGGGTATCTGGATTGAGTTCAGAGATATCAAACAAGGTGATGTAATCCGTCACCTCGGCTGCGATTTGGCACTGATGGGCAATTTCGAGATTGTTGGCTAAGAGAGAGCAAGTCAGATCGACTCCCCGATCATCTTTGCCTGCACGATACCAAACGCGAAGAGAATTTGAAGTTGTATGGGCGATCATGGGGCCTAGGGGCTTGTTGCTCATTTATGGTACTCCTTCTTGAAATTATCAACGAAGGAGTTGAAACCTTTGTTCGTATCCCTTTCTACGGATTCGACACCACTTTTCTGGGAATCGTCACATAATAGAAACTGGTATTCGATGGACTTCAAACAAACAAAAAAACCTTGTTTGTTGGCCCAAAGATAACTCTCATTAGCAGAATCAACATACTTTTGAGCCTCTCTTTCATCTGCTTTACTTTGTATTTTGAATATTACTAAATAATCAACATAAGTGAGGGTGTTTAGCTTTCCTTTGTAATCTTTAATTTTAAGCTTACCAACTATCCTTGAGTTAAAGCTTGAGAGTTGCCTTTTAAACTCTGTTATGTCTGGCACTTCCTTTTTCTTTGGAGTTCCACAAGATACGAAAAGAAATGTTAAGATTAACAAGTATTGAGTTTTCATGACCATAATTTCACCATTTCATTTAAGTTTTTCCCTCCGTTGACTGCAAGTGAACGTCCAGTATCAAGATTGATTTGCGGGATTGTGATCTCAGTTGGTCTCGGACCATTCTCAAAAACATAGTTATATGAAATCTGCAATGCTTCTGTTAGGACATCAGCTATTTTTGGTAAAATATCATTAATAAAATGTATTTGAGTTGAGTTATTGAATATTTTGTTATCATTTCCTTGAACCTTTTCTGGAGTTAAGAGTAAGTATTTTTCAGGATCATTCAGAACTTCATTGCTATCTTGAAAGAAAAAAGAATTTTGCAATTTTTCAATGAAATAAATTCTTGGAACATTTGTTTCTGCGACTTTGAACAAAGTCATTAAACCATTTTTCCATCCATCTATTTTCTTACTATTTACATCCTTCTGTTTGAGCTTTTCTTTTTTCATTTCATCAGAATAGATATTACAAATTAAGTAGCTAAAAAGTTCAAATATTTGCATTTTGTAAGTTTCTTCATCAACTGACTTAAGTTCCTTATAGAGATTCGCTGCTCTTAAGTTGTCTGCTTCCCCTGAATCTCTTGTAAAGTAATCATATAACAGTACATCTATGGCCATTTCAAGTGAACGATGAGCTGCTTGGTTTTGCTCATAATCCCCCACCATGTCTCGAACAAACGGGTGAACAAGGCCATCAATTATGACGTGGGACAAATATCCTGTGAAAAAAGCAAAGGCTGCATATTTAAAATCAATGTTATCCGTATTTTTTAACTTATCCAAAGCTCTTAGGGGAATTTGATTCGTGTGATAGTAATGAAAGAAATCAGCTACCTTACTCTCATTTGAAAGAAAAAGATCGCCATCAGCAATTGAAGCATAAGGAAGATCTGGAGCAACAGCTCCAAGTTGAAATAAATATTGTCCGGCATCTATAATGTTATCGAGTTCTTCATTAACTCCAGGAAGAGCATCACGAACCCATTTAGTAATTAAAATATGCGAATAACCACTGGCCATAAAATTCCTCTACTATCTGAAGCATAATCCCAGAGCCTTTCTCGGGGCGTGTTATAGATGAAAGTCTAGAACGCGCAATGGGCTTTTTAAAGCATGAAATGACTATATTTCAGAAAAGACGGCACGTTATTTCTAATAAAGTTGTAATTGGGTTAAGAAAAATTAAACGTTGGATAGTATTAGAATGTTGACCAATTCAAATTTTCAAAGAAAAGGATAAAAAAGTTAGGGAAAATACGTATTCCGTTTTTGTATTTCTTAACTCTTATCTGATTTAAGATACTTACTTTGATAAATTCATGTCCTATTAAAATGAGGAAAAAACTTTAAAATTTAATTTTTAAGGGAGGTTTTTATGGAACGAGCGATATTTGATGGTTTTAAGTTAAAAGAGAAAAGATTGGCGTTAAAAATTACAGCAGAAGAAATGGCCGAAAAGATCCAGTTATCTGAAGCGAGATCTTATAGAAGAATTGAAAATTCTGGTATAACGAGCTTATCTACTTTAAAAAATATCTGCACCCACATTAACATGCAACCGAATGAACTTCAGATCGAGTTGAATCCGAAGTTTTTTATTAATCAGTTGGATGTAAATTCAATAAATTCATTTTTGATAAAATATACCATATTCAATCAGTCTAAATGCTTTTTGCTCTTTTCAACTTTACACAACATAACAAAAGGAAAAGATGTTACAAAACTAAACATGAAAGTCCTTTTGAACAGATATAGAAAAGAATCTGAGGATGCAGAATTGGATATGATCACAATGTATAGTGATTTGTGCCTAATGAAGATTTTTGGATGGATTAGTTTTAAGCACATTGATCCTATTAAAGATGAAGAAATTAATTTAATCTTTACTTATAGAAATCCAGTTTGCAAACCGATTCATCATTATACTTTTCTTTTGTTCGAAATAGCTGTCAGTATGAAAAATAATCAGGATAGAATTATATGGGATGTTAAAAATAAATCACGTAATAGACTCTTTTTATATCAAAAAGATCAAAATTTAGTTTCACAAATGATGGAGGATTTATACGCACTTCACCATTTGGGATGGATTAATTTTGTAACTTCTCCTGATGGATATAAGGCTAAGCTTGAGATTAAATTGCAAAGATGTTTTTTAATTTGAGAAATTAAGGGGTCTCTTTAATTTGCTTGAATCCTTTCAGATCAATAAAGCGTAGAATTACAAATTCAAAAAATAATAGCAAGAGTGTTGAGATTAGGACGATTAGTCGTTTCATACCTTCAAAAAAACCTTGAGTATAGAAGAAATAATTAAGTGAAAGGAGAATAACTAAAAAGACTACAAAGGAGATTATTCTTTAGAGGGTGCGATTACTATTATAAAGAACTTTGAAGTTCTTAAGGCAGTTTTGGCAATAGAGAACTGATTTATTCTCTGTAGAATATATAAGCGGTGTCAGGCAGTTGGGGCAGGTTGTTTTTAAAAAAGGCATAGGGTTATGAAATTTTTATTATCCATTAACGCTCTTGATTCTATTGTAAATCCTATCGATGTCATTGTCTTTGAAGATAAAAGTGTAGTTTTTTTGGATGAATTTTGAAAAGGCTTTGGTTTCTAAAGCAGTGAGTTTGGCGAGGTGGGCGAAGGAGATTAGGTATTCCCCTGCTCCGCGGGCAGCATCTATCTTTATGTGATCGAGGTTCATGGCGAGAAAGAGTTTTTGATCATGTTCGGTCTGGCCTATCATGGCGCAGTCGCCAGTGGAGGTAAAATAAGAAGAAGTTGAATATATAGAACCAGCAAAACCTCCAAATCTACGAAATGTTTTATCGCACTTATTCGAATTGTATGCATAAGAATTAGTGGTGGCGCCTACGAGCAAAATTGTGATGAGTATTTTAAAAGTGTGGTTCATCGGGGGTTCCTTGGGGGGGGGAATCACTAAATTAATTAATCAAATATTAATTCATTATAGCCGGTAATCGGAATTTATTGAATTGGGAAAGTTCAACACTTATGCGACAGATGCTTAAGGAATTAAATCCCCCCTCCCCTTTGAAACGTGCGCTTTTGAGGCGCTTTCAAGGGGATGGGATAAAAATGCACAGGAATGGGAAATCTATCCGCCCATGCGACTCGAAAACTGTCGGTTTCGGGTTCGCATAACGGTAAAGTGATAGTCAAAATACTTTCGTGTTTTAGACGTATCGCAAGTTAAGAAAATTTACCCTGAAAGTTGTTCATACCGTTGAAGTGGTTGCGATGGAAGGGGGGATGATATCCCCCCTTCATTTTATGAGTAATTTAATGACCAAGACGGCATAAAAGATGTAAGTGATTGCCAATAATTTAAAGGATAGACCCATCTTTTTTTGTGCTGAAATTTCTTGAAAGACCTTGGGGTCAGTCATTCTTAATGACTCATAAAAATAGAGGTATTTCATAACTCCATCCCCTCGTCTTTTGGCCTCAAGAATATGATGGTACATAAAAAATCCCCATGGCAATATCAGCACACTGTTGAGACCAATAAATAGAATCGCTAAATCCGATGTGGAGGAGGTTTCAAAACTTCCAAGAAAATAGGAAATCGCACCAATTATTGTAATGATCACAGATGAAAAAAGAAGAGCGAATTGATTTAAGAAAATCTGAAAGTGAATTCGATCAAGCTTTAAATATTTAGACCAAAAAGTAATTATTTAAATGTTAATCAGGTAAATAAAGAAAAGAACAGTAAGTCCTAATCCAGAAAAGAAGCCAAATTGTCTCAAAGAAGTTATGAAATTTATCTCTAATATAAAAATATTCTCCAAAAAGATGTTAAGCATAAAAAAGAGGTAAGCCAAAAATATGCTAATGGAAACTCTCATTAAGAGTTCCTTGGCATGCACGTTTTTTGATCTAAGTTTTAAAAGCAGCGGGCTGCAAAGGTAAATGACAAATACGAGAGGCAAAAAGTCAGAAAACGCGAAGTTTAAATATT
>Ga0100403_1000906_pt1 | contig 28782 bp, 24 predicted proteins | sample CryGeymet201501t_FD_83663 | JGI IMG/M metagenome (GOLD analysis project Ga0100403, IMG submission 83663) | Groundwater microbial communities from Crystal Geyser aquifers in Utah, USA - Crystal Geyser metaG 2015-01t | ecosystem: Environmental > Aquatic > Deep subsurface > Groundwater | place... | reverse complement strand
TAGTGCCAAGCGGCTGGATTAGCTAACTGAACGATTTCAGTGTATCACGGTGTACATGCCGAGTCAATACCATTGTATGGACATACATAACGTATTGTTGAGTAATTGTGATTGTGGTAATATACTCCTGTTTATTTTTAATTAAATTTATGGAAAAAATCACCTTTAAGCCTTTCGGAAAAAGAGTAGTAGTATCCCGCCACGTTCCTGACGCTGGCGGTTTTGAACTTACGGAAGAGATGAAGCGCGAGTCACATCCCGACATAGGCGACATTTTGCAGGTTGGTCAAATCGGATTCTGGAATAAATGGGTACGTGGGATTCGTCCAGGAAAACAGATACACTTCACGAGATACTCCCCGGTCAAGATCAGTACAACAGACTATGAAATAATTTATATCGAACTCGATAACATCTTGGGGATACAAGTTAAATAGTTATTTATGGAAATATGGAAAGATATCAAAGGCTACGAAGGATTATATCAAGTTAGTAATCTTGGAAGAATTTATAGTTTTAGAAGACCACACGCCAAGGGGGGTCTTCGCAAATTGCACTACAGAAAAGATGGGTATATTGGTGTGATTTTGGCTAAAAATAAGGTTATAGAACAACTTTTAGTGCATAGGGTTGTCGCGAAGACATTTATTCCGTCAAGCAGAAAGCGGTTTATAAATCATAAGGACGGAAATAAGGCGAATAATAATGCTGAAAATTTAGAATGGTGTACCCACAAGGAAAATCAGGAGCATGCGGTTAGGACGGGTCTTTATACGCTAGGAACGGCGCGAGCGCAAAGTAAGCTTAACGATAAGCAGGTTCGTGTTATTAAACATATTTTAACTATTCCAAACAGAATTTCGATACAAACCATAGCGGACATTTTTCGGGTGGCGAGGCAGACGATTGTGCAAATTGACAAAGGCATTAGCTGGAAACATATAACAATTTAATTATTTAATTTTTTATTATGAAAATTCCGTTCAAAGAATATCTTTATGGCTCCGCAGCACGTAAGAAGCTTATGGCTGGCGTCGACAAGCTGGCCGACTCAGTGGCCGTTACCCTTGGAGCCAAGGGGCGTAACGTTATTTTTGAGTCTACGATTTTTCAAAAACCGCAAATAACAAACGATGGTGTTAGCATTGCGCGCGAAGCGAACCTCAAAGACCCATTCGAGAATATGGGTTGCCAACTTATCAAGCAGGCTTCATTTCGCACGAATGATCTTGCGGGTGACGGAACAACGTCATCTATCGTCATTGCCCGGGAACTTGTGAAAGCCGCATTCGCGCAAAAAGATTTTAATCCGGTGAATGTTAAAAAACACCTCCTTCGCCTTGGTAGGGAGATCACCGACGAGGTGAAGAAGAATAGAGTGGAAGTAAAAACAGAAGCGGAATTGGTCAACATCGCTTCAATATCGGCTCAGGATGAAGAGATCGGTACTATGATTGGGAAGCTCATGTTCGACCTTGGGAAGGACGCGACTGTGAATTTTGAGGAAGGTCTGGGGAATGAGATCAAGGTGGAACGTCAAAACGGCTTCAAGTGGGACTGTGGACTCAAAGAAGGTCTTATCTCACGCACGCGCTGGGAATACAGCATGGATGACGCACGTGTTCTTTTATGCAAGGACAAATTGAGCTCATTCACGGACTTTTTGCCTTTGGCAAGACAATTTGCCGATGTGGACGAGAAAGGACAAGTTAACAAGATTCACTGCACTAAGCTCGTGATCGTATCAGAGCTTCTACACGCTACGATTATTCAATTCCTACTTAAGAATTCCACTATCAATGGCGGTCCGCTTGAGTGGATATGGGTACAACCTCCATCATTCGGAGGTAAGAGAGATGATATTCTTGAGGATATGGCGATTGCTACCGGCGCAAAGATCGTGGATGGCGATAAGGGTAACTACGTACGCCATCACAAGCTTGCTGATCTTGGAACTGTTAAGTCGGTCTACTCTAACAAAGATCACACCGTGATGTGTCCCGCAGGACAGCAGGAGGCTATTGACGCACGCGTAAGCTTCTTGGAGGAGACACGAGCAAAGAGTAGTGATGAGAGTGAAATACTCAATATCAACGCTCGAATCAGTGCGCTACGTGGAGGGCTTGCAACAATCAAGTACTCAGCTCCTACGGACGTTGACAAAAAGGAACTCAAGTACAGACTAGAAGACGCTGTTTTTGCCGCTAAGGCTACGTTGCAGGAAGGTTACGTTGAAGGTGGAGGACTTGCGCTTTTACGTGCCGTCAACAAGCTCAAAAACAATTCCAAAGATAAAGACGAGCAGGTTGCGTTTACAATTCTCAGGGCAGCATGTGAGAAGCCTGCGAGACAGATACTTGAGAATGCTGGCATTGAGGATATTGATACCGTAGTGAAGGAAATGCTTGCCTCTGGTGATGGAATGGATGTGAAGACGAATGAACTAGTCGCCATGATTCCCCAAGGCGTGATTGACCCTTATCGAGTTGTGCGCCTCTCGCTTGAAAATGCCATCAGTGCAGCTGGTACACTTATCACTACTGAATGTGCAATTACCAACGAAGTTGAAGAATCAGTTTGTGAAGGCAAAAAAAAGTAATACAATAAGATTATGCGTTACGACTTGCCACGTTTGCGGTAAAGATATTGCCAAGAATAACCCACAGCAGCAGATCAAATACTGCTCTAAAAAATGCCGTAAATTAAGAAATGATGAAAAATAATATAATCATTGATATAGAGGATGGGAGGAATCCAACAGTACGTCTCGGCAAGGTTAATAACCTAGCCATAGATACTGACGGGCTTCCTCCATATCTCTCTGATCTCAACACAATTCTCAACGGTTTAATCATCCAAATGAGAGTATGTGAACAGAAAGGAGTCAATATCACAGACCTTATGAATCAAGTCGATCACATTATCAAAGAAGGAATGTTCGACGCTAAATTAATTATAAAACTACCATGCGCGGAAAAGTAAAATCTTATAAGATTGAAAACAACTATGGATTCATCGAAGGTACGCCCGATGTATTCTTCCATCGTAAAAATGTAGTAGGCGAATTACCCAACCAAGGCGATATGGTTGAATATGAAGTGCAGAATACGGAGAGAGGTTTATCGGCCAAAAATGTTTCTAAAATTATGTTTTTGGTTTAATTTTGATTTTTTATGCCAACTCCTAAACAGCTAAAAGCCGCAAAAATCCTAGTGGAAAACGGCGGAAATATAGGCAATGCCATGCGGAAAGCGGGTTACGGGAGGGGAACCGCAAAAACACCCCAAAAGCTTACCGGATCGAAGGGATGGCAAGACATCATGCGTGAGTATTTTCCTGACGAGTATATGGCGAAGAAACACAGGGAACTTTTCGAAAAACAGGAAGTTGTGATTAAAAAAGATGAAGAGGGAAAAGTTGAAGTCATCAAGACAGGAGAGATTGACCCCAACGCCGTAAAAGCCGCGCTGGATATGGGATACAAATTAACAGCCAAATATGCCCCAGAACGAATTCAAATCACCGCGCGCACTCTCGAAGGAAGAATCAGAAAGAAAGCTACAGGAGAAGATTGATAAGGAGATTGATGATATATTGGTTGACCCTGAAAGGTATTGTGAGGAGGTTCTACGGATTAAGGATAAAGCGGGTAAGGAGTTACCGCTTATTTTTAATTCAACGCAAAAAATAGTTTATGAAAAAATTAAGCAGATAAAGGCGCAGGGTAGACCTGTGAAGCTGGTAATTCTCAAGGCAAGACAGCAGGGTATATCTACAATGACGGAAGGTCTAATATTTCACGATACCGCGACACGATTCAATCGTAACTCTCTGATTATTTCTCATGACCCGGAATCAACAAAGGCAATTTTCAAGATGGCGAAGTTTTTTTATGAAAATTTATTAGCAGATGTTCGACCGATGAAGCGGTACTCCAACAGGCAAGAATTAGTGTTTGAGAATCCTGACGAAAAGAAGCGAATGAATCCAGAGACGAGAGGATTAGGCTCACAGATCGAAGTGCAGACAGCGTCCAAAACGGAAGCCAGATCAAGAACAATCCAGAACTTTCATGGGAGTGAGGTTGCTTTTTGGGTGAATGCAGAGGATTTGATGATCGCGGCGATGCAGATGATACCGGATCATAACGATACAATGATCGTTCTTGAATCCACCGCGAACGGAATAGGAGGTTATTTTTGCGATACATATTGGGCTGCGAAGAACGGGAAGAATGATTTTGAAGCTATTTTCCTTCCGTGGTGGATATTTCCTGAATATTCTCGTGAAGTGGTTGGTGAATTCATCCTTACGCCACAAGAGGAGGAGTTGAAGACTTTATACTCACTCACTGACGCACAACTCAATTGGAGGCGGTATTGTATTGCCAATAAGTGTGGAGGTGACGAGATCAAGTTTCGTCAAGAGTTTCCGTCATGTGTTAGCGGCGATACAGAGGTGGCTACATTAGATGGAATAATGAAGATTAAAGATATACAATCTAACCAAAGAGGCATTTTAGGGCATTGGTTTAAGGGAAAAAAGGACGTGTACACTATTAAGACGGAAATGGGGTACGAGGTTGATTGTACTTTAGACCATAAGATATTAATGAATAATGGGTTTAAAGAGTTGAGTAATATTAAGGAGGGCGATGTTGTGCAGTTGGGTATGCCTAGTTTCAATACAAACAAACAATCAATAAAATATAGTACGAATTTTATTGAAAATGAAATAAAGATTAGTAATGATTTCGCAAGGTTTCTTGGTATATTCATGGGTGATGGAAGTTTTGCTAGTGGTGATGGAGTGGTTAGCGTGGCTTGTGATAGAGCCTGTCCAGAAGTAGTTAATGAGGTGGAAAGGTTGTTTGATAAATATTTGGGCGGACATCACACTCGAATAACAGGTACAAAAAAAGGGTGTGTAGAGGTTAGGAAGGCTAACAAGCTATTTACTAAGGCTTTTAAGGAAATGGGAATAGTGAGAAAAAGAGCAAGTGGATATATGCGAAAGGTTTGCGTTCCTTCATTTATTAAGTTTTCGCCAAAGAATGTTATTAGGCAGTTCTTAATTGGTTTGTTTGAGGCAGATGGTTTTGTAGATAGGAACGGCAATAGGGTTGTTTTGTTTTCTAAATATAAGAAGTTTTTAAGGGATGTTCAGTTTCTTTTGTTGGGATTTGGCATTACGGCAAGGCTAAGGACGGCGAACAAAAGGTCTAGCGGTGGGCATGAGTATATTGGATATGAGTTAATATTTAGGAGGGCTGAGGCTTATCAGTATAAAAAAGAATTAGGGTTTATCTCTCAAAAGAAAAAAGAGAGAATTGCATTGTCAAACAACACACCAAGAGGTGTGGGGGCTAAAATGAGAAAGTTAGAGTTATGTGATAAGGTGGTAGGGGTTATGTTTAAGGGGAATGAGGAAGTTTATGATATTGCTACCGATTCACACGAGTTCATTGCAAACGGTATAATAGTTCATAATTGCGACATTGAGGCTTTTATTACTTCCGGTCTTCCGCGATTCAATCTCGATAATTTACAGCTTTACAGGCAAAACGTACCTAAGCCAATATTCCAAGGTGAGCTTGTCTCCGTAGACACCAAGGAGGGAATCAAACAGCCGGAACTGGTTAAATCAGCCAAGGGATGCCTAAAACTCTACAAACTACCGAGTATCAAGCACAGCTATGTTATTGGCGGTGATACCGCCAAGGGCACGGTATGGAGTGACTACTCATGCTTACAGGTGATTGACAAGCACACAGGCGATCAAGTGGCTGTATGGCATGGGAAGATTGACCCGACTAAGCTGGCATATCTTGCGGCACGATTGGGATACTTCTATCGAGGCGGGCAGGATTGCGCGCTGATCGGTATTGAGGTCAACAAGGACGGAATCACCACGAACAAGATTCTGCATTCAGAGATTCAATACCCACGATTATATCGTAGACGTTCAGTTGATCGTACGACCGAAAAATATGAAATGAAGCTAGGCTTTCACACCAATGAAAGATCAAGGGAGCTCATACTCAACAAGCTCGCACGCTGGATTATTGAAGGAGAGTTCGCGCTTGTCGATGAAGCCACGATCATGGAGTGCATGACGTTTGTGTATGATGATAAAGGAAAGGCACAAGCCCAAGAGGGGTGTTACGATGATTTAGTTATGTCACTGGCGATAGCCCTACACATATTTGATTATAATATTATGGTTCAACCGCAGAAAACACAGGAAGAAAAATTGAAAGAGATGTTGAAAGTAAAACAACAAATCCCAAAGTGGTGATTTGCTTTACATTCTAACAATACCTACGCATAATATTTGCAGTTATTAGTTTAGTTAGTTTTTATCGGTCCGAACTAACTAATAACTATGCAGGCTTCCGCTCAGGAGTACGTCGCACAGATACGGATTACCAACACCATCACCACTACACGTGGGGTTGTTTCGCCTAGAGTGTTGTCGATAAAAGCTTCAAAGCTTGCTGATTATATTGAGAAAGAGATCAGGCAATGTAATAAAACCTACACACCAAATAGATCGAAAGAATACGAACACTTGCCATTATTAGCATTGTGGGATTTAGCCGATACCGGAGAGCAGTTTGTTTTTGATAGTGTGAATGACCTTCCGAAGCAAACCGTTTTCAACTCTAAAGGTATTCCGGTTTTAATCATCATCCCTGAAAAAGAGATTGACGATATTGGTTTAAATAAATTTCAGCACCTCACCAAAAGTGAACGTGTCAAAGTTAGCGAACACCTTAAAAACGTACCCGTAACCCCATTCCGACTTGAGAAAGCACGTGCCTAAATTTTACGGCAAGAGCCTTTCGAGTTATGCGGAAGGCGAGAAAGACGCTCATTATTGGTTACAACGCGCAACTGATATGTATGCGCGTAGATCGTATTTTGAGACTATGTGGCGTAACTCACTGTTTGCGTTTGTGGCTTTTGCCGTTTATGGCGATACCGGGACAAAGAGATCGTTTGACCCTGACACCGCACCGGAGCTACAGGGGTACTTCAATAATAAATTCACAACTTACGGATTCAGATTCACTGATGTGCGTTATCCGTTGGAATTTGCCGTAGTCATGCGAAAACTGGCAACGGAGATTAAGAATCTTCCGATCCCTGATTGGATGGTTATTGGTAGTGAAGATCAAAGCCCGGCGTTACTGTGGCGCAATGTGTACAACCAGATGATTAGTGAGGCGGGTGGAGAGTATGAAGATTTTGAGACATGGTTGCAAAAGAATGTATTTGGCACGGCTATTCGTTGGTCACGGATGGTTGAATATGAAAATGTCATACAAGAGCCGGAAGTGGACGATGATGGAGAAATGACTTTTAAGGAAGTTAAAACAACGGTTAAAGAGTTCAAAAGCTCAACTGTTGATCTTAGGCATGTACTGCTTGATGAAGGTTGCCGTGAGTCTGACCTTTCGGATTGTGAGGAAGCTATTGTTTTTGAATATTACTCAAAGGACAAAGGCGAGGTTGTCTATAGTGATGTTGATTTCGAGGGATTGGGAATCAAGCCAGTCGCAAAGAATGAGATGTTTCAGGATGTGAATGATCTCAACGGTGGCAATCAGAAAAATTTCTATGAAGTCATGCACTGCTACTCAAAGGTAAAAGATCAATATGTGGTGATGATGAACGGTAAGATCGTACGTGAATCACCAATACCAATGAGGAGCTTTAGGGGTAAGAAGGATTTACCTCTTGCTCTATTTGTCGATCATAAAATACCCGGACAGCCTTATGGATACGGTGAACCTGCAATTGTTAAGGCGTTTAGGGAAATTAAGAATAAGAATCGAAACCTTATCTATGACGTAACCAAAAAAGCAGCAAAGCCAACACTGGCGATTGACCCGCTTTCTACATTCAACGAGGAGACTTATACATGGGGGCAAGACTTTGTACGAGTCGCACCAAATGACATGGCTCCTATCCCTGTGCAGGCTAATCTTGACGCACCATTACGACTAGATGAGATGACTGATCGGGATATTGTTATTTCTACCGGTGTGAATATTACTGATACAGCAGCACCGCCAAGCGATGAGACGGCAACGAAGACGGTAATACGCAAGGAATCACAAATAGCGATTATTGACTTAGGTCTACACCTAAACACAATTGCTGGATTTAAGAGGCTGCACAGAATCAACGCAAATATTCTTTTGCTTAATCTAAAAGTTCCTGAATTTGGCAAGGACGGTAAAAAGAAAGATCGGGAAGTTGTTACCGAAGGCAAGCAGATATTCAGATCTGAGAAACATAAATTTGTTGAAGAAGAAAATCAGGGCGTGCATACATTCAAATTCAAAGGTGAAGATATTGATTATGATTTCCAGCCGATATTGAAAGTTGGCAACATCGCCATATCTGAACAGATTCAAAAGGCGCTTGAGATGGAGGGTATAGAGCTTATGTCAAATGTAACGCCACAAGCTATAGATCAGTTTGGCATGGCTGAGTTTATCAGAGAGAGACAAAAATTGCCAACAACCGTACTGATGAAACGGCCAGATGAAGGGATGACAGATGTGTCACCAATGACGGAGGAGGACGAAGTAGCCAGACTAATTCAGCAAGCAGGTGGAATCATACCCGAACAACAGCAAGCCATTAACAATTATAAAAATGCTCAAATCAATCAAAACATGGTGGAAGGAGAGGAAGGCGCAGCAGCTATGGGAGCAGCAGGAGAAGGAGCAGGCGTACCGACTGCTGGGGCTGTATAGGTCAATTGGTGTGTATGTATCCCGTCTGAGTGATGAAGATAGAAAGAATATTGCAAGTCTAATCGTTGACAGCAAGTACCACAGCTTTGTGAAGTTGACCGCAAATCTAAAGGCTCAATGGCTACAGCAGATGTTTTATAAGAAGTGCGACGATGAAGACGTGAAAAGAGGCGGAATAATGATTTTACAGATGTTAGAGCGACAGATCGAAGACGAATTTAATCAAAAATACACACAGAGAATGAACGCAGACATGCAGGAAGAAACACTGGACGGACTCGGATACTAGATCATTAACAATTAGGGAAGTGCCTCGCTATCAGCTCATTCGTGTGGGTTGATAAGGTGGCATTTCCACCCACGTATTACTTAATTCATATCTTATGGATATCACGAACTCTGCAAACGCAGACAGTGAAGTGCCCGTAACACCCACTGAGGGGAACTTACCAGGCAATGAGGAGTCAACCTCTGAACAAAAACCGACTGAAAGCGAACATACCGAACTCCCCGAAAAGGGACAGGATGACTGGAAGAACCGTTATGACGGAACTGCCAAAGCGCACAAACAGTTGAGCGAGGAGCATCAAAGGGTAGTCGAAACCAACGTCAAGTTGGTGGAGAAAAATCCTGATCTACTTGAAGACTTGGCGGAAACCGATCCCGCTTTAGCGGATAAGGTAACGCAAAAAATCCACGGTAAATCTTATAGCGAATATAAGAAGAACTTGGAGCTTGAGGAGATACGGGAGGAAAACCCTGAGAGATATGAACAGGAAAAGCGTTTACGTATGCTTGAAGAACGGGAACAGGCTCGTGCCGAAAATGCCCAAAAATCCTTCCTAAAGGAAAAGGGCATTAAGGAGAACGAATTTGACCCAGCCTACAAGAGCGTGAAAGCGCAGCTCGATGTCTTCAATCCCAAGTTTGTTGAGGAAAATCCCGAAAGGGCATGGGAGATGGCTTACAATCTAGCGTTTCCAGCCAAAGCAGACACAGGAGAGGAGAAAAAAGCAAGTTTTCTTGCAGGTAATACGACCAAAAGAGGTGGAAATATGTCCGCAAAGATAGACCATTCAGGGTCTAACAAAAGTCCAGAAGCTCAAGCGTTCTCAAGTAGATTCCGAGAGCTGACGGCATAATATATTTTACTAACAAACTAAACATGTTTGGATTACATCTTAGAATGTGCTTTGGCACACAGAACATGGACGGTGGGATTATGGCTAATAGCGAAGTGTTCGCTATCGGCGACCCACTTACATACGACACGGATGGATTCGTAATTGTCGCTACGGCGGGAACTCGAGTCATTGGTGTATCAAATCAGGCAGTCACAGCAGCGGCAAATAACGAAACTGTAGCAGCTGCAAAAGTTTCATATATCGTAGGTAATATTTACGACTACTACGAAGCTGACATGAGTGCGGCAGTAACTGCAACTAACAGATCACAATACTGCGATCTCACAGGTGGTACAGGAGCGGTACAGATGGATTTTGGCACGGTTGCTGATAACACAGCGCAGTTCAGAATTGCAATGCTTGACCCACGTCAAGAGAGTTCAACAACTCGTGTACTTGTCAATATCGCTGAACCAGAACAGCTAGCACATACACAGAACTAATTTTTAACCTAATTTAAAATGGATTCATTAACTAGGTTGCCGGATATAATTGATCCCGAAATTGTAGAAATATTCGACCAAACGAAAGATCAACTATCCGCAGACCTCAAATACGGCAAATTGGGTTTTGAAGACTACAGTCCTTCAATCCCCGATCCAAAGTTTTCAAGCGTTTCAGGCTTGAGCGCAGCTCAACTTACGCTTGAAGGCGCTCCATATTCCAAAGAAGATCGAACACAAGGATATGATGTACAGATCACAGTTCAGAAATGGACTAAGCAATGTACTTATACTGAAGAGTTGGTCCACTGGATTATGGAGGGTAACAAAGAAAAAGCGCAAGAATTTAAAGAGACTGCACAGGCTGGTATCCAATCGACTTATGAACGTATTGATACACAGGCTGCAAGACTTCTTTATCTTGCACATACTACTACCCACCAAACAGGTGGTGACGCAGTAGCGGTTGCGGATGACGCACATCCTTCAACAGAACCAGGTGTAGCTACACAACGAAACATCCCACCAACAGCGGAAGGACATGTGCCTTTGAGCTATGCCGCTTTGGTAAATGCTCGAAATAGACTTAATCGTTTTTACGATCTCAAGGGTGTACAGCTCCGCCGATCTCCTCGCCTAAAACTTCTTATTCCTTTGGAACTTGAAGATACAGCGATCAGATTGACTAAGAGTACCAAAGTACCAGGAACTGATCTTAACGACATCAACACTATCGGTAGTATCGACTACGAAGTTGTTGACTGGCAGACCTCAACTTACAGCACCTACTGGGCATTGGTTGACCCTGCTCGTATGAAAAAGTCTGTTAAGGCAGTTTGGGGCTGGAAGCCACGCGTCGAGAATGAAACTGAATATAAGAATGGAACTTTTTACAAAACATTCTCAACTTATATGCAGACCGGCTTCCGCGATTGGCACTGGGGCTACTTTAGTAAAGGTGATTCGTCCGCTTCTTAACTTTTAACCCAACTATAAAATGGTAGACAAAAACGGATTAGAATTGGGAACAGCGGCGGGTGGACATCCTGGCAAACGTGTTCTTTGTAAGAACATTACTGCTGCGGATACTGCTACGCTAAGGGATACCTTTGGCTATAAGACTGACCCAATTGACGGTAGTACATTGATTTTTACTGATCTAGATTCCGCTATTGGAGTTCTACGATCAGGTCTAGGTGATGAAATTCTTTTGTCATCTGGATATACGGAGACAGTAAGTGCAGCTGGTGACATTGATTTTGATGTTGCAGGTTCAAAACTTATTGGTCTTGGTGTGGGCGATGCCCGACCAAAAATCACCTTTGACACGGTGGACACGGCGGATATGGATTTTGGCGCTGACAATCTTCTCGTTGAAAACATTATTTTCGTAAATGATGTTGATGGATTGAACGAGCCACTTGATATCGAAGCGAGTGTTGATAATGTCACATTTAGGAATTGTGAATTTAGAGATGATACAGCAGCAAAACAAACTGACGCTTGGTTTGTAACAGCTGCGACAAATACTAATTTGCAGATTCTTGATTGCCGACATGTCGGTTCTGACACAGCAGGAGCAACGGCTTTTGTCACCTTCGTAGGTGGTTCAAAGCACGTTGTGAAAGGGCTCAAGTCTAATGGTGATTTTTCTGCGGCTAATATCCGCATACTAACCACGCTGACTAGTGATATCTTGATCGAGGATTGTACTCTCGAAAACGCAAATGCTGTCGATGTTAATATCGAGGGCAACTCGCTTTCAAGTACAGGCTGGATTAGAAATTGTTCTTGTCGTATCGCTACAGATGGTCAAACCACATGGATTAATAACGTGGGTGGTATTACCATCTACGAATCCTTTGGTGCTGATAATAGTGGCGAAGCAGGCCAAAGAATTGGTACAGCTAATACAGGTTCTATTGAGGATGATGTTAGCGAGATTCTTACTGATACTGGGACAACCCTTCCAGCAACTCTTGCTACAATCGACGGTATTGTTGATGATATTTTGGTAGATACAGGAACAACCTTACCGGCTACATTGGCAGCTTTACCACAATGTGTGGCTAAAGTAGATGGAGCTGTCCTTACTGGTAATGATGATCTTTTCGTTATTACTGGTGGTCCGGTTCGTGCAAGAATCGTTGGAGTTGTGACTACCATTATTGGTGGTGCTTCTAATATGGACTTGCAGATCGTAACGACCACTCCTGCAGCGACTGTTAATCTGAACGCTGCTCCGGTGGCGATTAACGATGATGCAGCTGGTACTTCCTACTACAACGTAGGGGCGACTAGTGTGTTCACTCCCGTAACAGCAGGGGCGGTTATTCTTGACCCTGTAACAGTAGATGAAACGTATTTTATTCTACCTATTGGCACGGTTCATGCTCGCGGCTCCGCAGCGCAAACTGGCGTAATAGCGTGGTATATGACGTTTGAGCCGTTATCACCTTTGAGTGTGGTAACAGCAGCAGCTTAATAATTAAATTATTAAAGGCTGACGTGGAGGGGGTTTATACCCCTTCCCGCTAGCATTTAATCACAATCATATGCACATTTTAGAACGACCAATTAGTGAGATAAACTTTGCAGAACTCGACCCCGTTGAGGAGTTGCGAAAAATCGACCCTTCTTATATGGGTATGTTCGATGTAGCAAAGGGTAGGGATAAGGTGATTGTCCTTAGATCATGGAGTGGTTTTATTTCTCCAACTGTTGAGGCGTTTTTGCAAATGGCTATTGATCGGTATGAGACCGTGAAGATCTCTAACACAGAAGAAAGCAGAGTACGGCGTGAGCTTGCGGAAATGGCGCAGAAAGGAATTGAAATTGATAATCCACAAATGGAAGCTGAATGGGAGGCTAAACTTGAGGCAGCGAGACAGAAGGATAGAGAACGAATTGAAGCTGAAAAGGAGCGTAGAGCTAAACAGTTTGGAATTGAAAAATCTCAACTTGATTCCGTGCCATCCGATAAGGTGATTACTCCTGGCGAGGATTCTTTATTGCAAATTAATGGACTTGGCACTAAATCAATCCAGAAGCTAAACGAAGCGGGAATCAAAAATGCCAGTGAGTTTATGGCTTTGTCTTACGAACAAAAGCAACAATTAATAGGACCGGTTGTAGCACAACGTTTTAAATCTTAATACTACTCAACCATGCCAACACGACGAGAAAAATTTAAGGCAACAATGGATAAGGTAAAAACACCGATGGATAAAGCGAAAATGCCCACGAAGAAGATGATGGAGAAAAAGTCTTACAGATAATAGTTTTATTTAATCGCTCTAATACAGCGAATCTAACCTAATACGTTATGAGATCATATGAAATGGGTGGCACGATAATGTCACCACAAAGACCAATGTTCACGGAAGATGTAGGACAGGGGTCAAAAATAGTATCGGCTAGTGAGACCGTGAACATTGATACCAATGTTTATGTAGTGGACGAAGCCAGCAGGACGGTTATTATCCAATTAACTGAATCGCCAATATTGGAGCTGAATACTGGTTTAGTTGGCTCTTATTGGGGCAATCAGAAAAACCTACAATATAAAGCTAAGGGGCAAACTCTTGTAGAGACGGACGGTTCAGCCACTTTTGACGTTTATGATTCAGCAATCAATTTAGAAGATATTTTTGAATCCAGCACGAACGGTAGATACGTGGCAAAAGTTACGGACGGGGCAGGAAAAGTCCTTTATGGGTGGATTGGTGCAGTGAGTGTCGCTTCTGATGTCTATACTTTTGCGGTTCATACTAATGTAGTGTTGGGTACGCAGAACTGGTTTCAGGGTGACGCAACAACTTTTGATGCAGCTACTGGCTTTACCGTAGAAATCTACAGATACACAACATCTTTAACGTGGAGTGCGTCAGATACTTTCAGTGAGGAGGTTCCTTGGAATGAGCCGGAGAACCCAGATCATACAGGTCAATCAGAGTTCAGGCTCTTGGCTTCATTAACAGATGGTCAATATGCTGTTGATTATAATGAGGGGAGAATTTATGCGAGGAAGTTGGATGCGGATAATAGCGAAGTTGCCACATATAAAACCAAGGCTAATGCTACGGCTTTAATTGATTCCGCAGATTTGGAGGACATTGCAGCCTCAATCACTGGTCCCAGTGCTCCAGTTATTGATTCATATCAGCAAGTGGCGATCAATCTAACTACAGGGGCTAATCAAGTTCTTGTTGCCAGTGCAGCAAGCAAACAAATCTGGGTTTATGGGTATGGATTTACTTGTGGTGACGCTGATGGCCAAACGGTGAGCTTGCAAGATGAGGATGACACCGCATTGACTGGAATTATGGAGTTTGGGCAATATGGCGGTATCTCCGTACCTCCGAGTGGGAACTTCTCAATGCCAGTGTTAAAACTCGCCACCGACAAAGATTTGGAGATTGATATCACTGGAGGGGATGTTGACGGCTTCCTATGCTACGCACTTGTATCCGTTTAATTTTTCTTATGATTGAAAAACATATTAGCTATATAAACAGGGTGGGCGCACAAACGAAAGTGCTGGTTAGGACATACGAAGTTATCAGCACTGAACCACCCGAGATGAGATTGATTGAGCAAAAAACTCATAAATTTTACAAACGCAACAAAACCGACAAGGTGATCCGCTCGTTTGTAGACAAAGAACTAACCCAACGCAAATGATTCAAGTATTCAGCAAAGAATGGTTCGAGAAACATCAGAAAATACTGCTTTTCTTTGTCAACACGCTGATAGGAAGGTGGTTTTTCCGTATTTGGGGGGAGGGTTCGAGCGTTGGTAAGAATAAGATTCTCAATATCACTCCTAACGCAATCACATGGCAAGAAGAGGGGGGATTTAGTACTGAATTTCGTACTCACAATAAATTTGGAAAACGGCTTTTTTATGGTTTGAAGCCTTTGTGGTATTTGTTCCATGCATGGGATGTATTGATAGCCAATCCCATCAATCCAGCGTGGAATTTAGGCTTTGACAGTTTAGTGGTTTACCCTGATCCAAATGTAGAGGTGACTTCTTTTGACGGGCTTATTGCCAATACTCAATTGGTTGGTGTCGCATGGGAAGATGTCCGCAACGCTACTGATGGTACGGCGATTGATGATAGTGCGGCGGTGATTAGAGCAAGAGCACGGAATTTCACCACAAGTCACGAAATACATAGGGCATACACGCTGTTTGATACCAGTGCTTTGACCGCCGATGCTGTTATCTCTGCTGGTGTCTACAGTGTTTATGGCTCGCTATTGGGTGCTCCCGCTGCGTTTAATATCAGGATGGTGACAACAACGCCAGCTTCTGATACCGCTATCGCATTGGGTGATTTTGATCAAATAGGTGAAGTGGGACAAGCAGACGATTATCCATCGGGGTCATTCTCGACCGTTGCCTATAACGACATGACAATGAACGCAACAGGGCTAGGGAATATTTCATTGACTGGAATATCTAAATTTGGATTCCGTGAGGTGGAACACGATATTGGTAATGTAGAAGCTGGCGCAGGATTGAGCTACAATGCACAAGTTTTTTCCGCAGATCAGGCAGGTACAGATAATGATCCAAAACTAACTATAACCTACACTTTACCGACTGGATCATTCCGCAAGTTGTTGTTGTTGGGAGTGGGGTAATTTAACTTTTTGAAAATGCCAGAGGCAGAAACAATCAATTACATACTGGGAATAACGACTCTTGTCGGGATTGTATTCTCAGTTTTCTTCTTCTTTCGTAACCCACAGGAAAAACTTGCGAGAGAAAACACTGAAACGGATGGCAGGGCTGCACTTCTTGCCCAGCAGGTGACTATTGAGAGAGAGGCTAACGACAGAAAGTTTCTCGACTTTGGAAAGAGATTAGATGATGCGTTTACTTTGGCGCAGAATCACACGCATACGGTGGACATCAAGGTCACAAAGCTCACAACTGACGTTTATGAAATGAACCTAGCAATTACAAATAGAATCACTGATCTAACACGGATTATTGAAGAAAGAATCCCTAAAAGACCTTAAATTATGACAAACTACATAAATTTAGATATGACCTTCACCCAGATTTGTTCTGCGGTGCTGACAGAGTACAAGGAACCTGTGGCTGGGAGTAACGCCATTCCCTTAGATGTGGTGGAAGATGCAGTTAATTCTGTGTATATGGATATTTTCAACGAGCCTGAGGATGATGCATATCTTCGGGAGGCTAACTTTGAATTTGCCACTGTCGCGGACGCTACCACAAATGGCGCATTGGTGGTAGGAGATACTACGATCACGCTTGAGGACTCTTCTGACTTTCCAAATGCTACAAGGAAAATACTCATTGATAGCAAGGATTGGGCGCAATATACAACTAATGATTTAGTCACTGATCTGACCGTAGTTACAGGCATACAGCATGCACATGCCGATGGTGTGAAGGTGAGGCTGGGTTATCCTCTCTCCTCTATAACCGATATAGATGAACAGGAAATAAATGCCGTTTACATAGATGGTCTTTTGTATAAATTCAAACAGCCAGCTGTTTGGCTCAACGTAGCCGATAGCCAATATAGAAATTACACGATCTTTGACGGTTATTTCTTTTTCCCCGAAACGTCGGCGGCACAGAAAGTGGGGATTATTTACAACAAGGAGCTTACTTTAATGACCGCTACGGGGGACAAACCATCTTTGATTCCCGGGAAGTTTAGAGAAGCTTTGCTAGTGAGTGGTGCAATTATGAGAATAGGGGTAAGAGATGACATGCGTTCTGGGTTTGAATGGCATGAGAAACGATATTATAGGGAACTTAAAAAGTTTTATTCGTTTGCAAATAATCGCATTAAAACAAAAGGACCGATTATGCGCCCGTCAATTTACGATTAATTTATGCAAAAAGGGTTATCTAAATCAGATTTTTTTCTCTTCAACGGTGTTGATGCTTTTATGGAAGGCAATAGAATACCAAAGGACGCATTATTTTATGCTGAAAATTCACGCTTTGCTGGTGGTCGTTGGGGTAGTCGGAAAGGATATACAGCCTTTGGCGATGAGTTGGAAGATGGCACTAACGTAAAAGGGCTTTCTCCATATATTCGTTTTCCATCAGGCGTGGAGACAAATTACCTTGTGGCATATTACGACAGCGAGTTTACCCGTTTTGAGGTTGATGATCCTGAAACTACTTCAACGATTGTAGCGGCGGGGTGGACTGCTGGTGATGTTGATGTTGAGGGAGTGAGTTACAACGGTTCCTTTTATGTTGGTAATGGAACGGATGATATTGGGAAGATTGCTGACACTACTTGGTCAACGGTGGCAGATTCTCCAAACGCTCGCCTACTGGCAACATGGGCAGAGAAGATGTGGGCGGTGGACAATGTGGCTCCGGCGACGGTTCAGTATACCGTGACTGCTACCTCTGGAACGCCTGCAAATATTGAGGACTGGACAGGTGCAGGAAGTGGAGCGCAGTTGCTTGGTAAGGGTGGAAGGATTGAATCATTGCAGAATTTGAATGAAAAATTGTATGTATTTAAGAGAGATCAGATTGATGTATTTACGAACTTTTACACGGATGCAGCTGCTCCGGTGGTTAATGTACAGCCAATTACTAAAAATACAGGTTCTATCAATCACAGAGCTGTAACAGTTGTAGAGAATGATATTTGGTTTCTCGCTCCAAACTTGGAGATACGAAGTTTAGGGCGAGAAGCTAACTATTTTGAGGAAGAGCGCACTAAAGATTTGTCGTATGTAATTCAGCGGCATAAACGGGATTTAGACCCAGACCAAACAGACGCGGTTTCTTGGTATCAGGATGGGATTTACAAACTTGCTCTCAAAGAAAACGGCTCAAATCAAAACAATCTGTTATTCACTTATGATCGTGATACAGGCGGTTGGGGGTTTGATAAGTCTACCTCCCCACAGGTGGCTTGTAGTGTTGACGGTAAATCATTTTTTGCCGTTGGTGGGAATACCGGACAAGTTTACAGAGATGAGAACGGTTTCTCAGACAATGGTTTTCCGATGTCATGGGGTGGTAAAACAGGACTTAGGGATGATGGCGCGCCTGACCTTTACAAGTATGGACGTTATTTGTATGTGCGGGGTGCGCGAAGTGAGAACACGGTTATTACGGTTTATTTGTTGGGTGAGGATTTTGCCAGACTAGAAACTCACACAATTGCAGTTCCTACGGCAGCAGAGATAGCCGCCGGTGATACGGTGGTAGATGATGACTGGGGAATGGTTGGTGATGTAGTTGGTGGTGGTGGATATACAGGTGCAGAAGCCGGTGCGCCACCTGTCTATAGATTCAATAAGATGATTAGCGTGGGTTCAACTGACAGGATGTTTGGCGTGGAGTTTGAAAGTTCACTCACGGTACAAAGGGTTTTTATAGACCAAGTGAAGCTTAAATACATACCTCGCAGCGAGAGGTACACATTGATAGATCAATAACCAAATACTTTTATGGGAGTCCAAACACAGACTAGATTTGACACAACCTTAAATGGTGCAATAACTGATGTTCAAACAACAGCTATTTTAGATGACGCACCGGCACAGACTACTGGTTACGGTACGCTTGAACGTGGCGATGCAAGCGAGGAGGATGTTTACTGGGCTGGACTAACTGGTTTGCAGCTTACCGGCATGTTAAGAGGACTTTCGCAGACCGCTCTTACGAATACGGAAGTAGCAGGAAACAAGAAAGCACACGTTGATGGTGTGAGTTTTGAGGGTACGCTCTTGCATTACATTATCAACAACAAAGCTGACGTTGATGACAATGAGGCCATTACAGGCGCATGGACGTTTAACACACAATTACCTACTTCTACGGATACACCAGGGGCTAATGCGGAGCTGACTACAAAGGTTTATGTAGATACGGCTGACAATTTAAAAGCCAATTTAGCAGGAGGAAATACATTTACTGGTGTGCAGATTTTTGATGATGATGGTGCAGAAAATCTAACCGATGCAGCTCCAACCTCTGATAAGAAACTTACAAATAAGAAGTATGTGGATGATGAAATAGCCGGAGCACTAAATTCAGTGGTCTCGATGACTGCCGGTGAGACCGTTACGGGTGCTACGGCACCTCAGCCAGTTTGTGTTGGTTCGACAAGTTACCGTGCAGCCCGCCGTGTTACAGAAAACAACTGGGTTGCTGGTTCAGGTGCTACTACCCAAAACGTTGGGAACGCAGACGCTACTTCTCAAGTAGCACAGCAATTTACAATAACTGATGCGCTTGCTGATTCTATTACTATTACACAAATAACTATAGCGGTCGCCGATCAAGGCTCACCAGTGGATAATCACTATCTTGAAATTCAAGAAACGGCTGGCGGTCTACCCAACGGTACAGTCGTGGCCGATGGCACGTCGGCTACGAAAACTAGCGTAACAAGTGGCAATAGAGATACTTTTACTTACACATTTAGCACACCTCCGACAATAGTTTCCGGGACGACTTACGCCTTCGTTTTCAGGAGAAGTGGAGTCAACGACGGAACAAACTACTATCAGCTTGGACGGAGTAATGCGGCATCCGTTGTCGAGGGAGGTTCTACGACCTATACAGCGTCTACGACGACATGGGCAGCCATTACAACGACTTCTGACATCTTCTACGAGATGATTCTCACGAAGAGTTACGGAGGCAAGGTGTTCTTGACAGATGCCAATAATCCACCTGTATCCCGCTGCGATGGTTTTGTAACTACGAGTGCAGCGGCAGACGCAGCGGTCACAGTTCAACCTGTTGGTATCATTACGGGACTATCAGGGCTCACGGCAGGCCAAAGCGTCTATGCGAGCACAACCGCAGGTAGCTTGACGCAATCACCAACTGCCGCCCACGGCACGGCGAGTGCGTTTCCCGAGATAGTTGTACCTGTGGGCAAAGCATTTGGTACAACCTCTCTGGCAGTGAAACACGGCCCTATGATGGCTGGCGGTACACTTACAAGTATCCTTCTTGATACGTCGGGCAGCAGCAAGGAGACCAGCATTTTTATAGAAACAGGTTTTAGACCAAACAGAATCCGTCTCGTTGCAGCAGGTCAAGCCGCCGCAGCTACCAACCAGGATTTTGTTGGGCAGATAGTAGCACTAGAAGGAGTTGAGTCATATGATGCAATTGTCGCCGACTTAGCAGATGGTTCAGCAAATAATATCATCACGGCTCAGTCCGAGATACACCTAAACAATGCGATACAGGGTTCTGGTGATACTGATTACATTAAAGTCGGAACGATCTATGATAGCGGCTTTGAGGTAACAATACGAACTCAGAACACAAGCTCATTGATAGATAGATTGTACTGGGAAGCCCTCGGAACTTAACAATAAACTCACATGCAAACAGGACCCAAAAAAGCCACAGACCCCGTAGCAGTTGCAGCAGCGAATGTTGCGAATATGCAAAAAGCACAAGCCAATGATCCGGTGAAAGTTGCAGCAGCGAATGTTGCCGCACTGCCACCTAAAGCACCGTCTTCCTTGGGAGCGCGGCAGTTTAACCCCCAAGAACAAGCAGCAGCAGCGGGCAGTAACTTTTCCAAAGTAGCCGCAAAGGTTGAGAGTGGAAAGGATTTAACGCCCACCGGACAACACATACTTGATTACGAAATGCGGAAACAACAGGGAGCGGTTACGCCCCCTCCTGTTCAGCCTGTTCAACAGCAACCATTGCCTGCACAACCAGGGGTAGGCGTGCCGCCTGTAATAGATGCAGCAAAAGAGAAAGAACAGATGGAGGGTGCTTTTGGTGACTTTCAAAAGGATGTTCAAGGCAATGTGATTCCTTTTTACGAGAGGAACCAGGAGCAGCAAATTCAGGTAGCGAATGATAATTTTGCAGCACAGCAAAAGCTACTTGCTGATTTGGAGGCGAAACAAACGGAGCTTGCTGGTAAACGAGACTCCATTATCAGTTCCAGTGCAGATGTACAAAAGCAAGAAGTACAGAATCAATTTGATTCGAACATGCGTGATGTTGAATTGCAGCGCAAGAAGGTATCAGAAGCATATGAGGACATGCTTGATGAGCAGGAACTGCTCAATAGGCAAAGGAAAGTTCGCGAGGAGACCACGCTTGGTATGGTGTATGGAGGGTTTGGAAGTGTTGCCGCTAATAAGAATTTGGAGGACACAATTATGCAGGGTGAACGTGCCGTTGTTAAACTCAAGAAAGATGCCATAAATGCGGATACGGAAATCCAGAATGAGATCACCGATTTACGGCAATCGTATGGAACGGATATTGCGAAAATTGAACAGTGGAAATCAGAAAAGATCTTCGACAACTATGCTCAACTACAAGAGTACATTATGGGGGTGAGGAAGGATGAGATGATGGCCACGGTCGATAAGAACAACCGTATATCAGACGCAGTTAGCCAGTATAATAACAAGGTTGCTGAGGTGAATGCATCAACTGCAACGATGCGCTATCAGCTATCGCAGCAGATTATTCAGCGGTCAGAGGAGATTGCACAGCGTAACTTTGACAATCAACTACGATCACAGCAAGAGTTCAGGGCACAGGAAGCCGAGAAGAGATCAGCAGAAAGCTTTAAGGATACCCAGCGCATGAATAGTATTAATGAATCTAGAGCAAACCTTGATCTTTTAATGAACACTTATGCGAATAAGGACTGGTCAACTCTTTCAGAGGATGTGCAGAAAAGAATGGAGGAGCTTACCAAAGAGTCAGGTTTACCGAAAGACTTTGTCCAGTCAACTATAGAAATGGTCAAAGAGGCAAATGCTGCAAAGGAGAACAAGGAGCTTGTTAAAGAAGATGAAGACGGAAATGTAACGGTGGTACGCTACAACTTTGATACGGGCACAATTGAAACTATGGAGCTTGGTACTATCGGTAAAGGATTTAAAGAAACCGCGCAAAAGACTAACACTGAACTACGCTATAATCCTGTATCTGGTGAAGAGGAGGTTTATGACAAAGACCGGAATGTATACTTGGGACCTCCCGGACAGGCGGGACAAACTAATGCAGATTTCAATGGCTGGTCATCCACAGTTGGTAGTGGCGAAGTAACGCAAGATTTTAACACACCAGTTTCTTATTTCAAAGATGGCCGTAAGACACATAGTGCTTATGATATTGATGGGGCAATCGGTGATCCGGTAAATGCGCCTGTTGCTGGCAAGATTGTCGAAATTGGGAATAAAGGCGGTTGGGGTAATACCGTCGTGATCGAAGACGCGCAGGGTAATCAGTGGAGGCTTGCACATTTTGATTCTCTTGAGAAACTTAATGTCGGCGATCAGGTTTCAAATGGGCAGTTTTTGGGACCTATGGGCAATACGGGAAATGTTATTAAGGGTGAAGGTGGTGATGGTTCCCACCTACATATTGAGGTTAAAGATTCTGCTGGAAAGCTTATTGACCCGGGAGGGATTAAAAAGGAGGAAGCCAAGGCTGGAATTGACGATACAGGGATAGCCACGACTACTAAAATTGGCGAAATGGGAACCGATAAAGATTTGGCTAAATATCCTGATACGGTACAGAATTTAGCAAAACAAATTAGGGACGGAAAGCTTGATCGTGCATCGGCAATAACCTCATTGAAAGATACAATTATTAACACCACACAACAAGCAAATTATTTAAAAAAGCTCGATGAAGCAGTGCAGAAAGCAACGGGTAAATCTTTATATTTTAAGGAGCCAAAGAATTCTGGAAGGAGTTTAGATGACCTTGATGATTTGGATATTTAATATTCCCATACGCTTAAATTATGCCACTCCCCTACTTACAAGAAGCATTTACTATAGGTAACGCGTTTCAGAAAATGAAGCGCGATTTGGAAAAGTCTAAAGATCCAAAGGCAAGAACAGTGCTCGCGAATGTCGATGAGATGAGCAAGAATTTGACTTTGTTTAACCCCGAAAAACCTACGGTAAACCGCCCGAAACTTACCAATGACCCGCGTATTCAGGCCAACGTACAACAAGTACAGCCTACCTTGAGTACATTCAATGGCTTTGGCCGTGCCCCCGGGACTTACGGATTTTTAGGGGGGGTAGATTTACGGCCAAAAATGGGGCCTGAATTTAGGGATATCTGGTATCCAGGTAAAAAGATGCTTAGTCCTGTGGAGCAGCAGAAGGCAAAACTTATCGAGGAACATAAGAGAAACTTCCGTCAAACCTATATTTCCGCTCCTTCTAGTGAGCAGAAAACGTATAATCAAATTATTAGCGAAATTGGTGTAGACCAGTACGGAAAAAACAGGCAGGGTGCGGAGGATTACTACAAACAACAGCAACAAGAGCAGGAGGAGTCGTTACTTGCCGCGCAGGAGCGAAAAGAGCAGTGGGTACGAAAGAAGCTAGACTCGGACATTACGCTTATGTATAAACCACGTAAAAAGCCGCTCACTCCAAGGCCTATGTATGGGCCTGTGCAATATAGTGACTTAAAATATCAGTTCCCCGAAGCGGTGAAAAAGGCTGAAAACGAATATGAATCAAACCGTAGAGTATCGGGTTTTTTAGGTGCAGTTGTGCAGGCGTTTGATAAGGATATAACTGAACGTATTGGTGGTGATGAAGAGCGTGCACGTCGTGAAGTAGCTCAAGCAACGTTACATTTCCTAGACCCTAAGAAAATGTTATCGGGGCTCACTCTGGATATTATTGACGGTGAGGATTTGGCGAATCTTGGACAGAGCGTTTATACCAAAGGAGGCAAGCTTTATTACAAAGGTTTTGAAATTGGTGATGAGTACTTAACAACAGCTGCACAAAACGTGCAGGAAGCCGGCGATATGGCTTCACGCTTTCTTGGTGCTGCTCCAACCTATTTTGCCGGTGCTGGATTGATTGAAACAGGCATTGGAGTTTTGGCAAAAACAGCAAGTACCTCAAAGGTAGCACAAGGGTTTAGCAAGCTCGCTAAGGGCATTTTATGGGCGCAAAAGAAAGCACCGATACTTACAGAGCTCACAGCCTTTAATTTGATGGAAGAAACCGCAGAAGCAATCATCAGGAAAACCGCCGGGCAGGAATACACTTTTAATGATTTTGTCAACAGCTTGAAATGGGGTGCTGCATTGGGTGGCTCAATTCAAGTTGTTGGTAAGGTGATTAGTGCAGTACAGGCACGCAAGCTTGTACAGCAAATGGAGAACCAGCTAAGTACAAACCGTGTTATTGATTCGTTTGATTCGTTGCGTGAATTGGATTTTGAAGGGCGTAAGCTTGACGCGTGGTATCGGGATACGCGGTTTGCATATTTGAAGGAGCCAGGGGAAGGCAGACCAGGTATTGAGAAGCCAGCGCCATTACCGCAAACAGACCTCCAACAATCAATCTCCAAAGCCAAAGCCTCTGGCCAGTCTTTTGATGAGTGGGTGAAGGGGCAGGGGGAACAGAGCTACAGATCTGCACACCAAGTTAATTCAAAAACAACCTCTCCTATAACTAAAATTGCCGATGGAACATTAAACTCCTTTGTTGATGAGTTTAAGCGTCAATATGGCTATCCTGCATTAAAATCAAAAGAGGTAAACAAGTTGAAATCCATTATCTCTAATCCAGAAGCAGACATTAAGATCTATAGAGCTTCTCCAAAAAATGAATTGAATGATGGAGATTGGGTAACTATTGATAAAGATTACGCCAATGATATTAAGAGACAGAATGGTGGCAAGGTTTATGAGCACACTGTGAAAGCGGAAGACTTGTTTTATCCAAAAACTATTGAGGGGTTCAAGGAATTACCGTCATTAAACAAATGGGGGGCATTCCAATATCAGTCTTCTAAAACCCGCTCCCAACTAAAAGCAGAGTGGGATAAGGTATCAACAAAAGAAAAATTTAGGGAAGGAGGACTGCCGGAGGAGGCTAGAACGAGGGCGGAGATTGAATCAATAAGGGCTGAAACTAGAGTGGAAGCCCGAAAAGGAAAGGCAGGAGCTAAATTAGACAAGAAGGCTAAGCCAAAGGGTGAAGTTAAAAGTATTACCCAACGAGTAAAAGAGAATGTCGATTTAATGTCACCACTTAAAGCCGTTTCAGAAAGAATCAAAAAAACCAAAGACATTACAGAGGATGATTTTATAGAGCTTGCCAAAAAGATAGAGAATAAGAACGCCACAGAAAAAGAATTTTACGAAGCTTCTATAGAGGTGGCAATGATGAGGGAAATAGTGGAATCTAACCCCGTTCGAGAGCTTTCTAAATATGAGTCACGTACTACTGGTGAGCTGGCTGAAGTGACCGGAAAGGGTAAAGGAGATTTTGCAAGAATGGGAGACCAAAAAATGCAAGAACTAGGGTTTAAGGATTCTGAAGAGGCTAGAGAGGCATACCAACGATATTTAGTGCAAAAGGATAAACTGGCACGCTTGCAGGATAAACTTAAAGAAGTGCGAAAAGAGCGGGGAGCTATTGCAAAGGGTGAGGCTTTAATGGCTATCGCTGTAGATTCAAGGCGTAAAAAACTGGCAGCGATAAAAGATCATTACAATCTTACTGATTTTGAATTATCGAAATTGAGACAAGGTAAAGACTTAACTGCTATGACAAAGGAAGAATATGCAACTTTTTTAAGGGATGTTGACTCAAAGGCTGCGGACATTTCAATTACCAGAGACGCAAAAAACCAAGTACAGGCATTTATTAGGGAGAGGGAATTTATTAAGTGGGAGAATTTGCAGGAGGCTATGAAGCTACCCCCTATTGAAGAGATGACAGTAAAGCAGCTACAACAATTAGAAGACGCATTGAAACCTTATGCTAAGGGGGATGAGTTTTTGCCGGTGCGTATGTTGGAGACGATTAAAAACACCGACTTGAAGGGTGTTAAAACGAACCGTGAAGTGATTGAAATATTGGCAAAGAAAACCGGAAAACCATTGTCTGAAATGAATATAATAGAGATGGGTGAGTTTGATGGATTTAGGGGTGATTATGCATTGAGCAAACAAAATCCATTCTTTGATTTATTGGTGAGGCGTAAGGTAGAAGGATTTTTAGAAGCTGATGCACGCGCATATGAGTTGATTGATAAGAATAATGCGTTGGTACGCAAGGCACGGGCTTCTGTCCAACGGGGCGTATTGGATAAGTTGATTCCCGAAGATCCACAAATAAAAGAGTGGATAGAAAATGTGGATAATCGCGCGGAGTTGGGCAAGAAGATGACTCCCGAGCAATTGGACGCTGCAAGTTATCAAGATAGTGTTTACCGTGCTTATTACGATGAGATGGTTATTGATGCAGCAGGTAAAAAGTTTTCACGGTTTGAGGATAAATACTTCCCCCATATCCGAAAGGACTTTTTGGAAAATTGGAAAGATGACGGTTTGATCAAAGCGTTTAAGGAGACCCGTAAAGAGTTTGAAGATAATAAGGCTGTGAAGAATATTTTAAATAATCAGACGGGTGAAATTTTACCTTATGAAAAATGGATACCATTTGAGCAAAAGCGTACGGGTAAGTTAGTGCCAACTGAAAACACAGCAAAGGCATTTTCTGTTTATGTAAAGACCCTTGAACGTGCACGGTATTTAGATTCTTTGGTTCCTGAAATTATGGCTTATGTCCATGTTCTAAGCCCTAAAGGGTTAACACCTAGAGGATTAGAACTTGATTCGCAATTAAAAGAATTTGTAAAGAAGTGGATTAACACTAATAAGGGTAGAGTGCCGACGCTGGCGTTTGAGCCTGGTGGTGTGGTCGATTCAACAATTAGGGCAGGTGTAGTTGTCACACGCACGCTTGATCTTGCATGGAATTTTCCAACACAAGTGATATCACCAATAGGTGAACATATGATGACTTTGACCATGCTAAAGAAAACAGATTATGCAAAGGCGGTAGCACGGAGAGCGAGTAAGCAGGGGCAGAAAATCGTAAGTACTTATGAGAATTTTGTGGGACGTAGTTTTTGGAAAGATTTAACCGACCCATCGGAGAATCTGGGTAGTCAATTACGCAATACTATGTTCCCTCTTTATCACTTAGCAACGAAGAGTGCTAATGAGATTTTCTTGTTGGGTAAGATGACGGCTGAGGAATTTAAAACAGGAAAGATAACAACTAAACGTCTGGCGGATATTCAGTTGGAGATGGCTGAATATAGGCAGGTTAGAGGTATGGAATCAATTATAGGGAAGACCGGAGAGGCACAGGCATTTAAACAATACAAAGGCTGGGCTATCCCTGTTGCAACGGCAACGATACGCAATGCAAAAGACCTCTATAAGTTGACTGCAAAAGCAACGAAAGCAGGAGGTGTAAAATATGGATTTGTTACAGCAGCACAGTCAAAGGAAGCGGGTAAACTTTTCTTTTCCATCGCTTCAGGGCTCACAATATACGCACTTACAAGTGAGTATTACGAGGAGTTGGGAAAGAAGAAGAATAGAAGTTTTGCGGAAAATGTAATTTACAAAGGTATACGAGACTCATTGACTCTATTTGGCGCATTTGACCCCACGTTATGGGTGAAAACACGCGTAGGTGACTTTGCTTTGGATGTCGCTGTGATGTTAAAACAAGCCCTTACTATGGAGCGATATGCAGAATCAGGCAAATATGAAGGAGGGTTAAAAGCACCTGAAAGTGCTAAACGGATATTCACACCGGCATCGGTAAAACCATTACTTCCGGGGAAAAAAGAACCATACGAAGCAGCATCAGAATATATAAATGTTTTAACCAAAGAAGAACTTAGCGAGTTAAATGCGGAGCTTGATGAAGCCGTGGCAGAAGGGAAGTTGACAGAAAAGCAGGCAGATACAAAATGGGATAATATGAAGAAGAATCAACAAATAGCCAAGAAGATAAAGCAATTTAAGGATGAGGGATTGTCAAAAGAAGAGGTAAAAGAGCGTGCTACAAAGGCATATCTTGAGGAGAGAATCAATAAAACAACCGCTGAAAAGTTGATTAAAGGGTATTAATTACTTCACTTAATCCCAAATAACTTTGCCAGAATAAGTAGAACAGTTATACGACCAATTACGTTAAACCCTTCTCTAAAATATGAGATTTCCGTAATTAGAACAAATGAGATAAGGGTAATAGCGAAAAGGACAACCAAGATTTTTTTAACACCTTTCCAAAGATTTTTTATATCCATAATAAATATTTTAGCATAACAGAATTGCGATTTATATAATGTATACTGACTATGGCAACATATCCCGTTGAGTTCGACACCCCCCACAAAGGCAATGAATGGTTACAATACTACCAGCCACACAACGTATTTCATCCCGGCTGGGATTTGAACAAGGGGAAAGGCAACGCAGACCTTGGCAATCCCGTTGTGTGCCCTATATCGGGAGTGGTGACCTATGTCTCGCCTTTTGCTACGCGTCGTAATAATG
>Ga0100403_1000903_pt1 | contig 28792 bp, 25 predicted proteins | sample CryGeymet201501t_FD_83663 | JGI IMG/M metagenome (GOLD analysis project Ga0100403, IMG submission 83663) | Groundwater microbial communities from Crystal Geyser aquifers in Utah, USA - Crystal Geyser metaG 2015-01t | ecosystem: Environmental > Aquatic > Deep subsurface > Groundwater | place... | reverse complement strand
TTTCGTAATTACAGACTAAGGCTGCTAAGTGCTTGCTCTTAAATCTTTTTTAGGCGCAACCCACCATTAAGCGGGTAGAATCCTAGAATCGTAGAATCAGAATCGCCGCTATCTATTTTTTAATTGGAGCGGCAGACCGGGCTCGAACCGGCGACCTCGACCTTGGCAAGGTCGCGCTCTACCAACTGAGCTACTGCCGCGAAGAAGTTCATCTTATAGTGACTCTGCTGCCACTTGGCAAATGGGCTTTAGAGATAGAAGCTTGTGCGGCGCATCGAAGAACTCGCTTACAAATCAAACACTTAAGATCTATTTTACAGTTATCCACAACAAGTTGAAAAATCTTTACAAAGATTATTGTCGGCCTGTGGATAACTATATACAGTCGCCTCTGTAAATAAGCTAACTCTCCCCGAGTTAGAAGCTGCAAAAGCCCGGTGTAGGAACCTTGCCCTCCCCTCTGCACCGGGCTTTGTTATTCCCAGATCATCTTTCTAGATAAGCATCTTTTAAGGATTCATAGGCACCCTTGCTATCGCTTTGTTTAAAGTTAGATTTAAAAAAGAGAAATAAGCTCCCCTGAAACAATCCCAAGAGCGCGCTCGGCTTCCAAAACTTTGCGAAAGGTAGGTAGCAAAAAAAAATTAAAACCACTAACGGACGAGGCAAGGCTTTTACAACATTCGATTTATGTCGGCTTAAATTTACGATTTGCTGAAAGTAATCTTTAAACATAACGTTTTCGTCAACCAACAACTGGGTGCTCAACTTAGAATGTTTCTTTTCAACGTTCTCTACAAGAGCATTCACCACTCGGTCAAGGCCCACAATATTACCTCCGCCTGGAGGCGCCCAACTTAAGCGACCCGCGAGCAAAGCCTTGATATGTCCACGAGAATCTTTACGATTCTCGAAAGCGCCGTGAACTATAGACGGGCACAAGATAGCACCCTTTAGCTGAGCTCGAGAAACGAGAGTTTTATGAATTTCTCGCTTCGTCGCATAGTAAGGAAACAATTGATTAGCCCACTCAAAGCTAGAAAAGGAATCTTCTGTTCTGATTTCGTTCTTACAAGTTCCACCAAAGGCAACTACAGAGCTCAAATAAACAAAGGCAATGTTCTTATTCTCACAAAAATTTGCCAAATCTTTAGTCACACCAATGTTGATTCGCTTTTGTAATTCAAACTGATCACCCTTAGCGTGAATCATAGCCGCCAAATGCACGACCACAGAGCCTTCATCCACAGTCAGCCTTTCGAGTTGAGCCTGAAACTCGTTTGGATCAGCGAAATCTATCTGGGCAAATTGTAGAGAATCCCCCAATGCTCCGAGCCCCTCGGCCTCTAGGCGCTCAAAAATCAAGGTGCTCTTAAACTCAGGAATAGATCTTTGAAGTAAAACTAAATTTTTTGAATCCCAGCCACGCTTAAGCAGTTCAACTACTAAAGAGGAGCCAATAAATCCCGTCGCACCAGTGATGATGACTTTCATAGAGAAAACTTAAAACAACCCTTAGGCTGTGATTCTCCAGGCTAGAGTTAATATCCATTTTTCCCACCAATGAACCTTCGTTTGAATATTCATGTCCTGACCATTGATAAAAATAGTGTATTTTCCTGCCGCCGATTTTCTAAACTGACTTAAGAAGACCCCTTTATTAAGCGGAGCCAAACACTTAAAGGCCGCCTCTCGGCAGGCCCATTCTTCTAAGACTTCTTTACTAGAGGAGCTTCTAGAGATTCCAAGGCGATTCGAGATCCATTCGGGATTGTCCAAAATGGGACGCTCAATTAGAAACTCAAGGTCTACACCAATAGAGGTGCCATACTGAGCCTCAACACTTAAGCCCCACCACACTCCATTCGTGCCTTTTTTATGAGTTCTAGAGCCAAGCTCATGACCGTCTTGCTTCATTTCTTCTCGCAACAAGATAAACGATTCTTTGCTTCGCCAATTATAAGAGGCAATCCAACCGTCATCCTCGGCTCGACTCAAAAAGTTTCTAAATGCAATTTTATGATCCATCATTTTGAAGGTTCATCAAGAACAAGCGAATCGACCACCAAGGACTGATTCTCTCTCATCTCCCCCAAAGGAATCAAAGCATGATCCTCAAGTAAAGAACGGTTGTCTTGAACAAACTCCCTTGAAAATAGAATACAAAAGCCCACCCCCATATTAAAGGTTCGGTAGAATTCTTTTGCGTCAGTATCTGGGTGCCTCTTCATCAACTCCTTAACCCAAACGGCTTCAGAGCAAGCCGAACCTAATTCGAGTTGATAGGAAATTTTTCTTCCCTTGGGCTGCTTTCTAAGTAAATTCAAATAGCCGGTTCCCGTGATATGGTAAGCCGTTCGAATCACATTCACCTCAGAGGCTGATTTAAGAGCCTGCCGCAACTGACTAAATTCATTTACATATAACTTGGTGGCCGGCATAAAGTTCTTAGAAATAAGATTTGCATCGGCCTTTGAATCAAAGCTCCTTCGCAGCCAAGAATACCCATTGGAATGAGGCCCCGAAGAAGTCCAACCCCAAAGCTGATCGCCTTCTTTTGCCGTATTGATGTCGAAATAATCTTCCGGACTCAGAAAGCCCACACCAAATCCAGCTAGGTCAAAGTGATCACCTTGATAAAGATCCGGCAACTGAGCCGTCTCTCCACCAACCAAAAGCTGGCCGCTTTCAAAGCACTTCTGCTGAAGAGAAGAAATAAAATCTCCCAGAATTCCGTCTTCCTTTAACAATTCAGAACGGCCAATGGCCATGTAGTCTAAAAATAGTTGAGGTGTGGCACCCACACAAAGAATATCATTGGCGGTCATCGCTAATAGATCTTGCGCTAGATCTTCTGGCTTGCCCAAACCGGCCAAGGTCCACAGCAACTTAGTTCCCACGCCATCACAGGCAGTGGCCACCCAGTTGTTAGAATTCAACTCAAAAACAGCCGCGTAGTCGCCCAACTGAGATTTGAGTCGTTCCTTTAATGGAGAACTTCCTTTGGAATAGTCTCCACTAATTTTCTCTACCCACTTTGCGGCCGCTTCTTCGTTCACTCCAGACTTTGAATAAGACATAATCTACCTCTTCGTTGGCTAATGCCAAAAGTGCCTTTCTCTTGTGATAACCATGTCGATCTCAAGCTCTTCTGCAACTTGTTTCAACTCTGCATCCTTTTTAGAGCCACCAGGTTGAAACAACCTTTTCACTCCAGCTTCCTTCAAGATGTCGAGCGTGTCTCTAAAAGGAAGAAAGGCATCGCTAAAGCAACTCAACTCGGAAAAGCTCTCTTTCATTCGTGTGCAATAGTCTTGAGCTCTGGGAATTGCCAAAAGCCTCAAGGCATCGACACGATTGGGCTGGCCTTGACCGGCTCCTGCAAGAAAGGCAATTCCTTCTTCTTTGCTAAGTCCGACCATCGTAATGGCATTCGATTTTGAACAAGCAGCTGTCCACTGTCCAAAGGATTTAAAAAACTCGCTCAATACGGCGTCATCGCCCGCGTGCTCCAATCGATCGGTCTCTTGATGAAGTTCTCCCAAAGCGCCCTGAAAAACTTCTTCATGACTAGCGTGTTTACCCATCATTTCAGAATTCACTAAAACAATTTTCAATTTTTCTTTTTTTGAACTCAAAGCATCTGCGATGGCTTCGGTCTCCGCAGAACGCGGCATTAGCAACACTTCAATAAAGCGCTTCTCCAATTCTGCCACAATCTCTTGGGTAGGAGCAAAGTTAAGAGCAATTACCCCGCCAAAGCGGGAAACGACATCTCCCTCCCATGCAAAATTAAAAACAGCTTCTTTATCCGTTTGTTGCTGAGAAACACTCGCCCCACAAAGGGTTTGATGCTTAACCACAGCAACAGCAGGGCCATGAAAAGGAGCCACAAACTTTAAAGCCGCTTCCGCGTCTCGAATGTTATTAAAGCTCAAATCTCCGTAATGGCGAATGTTAGCTTTCGCGTTGGGAATAAACCAAGCCTTTTGATGGGGATTCTCACCGTAACGTAAGCCCTCTTGTGCGGGCCCATCTCCCATAATCCTATGTCGTAACTCAGAAGCGATCAGCTGATCCAATTGAGCGATCTTAACCAAGGCTTCTAAAGAAAGTCTTCTATTCAGCCCCTCTTCCCCTAAAGCTTGTGCCGTTACAAGACGCGAATACTGCGAAGGATCAGTAAGCACCAATACATGCTGATGGTTTTTAGCAGCCGCACGAACCATATTGGGTCCACCGATATCTACCCATTCCATCAACTGTTCTAAATCTTCACAAGAAGCCGCCTTGTCTTCGAATGGATAGAAATTACAAACAACCGCTGCAATTCTAAAATCAAAGGGCCATTCGGCTTCATCTTGCCCAGGTCGAAAAAGAACTCCGCCCAACACTTTGTGATGAAGGGTTTTTACCCTTCCACCAAAACGCTCGGGCTCTCCGGTAAAATCACTCACCTCTAGAACATCAAAACCCTTATCAAGGAGATATTTCCTTGAGCCACCCGTGCTGAGCAACTCATACCCCATTGACTTAAAGGTATTGGCAACGGACTCCAACCCAGTTTTGTCATAAACAGATAGCAAAGCAATTTTTCTCATTTAGGTTCTCCGTATTCCAAAATCATTTTCCACAACTTCATACCATCGCCATCAAGATTTAAAACCTTGTCGCGAAAACGTTCAAAAAATTCGGCCCCAACCACATCGGGATCATGAAGCGGCATCTGAGCAATTTCTGGATGAGGCATCATTCCCCAATAGCGCGCTTTGGATACCTGTGAAGATAAGCCCGCTATTGAATCTTTGCTACCATTCTCAAAATCCGGATCTGTGTAATATAAAAAGGCTTGGACGTTGGCAGGCAGCGCGTCTTCAAAGAACAATCGTCCTTCGCCATGCCGAACAGGAAGTCTAAGGCCCTCTTCAGCCAACAAGCCCCCTGTGCTCAAAGAAACCCAGCGATTATGAAAACCAAAGCGCTTCGCTTGACTGCGATTTTCAAGAAGTCTTGTCTGGGGTCCAAATTTAGCCGCAGCACAAAGCATCTGAAAGCCATTGCAAACACCAAGCACGTTCCAGCCTATCTCCTCGGCCGAGTTAAACAAGCCTGACTCCTGGAGCTGATAAGCCAGCAACCGACCCGCGCCAAAGTGATCAGCAAAACTAAAGCCACCGGGAATAAAAAGAAAATCTCCGGTCTTTAAAAACTCAGTTTCCTTGCGACCGTTCTTCAATAATTTGGCAACGGACACAAACTGAATCGATTCAAACACACCCGTGCGCTCAAAGAACAAATGAGACTCTTTTTCGCACTCAATTCCTTCGCCCACTAATATTGCCAGTTGTTTCATCCCCAAAACCCAGCCTCTCCGCGTTGAAGGTATTTTGCCTTCAAGTCTTCAACTTCAAAAAACTCATCGCCGGGACGCCAGACCAATTGCGGCAGCTTATGAACCACACCCAATCTTTTAATCTCAGGGAATAATCTTTCAATTTCTTCAACCAAATGAGGATCAACACCCAAAATGAAGCCTCCCAATCCTTCGCTTAACAAATGATAGGGATCAGGCTTTGTGCTTTCAAACAACACGCCCAATTCGCGACCTAAACACATTTCAAAAATAGAAGTGATAGCACCCCCTTCTGAAATGTCTTTAGACGAACGAATCAAGCCCTTAGAGACTGCTTCTTCCATTCTGCGATAACGCTCTCGCAATTGAACAGTAAGTTCGAGAAGCTCATCTTCGACACCTTTGGCACTGTAATTTTTGAATACAGGCCGGCGCATAGACTTCGAATTAACTTTAAAGGTTCTCTCCCAGGCCGAATCACGCATACTTGCCGCCAAAGGGGATAACTCAAAAACGACGTCATTTGGTCGCAAAAAGAAGCCTGCAGAAACTAACTCGGGTGCAACCCCACAGCCAGAAAGTGAAATCACCACTGTAGGAGGAATGGCAAAGTCCTTGCTGTTGTTCTTCATAGAATCTTTCCCACTAATAAACGGGAGAGAATACAGCTCACTTAGTTTTCCTAAAATTTCGCAGGAGTGAGCCAATTGCCACAGCCGTCGATCATGTCCAATAGGATCGGGCCAACAAAAGTTATCTAAAACAGCCGCTGTTTCTAAACGAACTCCAGCAATCACCGCTTGCCTAATAGCTTCGTCCCAAGAATGAAGCATGTTCTCTAAGATATCCTGACGCCATGGCGCTAATCCGTGAGTCAACACGGCAGTCGCATTCGCCTCATAAATAGAAATCAAACTTCCATCCTGAGCCGAGTGTTGAGTTCGTCCTGCAAAAGGCTGTCTAAATGTTCGCCCTTGAACCTCGTGATCAAAGCGTCTTGCCACACCTTCTCGGCTACAAAGAACAACACTGCTTAACATTTCAGGAAAGTCTTCCATTAACTGAGGGATTCGACTCTCTTCATAAGAATCATCCGTCTGAGTCTTTAATTCCTTTTCATAAGTCCAACTGGTCGAAAGTTCGATTTGAGGACAGCCATCATGGAGAAAGTCCAAATCCAAATCCACGAGCACCTGCTCGCCATAAGTCACCTTAAAGCGACCAGAATCGTTTAATTCACCCAATCGATCCAAAGGAACTTCCCATTCCTTGGCGAGAGCTAAAAATTCATCTACCCGATTGGTGGCGACACTCATTCGCTCTTGGCTCTCGGATAACAATCTCTCCCAGCCATGAAGCCCTGCAAATTTGCACCGAATGTTCGATAAATCTATGGAAGCACCACCTGTTGAGGTGGCCATTTCACCAATACTAGAGGCAAAGCCGCCTGCACCGTTGTCTGTCATACTTTGAATCAGATCTCTATCACGAGCTTGCATCAAGAAATCAGTCACTCGTCTTTGAACGAAGGCATTGGCCACTTGGACCATGGAGCCTACAAAATCTTCGCTACGAATGTCCCGAGAACTCATAACCGCTCCCCGAAGACCATCCGCGCCGACCGCTCCACCTACGGAAAACAACACCAAGCCAGGGCTTGGCTTTTTATCGACATACTTTTTAGGCATCAATCCTGCTGAACCAGCGTAAACTAAAGGCTTTACAGCATAAGCAGCGTCAAAAACAACAGAGCCTTGAACAGTAGGAATTCCACTTTGATTACCACCGTCTTCAATCCCCTTGATCACTCCCAGGCGAATCACGTCTGGATGAAGTGCTTTAGGTGGACGTTGATGGCGAGAAGAAGGATCTTCAAAGCAAAGAACGTCCCAATTGAATACAGGCATAGCGCCTAAACCTGTTCCTAAAATATCGCGATGAACTCCAACAATGCCCGTCGAAGCACCTCCATAAGGAGAAATTGCAGAAGGACTGTTGTGTGTTTCCATTTTTACACACAAGGCCCAGTCGGTTGATCCGCCCTTAACATCGTCTAAGGCAAAAACCCCCGCGTTGTCATGAAACAAAGAGAGGTATCGTTCGGGCTTTTTATCACGAATGGCTAGAGCCGGGTTTCGAATGAAAGTTTTAAACAAACTATCTATAGTGGGCGTTTCCTCGACAGAGAATTCAATCTTGGCATTGAAGATCTTATGCTTGCAGTGCTCCGACCAAGTTTGAGCAATGAGTTCCAGCTCGGCACGGGTCCACTCATGTCCCATTTCCTTAACTTTATCTTGGAGGACTTTCTTTTCGGCGTCCAGAAACTCAAGTCCAAACTCTCCGGGACGACAATCCTCCCAGGAAGGATCTTCTCGCTCGGGAGCCTTTAATTTATTTGCATATCCTTCAAACCAGTTAGCGGCTTTTTGAAGTCGCACTTCTTCGATTGCAGGCTCTCTCCATAGATAGGTGAGCTTTTGATAAATAACATCATCTACTTTTTTATCACCCAAAACCAAAAGCTGATCCACGCGGATACAATCCTCGGGAAGTTTCAAAAGCATCGCTAAACTCTGAGCCAAGGGGTTGGCCGCACCGGCGTTAAAAGATCGAACCACCAAAGATTGCCCTTCTCGAATCACGTTCTCCGAAACTAAATCATTAGCAAAGACTTGATTAAAGAAAGTCGACTGATCAGGGGAATCCCATATTACAATTGCTTGATAGGCCTTCGTTTCTAAGTCAGGCCAAAAGGCCGGCAAATGTCCGGGTAAAAAATAAAATTGCGCACTCACGGCAGGATGTCCTTTCTCCACTCAAGAGAATCTTTCCAAGGGGAGTTAAGTAGCACTTCAAAAATAGCATCACCAGCTTCGTTTCTATCTTGGCCTTGTCCAACTAAATAAGCCACTCGTCCCGAAACACTTCTAGCTCGAAACAAGACACAGTGGTCGTTGGATTCAAAACCCCACTCAGGCAAAGTGAAATTAGCAGGTGCAGGCTTTGGATACTCTGGCCGAACCAGCGCCAAACAGGTTGTGACCTTTGAAAGATCTTCTAGAGAGGGCGCCTCAACGACGGACAAATTTAAAATACTTCTAAGCAAGCCACCTTTGGGCCACCACTTTACAAGCGCTTGAGTTTCTGGATCTCCAAAACGAGAGTTAAACTCAATCAAAACCCATCCTTTGTTCTCGTCTTTCATTAAGCCCAAATAGAGAATCCCATTGTAGGGGCGCCCGAGCTGAGCCATAGTCTCGGCAGTTTTCTGCGTCCACTGAGTGGCTAGCTCTAGAGCTTCGGAATCGAAGTTTTCGTTGGGAACATAGGAACCCATGCCTCCTGTGTTGGGACCTTCATCGCCTTCGAAACGACGTTTAAAGTCTTGAGCGCTTCCCAAGAACTTACAATCAACCCCATGGTATCCCGTAGACACTGCAAAAAAAGCAGAGGCCTCGGGGCCGTGACAACGCTCCTCTAAAAGAACGTCTCCCTCTTTAGAGAAGGCTCTTAAGATTTCTTCTGCCTCTTTCATTGAATGAGGCAATACAACGCCTTTACCTGCAGCAAGTGCATTCTTTTTTATCACTGGAACGGTCTTAAACCGAGACAAGTGGTCTGGAGAACTTGTAAAAAACGGCTGAGTCAGCTCAGCCTTAGAGGCAATCTCCCGACCAAAGGATTTCGACCACTCTAGCTCCGCCGCGTTTTTTCTTGGACCATAGACCCAGCGACCTTGAGCTTCCCAATCATCTGCCAATCCATCGGCAAGATCGCCATCCATGCTCACCCAATATAAATCGGCTTCAGACTCGGCGGACTCTAAGATCTCGCAACCTTCTTGCTCCAAACGCCACTTTACAGCTGCTTCTCTCCCGCCACCGCCATGAACATAAACTTTGGGTTTTAAGGCGTCATTGCGAAGCCAAATCCAAATAGGCTCTGAACTTTTCTGCTCAAAACATTTTGCGAGGCTTTGATACATCCCAGAAATTTTAGATTGCCTCCACAAGCCGAGACGCGGTGGAACGCCGGAAACTTCTCTCCAATTTTCTATGTTCTTCTCTTTGGCTACTTTTAAATCGTGAGCCCAATTTGTTCTAGATAGCCACTGCCTAAGAAGCTCTTTGGACAAAGGAGTCTTTCTTAAGCCCTTAAGATTCATTCGAAGTTCGTCTGGCCCGATTGAATCGACCACAACTATCTGCTGCTTGTTAGCGTCCCAAGCACATTCAATTTTCCCGTCCCAGAGCTCAAAACCAAGTGCAGAAAGCTTCTCATCTAAAACTCTTGCCACCCCAGCTGCTGTCTTTCTCAAAGCGACAACCTTGTCTTGACCGATTAAAGAGTTGAGCTCTTCTTCACTTAAAAGTCGGTCTTTTTCCTCTAACTTTGTGGTGAATTCCACAAGAGGCTGTGAAAAGCGATCATAAGGCTTGTAATCTCCACGCTTCAGCAACGAGGATCCCTCGGGAACACCCCAACGAAAAATCACTTCCACGGGCAAAAACTCTAATTGAGCTTCAGGTGTAGAGAACTTAGCCCCCTTGGCAGTAGCCAAATAGAGGTATTCACTGCCGCGACTTAACTCCAAGTCGGCTGCGTGTGCAATTCCGGCCTCTGCAAGCCACTGAAACATTTCAACAGCCGAAGACTTTAAAGCCGCACCCTTGCCTGGGAGCTGATCCGCGAGAGAACCATAATCAAAAACTGAAACCCGATCACTAAAAGCTAAAGCAACTTTATCGGGATGCTTTTCGTCAAAATAAATATTTTTCGTAGAGCCGCTTCCTAGAAGCTTCATTCAGGACCTCTATCGTGTCTGCGTTGGCTTAAAAATTCCTTGAAGCTTTCATCAAAAGTTGGATAATGCCCATCCAAGCAGGCCATGCAAAGACTTTCGGTTTGGAGGGCACGCTTAAGGCCATCAATGCTCAAGTAATAAAGTCGATCAACGCCTAGGCTTTCCGCAATAGCAGGCACATCGGCATTGGCAGCAACTAGTTCTTCAGGGTCGGGGAAATCAATTCCGTAATAACAACCATGGCGAATGGGAGGACACGTCGAAGCCAAGCTCACTGAAGTAGCGCCTGCGGCTTTCAACTGAGTTGCCATCAAACGAGACGTGTTACCACGAACCACAGAATCATCCACAAGCAAAATCTTTTTGCCTTTGATCTCAGGTCCGATCAAACTGAGTTTAGTTTTCAATGCTTTCAAGCGATCTGATTGAGTTGCCAAAATAAAGGTGCGTGGCACATAAGGGTTTTTCACCAAAAACTCTCTAAAAGGGACCGTTAGACGTTCAGCCACTGCCGTTGCAGCGACTCTTGCCGTTTCGGGAACAGGAACCACGTAATCAAAAAAATTAGTTGGTGGCCCATCCAAAGACTCTTGAATCTGAGAGGCAAGCTGCTCTCCCATCTGAAAGCGAAGTCTAAAAATGCTTTTATGCTCCATTTCGCTTTGTGGAGAGGAAAAATACACGGATTCAAACATACAAAACCGTTTTCTATTTTCTGGATTTCTTGTGGAGGCGATCTTGCCTGTTTCTAGATTCTCTCCATCAAAACGAAGCCAAGATCCCGGTTCAACCTCTTTAATCTCTAGATTAGCAAAGGAGAGAGTGCGCAGGTTTCAGAAGCGACCACAAAAATCTCGTCACTAATTCCATAATAAAGAGGTCTAATCCCGTATGGGTCTCTAAAAGCAAACAGGGTTTTATCTTCTTCCACACCAACCACGGCATAGCCACCATTGAAGTTATTAAAAATTTCCTTGACGCCGGCCTGAAACCCCTCGTCGCCTCTGTGCCAGAATTGCAAGAGCACTTGTTGCAACACTTCGAGGTCGCTTTCAGATTCGCCTTTAACATTATACTTTCGCTTTAACTCACCAGTATTCACAATGTTTCCATTATGAGCCAAGGCAATTCTTGGAGTTCCTTGAATGAAAGGTTGAATCTCCGCAATTCCACCGCGCCCAGTAGTAGCGTAGCGGGTGTGAGCGACAGCTACATCAGACGCAGGCAGATTACCCCAATCCTTCATAGCGGTAGGAACAAGACCAAGCCCACGAACACTTTCTAGCTTTTTAGATTCATTACCAACTACGGAAATGCCCGCACCGTCTTGCCCACGGTGTTGCAGACGTAACAAGAGATTCACGGCAACCTCTGAGGCATTTGCGTGATCTGCCTTAAAACGAAGACCGACCAAACCACACATATACGGCTACTCCTTCCATTTCTTAGAAATGGTTTCAAACTTCAAATGACTACCACGTAGAACAGTTTCAAAAAGCTGCTCTTTATCAATTTTCTCATCAAAAAGCTTTTTAGCACTCAACACTTCGAGCAAGTCTTTTCCAGATTTTTCACTCTCGCGTGAAGCTTCTCTCACAAAGTGGTGAGCATCCTTAAGGCCTTTCTTGGTCGCTAAAACGTAAAAGGCTTCGGCCAACACCGAACTTGAAGCACTATTCAAGTTACGATGCATGGATTCGGAATGAATCTCCAAGTTAGGGAAAACTTTCAAGCTACGCTCGATCATCAACTGAAAGACACTAAAAAATTCAAAGTAAAAGCGGCCAGAGGCAGAGTTGGTCAAATCTCTCTGATGCTCACTAATCACATCCATCTCAATCAACTGTAGTTTAGAAAGCAATATTTTATGGAGACTACAAATATGTTCCAAGTTCCAAGGATTACGTTTTTGAGGCATGGTCGAAGAACCGACCTGACCTTTGGCCATTCCCTCTTGAACTTCGTTGATTTCAGAACGAGCTAGATGCCTAAAGTCTGTGGCAAGCTTAGCCACCACGGAAGCCATCAAATAGGCCGACTGCGCCAAGGCTAAAATATCCTCAGGCGGCAAAATTTGAGTGGAGGCATAGTGAGGCTTCAAGCCTAATTCTTTTGTAAACTTAATTTCAGCCGCTATGGGGTCCTTAAACAACAAACTGGTTGCATGATAGCCGCCAATAGCACCCGAGGCTTGACCGCGAAGATTTTCAACATCACAAAGCAAACGAGGCTCAAGTTCCGCGATGCGTTCATGAGCCTCGGCAATGCTTAAGCCAAACAAAGTAGGCACGGCCCACTGACCATGAGTTCGCCCCACTTGCTTTAGATCTTTATTCTTTGTGGCCAACGTTTGCAGAACTTTCTTAAGCTCAGCAATCTTTGAGAAACCATGAGCATACCAAAAACTCTTCAACCGAAGTCTTTGTGCCGTGTCGACCGTATCAAAACTAGTTAATCCAACATGAACCCAATTAGCCTGCTCTGAAAGCCCTTGCTCTTCCAAGCCTGCCATAACAGCTTCCACCAGAGCTCTAGTTGCATGTCGAGTTGTGGCTTCGATCTCATCGATCTTTTCTTGAGTCACAGAATCAAAAGCGGCGTTGATTTTATCAACACTCGCCTTCGGACAAAGGCCTTCTTCACAAAGAAGTAGCAACCAGGCTTTCTCTACTTCGAGTTGAAATTTTAGGGAAGCTTGCTCAGAGAGCTCCCAAGGAAGGGTTGTTTTATATCGCCCATCGAGGGGGCTAAAAGTGAGTTCTGTATCAGACAAAATCTTTAGCTCTCCTTAAAGCCCGCACCCTATCATGGGCTTTTGTATCTGTCCCAGCCAAAACTAAACTCTCATAGGGGATTCCTCAAAAGACAAGGCGAGTGCTAACGCGTAAGCCCATGGCCTTTTCAAGGGCAGACCAGGAGCGTCTGGCGCATTGCGTTCCCCAAAGTGAGCAAGCTGAAAGAACTTTGCCAAGGCTCCAAAAGCAGTGATATTCTTTTACAAGTGTCTAAAAACAAGAAGCCTAAAGAGGATCCCATTTTTAGAATTATTGAAGGGCAGAAGCTCGGCAAGGCTGACAAACGCCGAGCCACTATTTTGAATGCTGCCGTCGACGTTATTGCAAAAGACGGCATTGAAAGCGCGTCCTTTGAAGCGATTGGCAAAGCCGGTAAAATGACCAAGGCGCACGTTAACTACTACTTTAAAGAAAAACCAGATTTAATCGAAGCCGTGCTCGTATTCGTCGCAAACACTGCTCAGTTCTTCACAGTAGAGGCCCTTAAAAAATCAACCCCCAAGACCCAGCTGAGCGATTACATCAACATTACCTTTGATTGGGCCAAAAAATACCCAAAGCATGCCACCGTCATGATGCTTCTTTACTATTATTGTCGAATTGATAAAAAACTTCGACTGAGGCACACCGAAGCAAGAAAGATTGCTATTCGGCGACTATCGACCATTATTCAAAGCACTCGACCAAAGACTTCAGAGAAACAAGCAACCGACCTCGCTAGAACCATTCAATCTCTTATGGCAGGAAATCTATTGGAATTTGCAACGACCGAAGGCCTCTTCTCACTCAGCCAGGCCAAACAGGTAACACAAGAGCAAGTCAAAGAACTTCTTCAGTAGAATCAATACTGCAAAACATTGAGAATTTCACGAGTGCTTTTATGTCGATCCCCCGTAGACAAATTTGTTTTAAAGAGTTTTTGGAGCACCTCTGGAAGCCTGGCACTCTCTTGAGTGCGAACCAAATCCCTAGCTTCTTCCCAAGTTTTGGCTCCTCGAATATCCACGGGTTCTTGATACAAAATAGCTCCGCCATCCAACTGCTCATTCACGAGGTGAACACTGAAGCCACTATAGTGAGCTTTCTCAAAGGCCTCTTGGTGAACCTTTTCATCCAAACCAGGAAAAGCGGGCAACAAAGAAGGATGGGTGTTCACAATCGGCCAAGGGCATTTCGCCAAAAAACTCTCCGAGAGTATTCCAAAAAATCCACACAAAAAAACCAATCCGCGCTTTTCTCGCACAGGCTCCAAGGCCCGCAAAAACATTTCTTCGAATTCACGCTTTCGACCAAACTCAAAAACTCGCTCAGGCCCAAGAATGGAGGCTCCAACTTTAAGAGCTCCGCAAGTCCTGTCCGAAAACAAGCCTAGACAACTTTTTTGCTCCGAAGATTCTAACTTCGAAAATACATTTTCAAAGGTTTTTCCAGAGGAAGAACTACAAACCGCCCAATACTCTATTCCCATTCAATGGTCCCCGGTGGTTTACTCGTTAGGTCGTAAACAACTCGGTTAATACCCGAGACTTCATTGATCAGTCTTGAAGCAATCCCCTTAAGCTCTCCCCAAGGAAACTCCGTAGCGTCAGCCGTCATGGCCTCTCGCGAAGAAACACAGCGAATAACAAGAGTGCTTTCGTAACTTCGAGCGTCCCCCATAACCCCCACGCTTGAAACAGGCAACAAGACGGTAAAAGCCTGCCAAGTCTTGTCGTATAGATTGCGCCGAACTAACTCTTTGTGAAAAATTTCATCACAGCGCTTTAACAAGGCTATGGGCTCTTTCTTCAGTGGTCCAATAAAGCGAATGGCTAAACCAGGACCGGGAAAAGGATGTCGCTCTAAAAATTTCTCTGAAATTCCGAGCCGTCGACCTATAGCGCGAACCTCATCCTTAAAGAAATTTCTCAAAGGTTCCACTAGTTTTAATTTTAAATCTTTCGGCAAGCCACCTACGTTATGGTGGCTCTTAATTTTATGAGCAGGCCCCAATTCATTGGCGGCACTTTCAATCACATCTGAATAAATGGTGCCCTGTGCGAGATGAACCTCTTTGCCCTCGGGGATCTCTGAATAGAAAGCTTCAATAAACAACTTTCCAATAATTTTTCGCTTTTCTTCTGGATCAAAAACTCCATCCAGTTCCTTCCAAAACATATCCTGAGCATCAATCTTAGTTAACTCAACATTCGGGTTGTCGACAAAGACTTGCTCAAGATCGCTCCAATCGTAAGACCGCAAAAACCCATGATCAACAAACAAAGCCTTTACTTTAACAACTTCCGAAAGAAGCTGAGCAAGGACCGTTGAATCCACTCCCCCCGAAACGGCACAATAGACTTCTTTTACATCACCAAGATCGGCCTTGAGCTTAGCTTTCAGGTCCTCTAGAACCTGGTCCATCTTCCAATCCTTAGGAGCCTCGCAAATATCGCGAGCAAAATTTTCCAAAATTATCATCCCGTCTTCGCTATGAGCAACCTCTGGGTGAAACTGCAACGCCCAGAGACGATCATCAAGCAAAGAAAACGCAGCAGGTTTGCCCTCGGACTTTAAAATAAGTTTTGAGTTTGCTGGTAAACCTGTAACTGAATCTCCATGACTCATCCAAACACGAGAGCCATTGGGAAAATTCTTCAAAAGAGGGTCGTTTACGCCGTCCGGAGTAGTCTCAACACGGGCCTCGCCGTATTCGCGACTGCTTTGGGACTGCACATCCCCACCAAAATGCTTGGCAATAAAGTGATAGCCAAAGCAAAGCGCCAACACAGGAACACCCATTTCGAGTAATTTAGGATCTGGATCAAGATTTTGCCCGACGCTATTAGGTGATCCCGAAATAACTAAGCCGGAGACTGTTTTTAAATCTAGATCACTCGCCTTAGTTTTAGCTCCGATCACATCGCACGAATAACCGAGACTTCGGAAAGCCTTAGCAATGAGCTGAGTGTATTGAGAACCAAAATCTAGAACATAAATCATTTTTCACTCACTCCACCCGAATAGTTCGGTGCTTCTGCCGTAATAGAAACGTCATGCACGTGGCTCTCTCGAAGTGCCACGTTAGAAATTTTTTGAAAACGCCCTTTTGTTCTTAGCTCCAAAAGGTTTTGTGCCCCCACATAACCCATTCCTGATCGCAGACCGCCGATCAACTGATGAACCACCTGAGAAACCGCACCTCGATAAGGCACTCGGGCCTCAACCCCTTCAGGAACGAGCTTCGAAGCATCGCTCACAGACCCTTGTCTATAACGATCACGAGAGCCCTTTTTCATAGCGCCTAAGGACCCCATTCCTCGATAAGATTTATAACTACGACCCATGTAAAGGATGGTGTCTCCGGGGCTTTCTTCTGTTCCAGCCAACAAGGACCCCAACATCACGGCATCGGCTCCTGCGGCCAATGCTTTCGTCACATCGCCCGAGTAACGAATTCCGCCATCGGCAATAAAAGAAACGTCAGGAAAGTCTTTGCGAATAGACGTAGCATCCAGCACAGCCGACAATTGTGGAATACCGGCACCACTGACAATGCGTGTGGTGCATATCGAACCAGGACCAACACCAATTTTAACAACATTAGCTCCTGCCTCAATCACAGCGCGAGCTCCTTCGGCGGTGCCTACGTTCCCACCAATGAGAACAATGTTTTTATAGGATTGTCTTAGCGACTTGAGCATATCCAAGACACCTTTGCTGTGACCGTGGGCAGAATCCACGACTAGGATATCAGCGCCAGCTCCAGCCAAAGCTTCGGCCCGCTCTCGCTCATTGGGGCCCACCCCAACTGCAGCAGAAACCAACAAAGAGCCACTTGTGTCTCGAACCGCCATTGGGTGATCACTGGCTTGCCGCCAATCCTTAGAGGTGATCAATCCCTTCAATCGCCCTTGGCCATCCACCAAAGGGAGCTTTTCCACCTTGTGCTGCCGGAAAAAATTCACAGCTTGTTCTTGTGAGCTCCCTTCAGGCAAGCTCATAGCAGGAGTGCTCATCACATCAGACACTTTTTGTCCGGCATCTTCCGCGTAACGAATATCACGGCCGGTGCACATACCCACTAATTTCCCAGAGTTATCGATCACAGGAAAACCGGTCACGCCCGTTTCTTTAATCAGTTCATTCACCTGGGCAATGGTCTCTTCAGCTTTAACCGTAAAAGGCTCGGCAATAACGGCGTGTTGGAATTTTTTTACGCGACTCACATACGTAGCTTGTTCATCAATAGAGTTGTTCTTATGGAGAACCCCAACCCCGCCCAACAAAGCCATTGCAATGGCCATTCGTGACTCGGTGACCGTGTCCATTGCAGCCGACAACACTGGGCTACGAAGAGTCAGCGGCCCTAAACGGGATTCAACATTAACTTCCGTGGGGAGAACCTCCGAATAGGCTGGACGAAGCAGCACATCATCAAAAGAAAGACTTTCGTTACTGGTGTGTGGATTAAAATCGAGGCCCATGTTCCGGATGTAATAAAATTAGCCTAAAAAGTCAATTGAAGCTTTGCTTGTCCTGAAGCACAAAATCAACATAAGACTACCCAGCTCTCTCTAAGCCTATTATGATGCGCAGCCATGAGTCTAGAAATTCCTAAGGGACCCTTTGAAGCCTATCTTTTTGATTGTGACGGCACACTGGCAGACACAATGCCTCTCCACTTCATCGCTTGGCAGCGAGCCCTAGCCCCTCACAGTTGCGACTTTCCAGAAAGCCTCTTTTACGAATGGGGCGGAAAACCAACAAGAAGAATTGTGGCGGACCTTAACGAACTCCAAGACTTAAAAATGGATGCCGAATCGATTGAAGAAGAAAGAGAAGGCTTCTACCTAGAGCAACTTCACACTGTAAAACCGGTTGTCTCGGTCGTCGACTTTCTTTTGGTGCTACCCAAAGAAACCAAGAAAGCCGTCGTATCCGGTGGACCAACCGAATCTGTTTCAAAAACATTGAAGCTCTTAGAATTGTCCAAGCACTTCGAACACCTTATCTGCTCGGAAGACTACACACATGGAAAACCACACCCAGACTGTTACCTAGAAGCCGCCAAACGCTTAGAAGTAAATCCAGAGCGATGTCTCGTTTTTGAAGACGCAGCCACCGGGGTGAAGGCGGCCTTGGCGGCAGGAATGCAATGCGTGCGTGTGCCCAACGCACTCGGAAATAAAAAATGATGAAATCATACTTAGGACTGAGCATTTTCCTGATTCTTAGTGCTTGCTCCTCTCATAGGAGATTTCTATCCCCATTTGAAAGCGAGGTTGATGGCCTCCACCTCTACAACGCAAGTTGGATTGACCCTCAGGAAAAAAAGCTTCTAAGATCGATGGAACCCTATGAGCCTGAACATTTTCAGGAGTTAAAAGATTTGGGCGTAACAGATGTTCTCATTTTCAAAGACAGCAAAGACGGGGCTCTTGGATCTGAATACGAAAAGTTAAAGTCCGTTGGAATTTCAGCTTCCAACATTCACAACATCCCTTTCAAATGGAAAGATATTGAAAACTTCAGAGAAGCCTGTGAGCAGACCCTTCAGGGCCTGCGTCTAATGAGAGACATAGCCGAGCAGAAAAGCAAAAGACTACTCCTACATTGCACAGTGGGCGAAGACCGAACGGGCTATTTGACAGGACTCTACACGCTTATGCAGGACCCGACACAAGACATAGCGACAGTCTTTCAAGAAGAGATGTGTGAGAATGGTTACTCTTCCGGCAACCCAGAGAAACCAATTGAAAAAGTAGCCCTACCGATTGATCAAAACCTCACCCCACTTTTTATCAAGATGAGTTTTCAAATTAAAACTTCAAAGTTAACTCGTAAAAACATTGACTCGAACCTATGCGCAACTGAACCAGCACAATCCGCTAAGTTTATTCAATTTAGGAATGCTCTCGAGCCTAAGCTTTTTTGTAAACCCTCTACCCGCTATAAGCCAGGAATCAGAAGCTAGCCTTCTTAGAGACATTAGCTCGAAAAAAAAGATGACACGTTCTTAACTACTTAAAAAGATATATAGGCTCAAGCATAGTAGTGAAAACGCAGGCAACATTTTCGAAGGTGGATTCTTAATTTTCAAGTGAGTAGCTAGAGCACAAAGCATTAAAACAACGATCCCCATCGCCCCCAGCCTAAGGACGAATCCTTCGGAAGAAAAAATCATAACAGCAAAAGTGAGCTTTAAAATTCCCACTAAGTCTCTAGTCCAGCCTGGCATCGAATATGCTCTGAACTCTTTAACTATATTCTCATAGCGAACAACCCATACGAAAAATATGGCAACAGGGACAAGGACTCGGGCAACTTGATAAAGAGTTTGGCTCATATCTTCTAACCTCTGCTTTCAGGCTTTAGAGTAAGCGTTCTCGGAAGAGCTTTCTATCCAAACAACTTAAAATTCACGTTAGACTTGAATCTTTCAGTTTCTTAGAACTTTGACTAGTTTGCTTTGACAGTGCCCTAAAAACAACTTCTCCCTGAAGCTAGGCTCTGGAGCAATGTTGCCTTGAAATCTCATAAAGAATCGCCTGTAGGCACCCAGAAAATCTGTTAAGAATTGATTCAATTCTTGAGGGCTCCAGATGGAGTCTCCTCCCCCATCCCGCTTTACATATTCTTTCCAAGTAAGATGCATGGCCAAAGCCTGAGCTTTTGCGAGAGTTTTGATTTGTCGTTTAGAGCTACCGTCAGCCCCCACCTTAGAGAGCTCCCTAGCCAAAGACTCTTCATAATGGCTAAAAGAAGGAGGTCTATGAAAAAGTTGTATCGCAGCCATCAACCCGTCTCTAAACAGAAGACCGAAACTACCTCCTAAAGTTGAAAAACCCACCCCCAAAAGAACGGCCCGGACCTGAAGAACACTCACCCCAGCCTCTGGAGTGACCTCCAGAGGAAATGAGGCAAAAATCAAAGCGTTGACACCAACAACCCCCAACACAAGCGCTGAACTCCAAGCCATCAGTGACGAAGTCCAACTCAATAAGCTAGGCGGTCTGTAACGCGTGGCCCCCAGATCGGCAGACAGATTCAACCAATTCACAGCGTCCGATTCAAGTTTAGCTTCAAGAACATCAAGAGCATCGAGAACTTCAGAGGAAGCCTGAAAAGACTGCCTATCTTCAGTTGCCGCAATACACTCCAAACTTGGGCTCAATAAAACAAGCGTAAGAAGCAAGGTGAGCTTTTGAATCCGCATTGAACAGGTCTTGTTAGGGCTCAGTCATTGGGAAAGCAACACAAAAAAGGTCGACAGATCGCCTACAAACCATTTTTACCATTTTTTTTAAACAAGGCTCGTTAGGATTCACGTAAGACTTGCACCTTAAAGCTATGAACGGGTGTAGTGTGCACTAAGTGAGTAGCTTTCATTTCTTTACATACTTGTCGGCTGTCGCCTTTATCTCCTACGGAAGCTTTTGCCTTGTGACAGATCACATGAAGGTCGAGTTCGAAAGATATGGCCTAAGTCCTTTTCGAAAGCTCGTTGGGACCTTGGAGTTACTAGGTGGGTTAGGCTTGCTTCTAGGCGCACACTTCCCGATGCTTCACATTGTTTCTTCAGCCGGCCTCAGCATTTTAATGCTTTTAGGAGTCTACACCCGATGGCGAGTTCGAGACCCCATCATACTTTTGTCTCCCGCTCTTTTGTTAATGCTACTTAATCTTTGGATTTTCATTCGAAGCTTCTTCATTTCTGCAGAGAGCTAATTTTACCTAAGACATCCACAACTCGAATGTCTTGCATGCATTGATGTTGATATTCAACACATTCCCGAATGCCACACCATGAGTGCAAACCATCTGGGTCGGTATTCTTCCTGCACTCTAAGCCTTTAATATAAAGAATGGGGTGTTTAACTTGATCGTAGGGATGGTATTCATACGGATCTTCAGGACCAAACAAGGTGATGCTAGAAACACCAAGTGCAACAGCCATATGCTTAGGGCCAGAGTCATTTCCTATAAACAAATTGGCTTGAGAAAGAAGGGCCATCATCGTTCTTAACGACGGACTTTGTATGAGTTGAATTTGAGAGTGCCGCTTAGTCAACTGCATGAAAGTTTCTCCCAACGCCTCTTCTCCAGGCCCTGTGAACACCAACACAGAACCGTTCTGAGTGCCTACCCATTGAGTCGCCACTTCGGCAAAGCGTTCAACAGGCCAGCACTTTGTATGCCGACTAGCCCCTAAAGATAAAGTCAAAAGAGGCCCATTCAACCTGCGGCTGGCAATGTCTTGCTCAGCCCAAGCTTTTTCCTCTCTAGAAAGAAAGAGCTTGGTCTCGTATTGATGAGAATCCCCAAGTCCAATAGCTCGAAAACAAAGAAGGTCTCTCTCAATGGCGGGTCTCAGAATGTTCTTCTCCGGCAATTTTACTTGGCTAGGCCAATCACTTTTAAAAAAACTATGATTGTGGGCAACCAGCTTTCGAGGAAAGGCTAGATAGCTAATCAACTTTGCCGTCTTACCAGCATGAAAGGCAAAAATAAAATTGTAGCGTGTTTGAGCTAGGTTGCGAGACGCTTTCAAGATTTGCCATAACTTTGCCAAACCTCTGGAAGCCGTGTCGACTACAACAACTTGATGGACCCGTGGATCGTGCTCAAACAAAGGGGCCCACTGGATTGGAAGAAGTAAATCAATCTGAGCCCTAGGATAAAGAGTGCGAGTCTTCTCTAAGGCCGCACTCATAATGATGACATCCCCCATTGAGCGTAATTTCGATAAAAGAATCTTTTGAGAAGTCACTACCGTTAGTTTTATCCCATCACAGGTCGATGAGCTACAGGGCCAAACGCTCTCCTCAAAACGCCATAAAAGCAATACCTTAGAGTAAAACCGTTTAGCCCAAAATCATTAAACTTTGACTTCAATTGGGACATCACCTAGTCAATTCTCATGTTCGGCATCCGTCTAACCCTACTCACTACAATCTTAGCGGCCTCAAACAGTCATGCGGTTTCATGTGAGTATTTTTTGAGCGAACAAGCGCCGAACTTCAGCGAAAATACGAAACACCTCCAACTCAAAAAGGAACTACCTAGCGGTCAGCGCCTGGTCGTGCATTTGATTAACGATTTGGCGGGCCCCTATGGCGACGACAGCTCGGCATGGAAGGATTCGAACCTTCTTTCCCAAGGGCAAATGTCTTTTGCCGGTCGTGAAGTGCGCATCCGAGAAACTTTGATGGCCACTATTTCAACTCTTCAATACACGGGCGCTCCACTGGCTTGGGGTGCTGGGCTTTATTGGGCAAGTCGGCCCGATTACTGGCCTCAATCACTAGAGTTGGCCAGGATGGGAATGGCAACGGGTGCCTATGTCATGGGACTCATAGGTGTGCTATCAACTGCAAACTATTGGTTGATGTCAGCTGCTGAAATATTTCCTGAGGCATGGCGACGTATAAAAGAAGCAGCCACGGCATCCAATTTTGATGAACTTCTAAACGAAGTGAATCAATTGCTAGCGGCTGATCCGAGTATAAAAGAACTGCACTTAGTTCTCGACCCTAGATTAAACATCGTCAACGACTACAATCGCACCCAGCGCACTACCTTGATTCAACAACACTTGCTAAACAGCGGCTTTAGAACAGCTTCTTCAGAAGGAAGAGAACAAGATTAACTCCTAGCCGCTACTACATTGACCTAGAGAAAAACAACCTTCCTAGAACATCCATTTTGACAATTTGGGCTTCGCGCCTGTCTATACTTTAGACACAATAAACAATGTAAGCGCCTATATTCATTGTCTTTTCAAGCTGGCACCCCTATTGCAATCCCTTTAGAACAAAGAGGAGAATTTCAATTATGACTATATCTAAAATGGTGATCGGCCTTAGCTTGAGCATCACTTGTCTACTTTCTAACAATGGATTTGCGCAAGAAAAGCAAAATCAAAAAGCTGCGATAAAAACGCAAATAGACTCGGAGCGCTCTGAGCTTTTCAAACTCGATCAAGAACTAAGAATCCTTGACCTAGCATTTAAAAACGCAAAAAAAGGAGAAAACGACTACAAAGTCTTTCTACCTCAAGAGCAATTAGAGAACCTTCGAAACCTTTCCATCGGCACAACCGCTGTGGCCACTATTGCATCGGGAATTTTTGCTAAAAAGGGCAAAACTTTCAAAAAAATACTTTCTCTTATTGTAGCGGGAAGCAGTGTAGGTTTGGCCGTTCAAAGTGAACTTAGCCGTCACGATCTGGGAGATGCCAACAAACTCGTCCTACTTTCTGTCGAAACAGAAGAAATGAAAAGCATTCATGCTGACATTCTAGAAACAAGAAGAAACATCCGCACCTCTTACCGCAGGCTTGAGGCTTTGTCCGAGACTCTCCGTAACCAAGAAGATGCTGAAAGAGCGGTTGCGGCATTGAAAGAAACTCCATCAGCAGAAGACACAAAGCATGTTCAAGAAGCAAAACAAGAAATTTACCAAAGAGACCAAAACCCTCAAAAACAGGGAATGAGAATCAATCACTAACTAACAGAGTGAACAAGAAAGATTATGAATATGAAAAAACAAATTAACTTAGCCCTGATTGCGCTTTTTACAATGACAACACACGCTCAAGATTTGGGCGTAAAGGTTGAAGACTCTAAACTACGAGAAGCTCATCAAGCAAACATCAGTAGCTTAGCTGTAAAGGTCACCAACGACTTAAGAGACGTCGCCAATCACAAACGCGAGCTAGATGTCTTAGAAGCTGCACTCTCTGAAGCGAAGAAAGATGCTGGCGGAAAGTGGAAGATACATCTAAGCCAAGAAGACCTTCAGCGAAATAGCATCGCAGGGGCCTCGGTTGTTTCGGGAATCTTGGTGGCATCTGCAACCTTCGAATCAAAGATCTTAAAAAGCAAACTCAGAACAACCGGTGCCCTCGGATTACTCGTTGCTTCTAGTCTATTCACTTTAGACAATGTTTACGCTCACGGTCCAGAAGGAGAAGGCATCCTTTTCTCGGCCACAAACGAACAGATTGAAGAAATTCGCAGTCAAATCAAAGAGAATAGAAAAAACCTTGATCTTGTAGAAGATCGACTCGAACTAGTTCAAGACGAAATCAAAGCCGAAGTGAACCATGTGCAAAGACAACGTGTTCTTGCCAACACAGCCGAAGCTGAAGGCTACGTTGACGAAGCGCGAGTTCAAGAAGCCCTAGAAGGTGAAGCTGACTACAAAAAGAAATTCGACCCAAAACATAGCCAAAAGTGGTAATCGCAATAAATTAGAGCAGATAGGAGATCAGCCGAATCCCTCGAGGCTGATCTCCTATCTATTTTTTTACATTTCGATCGAAAAATACTAAGCCAGCCATTGATGACTAAAGGGATAAGAAAAAGTTTATTTGGAATTTTGGCAATTGCTATACTCGCATTGAGCACCTCGTGCTCAGATCGCAAAGGCGTCACTAACGACAGCCCAGGAGACGGTGGAGAACCCGCTCAGCACCAAATCAACTATAGTGCCATCCCACTAAACTTGGATCAGGCTTCAGATCCAGACTATCTAAATCTAAAAGACGACATTGCCTCCGGGTATGACCAAGCGAGTTTTGAAAGGCTCTACGACTACTGGACCCACGAAGAACGAGTTGTATTTTGGACTCAAGCCGCACTTTCAAAAGCAAACCCCAATGGCGTTCAAGCCCCCTTACTGAGCCCATCGGACGCAAGTGAATCCGAAGGAAATTTCTCCACTCAGATAAATCTTCTTCAGCTCACAAATCGCGACTTAAGCAAAATGGATTTAAACAGCTACTATTCCTCCGTCATCGAAGCCATTCCAGCCAAGGGCGCAGACATCTTCGATCTAAAGAATGAGGGAGAACAGATTATTGAACAAGATTTCTCTCCAGCAAACAGAGGCCTTGTCTACAACAGTTCTGCAACCACTTTATATGATCTCACCACAACAAAGAAGCTACAATCTTTTAGCGGAAGCATGAACTTAGCCATGTTAGCTTTGAACAACTGGAAACAAAGTCAGTTTAGAGCCAGAAACTTTGTTTTCATCCACACGCCAAGCCACATTCAATTCGGTTACATGGAAAAAAATGATGACATGAGCTTTGACCTCTACGCCGTAGAATCAACTGTTTCTGGCAAAGGTCGCATGTATTATGGACCTGCAGCCGAATTAAAGGGAGACATCCTAGTGACTGACGCTGAGCTCTTTTTACTTAGCCAAATTTTTAAGAGGCGAATAAAAAGCGACAAAAGCAGAAAGTCTCTTCGGAACTGGATTCTTAATGAGACAGCCGTTCGTTATAAAATTGATCTGAACGCATCTTCGGCACATAACAAGGCCAATTTAGATTTGCGCCTCCACAACTCTTCCTTGTTTAGCATCGAGGGCCCAAAACAAGTCAAAGTTCCAAACCAAGACCAAGTTCGATCAAAAGCGGATGAACTAATCGCCCCTAGCGGATTTTCCCAAAAAAATCTTAGCCATTTGAGCAACCGTTTAGGTGATCTAGAAGAACATTAATAAAAAAAGACAGTATTTCAGCTTCAGGGATTGCTCTCATCGAGCAGTCCCTTTTCTTTTAAATTTTGCTTCATACAAGACAAAAACTTATCCGTGGCTGCCGGAGCTTTAGCCGTTCCATTCGTCAAAGGAATACTAGGTGCCGTCAAATGCAAAGAGCCATAGTGCATATAGCCTAGACCCGCATAAATAAACGGCGTGACACACTTCTCATTTGCTTTAGCACTTTTATTTTTTGGCCCCACCGACATATGCGCCTGAATAGCAAAGCTCTGCTGAAGCTTATGAATACCACAAAAAATATTAAAGCTCTGCTGGGGACTCATAAGGGCACGAGTGACAGCGGCCCTATTTTTAGCAATGTAGCAGCTGTTTCCACTGGAATCTTTCTTGGTTCCGTAAGTTCGATTCCACTTATCGATGCATCCCTGAATATTCCCAGCAGGATTATTTTCAAATTGATAAAGACCCAAGGTTAAATCGTCGGGCTTAGACTGCCCTTTGCGCATGTAAAAATAGACTTTCACATCGGCAGGCGCTTCCAGATTGAGGCTTGCCATATAGTCTTTAAGAGCTTTTTCTTTACTATTCTTTTCGGCAACTCTTTCCTCGTAGTAACTATCGACCACTGCCTTTTTTTGGGCCTCATCCATATCGTCCTGAAAAAGAGACGGGAGATTAAAATAAAGCCCTTTTCGGGTATCAAGCGACTCTATATGCCCAAGGCAGCCCATCAATCCGGTCCACAGCTCCTCCAAGGAAGAAAAGTCTTTGTTGCCTTCTTTAAGGGCCAACTCTCTTGCACGGTTCATCCCAGCAGAAACAGCATTCATATCAGCCACCAAACGCTCAGCACCCTCTTTGCGAAAGTTTTCTAGACTACGATCCTTTTTCAAATAGGCTTCTACATCGGAAACACTCAAGCCTTCACAAAACGGGTATTGAGCAAGTCCCGCCTTTAGCTCGCTCCCTGGGTGGCATTGATGAGCTTTCGAATAGATTCCCACCACCGTTTTGTCGTAACTACAGCTTGAACTGAATGCGCTTCTAAAATCGGCCTGAGTCATGTCGCTCTCTGGAATAAGAGATTTTGCGATGACTTCCTTTGCGACTGAAGAAAAACTGCGCTCTTCTTCAAACCCATCCATACAGCTGTCTATTGGATAGCTCTTGTGGGCACCCCTTAATTTATCGAAAGGAACTTTAATTTCTTTAAGATCTAAGTATTGAATGGGAAGAAAGTTGAGCTCATCAAAATTTAGATAAAAGTCGTAGGGAGGTGTTTGAAGAAGCTTATCTTCTTTTGCTTGTATGGGATCATGGGGGTCTGGTTGAGCCAAGGAAAAAAAAGAGCAAAAAACAAGAAAAACACTAAAAAGCTTCCTAAACACCATCTACTGCACCAAACTTTCGCTAAATTTTTTGTCGGCGGCCTTGAGCTTCTGAACCAAAGGATCGTTTGGATCGAAATCGCTAAAAAAGTCGTCCATGTAAGTATCGGGATTGCTCTCCTCGACCATTTGACTGGTAGCCTCAATCATCTTGGAAGCATCTGTGGCGTCCCGATCGGCCGCATAGTCGGCGAGATACAAGACCGCAGAAACAACAGCAAAAGATCCCATCGCGGCCACTTTAGGATGCCGTCTTTTAAAAGCACGAAGGGCTTCGGCAAAACCCGGAGTTCTATCAAACCCCATCGCCACTAGAGAATCATCTAAATTGCCAACAGCTCTCCGAGCATTTCTCTGCTGAGCTGCCCAGTCGGCATGTCGAAGTTGGTATCTTCGAAAAAAATTTCCTTCTTGTGGCAAAGAAACTCTTGGATTTAGGACGTTCCAAGCAGCTTCGTAGGCCTTCTGGTAAGACTCTAAACTAACCCCATCCACAAAGTTTGCGCCATTTAAGGCCACTGCCAATTTTCGCCGAGACAATACATTAAGCTCTGACAAATCTCTTGCGGCAAAGGAGCCATTTCCAGCCCAATTGTTCATCACTTCTGCAAAAGCCAGTTTTTCTTCCGGAGTCCTAGGAGGGTTTTCTCGCATCCAATTGCTATTGCGGCCCATAGAGGAATACAAAGTCACCGCCTCATCGAACTTTCTTTGTGAAAGATTCAGCGTTCCCTCTGGAACAATCTTGCTTTGAGTCCAAGCACCTAGGCGTTGATACCACTTAAATTTTACATGACAATTATCGGAGGAGGCCAAAGCGACGTGAATGACTAAAAGAGCAGAAACGCCAATCACCCTCAATCGCATAATCGAAAGAATCCCCCTTATGGTATTGTAGCAGATATCTCCTTCTAGTTAAGCTTTCACTTGGACTTTAGGGGCACAAATCTTCACCTTTCAAGCAGCAGAAGAGTCCAATTTCACTTAGACTTTCCGATTTTCACACTTTCTTAACAACATCTTCATTAGCTTTTAATGGTTAAGGTCGCTAATTTTGAATGACGTCCTTCTTCGGTAGGGCAAGGAGTGAGAAACATGAAACTATTTTTAGTCGGAACATTCATTTTGAGCGCAACAGCCTTTGCACAAGCAGGAAAGTGGTTGGACAAGGAAAGGGCCGAACAAACGATTCGCGAGAGTCACTTCGAAAAAGGCAACAAAATCAAAGCGCCAGGTCATATAGAAGGCGAATGGAAATATGGGCAAAAGAAATTGGGTGAGAAGTTTGAAAAACAGAAAGACAAGAAACAGATTTTCTTAGAGCAGCTAGATGAAGCGCTTACACGTGGCAGCAACAAGATCACTAGCAGCGAGGAGTTGACCGGAGTTGTAAAAAATCTAGGAGGCGAGAATTTTGAATTCATAGACAGAGCACCTGCAGAAGCGCTTGCCAAAGCAACTATGATTTTAAAGGATCTCAAGATTGAACGATCTAGAAGAGAAATTCACAAACAAAACCCAGATGAGTTAGACCGAGTTATAACCAGCTTTGAAAGTTATCGATTAGCACTTTTGAATTTCGTAGAAAATGAAATGAAGCGAGGCGGCCCCTATAGAACGACGGAAGTTCGGACTTATGAGAGAATCTATTCTGATACGCGAACTAGACTGAGCCATGAAATTCAATATCTAGTTTCAGATTCCTATAGCTCTTCCAAGAAAAAAGACAACCAGCTAGATGTAGCCATGATGGCCTTCGAACAATCCTTTCTTCCGAAGAAGTCGATTCACACTGACAGAAAGCCAATGTTGAAGCTGATTGAATAACTGGGACAGCCTCTCGATCCAGGCCAAAATAAAATGGCGTTGAAATAAAGTAGTTCATGCTGGTATTTTCTCCTCGTCTTTAATATTCAAAACCCTTAGTTTGTTTAGTTTCTGAAGGAGC
>Ga0100403_1000902_pt1 | contig 28793 bp, 35 predicted proteins | sample CryGeymet201501t_FD_83663 | JGI IMG/M metagenome (GOLD analysis project Ga0100403, IMG submission 83663) | Groundwater microbial communities from Crystal Geyser aquifers in Utah, USA - Crystal Geyser metaG 2015-01t | ecosystem: Environmental > Aquatic > Deep subsurface > Groundwater | place... | reverse complement strand
TATACCAAGCACAATACTTCTACTGCTCATAGCTCACCTCCGTCGAAAATGTCGTCTTCGCTCACGTCGTGAGCCTCCGCGTCAAGCTCAAGCAGCCGATTCCAAATCCTAGCGAATTTGGCCGGACCTATGATCCATTCGGCTTTGATACCGTCATAGTCAAGCAGAAGGCTAATCCATAGCTCCATAGCGTAATAGGCAGTCCGATCCGAAATTGGTCTGCCGGACATAGTTTTCTCAAGTCCTTGTTTCACGTCGCAGACGTGAATTCCGCATAGTTGTTTACTTCTCATTGTTGTATCTCCTTCGCTTCTAAGATGTCTAGTGCCGCCCTAGGGCGGCACCAGAATAACTGTTAAGCACTAACCGTCACTACGTCGTCAAGCAAGCAGCCGATCCAGCACGACACCTCAACTTCTGGATCGTCAAGCCAATCCTGGCAATTGTCGCGATATTCCGGTCCGAAGTGTCCATTGAGAACAAGCTCAATTGCCTCGGCAGGAAACCACAGTTTCTGAGGATAGCCGTAAGCACTGATTGCTACGTCAACCGTGAGTCCGTTGGCCATTACGTCTGTCAATCTGTCCGTTCCAAGTGTCTGTATCATTGTGTATCTCCTTCGCTATAAAGTGCGAAAGCTCCTCAGTTTCCACGCTGAGGAGCTTTCTAGTTGTCTTGGAGGTATTGTCAGGCTTTAGCGCGTCTGACAAATTTGTCTATATCTCCAAGATTCCTATCGGCTCCTGGCTGGCGATTGTGGAAAGCCAGCCTGTGCCTATCAGATTATACGTACTCTTTCTCAGTCGCGATCCTCAATTCCTGCAAGCGAAACATTATTAGAGTTTCGGCGACTAAGAGTCCGGTTTCTCACGTCTCGATTACTTCGCCAATGTTGGTGCTCACCTCAACTGGCCAAGGATTCTCACCGTCTGGCGACAGGTACATTCGGCCAAGTCGCTGGCAAGAGAAGATCAAGTCTAGAGCCGGACCTTGGCCAATCGGCTCAAGCGTCTGCGAGTCGTGCAACCAGACCAAATCATTGGCCTTGATCAACTCTCCTGGCTGGCCATTTGAGTCTACGTAGGTGAGTTTCCATATCCTTGCTTGTTGCTTAGCCATTTTACTGGCTCCTTTCTGCGCTCTGTGAAGTCTGGCCAAGAATGTTAGTGGCCAGTTGGTGACGGATTAGATTGCGCTGGATCATAGCCGTTAGTTGCTCGTTGCTGATATGCTCGTCTATCTGTCGGTAGTCGAGATATGTAGCCAGCAGCAAATTCGTAAGCTCCAACTCAGAGAGTCGGTTGGTCGAGTCGAGAGAGTCGAGAGTTTGAGCGATACGGTAGATGTGATTGCTAAAGCACATAATGCTTACCTCCTATGACTCTTTGTTCTCGGTCTAGCTCACCAATTCCTTGGTTTGGCGCGTCTTTTTTCGGTCTGCGCAAATTGGCTGGCTGGCGACTAGACTCGTGATTCGCCGGTCTGGCGTGGAATACGTGAGCAGCAGGAACTCGTGGCTGCTGCCAAGCTCAATCGTCCGGCTGCTGGTCTGAATGAAGACTCGCTCCACCTGCTCTGGCTCTGGTTGACTAGTGCTCACGTCGTTGCTCCTGCTCTAGTTATCGCCGGAATCCAGGATCTGTCAACCGAATCGGTGGAATTTATTTCTTGCCTAGTCGCTTGCGTGAGAGTCGCAGGAGTTGGTAGCGGCACGATTCGCCACGGATCCGCTCTAGGAGCGGCCCAGTGAGGCATCGGCGTTGGTCGCATAGTCTGGCGACAAAGTTTACAGATCGTGCCTATGTTGGCTGCTACACGTGCTTATCTTGGCTGGTTTGGTGACAGACTATGCTTGGCGAGAAAGCCAGGAATCTACCTCCGGAATAATTCGTACTTTCCGTCTGGCAGACTTCGCCGGTTTGGTGAGTTGGTAGCTCGTTTGTCGAGAGGTGACGGATCGGTCGAGTCGGAGGTGGCAGATCGGCACCAGTGGCCACGGATTCTGCGGTTGGAGCCTTGTAGAGCCGCTGGCTGGCTCTGGTGCCGTGGCTTGGACTTGCGCTGGCAATTCCTGCCGTGGTACGCTCCACGGTGGCCAGCCGCTCACCGGAGCGGCACAGCAGGAGAGGTGGCTATGACTGAGGAGCGCAAGCAGCAGATCCTAGACGCTCTACGCGATGCTGGCGTGAGCAATACCTGTCCGATGTGTCTACGGAATGAATGGCTGGTTTTCGACAATAGCCACGTCTGCGCAGACGTAGATCCAGAGACTACGTTTCAAGGCTTGGAATTTGTTACACGCGATCTGCCTGTAGATCCTGCTGCTATGAGGAAATTCGGTAGTCTCGGAATGCCGATGCCGTCTGTTGTTATCGCCTGCGCCAAGTGTGGATTTGTTAGCCAGCATCTTCTCTTCGCCATTGGCTTGGATCCTGCGGCTGGCTATAGTGAGGTAGTGGAGCGTTTCGCGTATCAGATATACCTCTACCACGAAGAGGAGTGTAAGAAGTAGCTCACCAGAGCCGCAGGAGCCGCTAGGAGCGCAAGCGCTGGCTTGGCGCGGTGGTGAGTGTCGCCATAGCCGTGGCGCGGCTCCTAGAGCCTCCTGGCGTGGCGTTCAAAGGCTAGGTGTGCCGTCTATGCTGGCAGTGAGCATTGGCCGGAATACTGCCTGCCAGCATAGACGGCTGGCGATCCTCAAGAGATCCGCACTCCAAGCGAGTTGACGGCCACTTCAAGGCCAAGCCGAGTCTCAATCGCAACCACTTCGCCGTCTTCACAGACGATCCGATTGAGCGTCTGGTGTAGCAGCCGCTTGAGGTGGCCGTGGTTTGGCACGGTAAAGAGCGATAGCACCTGCTCTGGTGAGAGATTGCCGATCTGCTGGCTGGCAGCGTCAACCTGCTGCTGGATCGCCTGTAGCTCCTCAAGCGACGGTGCCAACTCTTCAAATTCGGACTCGTCGATAAGGCCAGACGCCAGAGCCTTTACCAGCCGCTTGCGCTCCTGCTCCTTGTTGGCCAACTCGGCAACCTTGCCAGTAGCGGACTCCTTGCGTGTCTCTTCGGCTTGCTTGACTAGCTCACCGTAGAAAAGCGTTGGTGCCAGCGCCATAAGCACCTCAAGTACCTTGTCTTCACGAATGCTCTTCGGTGAGCAGCGACCGTCAATGTACCCAGTCTGCCTGCCAATACCGCAAGCGTGCCAGCGGTGAACGGCGAACGGTTGGCCGTCTAGCTCTGTCACGACTAGATCGCCAGACCGCTTGCCAGTATCAGGATCCTTGGCACGAAGGCTGGTGCTGATAACGTAAGCAGCGCCACACTTGGCGCAGTAGAGCAGACCACTTAGAGGATTCATAGGACTTCGCCGATTGCGCTTGAGCTTGACGTACTCCTTGGTGAGCAGCCGATTGCAGGTGTGCCAGACCGATTCGTCAATGATTGGATCGACTCGATCCGTTGGCACAATCGCACCAGCCTTGGTACGCATAGCACCAATGTAGACAGGATTGAGCACGATCTGCTTGACTACGCTGCTCTGCCAACGGTTGCACTCCTTGCCAGTGCCACGGTTGTTAATCACCTTGCGTTTGGTAAAGTCTGCGGCTATGGCAGCGCAGGTTTCGCTGGCTGCTACGCGGTCGAATATCTCTATCGCGAATGGCGAGTCTATCTCGTGAGGTACAAAGTGGCAATACTGCCTGCGCTTGGATCGCTTGCTTGGCTCTGGATTGTCTCGGTATTCACGCTTGTAGCCAAACGGTGTAACGCCAGTGCGATACCTGCCTCTCTTCTGGTGTACCTTCCACTGGCGAGTATTGTTGAGTGAGATATTCCGGCTGTATGCTGCTGCCTCTGTGGCGGCTGCTTCAAACTTCTCTACGTGGCGCGGATTGTTGCCGATGTCTAAGACTTCTTTGTCAGTCGTATAGATCGCGATCTTGTTGGACGATAGCCAGTTTTGAAACGTGGCACGCTCTGTCGGTGAGTCCATACGCACCAATCGCGAGAAGATCCAAGCGACGATATGCTTAATGCCGTGCCTATTGCAGTAGACCTTCATATTCTCAAAGCCTTGGCGCTGGCTATTGGCCTTCCAAGCGCTAGCCGTATCCGAGAAGGTTTCGACTATCTCAAGCTCGTATTGCTCTGCTAGCTCGTCTATGTAGTCTGGCTGGTCTTCTAGGCTATGACCTTCCTCTTGGTCGCCACCTCCTGATATGCGGAGGTATGCCACGGCTCTGCGGTCTGGTGCCTTCGCCATTGGTGAGGCTCCTGCTGGTATCGTATCAGCGCCATTACTATATGCCAGCATAGACGGCTGGTGTCAAGCCTCCTGCCTCCTGGCTGCTGGTATACCTCCTGATTCCACTATCATACGGTTAGTGATCTTTCTCACCAGACCGCTGCTAGAGCCAATCCGTGAGCCAGCCAGGAGCCGACAATTCCAGCCGTTTGCAGGAGCCGCAGGCCACATGGTATAATCATACGCGGAGGTAACACCAATGAACCGTCTAATTCCGTGGCTTGGCTGGATCCTGCTTGGCGTGGCCGTGCTATCCGGAGCGGCAGACGAAGTGGTAGAGTTTAGCCGCGTCAAGTCTTATGATCTGGACTGCGCTAATCTTGAAAGCCGCTCAATAGATACCAACACCATTAGCATTCACCAGTATCCGCAGAGCGCAGACGATGTGCGATTCGGTATGCCAGAGCTAACGATTACCTGCGATGCGCTGGTCTATCTCAAACCGATTGGTGACGGTAACTATGTCAAGTGTGTGGTGCCAATCGGCGACCTTATGGCCTATCTCACCAAGGCTGGTGTCTGCAAGCGGACTGTAGAAGAGGCAGGCTAGCCTTCTGATTCCACTATCATACGGTTAGTGATCTTTCTCCTGGCACCACTGGCAGACCGCAACGCAGTTACCGTTATTGAATGGCTTTCCATACCTAGCATTAGTGGCTTGCTCAAGCGGCACCTGCTGCCAGTGGTTATGCCAGTCCTGCCGCATTAGATAACTTGCTAAAGTAATTCCAAGCTCACCAGCCAGCACGGCACGGTCTAGCTCTGCGTGGTGTCCTAGCGGAATGGTGAAGAGCAGCAGGTGCCGTGCCAACGCCTTGAGGTGAGCTACTGCCTCAAGCGCCAAGCCAGGATCGCTGCTCTGGCTGCCGTACTCTGGCAAGCCGACATGCTCAAGCGTCGATATGCTCACCACGACATCATACGGATCCGCCACGTCAAAGAGGCTCACTGGCAGCGTAGCCTTCTCGTCATATGGATCGCAGACCTCGTGCTCTACCTGCCGATAGTAAGGCGACACTGCGCCAACCTCTAGCACGGTCTGGCCTGCCTGCTCGGCTTGAGCCAGGAGCCGAAAGAGGATCGGCAATTCGACAGTCCGCTCATTGGTCTGCGGCTGGTTGTATCCTGGCTCACGCCAATAGCGCAAAGCGTCACCGTCTAGCATAAAGCCGGACTCGCTCAAGTGATTCACTTGCTCCTCTTCTTGAAGAGCGACTCGAAGAATCGCTTGAGCTTGTGGAAAGCTAATAGGATAATGCCAACGTCGTCAATCACTTGCTCTACCTTCTCGGCAATCACCTGTGGCTGGTCTTCTGCTCTGGTTTCTGCTGCCACCTGCTCTTCTGTCTTTTCCTCTGCCATTGTTAAAGCTCCTCTGGTAGTCTCACTACCACGTCAAATGCGCCATACTGCTCAAGCGTCCTAAAGCCTTTGGCTCCTGCCAGCCTGCCACGGAACGTGCTAGAATTCTCGGCAACTAGATTGCCAGCGACTCGAATGCCGACATGGCCAAATCTGCCGCTTGTATGCTGCTTGTAAAGAATATCGCCGATCTGCGTATCTGCTAGGTCGCTGGTGCGGATCGCATACGGTGAGCCAAGCCACGCTTGAGCGCTATCCTTGGCACTAGCCAATGCGTACCTGTCAAACTTATCGCCGTAGACCTTCTGGATCACCTGCCTTACGAATTTCTGGCAGTATCCTGGCTGGTCTTCAAATCTAGGATCCTGTATCGCCAGCACGGCTGCCTCTGCTAACCTCTGATTCATCTTCTGACTCCTTAGCGGAGTCATATCTAGAGGTGACTATCTCGCTATCGCAGGAGGCTCCTCAGTATCTCATCTGCGTCTTTAGCTACCTGCTGGCTGGTGAACCTGCCAAGCGCTGCTCTAGCCGTCTCTATAGTTGCTGTAGGCTTTCTCTGCGCCAAGGCAGCCAGGAGCTTGCGGCACCAGTCCACATAGTCTGGCTCCTGGCCAATGATCTTCGTCAAGCCGAATTCCTCTGCCATATCGCTGCCAACGAAGTCTGCCGCTGGCATTGTTAAAGGCTTGCTTGCGACGATATGTCCAAGCGACTTGTCAAAATAGTCTGCAAGGCCAGTGTGCGAAGGAGCTACCACGTCTAGGCCACAAGCCAGAGCCTCTGCTACACCAAGTCCAAAGCCTTCGCCACGAGTCGGATAGACCAAGCAATCGCAGGAGGCATAGAGCCGCCTTAGCTCTTCGTTGGTGAGCGTCTGGTGAATGATCGCGTGGTTGACACCTGCCTTGGCTAGTACCTCCGCGCATTGGTTGACGCCAGCAGCCGAGTATGCCGGACTCGTCTTGAGCACCAGCCTTACGTGCTGGTTGCCAGCGAATACATCACAGAAGGAGCGCAGGATTATGTCAGTGCCTTTGCGATTGCACAGACCACCGACATAGAGATAGCGATACTCTGGTGTGTCGCCAAGCTCCTCAAGCGACTCATAACCGTCTGCGAAGAAGATTGGATCCAACGGTGGCGGCAGGATATAGCACGGCACCTCAAGACCACTCGACAGCAGCGCTCTGGCGTTGTAAGTTGACATAGCCAGCACGGCGTCTGCGTGGCGATTGTATGAGCCAATCCAAGCGGTTGGTGCTGGTGTCCATTCAATCGCTTGCCACGCAACCAGCGGCACGCCAGGAGCCGCAGGAGCCAAGCCAGGAGGATAGTTAGACCGGAGCACTATGTCTGGTCTGGCAGTCTCGCCAGCGGCCACCATTTGCTCAATCCGTGCCACGTCTAGATCGGCAGGCAGCGGCTCTGGAAAGCGTGAGCGGCCGGTCTGCTTGATCGCCACCTGCCAGCCGCGTTGCTCTAGGCAGAGCGCGAGTCTAGCGTTGCAGAGACTGAGGCTATGATTGAGCAGGCAGTCACCTTCGACTAGCAGCCTTGGCACTACTCTGCCTCCGGTGCTCGCTCCTGGCTGCCAGGAGGTGCCACGGCTTGAGCAGGACTCGGCTCAATCACTGGACACTTAGCCAGAGCCTCAAGTACCTGCGCTATCTGTCTATACGTGTAACCGGTTTTGGCGTCTACCAGGATCGCCACTACAGTGCTTATAAGATCATCTGTGATCTGTCTCACTTTTTTGCTCCTCTAACGTTAGCCACCAACTGCTTCTCGCCTATCTTCTAATTCAGAGAGTCTATTAGATAACTGCTGAATAGCAACCACTAATATCGAAATCATGGCACCTAAATCTCGATGTTGTTCTACTACCTCTCCAACCTTCTCCTTTTGTAGTAGCGTCTTTCCATTCTCCACTACCTCTCTTTCTTCAAAGACGTCTACTACCTTTTCCTTTCGAGCAAAGTCTGGAAGAGTGCTATGGTCTATCTCTCCGTCCTTACCGCTGATTGCCATAATATCAGCAACTGCATCTCCTTGATAGAATGGTGTTCTATCTGTAAAAGTTAAGGCTGAGCAATCTCCTGTGATATAGACATTTCCTGATGGCAACAACTTCACTACAGTGTCTCCTAGAGTGTTACTGTAAAACCACATCTGGTCAGCATTACCGCCGCCAACTCCGGAGCCATTCACGATTTGCTGCCAACCAGTTGTGCCAACGCTCCACTTATATTTGGCCTGCGCGGATGAGCCAGTGTTGGAGTTAGTGAATTGGAAACCACATTCATTGTCAAGGTTGGCGGATACAATCAGGAAATCGCCAGGGTCTGCAACATTTATCTGAGCCTTTGAACAATGGAAAGCATCATCAGTCTGAAGAATATCTGCTGCTGAACGATACAGATTAGTGTCAGCACCAAACAGTAAACCGCCAACCGATGTTCCGGCTGTTGATGTCAGATTTAAAGCAGAGGCTGAACCTGCCTCTAACGTAAGTCCATTGGTTGTGTCAAATACCATACTCGCCGAGTCAGCTAGCAAGCCTCCGGTTGACGCGAATGGCACTCTGGTCATGGTGAGTCCGGAATCGGTGATATTGGCGAAGGTAGGACTTGAGGTTGTGGCTATGCTCTGCGGCAGGCTCAAGGTGATAGAGCCGTCCAAATCGTCTGTAACAGTTACCTGATTGCTGGTGCCTGCTATCCAACTGGCTAGGCTTGCGCTTGCCAGCACCTTGGAGCCGTCTGTAGCCACCAAGCGGCTTGCGGTTAGTCCAGACAGTGTGAGGCTTGCGCTGGCTGCTCTGGTGCCGTCTGCCTTGAGGTAGATCGTATGGTCGTCGTCACCAAGTCCGGTCACTGCGCCGTGGTCTATCTCTCCTGGCACCACCGTGACGGTGAGCGTATCGGTGGCGCTGGCAGCGGTGGCAATTCCTGTGCCTCCTGCAATGGTGAGCGTATCGCTCCTGCCAATCGTCTGGTTGGTGCCAGTGTCGCCAGCCAGTGTGAAGTTGATCAAGCCACCGCTTGAGGTGGCAGCGCCATTCGGCGTATAGGTGGTAAAGGCAGAGCCAGTGACAGAGCCGCTGCCAAGCAGCAGGCTATGCGCAGGAGCCGCAGAGCCGTTGTCAATGGCTTTGAGTTGGACATCGGCGTAGCCACCGTATGCCGGATAGCTAGAGGCATAGTCGGTGGTATTGAGCTTGATTACCGCGTAGAGATTGCTTGTGGCTCCTGCGCTGGCGAAGTCTATAGCCGTGCCGCTAGTAAGTTGAAAGTAGAAGAATTCGCCACTGTCGTCTGCCAGGATTATGGTTACGGCAGGATAGGTGGTGCCTGCCGAAATGTCGCCAATGGCGCTGGCTCCACCTGATAGTATGCCTTCGCCACCTAGAGCCTCTGCCAGCACTCTGGCGATTGCGATCCTAGTGTAAATATTCTGGTTTACGTCTGCGTGGCCAGTTGTGAGGCTTTCCGTGCCTTTAACGTTGAGTCCTTGTCTGCTTGTCCATTTGCCTGCCATTCCTTCACCTGATTAGATTATATCTTCTCCTTTCCGCGTTGGCTTTCCTGCAACGGTCAGATTAGATGTCTATGCTAGTCCACTCGGTATAGTCGGCAGTGTAGTTTCTGGCTTGGTAGATCGTCCAATCTCTGCCGTTGCTGGTCTGCCAACCAATCTCAATCGTGCCGTCTTTTCGCTCAATTACGTATGGCGCGGTGGTGTAATCCTCTGGTGCCAGGAAGTAGGCATTAGACAGATCGGCGTCTTCTGACTCGCGAGAGTAAAGCACCACTTGGCTCTGCTCACCGATTGGCGCTTGATACCAGCCAACAATATACTGCCTGCCGCTTTGGCCGTGCCACTGGCTCACATTGATCACCTGCCAGACGCTTGGAGCGTCTGCGCTTGATTTAAGGCTCCACGCCGTGCCTCTGGTGTCGGTACTCTCGTAAAGATTGAAGGAGGCTTCTGCAAGCCAGCAGACGTGCCACAGACCACTGCTGGTGCGGTAGCACCAAGGCCAAGGAGCATACGAGTCCTCTGCGGCTCTAGGAGCGCTGGCAACGGTTACGACGGTCGAGTCCTGCAAGTGAGCTACAATCCGCTCTTCGTCGTTGATAGACCACAAGCCAACGCCAAGGATCGAGTTGCCTCTAGCGTCAAACCATATGCTCGTCTTCACCACTTCGTCTGCGGTTATGTCGGTGCCAGACCAAGGCTCATCTTGCCAGCCATACGGCTTGAGGTAGGAGCTTGGCATAGCTGCGGTTAGTGGCGAGACATTCGACCAAGTGGAGTAGATCGGCTTGGTGGTGCCGCTGGCGTAGAGCGCATTGATTCCTTTGTAGCCAACGCGCTTGTCATACGGTGCCAGGACATGCGGCAGGAATACCTGGCTCTGCCTCACCAGCCGCGTACCGTAAAGGCTGGTGCCGATATTGAGCGTCTGCCAATCGGCCGCCTCTGCCGCGTCTGCTGCCACTCTCTGCGGCACCTGCTTACTCTCTGTCGCCGATGTCCGATACTGCCAGGAGCTATCAGGATTGGAGCGAGTCCAGAGCGAATGGTAAGCCGTCTCGGTGGCACCAGTGGCGCTGGTGCTCACGCGGCAGACCGTTTCGGTGCCGTCTGGCATTCTGGCGATACCGGATCCGCGTGGCGAGTGAAGGTAAATCGTTGGCGCAGTATAGCCAGCCACGCTGCCAGTCGAGTTGATAAAGTAGTTGCCACCGTTGATCGCTAGGTATGCCTCTGCGTCTTCATTGCTAGTGCCGAACGGTAGAAACTCGCCAATGGCAAACGGATAGCCGCCGGTATCGTGCCAGACCGTAGGAACGGCGATAAAGGCGGTGGTGCTAGTACCAGCACTCGGCGTGGTGTTGGTGGCGGTGAGCCAGGAGTCTAGATACGTTCCAGACCGATCAAGGCTACTAGCGCAGTTGTTGATACTAACCGTATTGAGAGTCCACCATTTGGCTACGTACCAATTGTGAAACGGCGCGGCAGAGCGCAGTGGCATACTGACTCGGTTGATCGGCGTAATCGCCACAGACGGAGGAAAGTAGCCGTAAGAGATTGGACTCGCACACTGTCCTAGATACTGGCCTTCGGAGAAACTTTGCCAATCGGCGATGTCACAGTCTGGCACCACCTCATACGGCACGCTCACAAGCTCCGTGCCGTCAACGTAAAGCGTAGCCGTGCCAAGCCAGCCGATCTTATCACCAGCAATCTCAAGCGTTAGATCCTGCGTGCCGCTTGGACTGTAGGCAGCCGTGGCGTAGTGGCCAGACTCATACGGCTTGCTCCAATAGTTATCGTAGTTTCCTGTAAAGATGCTATAGCCAAGGTCAAAGATGTCCGTGGCGTAGCTCTGGTAAGGACTCACGCCAAGCCAGACTCCTCCTGGCTGGTCTGTAATCTCTAGGTTGTCGAGAATGTTTGAGTCCTGCCAAGGCCATTGCATTGTGCCAGCGTCACGAGTCAGTAACCACTTGCCAATGCGAATATCTATGGCACGACCACCTACAACGACTCGAATCATTCCAAGCGCATCGGTCCAAGTAATGTTCAGATTGATTCTCAAGCAGTACACTTGCCACCTATCCTAAGACGTGCTCACCGTCTAGCGTGCTAATGCCAAGCATAAAGAGCACGTTGCCGCTATCGTCGCTGATTTGCTCCTGGCTGCTCACTGCGGCACCACCAAGTACCGAGTCCAGCAAGCCAGCCAGAGCCTCCGTATCGGTGAGCACTCCTGGCTGGATTCCAGAGCCAGTAATGGCCTTGGCCAAGTCTGTCTTGATTTGGTCGCCGATTGTCTTTAGCCTATCCATTGCTCACCTCACTGCTCACTGCTAAGCTCATACACTGCCTCATAGCGTCTAGCACCACTGGCACCAGTGCTGGCTACTCTCATAGCTACGATCTTATGTAGCTTGTCGCTGGCTCCTGGCTCCTCTCCTGCGTCAATGGTTACAAAGTCGCCAGGATACAGAGTCCAGTCTAAATAGCTCTGGACTGCCTCACGCTCTACGAAACGGCCAAAGCGCTGGAATAGACCGTAACAGACTTGGTTACAGATCGCCTGCGTATTGTAGGCAGGATCGATCCTGATAAGCAGCCTGCGAATGCCAACATAGTACGGACTCGCTGGCGTCTGCCAGGAGTCTGGATTCATATACCGTGCATAGACTAGGCTGGACGGATCCTTCTTGTCCTGGCCTATGACTAGGATGTCATTGTAGTAATCAGCATCGCTCACGCCGAATTGAAGACCACCGATAATGACCGTAGCCTCTGTGCCACCTGCCACTGCCTCTGCCGTGGTGCGGTAAAGCGTGGCTTGGCTGGTCTCGTCTGGTGCGGTTATGCGCAACTTCACCAATCCTGGCTCTGCGTCACTTGCTACGAATCTGGCCACTTCGCCAAGGCCATACGTCTTGAGCACTTCGCTAAAGACTTCGGTAATGCTTGAGCCGATCCGTGGCATAAGGCTTGGCTTGGTTCCTGGCTTGGACTCTGGCAGCGGCACGTCATTGGTGAGCGTGCCAGTCTCAACCTCCGTTGTTGGATCCAGTAGCATTTGCTCTGCCAGCAGATCGTAGACTTCGGATCGCGTCATTCCGTCTAGTCCAATGGAGCCACGGAATAACGAAAGGTCGCCGATGCGCCAATGGTTGCGCAAGGTGATCTGATAGTCCACCATATAGGTGCCTTGGCTAGTCCACTTGCCGCCTTGGATATCCGCTATGTAACCGTCAAAGCGCAGGTAGTAGACGTTGCCAAGCAGCGGATCCTCTTCGTCTTCTAGCTCACCTGTGTCTAGCAACCACTGGCACCTGCCATTCGGCTTAGGCCAGTCCAAGGCTTGAAACTCTGATAACCTGCCTCTGACAGTTATGGTGAGCTTGGCGTCTGCGTCTGCCGTGGTGCGGCTTTCCTGTAGAGCCAGGAGCCGTATGGAGCCGTGAGCCAGCAGATCGGTGCGCACCAGTCGGTCTGGTGCGCTCACAGGAGCCAGCCAGAGCTTGAGACTGTCGATAACCGCAGTCCGCTTGGTGTAGCTTGTCTCGGCGTCTTCTGGTGCCGACAGAGCGACGGTATAGGCGTATGCCTCACCGCCACCGCTCCACTCTTCGGCGTCTTGATCGTAGATCGTCGTAGTGAGCACGTACTGCGTATTCTGCGTGGTAGGTGCCTTGTCTGGTGCGTACCACTTCTCTTCCTTCTGCCAATCCTGCGTGCTGGTGTAGCCAATGGACTTGGCCTGCTTGCGGTTGATAGCAATGCTCCAAGCAGCCGGATAGGTGAGCACGCGAAGGACAAACCAGCCGGTACACCAGCCATCTACCTTGAATGGCGAGTCCAGCCAGCAAGCCTCTGCGTCTTCTGTACCACCTTCGCCGTCGTCAATTGGCCAAGGCTCTGGTGCCTTCGTGGCAACCACGGTGCCGTAGAGCGGATCGGTCTGGTTGCGAATCAGAAACTCGGCACCGTCTAGTGGCTGGATCCAAAGTCGGTGCTCTTGGTTGTAGAAGTTGCCAGCCAGGAGCGGAAAGCTCACCTTGAGCCGATAGTCGAGACTATCCGGATCGGTCGAGTCGTAATCCGGATTCCTCTCGTAAAGCTCTGCGTTTAGAGCGCTCTGCTCGTTGCCACGTATGGCTAGCTTGTATTTGTACGCACCACTGGCAGTGTAGCCAAACCAGAAGACTAGCGGCTCTGTAAACTTATCCAGTGCGTTCGCTTGGTAGATTAGGAAGTCTAGATAGTAACCTCTCTGTGCCTCTATCGCCGTGGCGCTGGTGCTTACCACCGACCAAGCATCTGCGCCACCTGTCGGCTCACTGGTTACCTCTATGCCGTAGCCTCCGTGCTCACGGCGATCCATGTCGGCTAGAGTGGTGCTGGTTGCAGACCAATCGGTGAGCACGCTAGAGTCGTGTTGCTCTGGCACAGGATTCGCCAGCCACCTACGGCTATACGACTCAAGCACTGCGTCTGGCGTGCCGCTATTCTCACTGATTATGCGGTCTTTGTGCTCACGCCAGAATAGTTCTGTGGAGCGGTAGCCTTCCTCAGATTCGATATTCCTTTCTACGTTTACTAATAGCTTGTCTGGCATCTTACGTACTCAACATAGTGCGCAGTATTGTTGCTACTGCGGCCTTGAATCTGTCGTTTAGCTCCTTTCCTGTAGCCTCTAGCTCACCAGAGCCGAACATACCGTCAATGGCACTGGCAGTGTTGCCAACCAGATCCTTGGCTGCTTGAGCAGCATCTGGCGTTCCGAGAATCGTATCGCCGGTTAGGTTGTATTGCGTCTTCAAGAAGTCTTCAACTGCGCTGGTGCTGGTGCCGCTGGCCAACACTTCCTGGCCAAGCGTCAACTTCTGGTGCTTATCCTGCGTGAGCGTCAGTATCTGAAGCTCTGTGCGTAAGGCTCCTGCCGCGTCACCAGTGAGCAGCAGCCAATCGTGCCAGCGTTGCAAGCTGGCTACCACGGCGTCTGTCGCCTTGGCTTGGTCTTCTTCGCTGGCTTGCAGTAGCTCTAGCTTGTCGAGTTGGCCTTTAGCCAGATCAACGTCTTTGCGTATGCCGTCTTCTTTGGCCTTCCGTCTGCGCTCCTCTGCGGCTGCTGCCACTTCGTATGCGGTCTGCTCTTGAGCAAGGCTGGCTAGCACGTCGTCTGTACTGTCTGGCGTCAAGCCAGCACGCTCATACGCGGTATCAGCGGCCTGTAGCCGATACTGCTCTGCCAAGCCGTTATCGCCACGGCTCCTGGCATTGGACTCCAAGGCTTGCAGGATCGCGATCGAGTCGTCTATCTCCTTGAGCTTGTCGTCTAGAGCCTCCTGCGCTGCCTCTGCCTCAAGCCTTGCATTCTCTGCCTCTTGAGCTATCCTGGCTGCTTCGCTTTCGGCGACACTGGCCACGCGCTCACTAGGACTTTCACCAGCGTTGGCCTTGAGGCGGTAAACGATGTCGCCTTTACGCACCTTCGTATAGCCGCTGCCTTGCTGCTCAAAGGTGGTGCCAGTGCGATCCTTGGTTACCTGCGTACCATAGACGCGGTTTCCGACAATCGCTTGAGCATGTCGGCCGCTTGGAGCGCTTGAGCTTGGAGCGAACCTAACCGCTTTATCGTCTGGTCCAATCCGCGTGCCAGGAGCCAACTTCTCAAATCGCCACGGCTTGCTAGCCACGGCTTCGCTAAGACTGTCTATGACTCCGTCTGCCGTGCCGTCAAAGGATCTAGGATAGATGCCGCTGATAGCACCTGCATTCTCAAGCATCTTGGATATAGCATAGGCACATGACTTGGTGCCGTATTCATCAAATCGGTCGCCAACCGATTTGATTACGGTATCAGCGAATGTCTTGCCAACGTCTTCTGCTACCTTCCGTGCCGCACTATCCTTGGTGCTCTTCGTGCCACTGTCGCCAACCAGATCACCAACGGTAGGATCCTTGGTGCCAGGAGTGGCAGCAACAGCGCTCTGCTTGCGTCTGGCCATACTTGGCAACGCTTGAGCGTCTTTATCCTCTTTGTATTTCAACCTGTCTCTAGCTGCTCTCACCGATCCTGGCTCTGCTGCCGCGTAGCCTTCGGCGACATACTCCTTAACCGACTTACCTTCTAACTTAGCCAGCAGATGTACCAATGGCGAGAACTTGCTAAACCAAGTGCTGATAGCTTGGAATTGCTCGTATAGCGCCACGGTGAAGTAATCCATAGCGCGTGGCAGTTTCTCAATCTCGATACGCAGTGTGCTCACCGCGTCTGCGCTGTAATAGCCTTTCTCCTGTAGCTCATCTAGCCGAGAGTTGAAGTCTTTAGACTTGGTGATTACCGAGTCTGCTTCGCTCCTTAGTTTGGCGAATTCAATCGTGAGCGCTAGGACAAAGCCTGTCACGGCTACTATAGCCAAGCCGAGAGGTGTAACCGCACTCTTCAATAGTGAGAGGAGTCCAGCCTTTGCACCAGCCGTGGTGCCTATCAGGATCTTAAGAGCAGACGCGATACCTAGCACTGCCACGGTAGCGTCTGCAATAGGTCCAACAGATTGCTTGGATAGTTCTAGAAAGGTGGCTAGTTGAGGATTCGTCTCTATGAGCTTGATCTGTGCCTCTGCCAGTTTCACTTTCCATTCGGCTAAGGCTGGTGATACCTCACCAGCCATTACCTCTGCCAGCCGCGACTCGGTGAGGTGTAGCTGATTAGTGGCAGCCTCAAATTTGGCAATGGCCTGTGCCTGCTCTGCGGTGAGGTGTCCATAGGCGTCCATTGATCCGAGTAGATCGGTGAGGCTACCGCCTTGCGCTCTGACTACTCCAATCCACTTGCGGCCAATATCCGTCATTAGGTCGCCAGCCAGCGACATGGCCAGTGCTTGATCCTTCATTCCACCAAGGCGATCCGATACCTCAACAAAGACATCGGCTTGGTCTCGCATCTTGCCGTTGGCGTCTAGTACGTCAACGCCTAGCGCCTTGAAAGTGTTAGCGTAATCCTCATTACCTTTGGCTGCCTCTGTCATACGGTCGCCAAGCTCTTGGATCAAATCGCCAACGTCTTCTGCTTGGTCGAAACCAGCAAGCAGGCCAACGCGGTTAAGATTTTCCATTTCAGTGACGGTGGCACCAACGGCACCAGACCACTGCTCTACGACTCGGCGTGCCTCACTGATACCTGATACCTGCTGGTCTATGCCTCTGACTAGCTCTACGCCAGCGCGTGCCAAGTTTCTCAAGCCTTCGCCAAGCCGCTTGATACCTTCGGCGTCTGCAAAGCGCATAAACTTCTGCCAGCCTACGGAGGCTTGGTCTGCCGCCTGTCCGCTCTTTTCGACTTCATCGCTGGCTTGGTCGCTTGCCTTTGCTACCTTGTCAAAGCCTTGAGCTATAGCGTCAAGCACCTTATTCATTTGCTTGTCGTCTAGCTCAAACTGCCACTGTGCCTTATTCTTTCCTGCCATTCCGTCACTTGGTTACCTTGTTGAATAGCTCTGCTATCCTCTCTTCTATCTTCTGCTCTTCTTCGTCGCTCAAGCCTAGCACTGGTCTGGCAGGTGCGTGCTTGGTTCCTTTATCCACGTAGTCTGCGTAAGGAGTATCTATGTCAATAATCATCGTACCTTTGTTGGTGGTGCGAGTCTTGACGGCATTAGCAGCCTTGCCAGTCCTATGCCAGATACGCGGATCGTAGCCGCTCTTAATCTTGCGCTTGAGGTATTCTGGCGAGAGTGGCGCGTGAGGCTTGCCGTCTGGCGTTGTAGCCGTCTCTATGCGCTGCTTGGTGCCTTCGGTGAGTATCTGGTCTAGCTCCTTGATTAAGGTTCGCCTATGGCGCTTGTATGAGCGCAGGTGCTCGCTCCACCTGCGCAGTTGCTTGCTGGCACGTTGCTTAGCCACCGATACCACCTCCGGTAGCGGTGAGCATTGCGTATATCGCTTCTATGATCTGGCTCTGCGCCTGCTGGTGCCGCACCAGTGCGCTGTATGCCTCACCTATGGATTGGTCGTCTAGCTCACAGAGCGGCTTGCCGTAGAGCGCTTGCGACAGGTAGTTAAGAGCGCTCCAAGCGTCTGGCTTCGCAAACTCCTCTATGAGCAGGCCAGCAGCCTTGCGCTTGGTCTGCCGCTCCTCCTGGCTTTGCAGAGGCACGTAGCCGTCAAGGCTCAAGCGGTCTGACTCACGGCAGATCGTCTCAACCAGCAGGTAAGGCAAGCGCTCCTGCAATAGCGCCATACCTTCTCGCTCTTGGCCAACTGGAATCACGAAGGTAGGAGCGCCATAAGGCTCTACGCGGCAGACTTGGATCAACTGGTGAAAGCGCAGAGCGATTGGCTCTGGCTCCATGTCTAGAGGATTGACGCCACTCTCACGAGTCCACGTCTGGTTGACGGCATTGCGCTTGATACGTTCAAAGTCTCGCCAAGTGTAGCCGTGAATATACGTGGTGCCGAATCCTGGCAATTCTCGCTCCACGTAGAGCGGTCGATACTCTACTGCCTTGATGTCGTCCAGTCCGAAAGTCTCACCAGCCATTCTACTCACCTATGTAGCTTATATCTTCTCGCCTGTGCCTTACCTTTCCTGCAAGACCAATAACAATGCCAGCCGAGTGGCTGGCATTGCTTGAGGTGATTAGTTATCAGTAGTGCGATTAGCCTACGTCTGGTGCGCCACTAGATCGCAGAGTGATTGTCTGCGTTGCGAATTGCTGGCTTCGTTGATCGTCGCCGGTATCTACCGGTATACACGTGCCTGCGAAGGCTGTGCTGCTAGTCGCGCTCTTATAGGTCGCATACACCTCACCGTCTGTCACTGCGAAAAATCCGGTTGTATCGTCTGTGCCTACATAAACAGTGGCACTTAGCTCATATTGTGTGCTGGTGACGCTTTCCTCCGGATTGTCATATTCCATTGGTTGCGCACTGATAGTGTTGACTCGTCTGCGCAGGCTTGTGCTTTCTGCCAAGGTGCCGTCATACAAGCTGGTTGGACTCACGGAATTGGCACCGATTGTGATTACTCCACCTGTAGAAACTATCTTAAGTGTTGCCATTTGTCTTACTCCTTATGTGCTACTCCACTGTATAAGTGCCTCACATTCTATGGTGAGTAGCCAACCATTCCTGTTTTCTATCTCTTCGTCTAGCTCTAAGGTGGAGCCTACGATCTGCCAAGTGCTAACCGTTGCGTCTGTCACTGCCGCCACTAACGCACTGCGGCTCACTTCTAAGCCTTGCTTGATAATGCCTTCGTACTTGAGCGCTTGGCTCTGCGTACCGTCTAGCCTTACCTCAACCTCAATCGGTATCGTCTCGGCGTAGCAGCCGGATTCCATTGGCAGTTGCTCTACGTCTCGCTCACCTTCAATTCGAACCAGCGCATACGGTCGCTTGAGCCTCGCGGTCTGCGCTGGCTCCTCAGTGATCTGGTCTAGGCCGGTAAGGCTCTGGCCAGTGAGCAAGACGTTTAGTGCTGCCTTCCTGGCAACGATTGCGTCATACAACTGCGATAGGTATAGTCCGGTCATAAGATACTATCCAAGTCCGTAATGCTGGTATAAGTCTCACTGTCGGTGGTGAATTGGCGCGGCTCACCTCTCACTGCTGGTGTAGCGGTTGAGGTAGTAGCCACTCCTGGCAGGTTGGCCTTGCCACTCGCGATACGGTCGCACCATAGCTCAAGGCGGCTCCACCAACGGTCTGGCCATTCGGACTCGTCGCGCTTCATTCGCCGATAGGCGAGATACTGGATCTCGGCTATGGTGCCGTAGCTCAAGACGGTGAGCAGCACGGCTGGCAGAGGTGATACCTGCTCTGCGTATCTGGTGCCGATCCTTGAGTTAACATAATCCAGCAGGCCAGGAGCTACACTCGTCACCAGAGCCGAAAGCGTAGAGCCGTCTGGCACCAGATCGTCATAATCTGGCACCTGCGCTTGAACCTTCGCAACCAGCGTGGCGATGTCGGTGGCGTCAATCGTGGCCATTTAGCGTGCCTCCTGGCTCCTCAGAGCCTTGCTGCTAAAGTTGAAAGCCTGCTCACCGTCTGCCAGTGGCCTTGGCTCACCAGCAGCCTTGAGAAAGCCTAGAGCGATTGCCTGCTCTGCCTCCGAGTAGAGCACCGTAAACCGTGGTGCGGTGATACCACGCCAACGCACCACGGCTAAGCGAACGTCAATAACGACTGGCAAGCCAGGAGCCGCTACTGCGTCTGCCAGTGGCTTGGCTACTTCGGTGCTGGTCTTTGTTCTGGTTGCCATTGGTTAGCTCCTCACGGCTTAGGCCAAGACGGAATTCTTGGTGCTAGCAGCAGCCAAGGTGATCACTGGCTTGTACTGAATTCGTGCTCTGACGATCCAGTTGCCGTAAGCGCCGTCAGTCTGGTCTTCGAGTCGCACAATCTCTACGCCAGCGATACCGTTGCCGTTATCGTAGCGAATGGTCTTGGCGAAAGAAGGCTCAAGAGCGTTGATCTGGACTTCGCCAGAGTCTTCGTTGACGAAAGCGTTGTCGCCACGGCAGAAGACAATAGCGGTCTTTGCAGTCCACATCGCTGTAAGGCTGCCACCTGTCGTGGTGCTATACTTGCCACCAACGACAACGATGTCGTCAAGCTCAAGCGCGTCTGCGATCTGAGACTTGGTGAGGCTGGTCGGATTGTTGAGCTTAGACCACATCTGCTTGCGCAGAGCGGAGTAAACGTCAGATCCGCAGGCCATAACATTTGGCATAGCGCCAACGGCGTCATAGACGCCTAGCTTCATTACTTCTACGTCTTCTACGACGGTATCACCGCTATCTGTTGCAGTGTCCCAGGAGCCAGTAACGCTGGTGCTGGTACCGCTTGCGCCAAGCAGTGCGGCTGCCACGTCGTACTCTACTCGTTGCATAGCAGCAGAGTAAGCAGCAAATGCTTGAGTCTCAAGATTGCTTAGGCTAGGTTCGCCGAGATTCACCATTGGAATCTTGCCGTCGAAAGCCACCAAATCGCAGCTAAAGTCGGTCCAACTGTAATCGGACTCGACCGTAGGAACTTGGCCGGTAAGTGGCGCGTAGTCAGTGTGCAACACTTTGTGCGCGTCATTCAAGGTCGGAAAGCTACCACTTGGCTGATCGTGAAGAACAACTGGTGCCAACTTGTCAGCAACGTAGCTATTAGCCTTGCCGATCACTAGTCCGGTAAGTGCTTTGTCTACATAAAGATTAGAAACTTCTGCCATTATTAGATACTCCTATTTGTCGATAAACTAGTCCTTTCTCTAAGCACTAGGCTTAGGCGTGAACGTAGATTCTCTGTCGGTTGATCTTGACGTACATCTTGCCAGAGGCAGATGTGTTGCCTTCTACGGCGTCTACTTCGCCAAGCGTGTAATAGTCGCCAGTGCTTGACGGCAACGCCTTAACAACTCCGCTGGTGCCAGAGCACACTAGAGTCGGCTTGGTGGAGGTGAGGCGGTCAACGCCTGATCCGTCTGCGATAACTTCTACGGTTCCTTCGGTGATTACTTCACACACTTCGCCACTGGCGACAGTATACTTAGCAACGCCTAGAGGAGCGTCGTCGTCGTCTGCAACTAGAACGTAGTTTGCGGTTGTGCCTAGCTTGACTACATTGCGTTTGGTGATTGCCTCACCTGCTAGGAAAGATCGAATTTCGTTGTCAACTTCTGCCATTACTGATTACTCCTATGGTTTCATAAGCAAGATCCTTTCTGCGGTATCTGCTATGCTGGTCTGGTTAGTTGAGCACTCCGCGTGCTCTGTCGTACTCTTCACGAATGATCCTGCGGTATTCGTTAGGATCGCCAGCAGCCTTGGCTCTGGCAGTTTTCTCTATCTCTTCGCCGAATTCGCTGGAATCGAAGTCTAGAGCTACTGTCTTGGCTGCCTCTGCTGGCAGGCTTGCGCTAAACTTCACGGTGCCAGCCAGCATATCCAGCACTTCACTTGCGACCTTAGCGAAGCCTGCGTCTGCCTCCGAGAAGGCTTCGCTGCCAGCCTTGGCAGCATACGGTGCCAGGAGCTTGGCATAGCTTGGCGGCACGCCACGACTCACTGCCTCCTGCTCAAGCGCAGTGGCCTTGAACGCCATAGCCTCTGCGGTGGCGTGAGCCACCTTGGCTTGAGCCTCACGCTCTATGGCTGCCAATCGCTCTGTAAAGCGCTGCTCTGCCTCTGCCAGCCGGTCTGCCACCAACTGCTCAAGGTGAGCCTCTGCGAAAGCCTCTGGCTCCTCTGGTGCCTCTTCGGCTGGCTGGTCTGCGAATGCCTCTGGCTCCTGCTCTGCGGCTGGTGCCTCCTGGCTTGCCTCTTCGGCGTGCTCTTGCTCCAAGGCTGCGCCAAGTGCCTCATTGACTATCGGCTGCTCTTCGGCTGGTGCCTCAAGCTCTTCTATTGCTTGCTCTTCACTCATAAGCATTTCTCCTACTGCGAACTCTACAAGTCGCTGGTCTGCGCTAAACGCGGCTCCTGCTACTCTCGGCTTGCTGGTAATGGTGGCCTTGCGCAAGACGCTATCGGCCACGTCTAGCACTACGCTGATTCCTCTGGCCTTGAGGCTTGGCAGGATTCCTTCTGGCACGTCATAGTCGCCAACGATCCAATCATCTTCTACGCGAAGGCTGCCACCGCGAATGTAACCAGTGTCAATGGTCTGCTCTGTATCGGCGTGCTCTACGTCCATAACAATATTGCCGATTGTATTGGAGCGCTTGACGATACGGTCTAGATCGGCAACGTCAAAGCTCAAGCCTCTGTCTACGTAGTTGCCTGCTCTGAATAGCCTTCCGGTAAGTGTTCTGTACTCCATTACTGCCTCTTGTAGCCTAAGTTATATGTTTCCTGCTACCTTTCCTGCTTTCGTGATAAGAATTCCTCAAACTGCGCTCTGCCTGCTGGCAGCGTAGCCAAGTGGCCAACCTCACAAGTCAAGTCTACGTGGCAGGAGAATCCTGCTTGCTTGGCGCGGTAGCAGAAGGCTAGATCCTCACCTACGCTATTCCAGTCGCATTCTACGGCAGGCATAGGTGTAAAGGCGTCAAGTGGCACTGCCTCTGCTACGTCTCTGCGGATTAGGCAGAAACCAGCGCCAACCGCGTCAACCTCTAGGATCTGCTGGTATGGCAAGGCTCCTTCGTGAGCCACCAATGCCTGCTGCTCTTCGCTCCAATTCCGCCACGAAGGATAGAATGGCGGATTGGTGCCAAAGACGAGTGCCGAGACTATCGGCAGATCGTGAGCTACCAACTTGCTGATAGCGTTTGGCGGCCATGTCTGGTCGCAGTCCACAAGCAGCAGGTAGTCTGCCTTGCTCTTCAAGAAGGCTTCAAGGCTTAAGCCTCTGGCCTGCGGTAGCAGTGAGCAGCGCAGGAGAATGTGCGGAAAGCATAGCTCGATGTCTTGATCCTCTAGACCACCGCTCCAACTGGCCAGATAGTGAGCGAACCGTGCCGCGAACTTGGCAGGTATGTACTCGGTTACCATATTGGTTGATAGCATCACCAGCGGCTTGCTCAAGCGGCACCTCCTACGGCTGGTGCCGCTGCTTGCGGCTCACCAGTGCTAGGAGCGCTCTGCTCTGCCTCCTGCGGCTTGCTAGCGCTCTGTGCGGCTACCTTGGCCAGTAGCTCCTCAACCGGAATCTCAAACTGGCTGCCTAGCCAGACCACCTGTTCTTCTAGGCTGGTGTCAAGGACTCCAATCTCCTTGAGCGCTTTGGCGATGTCGGCTTGCTCCTTGCGTTCCGGTGGTGCTGGATCGCGAATCACCACCAAGCCAGGATCGTCAACGACTCCAAACTGTAGAGCCAGAATCGGCTCTATGATCTGCGCCATAACTACCTGCTCTACCACCTCTCTAACGATGTCTGTCTCTGCTAGCTCATAGACCGACTTGTGAACGGTGGCTTGAGCACGAGTCGAGAATTCCGATTCCAACGCGGTGAGCGCTGGCATATAGAAAGCGTTGAAGATATAGCCGTCTAACCTGCGGATCGTCTCGCCAAATGGTGAGCCGCTGCTGCTATAGGCGGTGGTGAGCGGCACCACCTTATCATCTGCGCCAATGGCCAGAGCCTTGTTAGCTCCAACGCTTAAATATTTGGCAATCAGATCGTCGCCGTCGCCACTGGTCTGGAATATGACAGGAGGCACGCCGAATGCCTCTAAGCCGATAGCCTCAAACTTCTGGAGTCTGCTCTTAATAAACCAAGCCGCATAGGCAGTCCGCGCCGAAGGCTGTCCATATGGATTGTTGAAGTCAGAGCGGTAGCTATAGACCACCAACTGCCGCTGTCCATTCTCGCTATTGACTGGCACTTCGCGACCGTCGGCCAAGTAGATATAGTCAACCTCACCAGTGGCAGGATCCTGGCTCACGCTGCCACCATACCAAACGGCTGGTGCCGCAACGTGGATTCTGCGGAGGTGTATATCAGAGCCAGCAGGCTCAAAGATTAACTCGCCAACGCTCAAGCCATAGTAGATCGCCGATAGCACCTCACGGATAGACCGGCGGATTCCTGGCATAACGTGCTGGTTGACGTAATCCTCTATGCGCTGGTCTGCGTGGCGATACTCACCAATCCTTGAGCTAATGCCTCTGCGTACAAAGTCATAGGCGAATCGCACAGACGTATCCAGCAGCATCTTGTCATACGTAGTGAGGCTAACGCTATTTGGATTGTACCTCTTCTCTGTCAGTCTATCGTAAGCCGTCTCTAGAATCATTCAAGCACCTACACTGGTTATATCTTCTCGGTTTCCTTTCGCCATTCCTACAAGGCACCGTAAATACTTGCGGCTAGCATCTGGTCTGCGCTAGCGCCAACGCTTGCCTTCGCCAGTTTCCTGCGAAGATAGCCAAGTCCATACACCAGAGCGTCAACCAGATCGTCATACTCACCAGCCGGAAAGCTCAATAGCTCGTGCTCTAACTGGCCTGCCAAGTGGTGAGTCGCTGGCAGGTGAACCTTGCCAGACTCGAAGAGCGGACTCACCGACAGAGCACGATCCTGCTTGCTCTTGCTGGCTGGCTTACTTGCCAGGATCGATCTGCCGCTATACTTCTTGAGCGCGTCTATGGCAGCAGAGCCAGCCGCAGTATCTTCAACCAGCACCAACTCTTCTGGTCTGCCGAAGGACTCGATCTGCTGGATCAAGGTGGTGAACGGCAAGCGCTTGCGCAACAGATCCAGCACGTAGTAATGGCCACGGCGATCAATGCCAAGCCGCACCATTGCCGTATAGTCGCTCTTCTCGCCAGCCTTGAGCGCGGTATCGACAGAGCAGACCACCAACGCCAGATCGGTTGGTGCGACTTCGTACCAATCCAGCCAGGAGCGGCTAAAGACGTTGCCTTCGGCTGGCACTGGCTGCTGCTGGTAAAGCGCCGAGAAAGCCGCAGAGCCGATAGCCTCACGCTTGGACTGTAGCTCCTCAAGGCTATATCTTTCTGGCCAGTAGCTACTCTGCGTGCCGTCGCCGGTTTCAACAATCGCAGGAAAGCTCAAGCTCTGCCACGGCTGGCTCTGGTGCTTGGTCGCATAGCCAATCAGATCGTCTTCTCGCCAGCGCGTCTGCGCTATAACAAACCGGCTGCCAGGATCGACTCTCGTTAGCCAGACGTATTCAAACCAGTTGGTTAGGTCTTCTCGGCTTAAGTCGCTTGAGGCATCGGCTAGGTTCTTTACCGAGTCGTCTATTACCAGCAAGTCGAAGTGATAGCCAGTGCTGGCACCACCTGTGCTGGTTGCGAAAAAACTAGGATCCTTCTTGGTGTTGCCAACCAGCCGCCACTCAAGCACTGCCTCAGTTTCAAGCACCAGCCTTGGCCAAATAGCTGCAACTCGCTCATTGCTGGCTATGTATCGCCGTGCCTGCTGGCTCACGCTCTTAGGCAAGCGCTCACCGTAGGAGGCATAGGCAACGCGCTCAATCGTGCCTCTGCCTTCGCTCCAACGTCCAAGGCACCAGACCGCGAAGAGAGTGAGCAGATCGGTCTTACCGGCCGAAGGAGCTATCGCCACGCATTGCCTAGCGTCTGGCTCCTGCTCTATCTCCTGCAAGCGCTGGCAGAGTGTCTGCTGGTGCGGTGGCAACTGCCAGCCGGTTACCAGCCTCACGAAGTATGCAAAGTCTCTTCGTGCTAACTCTAGAACCTTGTCTCTATCACTTGCCTCAATTCCTGCCACTTCCGCTCACGTCTCACTACATTTCTAACTGCCTGCCTTGCAGACTGGCTACTATCTCTTCGGTGCTCAAGTCACGAATGTCCAAGCTCACTGCGCTGGCCAACGACTCACCAGACTCGCTTATTAGGATCTTCTTCAATCGCAAGCCTTGGTTGATCGCCTTGAGCCTTTCGCTCACCGTCAACCTTGGATCTGCCAGTGCCACGGCCAACTGATTCAAGGCTTCGCGAAAGCAGAAGTCTATAAGCTCTGCGTCGGTCTTGTCTGCGATTTTAGAGTGTATGCGTGCCTCTATCTCGTCGCTGGACTCGTACATTAAGCCAGCCTGCCAATGATCCTTCTGGTTGTACTGCCACTTGCGGATCGTCTCTTCGGCATAGCCTAGTTTCTCTGATATGTCGCTGTAGTCATAGCCGAGATTGACTCGCATGTGAGCGGCTTGCATTATAGCTTTCTTGTCTGGACCGTGCATTACTTGTCACCTGCCAACGGACATGATCTACACCTAACCAGCAATTCAGTAATGGCGGTCCTTAGCTCTTCGCTCATTTGGTGATTCTTCTGCAATTCGCGAATCAGTTCCTCTTTGATATTGACGCTGTATCGCCAGTCCTCACGAAACTGGTTGGTCTGCTCACGAAACGAATTCACCAATATGGTGATCTGCTCCTTGTGTCTTGCTTCTGTTTCCTGTCGCTCTGCCTTGCTATCATCTAGCAACTGGTTGATTAGCTCTTTCGTGGCTGCCTGTTGAGTTGGTATGTAAGTATTGGTGAGCCACTTCGTTATCCAGACTATTCCACCTATGGCGACCACGGATAGGAAGAGCGGCAGACCATAGATACTTGCCAACTTGAGTCCACTTTCACTGAGAAACGGTAATGCCTGTAGCAATGTCATGTTTAGCACCTGTACAGGTTATATACTGGAAAGGATCACCGCATTCCTGCAACTGTTACGAATTGGTCTGCTGGTGTGGAGATGATTATCCGAATGCCATTACTGTTACGATCCTGGCTGCTGGTGCCATAGCGGTTACGGTGCTTGGCCAAGCTACTGGCTGGTGCTTGAGACTAGCCGAATGATTCCTCTCTCATACGGTTAGTGATCATTCTCACCAGCAGGCTCTACAGGCTGATTGGCTTGAGCCAGGAGGATCCGGCTGGTCTGCGGTTAATGAGTGTATCGGCACTCGTGCCAGCGCTGCTGGTGCCAGGAGGTGGTCTGCCGTGGAGCCTATACCGTTTCTGGATCTAATGGCGTATCCGACGCTGACAGATACTTATTCTGCAATGCTCACCGTAGAAGGCTGGTATCGGCGCAAAGAGCAGCAGTTGGTTTACATTGATCTGGATCAGATTGGCGTTTCCGACATGACTAATACACTGCTCAATAGACTGTTGTATGATCGCGTCCAAGGTGCTATGTATGCTGTTTACGGTGGTCGCGTTTATCGTCCTGTCGAGTGCGACACTATCTGGTCTAGGCATTCCACTATTGGCCATATCCGATTCGGCCAGTACCTAGAACCTATATTTGAGAGTATGGTAGAAGAACAGGTGCAGACGTGCCAAATACAGATCAACGCCTTAGAGTGGCGCATTCTGCGCTGGTTTACTGAGGTGTTGACAGAGCACTGGCATAGCGGTGAGCTTAGCAATTTCCACGACGGCTGTATCGACCGCTGGATTGACTTTATGGCTGGAGCCGAGACTCAAGTCAACAGTCAACTCCTGGCAGAGCCTTGAGCTTGAGAGGTGCTTGGAACCGCAGGCTTGGCGACTGTGCCGCATTGGCAGAGAATTGCTCACGTATTTTCCGCAGGCTAGTCGCCAACCGATCCATGTCAGTAAAAGCCAAGTAACCAGACTCGCCAGCCAGGAAAGCCACCGAATGCCTGTAACCAGACTCGTTGACTCGGAATGGCGCGGCACCAGCGGAGCCTTGCGCTCACGAGTCGGATCCTGGCTGGCTCTGGTCTGCCGTGCGCTCACGTTGGCCTTGTGGAGCCGTAGGAGCCGCTAGGAGCCGCAGGAGGTTGGTGCTGGTGTCGAGTGTCGCCACGTTTTTAAGATTGGCGCTAGCGCGTCTGGCTGGTCTGGCTGGCGACATGGTGAGCCAGACCGTTTGGCGGCTCCTCTGGCTCCTCTGGCGTTGCTGGTCTGGCTGGTGCGGCTCTGGTGTCGCTGCTGGTGCTGGTGAGGCTCCTGTGGTGCCTGTGGTGCCTGTAGCTCCTGTGGTGCCTGTGGTGCCACTCTGCCGCCATTGGCGGCTGCTGGCGTACCTGTGCGGCTCACCGTGGCGTGGCTGGCTCTGGCTGGTGCGGCACGGTGAGCCGCAGACCAAAGAGAAAGCCAGCAGGCTCACAGGCTCCTGCTGGCTCACTGGTTAGGCTTGTGCTGGTGCTGGTCTAGGACTTCGGAGGCCAGCACCTTGCCGGTGCCAGGATGCTTGAGGTAGTAGCGATTCTCACGGCTGCCACTGCCACCGCTGCTGGTCTGCCTCTGCCGCGTACTGGTCTGCGGCAGGAGGTGGTTATACCTGCCAGACTCAATGCAGAGCTTGACGAAAGCCTCTGCCTGCGGATGATTGACGGCTGCTGCGCTGGCTGCCTTCTTGCGCTCTTCAAACGCTGCCAGCCGCTGCCTGCGCTCCTCTTCAAACTCGGCTAGAGCCTTCTGCTCTTCGGCTTCAATCGCTGCCAGATCGTCTAGAACTGCCGTTAGCTCCTGCTGCTTTGCCGCTGCCATATCTGCCGCTCCTTGCCTCTTCAAATAGCACTAGCCTTGGCGAGAGTCAATAGCCAGCCGGATAAATAGACAGACCGCCTAAGCGTCTAGGCGGTCTGCGTGGAGCCAGGAGCCGTGAGCTACAGGTTGAGGATCGCTTGCTCCACCTCAGTATCAGAGCAGGCTTGCAGGTAGTGTGTGAGCGTCTGTAGCGACTTGTGGCCAGTGGCACGCATCGTTGACACTGGATCCTTATCCAGAGCCTTGTAGCACGCCATACAGTAGTGCTTGCGGAGGCTATGGCTGCTCACTTTGCCAGTGATACCGCAGGAGCGGCAGATCGTCTCAAGGCTGGCGTTGGCGTGCTGGCGAGTGATTGCCTGCCGCTCACCAGCCACTCGCTTGCGGCTGGCGAAGAGAGGATCGGACTCTTTATAGCCAGCAGCCAAGCAAGCGTCAACGTGACGCTTGAGGTGGTGAGCAGCGGTCTGGTGCAAAGGCACTCGCCTGCCAGCCTTGGTCTTGCTCTGGTAAATGTACACCTCCGATACCAGTTGGCCTGCCTGCCAAACGTCACCAAGCGTGAGCGATAGCACCTCACCGATACGCCAGCCTTGGTAAGCGCTCAAGGCGATCCAAGCGGCTTCGCGAGTATTGTCTGTC